>Ga0307372_10001352_pt1 | contig 43099 bp, 37 predicted proteins | sample OX1MG_FD_202533 | JGI IMG/M metagenome (GOLD analysis project Ga0307372, IMG submission 202533) | Soil microbial communities from Risofladan, Vaasa, Finland - OX-1 | ecosystem: Environmental > Terrestrial > Soil > Coastal area > Acid sulfate soil | place: Finland: Risofladan, Vaasa | collected...
GGGTCTTCGGGCGAGCGTCCATTCTCGCATCCTCCTACTTTGGTCAGCAGAAGGATGACGAATCAGGCGTTCACTGAAAACCCGGCTTTTTCAAGTCACACCCGCAATCCGATAGAGTCAGGAAATCTCAGAAGCGGACGGCGCCAAAACGCCGGCCCTCCTCAGTCAGTTCCGCTTGAAACCTGTTCGGCCCGCGTGGCTGCGATGGCTCATCGAATGAGCCCGTGCGGCAGTCACCCCTCCTGGCGCAATAAACCGAAAAATGCTGAGCCTGGAGCTTCGGGCTTCCCTATTTACCTCAGCGCACCAGGCGACGAAACGATTCCTGGCGCGGCTCGCATTCGAGCAGCGTTTCGAGCCGGCCGGCGGCCAGCGCCTCTGCGAGCAGCGCGAATGTCTCGCGAGCGGCGGCGACGGTTTGCTCCAACTCGGCCGGGCCTTGGGCCGCGTTGAGGTAGAACGACGTATAACCGTGGCAGCCGCGCTTCGCCATTTCCTGAATGAACAATGTGGCGAGCAACCGCTCGGCCTTGGGATCATCGACCGCAAACTTCAAGCCCGGATGCACCGCAATGCCTTCGCACGTCACGGCCAGGCCCGAGGCCCGCGCAGTCTCGTTCAACCGCTGCTTCAACTCGCCGCCAAAACGCTGCAATTGAGCCGGCACGTCGCGGCGGCGGATTTCGCGCAAGGTCGTCAGCGCGGCCCGCAGGCCGATCACGTCGCTCCAGTAGGTGCTGGAAATGAACATCCGCTCGGCGGGCGCCATGAACTCGCGCTTGCCCATGACGGCGCCCATCGGGTAGCCGTTGGAAATACTCTTGGCAAACACCGACATGTCGGGCGTCACGCCCAGCCGGGCCTGCGCCCCGCCCGTCGAAAGCCGGAAGCCCGTGCTCACTTCGTCGAAGATGAGCGCGGCGCCGTGCTGGCTCGCCAGCCGGCCGACGGCGGCCAAATAACCTTCCGGCGGTTCCTGGCTGCGCAGCGGCTCCATAATCACCGCCGCCACCTGCCCGCGATGATCGTCGAGCAATTGGCCCAGCGCCGCCAGATCGCCATAGGGGAACGGGATCGCCGTGCCGGCCAGGGCCCGCGGCACGCCGATCGGTTCGATGCCGGAAAACAAGTGCTCGTTGAGATTCGCCTCGGCCGACAGGTTGGCCGCCAGATACCAGTCGTGCCAGCCGTGGTAGCCGCAAAACAGCACCTTGTCGCGCCCCGTCACGCCGCGGGCGATTCGGACCGCGATCGCGCACGCCTCGCCGCCGCACTTGGCATAGCGCACCATCTCGGCCGACGGGATCGTGCGCACCAGTTCTTCGGCCAGTTCGATCTCCAACTCGTGATTGATCGAAAAGTTCAAGCCCGAGCGAATCTGCTCGCACACAGCATCATCGACTACCGTGTCAGCGTAGCCCAGAATGATCGCCCCGATGCCGCTGACCCAGTCGATATATTCATTGCCGTCCACGTCCCAAAACCGCGCGCCTTTCGCTCGCTTGGCATACACCGGCGACACGCCGCACGCGAACCTCGTCGGCCGGCGGCTAATCAGTTGCGTCCCGCCGGGAATGAGTTCCAGCGCGCGGGAATAGAGTTGCATGGAGCGGGAAACGGAGTGTTTTGTCGATTCGGGCATTTGGAACTCATCGGGCGTTAGGCGTCAGGAGGCAAGCGTCAAGGCGAGCCGGATCAGGCCGGCGAGCCGGATCAGGCCGGCGAGCCGGAGGCGTCAGCCTCCGGGTAACGCCTGGCGGCATTTGACTGCGACGCATTTCTTTCGGTGAAGGCGTTGGACGCAATGTGCAAATTATGTACTACATCTCGCTAGGGCGCGTTTCGAGGTTGGCCGTTGCGCGGGGCCACCCGGAGGCTAACGCCTCCGGCTCGCCGCGCTGTTCATTCCGCCGCTCCTCGCATCCACAACCCCCCGTCGACCAGCAGCGAAGTTCCCGTGATGTAATCGGCGTCGTCCGAAGCGAGAAACGCGGCGGCTTTGCCGATGTCGGCGGGCGTGCCGAGCCGGCCCCAGGGAAGCGTCGGGGCAGCGTCGCTGATGGCGGCGTCGCCGAAGGCTTCGTGTTCGCCGGGCGTGTCGATCCAGCCGGGCTCGATCGCGTTCACGTTGATCCGGTGCGGCGCCAACTCGTTGGCGATCGTGAAAGCCAGGTTCACCAGACCGCTCTTGCCGGCGTTGTAGGCCGCGCTGCGGGCAAAGGGAATGCGGTTGTGGACGCTGGAAATGAACACGATCTTGCCGCCCCCGCCGCGCTCGACCATGTGCCGGGCGACCAACTGGCTCATGTGGAAGCCGCCGTAGAGCGTGCCCTGCAAAACCTGGTCGAACTTCTCGGGATCGAACTCCAAAAAAGGCGAGCGATATGAATACGCCGGGTTGCTGACGAAGATATCGATCCGGCCCAGGGCTTTGATCGCAGCCGCCACGACCTGCTCGCAACTCGCTCGCGCGAACACGTCGCCCGGCACGACATGCGCCTCGCGGCCGAGCGAACAGATCTCGGCGAATGTTTCTTCCAGGAGCGGGCCCGGCTGGCGGTCGTTCACCGCCACGTCGGCGCCCGCCCGAGCCAACTCCAGCGCGCAGCCTTTGCCGATGCCGCGCGCCGCGCCGGTGACCAGCGCCTTCTTACCTAAGAGTTTCATAAGTGCTGCCTGCTCGTTTCAGAAGTTACAAATGGCGACGTGCGGCAACCGTCTATCCGACGCCGACGCAACACGGAGGCTGACGCCTCCGGCTCGCCGGATTTCCTGTCGCCTGTCGCCTCCTCAATCACCACGCCGTCCAGCCGCCGTCGACCAGCAAGTTCTGCCCGGTCACATAACTGCCGGCATCGCTGGCCAGAAACACGATGGCGCCTTTCAGTTCGGCGGGGCGGCCCATCCGCTTCATCGGGCTTTTTTCGCACAATCGCTCGACGAGCCGCCTGTCGATCCGTTCGGGCGGAAACGGCCCCGGGCTGAGGCAATTCACGCGCACGCCGTCGCCGGCCCAATAGACCGCCAGGTGCCGCGTCATCTGGACGATGCCCCCCTTGAGCGCGTGATAGGCCACCGGGCTGGCCGCGCAGACGCCGGCATAGGCATCGGGATACGAAGCCACGACGCCGTACATCGAGCCGATCATGATTACGCTCGCCGCGGCGCCGCGCTCGACCGCATGCTGCCGCAGCAGCCGGGCCAGCACGAAGTAGCCGGTGGCGTTCGTCAACTGCCGATTGAACTCGTCGGCCGTGACGTTCGTCCAATCGGCGGCCTGGCCTTCGTGCCCGTTGTTGACCAGAATGTCGATCTTCCCCGCCGCGGCGAGCGCCGCTTGCCAGCCGCGCTCAATGGACTGCTGGTCCATCTGATCCAATTCGACGGCGAAGTGTGGTTGCGGGCCCGGCAGTCCCTCGGCCGCAGCCTCGCCGCGCGTCAGGTCTCGGCTGCTGACGACGACGCTGGCGCCCGCCTCGGCCAGCGCACGGCTCAAGGCCGATCCTAGATAACCGGTCGCACCCGAGACCAATGCCGTCTTACCCGTCAGATCGAACAACTGTTGAACCGTCGGTTCGCTGGCGGGGGCTGGGCACATGATCGGTTCTCAGCAGGGAGGAGTTGGAAAGCAGACGCACGGGGGCAGCGGCGAGATTGTACCGCGCCGGCGTAGAGGCGCCAAAACGCGGAATCCTGGCGAGTCGCTCACGATGTTCGGCATTGGCGCCCACAGCAAAGACTGGGATCGGAAGGCCGCGGCGCGAAGAGCCAATGAGTCCGCCGAAGTTTTGCATCGGCCCGGCTTTATGTATAATGGCGGATGCTTTCCCTGCCTTCCTTCGCCGCTTAAGGTCCCGCCATGAAGCAGTGTCGTTTGGAGTTCGGCCGCGCTTGGGCCGAATGTTTGTCGCTGGCCGTATCGCTCGCCCTTTGCTGGACGGCGCCGGCAGCGGCCGCCGAGAAGAAAATCGACTTCAACCGCGAGATCCGCCCGATCTTGTCGAACAACTGCTTCAAGTGTCACGGGCCCGACGAGAAAGAGCGGCAAGCCGGGCTGCGGCTCGACAGGCAAGAAGGCGCCGCGGCTGAGCTGCCCTCGGGCGCCAAGGCGGTTGTCGCCGGTCAAATCGCGGCGAGCGCTCTCGTCGAACGCATCACGACGGCCGACGCCGACGCCAAAATGCCGCCGCCGGCCAGCGGCAAAACGCTGAAACCCGAGGAGATCGAAAAGCTCAAACGCTGGATCGACGAAGGCGCCGAGTATCGCGGCCACTGGTCGTTCCTGCCGCCGGTGCGCGTCGAGCCGCCGCCGATCAACCACGAGCCGCTCGTTCGCACGCCGATCGACCGCTTCCTGCTCGCCCGGCTCGAAGCCGAAGGGCTCGAACCTTCGCCGCCGGCCGACCCGGTGACGCTGGTGCGCCGCGTCACGTTTGACTTGACCGGCTTGCCGCCGACGCCGGCCGAAGTCGACACGTTCGTCGCCGATCCATCACCGGCCGCCTACGAAGCCTTGGTCGATTGGCTTTTGAACTCGCCCCGCTACGGCGAGCACATGGCGCGCTACTGGCTCGACGCGGCCCGCTACGGCGATACGCACGGCTTGCACTTCGACAACGAGCGGGCGTTGTGGAAGTATCGCGACTGGGTGATCGACGCCTTCAATCGCAATCTGCCGTTCGACCGCTTCACCGTCGAGCAACTGGCCGGCGACCTGCTGCCCAATCCGACGCCCGAGCAGCGGATCGCCACGGGCTTCAACCGCTGCAACGTCTCGACGAGCGAAGGCGGCTCGATCAACGAAGAAGTGCTGGTGCGCTACGCGGTCGATCGGGTCGAAACCACGTCGACCGTGTTCATGGGGCTGACGATGGGCTGTTGCGTCTGCCACGATCACAAGTTCGACCCGTTCACGCAGAAGGATTTTTATCGGCTCTACGCCTTCTTCGGCAGCGTGGCCGAGAGCGCGATGGACGGCAACGCCCTGGCGCCGCCCCCGATCATCAAAGTCCCGACGCCCGAAGAGGAGACGCGGCAAAAGACGCTCAACGAGCAAATCGCCCAGGTCCGCGGCCAGATCGCCGCCGAGCTGGCCAAGGTCGAGTACGTCGAGCCGAATCAGCCGACCGTTTCGGCCGAGCCGCGGGAGTTCGTCTGGATCGACGACGACACGCCCGCCGGCGCCAAGCAAGAAGGAGGCTGGACGTTCGTCTCGGCGCCCTCGCCGGTGCTCAGCGGCAGCAAGGCATCGACGCGCAAGAGCGCCGGACTCAGCCAGCACTTCTTTACCGGCGCGAAAGACGGCCTGCGCGTGGGCGAAGGCGACAAGCTATTTGCCTACGTCTACCTCGATTCCGCCGACAAGCCGAAAGAGATCATGCTCCAGTTCAACGACGGCTCGTGGGAGCATCGCGCGACCTGGGGCGAGGACGTGATTCCCTGGGGCGCCGCGAATTCGCCTAGCCGGCAGCCGGTCGGGGCCTTGCCCGAGGCCGGTCAATGGGTGCGGCTGGAAGTCGACGCGGCCAAGGTCGGCCTGGCGCCGGGCGCGGTGATCAACGGCTGGGCCTTCACGCAGCACGACGGCACGTGCTTTTGGGATCAGGCCGGCATCGTCACCCGCACGCCGCAAGCCGGGCAGTCGTTCGACTCGCAATTGGCCTGGGAAACTTACGAGCGGGCCCAGTCGAAATCGACGCTCTCCGCTCCGCTGCAAGAGGCGCTCAAGGCCGATGCCGCGACCCGCAAGGATGAGCAAACGAAGCTGCTCCGCGATCACTTTTTGGAACACGTCTACGGCAAGACTCGCGAAGTGTTCGACCCGCTGCACAAGCAGGCCGACGAGTTGAACAAGCAGCTTGCGGCGCTCGACGCGGCGATCCCCACGACGATGGTCATGGCCGAAGCGCCGCAACCGCGCGAGACGTTCATCCTCGTCCGCGGCGCCTACGACAAGCATGGCGAAAAAGTGACGGCCGGCACGCCCGCCGTTTTGCCGCCGCTGCCCAAGGACGCGCCGCCGACCCGGCTGGGGCTGGCTCAGTGGCTGGTCGATCCGTCGCATCCGCTCACGGCCCGCGTGACCGTGAATCGCTTCTGGCAGCAGTATTTTGGTTCAGGCATCGTCAAGACGGCCGGCGATTTCGGCGCCCAAGGCGAGTGGCCGACGCACCCGGAACTGCTCGACTGGCTGGCCACCGAATTCGTCGGCTCGGGCTGGAACGTGAAACACATCCAGAAGCTGATCGTGATGTCGGCGAGCTATCAGCAATCGTCGCGATCGACGCCGCAACTGATCGAGCGCGATCCCGAAAACTTGCTCCTCGCCCGAGGTCCGCGGTTCCGCATGGACGCCGAAGCCGTGCGCGATTCGGCGCTAGCCGTGAGCGGGCTGTTGGTCGAGCGACTCGGCGGGCGCAGCGTGAAGCCGTATCAGCCCGAAGGGCTGTGGGAGGCGGTCGGCTTCTTGGGCAGCAACACGTCGATCTACAAGCAAGACCCGGGCGACGCCTTGTATCGCCGCAGCCTGTACACGTTCTGGAAGCGCACCAGCCCGCCCGCTTCGCTGACGACATTCGACGCTCCCTCGCGCGAAACCTGCACGGTGCGCCGCGCGCGGACCAACACGCCGCTTCAGGCGCTCGTGCTGATGAACGACGTGCAATACGTCGAAGCCGCTCGGCGTTTGGCCGAACGGATGATGACCGAAGGGGGCGCGACGCCGGAGGAGCAGATCGTCTACGCCTTCCGCCTGGCGACCGCCCGCCGTCCGGCGGCCGACGAGTTGGCCGTATTGGCCGGCGTCTACGGCGCTTACCTGGCCGATTATCAAGCCAAGCCCGATGCGGCGGCCAAGCTGTTGGCCGTCGGCGACTCGAAGCGCAACGCATTGCTCGACGCCAGCCAGCTCGCCGCCCGCACGATGGTCGCCAATTTGATCTTGAATCTCGACGAAACGATTACGAAAGAATAGAGAGGGTGGCATGCTTTCACGCTTGCGCCAGCAAGCGGGTAAGCATGCTGCCGGCCTAACATTCACATGCCTACGACGGCTGGCGCCGTCGAAGGCATGCCACCCAACATTCATCCCCACCTACCGCCTACCGACACCGCCATGGATCCTCGCCAAGAATACGCCCTGCTGGAAACTCGCCGCCATTTCTTCGGCCGCTGCGCCGCGGGCATCGGTACGGCGGCGCTGAGTTCGCTGCTGAACCCTTCGCTGCTCTCGGCCGATGCGCCGGCCGGCGACGACAAAACCTTCGGCGTGCTGCCAGCCTTGCACTTCGCCCCCAAGGCGAAGCGCGTGATCTGGCTGTTCATGGCCGACGCGCCGTCGCAGCTCGACTTGTACGACTACAAGCCGAAGATGCAGGACTGGTTCGACAAGGACCTGCCCGACTCGGTGCGCAACGGCCAGCGGATCACGACGATGACCTCGGGCCAGGCCCGGTTTCCGATCGCGCCTTCGCTGTTCAAGTTCCAGCAGTACGGCCGGCACGGGGCGTGGCTCAGCGAGCTGTTGCCGCACACCGGCTCGATCGCCGACGACATCACGATCGTCAAGTCGGTCCACACCGAGGCCATCAACCACGACCCGGCGATCACGTTCATTCAAACGGGCAGCCAGTTGCCCGGCCGGCCGAGCACGGGGGCTTGGCTCTCCTACGGCATCGGCAGCCCGAATCAGGATTTGCCGGCGTTCGTGGTGCTGCACTCGCGCTGGAGTTCGAAGGCCGGCAGCCAAGCGCTCTTCTCGCGGCTGTGGGGCGCCGGCTTCTTGCCGACCAAGCATCAAGGCGTGGCGTTGCGTTCCAGCGGCGATCCGGTGCTGTATCTCTCGAACCCGCCTGGCGTCGACGCCGCCGCGCGGCGGCGGATGCTCGACGGGCTGGCCGCGCTCAACCAGAAGCGGCTAGCCGAACTGGGCGACCCGGAGATCACGGCCCGCATCGCGCAGTACGAAATGGCCTATCGCATGCAGACCTCGGTGCCCGAGCTGACCGACATCTCGCAAGAGCCGCAGCACGTGCTCGATCTCTACGGCCCCGAGGCGAAGGACCCTGGTTCGTTCGCCTACAACTGTCTCTTGGCGCGGCGGCTGGCCGAGCGGGGCGTGCGGTTCACGCAGGTCTTCATCCGCGGCTGGGACCACCACGGCGGCCTGCCCGGCAACATTCGCATGCAGGCCAAGGACGTTGACCAGGCCGGCGCGGGGCTGGTGAAGGACCTGAAGCAGCGCGGGCTGCTGGACGACACGCTGGTCGTCTGGGGCGGCGAGTTCGGCCGCACGATCTACAGCCAGGGGACGCTGACCAAGGACAACTACGGCCGCGACCATCACCCGCGTTGCTTCACGATGTGGTTCGCCGGCGGCGGCGTGAAGCCGGGCCAGGTCTACGGCGAGACCGACGACTTCAGCTACAACATCGCGCAAAACCCGGTCCACGTCCACGACGTGAACGCCACGCTCATGCACTGCCTGGGCATCGACCACGAGCGGCTGACCTACCGCTTCCAAGGCCGCGACTTCCGCTTGACCGACATCGAAGGCAAGGTCGTCCGCGATATTCTGACGTAACGTGGACCGCGACGCGCGCATGCGGCCAGTTTACAATAACGGCCCAACACCGAAACCGTTGCTTTGCGGGTTCTCGTATGCGCCCCGAATTACTCGAAGTCTTGAGATCGAGCAACCGAGTGCTTCACGCTCGCGCGTGGCATACGCTCAAACACAGCTTCGATTTGCCTCCTTCGGCCAGCGGCGGACGCCCGTTCCACGGCATTCCGCGGCTTTGCCTGTGGGACGACGCAACGGGATTCCGTTCCGACAACCCCCAGCCATTCACGCTGTCGGTCTTCGAGATTTTCGGCGACAATTTGAGCCGCCACTCCGTCGTTCGCGAAGCCGTTTGGCAGCGGCATGATGACTTGGAGAAGCTGCACCGTAAGGTGGAGCGAAAGAGGAAGGTCATTTTTTGGGAGCCGACGTTTGTCATTCGCGACGGTCCTGTGCCGGCAGCCGAATTCAGGGCATTGCTGAAAGAAGCGACGGCGTTTCGAGTACCGGTAGTTTGGCTTGGGCCTGAGGATCGCGAATCCGTCACGACCGACGTAGGCGACCTCGGCTTTGAGTTTTTCAGCCGCGAGCAGCCGCCCGCGGTGCTGCGACTTCAATGGTCTTTCGAAATGCCGGAGAGCTGGCCGCCGATTGTCGATTGGTTCGAGAAGATGCGGAACTTCCTGGTTGGATGCTTGCCTGCGGCGAACCATCCATGAGAGCGCATTCAACATGACGCGTGACGCCTTTCATCGCGAGAGCTACTACCCGGAGGCTGATGCCTCCGGCTCGCCTGACGCCTGACGCCTGACACCCGAACGCAACGCTTGAGGAACTAACCTTGCCTCTCTCCTTGTTCGCTGTCGCTTCGCCGCACGCGGGCTTTCGCCTGGCCGATTGGGCGGCGCTGGCGCTGTACGCCGCGGCGACGGCGGCGATCGCCTGGGTCTGCTCGCGCAAGCAAGACACGACCGAAGAGTTCTTTCTGGCCGGGCGCCGCATGCCCTGGTTCGCCGTGGGCCTGAGCATCATGGCCACGCTGACGTCGACGATCAGCTACCTGGCCGTGCCGGGCGAAATGATCCAGCATGGCATAGGCATGTTCGCCGGCCAGATGGCCGCGCCCTTCGCGATGGCCGTGGTGCTTTGCCTGTGGGTGCCGTTTTTCATGCGGCTGCGGCTGACCAGCGTCTACGAATATCTCCAACAGCGCTTTGGCCCCGGGGCGAGGCTGCTGGCGGCGACGCTGTTCATCTTGCTGCGGCTCGGCTGGCTGGGCGTGATCATCTACACCTGCAGCATGGCCGTCGACAAGATGGTCGAGATCGGGCCGGTTGCACTGCCGGGCGTGCGTTTGGCGGGCGAGCCCGTCAGGCTGCCGCCGCTCTATCTGTGGATCGTTCTGATCGGCCTCTTCACCTCCGCCTACACCTCCGTGGGCGGCATTCGGGCGGTAATCTGGACCGACGTGATGCAGTCGCTGATCATGTTCGCCGGCCTGCTGATTACGCTCTCTTACGTCTGGATTTCCACCGGCCAAGGCCCCGGCGATTGGTGGGCGATCGCCGGAGAAGCGCATCAACGCCATACCAGCCCGCCGACGTTCAGCCTCGACGTGACGGTGCGGGTGACGATCCTGACCGCCATGTTGCACAGCTTTTTCTGGATTACTTGCACGCACTGCTCCGACCAGATGGTCGTGCAGCGTTACTTCACGACCCCTTCGCTCAAGGCGGCCCTGCGCAGCTATTTGATCAGCGCGTTCACCGATTTGACCGTCTCGGTGCTGCTGGCGATGAGCGGGCTAGCGCTGTTGGCCTTTTATCTCCAACATCCGACGTTCCTCTCGCCCGAGATCGCCGGCAGCGAGTCGGCCGACAAATGGTTTCCGTACTTTATCGCCCACCAGTTGCCGGCCGGACTGGGCGGATGGATTCTGGCGGCGCTGTTCGCCGCGGGGATGTCGAGCGTCTCGTCGGGCATCAACTCGGTGAGCGCCGTGGCCGTGACCGATATCGCGTCGAAGTTTTCTCGCCATAAGGGAAGTGCTGCCAGCAGCCTGGCCCAGGCCCGCTGGCTGTCGTTGGCCATCGGCGTGCTCGTGACGGTGCTGGCGATCGGTTTCGCGCGGCTGGTCGAAAAGCCCGCGGCGGCCGAGTTGCACCGGGAGGAAGAAATCTCACTGGAGCAGTCGGGCAAGCTGGCCGAAGAGCCCGACGAACCGGCCGTCGCGGCTCACGCGCAGAACATCATGGAGCTGATGGCCAAGGGGTTCAACATGTTCCTGGGGCCGCTGGCGGCGTTGTTCTTCATCGGGATGTTCCTGCCGCGTTCGACCAGCCGCTCGGCAGTTCCAGCGGTGTTCTGCGGTTTGGTCGTTTCGATCGTCTGGAGCTATTGGCACGAGTTGGGGCTGCCCGAACTGTTGGCCCATGTTGTGCCCGGGCATGCAATCTTTCAGACGCTGGGCGTCGACAAGTTGGTCGGCGCGAAAGCCGGCGTGCCGACGTTTACCTTGGCGATCTCGCTGCCGTGGGTGACGACCGTGCTGACGGCTTTCGTGCTTAGTTGGATCGTCGAAGGCGGCCGCGAGCACGCGGGGCGGCGATGGACCTGGTATGCGGTGATGCGGAGGCCGGTTCCGCGTTCCTGAAAGCAGCGAGGCGTTGGGTCTGAGGAATCAGGCGTCAGGAATCAGGCGTCAGGAATCAGGCGAGCCGGAGGCGTCAGCCTCCGGGTCATTGCCTGGCCGATGAGCACGTACCTTCAATTCGAAACTGCAATTCGCGTCGGCGATCAAAAGGGGCGCTTGATTCCAAGAGAATTCACAATCCATTCCCACTGTTGAACGGCGCTCGACAATTCTTCTGCGGACGACGCTGTAGCGGTTTGAAAGAAGGCCGCTTCCAACGATTCTTTGATCCTCGGATCGAGCAGCCAATCGACGATGCTTTGCATTTGTAGCGGGCGTTCTTTCCAGAAAGCATTCGTCAGCCGCCTTTTCTTCAGCAATCCCTCGACGTTGTGGACAATGAACCTCGCCAGGTTTTGGCAGGCCGAAGGGTCGTCGTCGCCGCGCCAAGCATCGAGAAACGGCGACAGATCGTCGACCGCCTGCCCAATGGCGCAAAGGCAGCTATCGACTCTCGATTCATAAGCGTGTTCGGAAATCTCGTGCAATTCATTGCGCCACCATGCGTTCAGAAAGCGAAGCACCGCCGTCTGCTCATCGTCCGGCCAATTGCTCCATTTCGCATAAGCGAGTTTGCCGACGGCGATTTCCGGGGCGGCCAAGCCGAGTGCATCCGGCTCGAACGCAAGCAACTCCAGGATGCGCGGGAGGAAATGTTTGAAATCCTTCACGTCTCCCCAGGTGGTCATCGCCTTCCAAACGTAAGAGCCAAACGTTTCGCCTTCGAGTTCAGAAAGGGGCCGCTCATGGAGTTCTCGCTCCGCCGAGTCGGCGACACAACAAGGACACCCTTCGATCCTGTCGTGCAGCTTATAGGGACGGAATACGCTGTACGCACCTCGGATCGCGTCACGCAAGATTTGCGCGTCCGTCTGATCGCCTCGTTCCGGCGCCGGCGGCTCTTTTCGAGGTTGCGTTTTCATATATTGCTCAAGGCGCAATGCGCCGAGCGCCGCCACGAACGTCAAGACCAGCAGCCCGCGCAGGCTGAATTGAAACCACGTGCGCGGTATTTGCATGCCGCCATTCTAACGTCTGGCGGAGACGAATGTCTGAAGTGCATGTCGCGGAGCCGGAAATGGAAGTTCGGAAGCCGCGGCAATGCAACCCGGAGGCTCACGCCTCCGGCTCGCCAGGCAGCCTCGCGCCGATTGCGCGTGGGGCTAGCGACCCACCCTACCGCGATTGGTTGCACCGCGCGATCGACGGCAGAAGGCTGGAAACCCAACGCCGTGCCGGACGGGAGATGCTTCTCATGCCGCGGCTGTTTTGCGCGGCGGAAGCGAAATGAAGAGGCAAGACGGCGCGCCTGCTGGCGGCAGACAAGAACATGGTAAAATCCTGACTCAGCGCAAGCTCAATTCGCGAACTTGTGGAACATTCAATGCGGACCGTATCCATTCAACTCGAAGACGCCAAATACGAAGCTCTCGATGCGCTGGCGAAGAAATGCGGCCTCTCTGAGCCCGCGGACTTAGTGGCCAGGCAAATCGACGCCGTGCTGGCCGCCAAGCCAGGCGCGGCGGTCGGCGCTGCCTTGATGCAACACTTGAAAACAGTGATCGAGGAAGATCGCAACTTGCTCGACCGGTTGGCGAAATGAGTGTCTTCCTCAGCGTCGCAGGCGCAGCTCGAACATCTCGAAGCGGCCGTCGAGGCGATGTACAATGCGCTGCACGCGCTGGGCGAAGTCGCCGCCGACCAGAGCGACCGCGGCGTGATCGCCGTGCTGGCCGAATATGGCTACCGGCCGCTGGTCGCCGAGTTCGAGAAAGTGGAGGATGCGGCGGAGTGAGCGGCGGCGAGCGACCAGGCGAGCCGGAGGCGTCAGCCTCCGCGTGCTTGGAAGCGCGGATTGGCACAAAGAACTGGCGGCAGACAACAGGCGAGTAGGAATATGCAAAAGAAAGACGTGCTCGCGCTCCTGGACCACTACCCGGAAGGCGAGATTGATCCCGAGGAACTAATTCGAGAACTTTATTTGAAGATGAAGCTCGAACACGCGGAGGCTGAAATTGAACGGGGTGAAACCTTAACGCACGAGGAAGTAGTGAGGCAGAGCGAGCAGTGGTTCAAGTAATCTGGACGAAATCAGCGCTTGCTGACCTGCAATTGATCCATGATTACATCGCCCGCGATTCGGCCCGATATGCTCGGCTTACGGTTGAGCGAATTCGCCAGGCTGCGGCCCGGCTTCACCGTTTTCCCCAGTTAGGACATTTTTCGCCAGACCTCAAAAACCCGCAATACCGGCAGATCGTTGTGGCGTCTTACCGCGTTATCTATCGCGAGGACGACGACCAACGAAGAGTTCTAATCCTGGCTGTCGTACATGCCTCGCGAAATCTGCCGCCCGTAACGGAGCCATAATCACAAATGCCTGAATCCCTCGTTTACCTCAACGGCCAGATGCTCCCCGCCTCGCAAGCCGGGCTGGCGGTCTTCGATATGGGCGTCGTGCTCGGCGCCACGGTCACCGAAATGACGCGCACCTTCCGCCAGCAACCGTTCCGGCTCGACGATCATCTCGATCGTCTGTTCCGCTCGCTGCGCTATGTGCGGTTCAAAGTCGACGTCACGCGAGACGAACTGGCCGCCGCTTCGCTCAAGCTCGTCGAGCACAACGCGGCCCTACTGCCCGAGGGCGCCGAATTGGGCCTGGTGCACTTCGTCACTGCCGGCGAGGTGGCCATGTACGCTGCCACCAGCGGCCGGGCGGCGCGGACGATGGCCACGGTTTGCGCGCATACGTTTCCGCTGGCCTGGGATCTGTGGGCCAAGAAAATGCGCGAAGGGACGCACCTGGTGACGCCTTCCATTCGCCACGTGCCGCCGCAATGTTTCGATCCCAAGATGAAGTATCGCAGCCGCATGCACTATTACCTGGCCGACCAGGAGGCGCAGCTCGTCGACCCAAATGCTTCGGCCCTGCTGCTCGATCTGGAGGGGAACGTCACCGAGACGAGCGGCGCCAATTTTCTGCTGGTCGAAGGGGGCAAGATCGTCTCGCCCACCTTGCGCAACACCCTGCCGGGCATCAGCCGCAAGACGGTGATCGAGCTGGCCGCGCAACTGGGCATCGAGTTCGTCGAACGCGATTTCCAGGTTTATAACGTGATCAACGCCGACGAGGCGTTTTTGGCGAGCACGCCGTTTTGCATCCTGCCGGTCACGAAGATCAACGGGCTGACGATCGGCAATGGCAAGCCGGGCCCAATCTTCCGTCAGTTGATCGGCGCCTGGAGCCAGAAGGTCGGCGTCGATATCGTCGAGCAGATCGTAAGCGGAGCGGCGCCGGCGTGACGCACGAGCCGACCACTTTCGCGATACGCAGCCTGGCGGGCGAGCAGGACGGCCCGCATTTGCTCGTTACCGCGGGCGTCCACGGCGACGAGTGCGAGCCGATGGAAGCGGTGCGGCGATTGTATCATCGTCTGGCCCCCGAGCCGTTGCGAGGCCGGATCACGCTGGCGCCGATCGTCAACGAGCCGGCTTTTCGACTGCGGCAGCGAACGGCCGAAGACGGGCTCGATCTGGCCCGCACCTGCCCCGGGCGCGACGACGGCTCGACGACCGAGCGCATCGCGGCCGCCCTAAGCCGGCTGATCCGTTCGGCCGATTACTACATCGACCTGCACACGGGCGGCGCCTTGTTCGACATCTCGCCCCTGGCCGGCTACGTGCTGCACGCCGATGCGGCGGTGCTCGATCGTCAGCGGCAAATGGCCGAGGCGTTTAACTTGCCGATCGTCTGGGGTACGAGCGGTCGGCTCGAAGGGCGCTCGCTTTCGGTGGCTCGCGACGCCGGCGTGCCGGCCATTTACGCCGAGTACGGCGGCGGAGGCGGCTGGAACGACGGCGCGATCGCGGCCTATGCGGCTGGTTGCCTCAATGTGGCTCGCTGGCTGAACATCGTCGACCATCCGAACGACGCTTCGCACGTGCAATACTTCGTCGAAGACAATCGCGACCAAAGCGGTCATTTACAGATTCAGCATCCGGCGCCGGCCGAAGGCGTGTTCGAGCCGAAAGTTTCGCTGGGCCAGGTTGTTCGTTACGGACAGCCGCTCGGCGTGGTGACCGATATTTGGGGCGAACGAGTGCTCGAAGTCCCCGCCGCCGAAGACGGCCTTGTGCTCTTCCTCCGCGTGCCGCCGCCCGTCGCCGCCGGCGATTCGCTGGGCGGAATTCTGCCGATCAGCCAGCCGGGGCGCGCGGCACTTTAGCATGCAGGAGTTGCACCACGGAGACACGGAGGGCACGGAGAGGAAAAAGGAATGGCAGATATCCAGACCTGGGGTGATGTGGCATTTTTAAAAGGGGATGTGGAGATAAAGAGGAGATCAGGGGATGAAGAAGGCAGATTTCTTTTGAGGCGCCCAAATGGCATCCCCTGATCTCCTCCGCATCCCCTCTTAAAAGGCTTAACCGCGAATTATGACCGAAACCCGCGAGCGATCGCTGAACAACCAACCTTTCCTCTCTGTGTTCTCCGTGTCTCCGTGGTTTTCTTCAGAAGCGCCCTCGCACGCCCCAGTCGCATGAAAGAATCCATGCCAACCTCCTTCTCTGGTCTCTGGCCCGCGATGCTCACGCCGCTTGACGAATCGGGCGAACCGAACTTGCAGGCCGTGGAACAGCTCGTCGACTGGTTCGTGCGCGCAGGGCTCGACGGGCTGTACCTCACCGGCTCGACGGGCCAGTGGCCCTTGTTGAATCCGGATCAGCGAAAGGCGGTCGCCGAACGGGCGGTGCGCGCGGCGGCCGGAAGGATCAAAACGATGGTTCACGTCGGAGCGGTGGCCACCGAAGACGCCGCCGCGCTCGCCCGGCACGCCCGGTCGATTGGCGCCGACGCGATCTCGTGCGTCGCTCCGATTTATTATTCCGCCAGCCCCGATGCCACGTTCGAGCATTACCGGCGGATCGGCGAGGCGGGCGAACTGCCGTTGTTCGCGTATCATCTGAGTCAGGTTAATCAGCTTTCGATCGATGCCCGCGAGTACGTCGAGCGGCTGTTGGCCGTGCCGCACATCGCCGGCATGAAGTTCACCGATCGCGACTTGTACCAGTTCGGCCTGATCCACGCCTACGCCGGCGAGCGGCTGCAACTGTTCAGCGGCGCCGACGAGTTGCTCTGCCAAGCCGTGTTGTGCGGGGCGATTGGCGCCATCGGCACGTTTTACAACGTCTGGGGCGTGGCGTGCCGCAAGGCCCGGCGAGAATTCGCCGCCGGCTCGGTCGAGGAAGGCCGCCGCTTCATGCTCGTTTTTCAACGGGCGATCCACGAAGTGATGCGCGGGCAGGGCGTCTGGTCGTTTCTCCGCGGAGCGATGTTGCTCAAGAGCGGCATCGACGTCGGCATGCCCCGGGCGCCGTTGGGCGCGCTCGACAAGCCCTGGCCGGAAGACGAATTGCGGCGAATCGTGGAGATGGTGGACGCAGCATAGCCGGCGTTGAAATGAACCACGGAGGCACGGAGAACACAGAGAGGAATTTTGTTTTTTGATTCCGGATTTTGCGTTGGATTGAAAATCAAGAATTTAAAATGACTCCGTGTCCTCCGTGGTGAACAAGCGCGTCGCTCAACGACTCCGCAGCGCGCCAACGGCTAGCGCCACCCAGCCAGCAATGAACGCCACGCCGCCGATGGGTACGATAGCGCCGAGGTACTTGGGGCCGCCGAGCGCTAAGGCATAGCAGAGGCCGGAAAAAATCAGGATGCCGGCCAAAAAGCACCCGCCGGCGACGTCGAGCGCGCGGTTGCTTCCGGCGCTAGCCAGCAGCCCGACCAAGACCAAGGCGATCGCATGGTACATGTGATAGCGCGCCGCCGTTTCGAACGTGTCCACTCGCTTTGCCGCTTCCAGGTACTCCTTCAGACCATGAGCGCCGAACGCGCCCATCGTCACCGACAAGGCGGCCAACAACGCGCCGCAAACGAGCCAAGCATGGGGTTTCATAATGTGCTAGGGCAAACTGGATGAATGACAAAAAGGAGCCCGTGCCGCAGGGCCCTGCGGCGAAGACGGGCGATTAGCCGCGTTCGTTTGGCTGCGGCTCGGGAGGGCCGGCGGGCGATTCCAGGTTGCCCGAAACGCCCCGGCTTTCGGGCTGCCGGCGTTCGGCGATTTCGCTGTCGGGCAGCAGCCATTTCTCGACGGCCAAGCCCAGCGACCGCAACTTGGCGCGAAGCGTGGTGCGCGAGATGCCGAGCAATTCCGCGGCTTGCAATTGGTTTCCTTTGACGTGCCGGAGCACCTCGTCCAGCACCACGCGATCGACCGCTGCGTCGACCTGGCGGTAAATCTCAGTCGATTGCGAGTCGAGAAGCTGGCGAACGTACTGCGCCACTTCCAGAGCGCCGCCTACCGGGACCGGAGGGGGAGCTGCCGGGGAACTGACGACGTGTGCGGGCCGGCAAGTTTCGGGCAGGCAATCGGGCGTGAGAATTTCGCCGGTCGCATGCACCATCGCATACTTGAGCGCACTTTGCAGTTCGCGCACGTTGCCCGGCCAATTGTGCATTTCCAGCAGGCGCTTCGTATCGGGGGTGACCGACCGCACGTTCTTGCCCAACTCGCGGTTGTACAACCGCAAAAAGTGCTCGGTCAGCAGCGGCAGGTCTTCGCGGCGTTCGCGCAGCGGCGGAAGCTGGATCGTGAAGCCGTTGAGCCGATAAAACAGGTCCTGGCGAAACTTGCCTTCTTCGACGAGCGCCGGCAGGTTTTTGTTGGTGGCCGCGATCACGCGGACGTCGGTCTGAATCGTGTCGTTGGCGCCGACGCGCTCGAAGCGCTGCTCTTGCAACAGCCGCAACACTTTGGCCTGCGTGGCGCTGCTCATGTCGCCGATTTCGTCCAGGAAAATGGTTCCGCCGCTGACCTGCTCGAACTTCCCGATGCGGCGCTGATCGGCGCCGGTGAAGGCGCCGCGTTCGTGGCCAAACAGCTCGCTTTCCAACAGCGCTTCGGGAATGGCCGCACAGTTGATCGCCAGAAAGGGGCCGTGACTGCGTCGGCTATAATGATAAATGGAGCGAGCGACCAGTTCCTTGCCGGTCCCGCTTTCGCCGAGAACCAGCACGGTCACTTCTTGCGGGGCCACTCGGCCGATCGCCTTGTACACTTCTTGCATGGAGGGAGCGCAACCGATGATGCGGTCCGCCGGAGCGTCGGACGGCTCTTCTTCGGCAAAGACGGCGGGCACGCGGCTCAGGCGGCTGACCTCAAGCGCCTTGGCGACCACTTCACGCAAGCGGTGAAAGTCGACGGGCTTCAGCAAGTATTCGAATGCCCCGCGGCGCATGGCTTCGATCGCCGTTTCCGTTTTAGCGAAGGCCGTAATCACGATCACCGGCAAGCGCGGGTCGATCTGGCGAATGCGGTCGTACGCGTCGAGGCCCGACATATCGGGCAACCGTACGTCGAGAATGACCGCATCCGGCTGGCGCTGGCGCACCAGACTGATCCCTTCCTTCGCCGAGCCCGCTGAAATGACTTCCAACACGCTGGAACTCAAGCACTTTTCCAGCGAGTACAAAACGTTAGGTTCGTCATCGACGACCAACAGTCGAGGCATTCAGCAGACTCCTAGCTCGACAGTACGCGGCCGCCATCCGACGCACCGACCGCCGCCGGCTGCGGAAGGCGAATCGTGAATTCGGCGCCTCCGTCGCGCCGATTCCCCGCCGTCAGTTCGCCGCCATGCGCTGTAACGATGCGTTGACAGATCGACAATCCCAGGCCCGTGCCCGTTTCTTTCGTGCTCACGAACGGCTCGAATATGCGCTTGCCTAGTTCGGTCGGCAACCCGGCGCCGTTATCTCCGACACGGATCGTAACCCACCGATCGGGGCCTGGTTCTCCGTGCTCGAACTCGTCGTAGGCCGGGCCGGGGTGCGTGGCGACGTCGTCGCCGCCTTTCTCAATGGATCCATCCGGGAAGGATCTCTCGGAATCGTGCGTTTCCGCCTGGCCTTTCGGGGACAGGAGACCGTGAAGCAACAGATCCTGGCTGTCGGCGTTTGCTATTGGGCCGCTGGGTCCGCGGTCGCTTTGCGAGAGCCGTACGTACACGACTCCGCCGTCGGGCAATTCGTCCAGGGAGTTCAAGAGCAGGTTCAGCAACACCTGGCGAATTTGGCCGCTGTCGGCTTCGATGGGCATGGCCTGCTCGGGAAGTTCCGACTCGATTTCGACTCGCTGCCGCTCGGCCCGGGCCGAGATGAGCGCCAACGTTTGCCGAACCAGCCCGCGCACGTCGAACACGAACTTCTCCGGTTGCGGCGGCCGAGCGAAATCCAGCAAGGTCTGGATCGACCGCTCCAGCCGCGTGATTTCCTCGTCGATCACCTGCAGGTCGCGGCCCCGCAAGCCGGTCCCGTCTTCGCGTTCGGCGGCGGCCTGGACGAGGATTTTCATGGCCATCAGCGGATTGCGCAGTTCATGAGCCACTCCCGCGGCCAATTGTCCCACGGCCGCCAATTGCTCGCCGCGCAACAATTCGCGCTCGCGCTGTTCCAATCGCTCGACCACGGCGCCGACGTGATCGGCCATATTCTCCAAGGCTTGCTCCAGTTCTTCGAAGCCGCCGCCCGTCGAAAGCGTGATGGGCCCCACGACCTCGTTCAACTTCCCCGCGGCGCCGTGAACCGGAACGCTGAGTTGCACGATCGAGCGGCTGATTCCGCGCGCGATTCCAAAACCCGCCAATAGTCCAGCCACCGAGCCGCAGGTCCCCAACAGCAGCAGGCCCAAGCCCATCAAATCGGCCCAACGCTCGCTTTGTTCGCTCGTTTCGTTGACATTCTTGCGGTGCAACACGACGTATTCGTGCGCCGGATCGAAGATTTGCTTGCGGGCCAAGTCGTCGATCGCTTGCAGCGAGATATATAGCTGTTGGGGCGTTTCAGCCTCGAGCGGTTCATTGGCTCGCGCCTGAACCGCCTTGAAGAATTCTTCACAGCCGCGTTCCAATTCGGAGATTTTCTCTCGCTCGGCGCCTGTTCGGGCCGATTCGTGCGCCCTTGCCAGGTCTTGGCGAGTCGTTGCCTGTAGGGCTGGAATGCCTTCCAGGTAGGAGGAGTCGCCGGTCCTCAAAAACCCGCGCAGTTGGTCGCGCACGTCGCGCATCTTGATCTCGAGATCTTCAGCGGCCAACATGCTGGCCACGTCCCGGACCATCGTCTCTGAATTGATCTTATGGAGTCGATGCACATCCCACGCCGCCAAAATGCCGATGGCCAGCAAGAGCAGGCTCACGCCTACCATCGGAGCGGTCATCCGCCAAATAAAACGAGCGTTCATACGATGGCGAGGGGCTCTGCTGCCCAGCTTCTGTTCCAAGTGAACAGGTTCTGGCCAGCCAAGAGGCAAGGCCGTATTTATGGAGTTGCACCTACTCACGTCACCATACCACGATTGACGAGGGTTTTCAGCGGTTTTTCTTGGAAATGGTGCTGCCTCGCTACCGCGCCGCTCTCGCTGGCGATTATCCTTAGCAAAGCGAGGGCCACTTGAAGCAACTCGCGGCGACGTTGGCGTCGATCTTGCCAAAACTGCATCTTGACGGGGGGAAGCGCCCGTCAGAATTGAGATTCTCGCCGCTTTTTCTCGAACAGGGCGAGATACGGCGGGCTTACAGACCCGATAGTCATCCGAAATCGAGTCGTTGGGGCTAGCCCGCCCCCTCGAGGCACTCGGCCAGCTTGCCCAAGGCTTCGGTTTCGATCTGCCGCACTCGCTCGCGGGTCAGGCCAAGCTGCTCGCCGATTTCTTTCAGCGTGCGCGGTTCGTTGTCGTCCAGGCCGAATCGCAACCGCAGAATCGTGGCTTCGCGGGCATCCATCGTCTCCAACAGACGCATCACGTGCGTCATGTCGTCGCCTTCGAGTAGCTCCTCTTCGGGGCTTTTGGCGCGCTCGTCCATGATCATTTCACCCAGCGACCAGCCCGCCTCGGCTTGATCGGTCTGGGGGGTCGAGTTATAGATGCGGATCGCCTTTTTGATAATTGGCAGCTTTTTGCGCGGCAAGCCGAGCACGCGGGCAATTTCCTCGGGCGTCGGCGTGCGCCCGAGTTCTTCCGACAAACGGACCGTCGCGCGGCGCCATTTGCTCAGCAGTTCGACCATGTACGCGGGGATGCGGATGGTCTTGGCGGTATTGATCAAAGCTCGCTTGATCGACTGCTTGATCCAATAGCTGGCATACGTGCTGAACCGCGTGCCCATCGCCGGATCGAAGCCTTCCACGGCGCGCAATAGCCCGAGATTGCCCTCTTCGATCAAGTCTTGCAGCCCCAGCCCCTTGCCGGTGTAGCCGCGGGCGATATTCACCACCAGCCGCAGGTTGGCTCGCACCATGCGGTCGCGGGCTTGGATATCGCCGTTGCCGATCGCGACGGCCAAGTCTTGTTCGTCGCGTGCCGTGAGCAGCGACGTCTCGTTGATTTCTCTGAGGTAGGTTTCCAGCGGCGATTGAACCGCGGAACCGGATCGGCGTCGTGTTTTGGGCATGGCAGGGCTAGACCGCTGGAGCAGGACACGGGCGACAACACCCACAACTATCGACGGCGCCCCTTGCATTTCTGCAAGGAACCAGTCGGGCGACAAGCTGAGCCGAATGTGAGCGGCATTCGGACGGCGCCGAACGCAACGACCCCGCCGGTTGAGGCCGGCGGGGTCGATTTAGGAATTTAACGTTTGCGGGTTTTCTAGCCCGGATTATTCATCAGCCCACACCAACCCGAAGCGCAAGCGAGGCGGAGCAACGCGCTTACCTCGCTGGCGCTTCGGGTTTGTATGGAGCGCTTTGTCAAGTAAAAGCTGGGCTGATGAATAATCCGGGCTAGGCCGGACGAGCAGGCCCCCGTCAGGCGTTCGAAAGCCTTCAATCGGCGCTGCTGCCGCGGGGCTCGGGCGCCTTGAAGAGCGGCCCCTTTTCGCCCCGAGTGCCGCCCTTGAGTTCCGAAGCGGGAATGCTCGGCACGGTCGACCCGGAACTCGGAACGGGAGCGCCGCCGCCGCCTTCGCCACGGTCTTCTTCATTCCATTCGACTCGTTTGCGGCTCAGGCCGATCTTCCGCTCCTCCGTATCGACGCGCAAGATTTTGACCTCGATTTCGTCGCCCACTTTGACGACTTCTTCCGGGTTTTCGACCTTGTGATCCGCCAACTCGGAAATGTGAAGCAGCCCTTCCAGGCCGTTCTCCAAGCCGACGAACACGCCGAAGTTGGTGAGCTTGGTCACGGTCCCCGTGACCACCTGGCCCGGCTGATACTTGTTGGGAATGTCGCTGGCCCAGGGATCCTCGTGCAATTGCTTCAACCCCAAGGCGATGCGGCGCCGCTGCTGGTCGACCGAGAGCACGCGGCACTCGATCTGTTGGCCTTTTTCGACGACTTCGCTCGGATGACTGATTTTGCGAGTCCAGCTCATGTCGCTGACGTGCAGCAACCCGTCGATGCCTTCTTCGATCTCAATGAAGGCGCCGTAGTTGGTCAGGTTGCGGACCACGCCGGAGACCGGGGTGCCGGGCGGATAGCGGTCGGCGACCTTGTCCCAGGGATTTTCCTGGGTCTGTTTCATGCCCAGCGAAATCTCTTGCTTTTCCCTGTTGATGCCCAGCACGACGACTTCGATCTCGTCGTCGATGTGCACCAGTTCGTTGGGGTGGCTGATCCGCTTGGTCCACGACATTTCGCTGATGTGGACCAGCCCTTCGATGCCTTCCTCCAACTTGACGAAGGCGCCGTAGCTCATCACGTTGACCACCGTACCCTTGATGCGGCTGCCGACCGGATATTTGTCGGCGACGTTCTCCCAAGGGCTGGCCGATTTCTGCTTGAGGCCCAGGGCGATCTTTTCCTTCTCGCGGTCGATGTGCAGGATTTGCACTTCGATTTCCTGGTCGATCGAGACCAGTTCCGAGGGATGTCCAATGCGGCCCCAGCTCATGTCGGTGATGTGCAACAGGCCGTCGATGCCGCCCAAGTCGACGAAGGCGCCGAACTCGGCGATGTTCTTGACCGTGCCTTTGCGCAACTGGCCGACCTCCAACTCGCGGAGCAGGCGCGATTTCTTCTCGGCCCGTTCGCTTTCGATCAGCGAGCGGCGGCTGACCACGATATTGCGGCGCGCCTCGTCGATCTTGAGCACGATGCACTGAATGGTGCGGCCGATGTAATCGCCAATGTCGGGCGGGCGGCGAATGTCGACCTGGCTGGCCGGCAAAAAGACGTTGACGCCGATATCGACCAGCAAGCCGCCTTTGATTTTGCGCGTGGCCACGCCGGTGACGATGTCGCCTTCGTGAACCGACTCCATGACCTTCTTCCAGGCCTCGATCTTCTCGGCCTTGCGCTTGCTGAGCGTGATCATGCCAGCTTCGTCGAGGCTGGCCTGGGCGTCTTCGATCTCCTCGATCAGCACCTTCACGGTCTGACCCGGTTCGGGCGGGGCTTCGTCTTCGCCCCATTCGTTGAGCGGAATCGTGCCTTCGCTCTTATAGCCTACGTCGACGAGCACCAGGTCGCCTTCGACGCGCAGGACTCGCCCGGTGACGATCTCGTTGATCGTGATATTTGCGCCGCCCCATTCGATTTCGCTCGGATCGGCGCCCTCGAGGGCGGCGCTCAGTTCCTGCTCCCACTCTTGTTCGTTGAGATCGAGACCCCGAATCAGATTACGATTGACCATGAAGTGCCAGACTCCGAGCGTCGTGTTGCCAGAGCGGCTCCGCAAGGGAAGCCTACGGACCTGGAGAGCCCGCGAATTTCCAGCGTGGACGGTCGGCCAAAAACTGCCAGTGTTTTCATCTATCCGGCCCTCTGCGCAGAGAGCTAACCGCGGACCAATGAAAGAACCAAGCAGTATAGCAAATTCGGGCGGGGGGTGGGAAGGCGTAATGGACCGAGGGGCAAAACCGCAAACTTGGGGGGCGTCCCCGATCAAATCAAGGCGAATCGAACGGGTACGATTGTCGCACCACCCGGTCCCCAAGCGAGACGGTGCGTTCAAGGATTTGCTTGACGTGCTTTGGTTTGACGATTCCTCCTCGCTCGGTCAGCACGCTTGCGGGGATGGATAGCACGGAAACGCAATGCGCGGCGCAGCGCTTGGTGAACTTCGTGAGCGCCCCAGGGCCATATTCCATCTCCACATACTCTTCCGGATACGTAGGATCAATCGTGCCTGTGACGGGCACGAGTTCGACGGGAGCATCCGGTTCAAAGGGGCCCGGGCTAATCACCACGCAGCGCCGCGTCTTCGGATTGCGCCGTTGCGGATCGGGAACATGAGCCCAAACGACCCTGCCCTGGACGAGGCGCACTTCCACCGCTCATCCTTTCTCGTTTGGCGCGTCAAAACCGCGGTCAACATTCCACGGTTAAACCCAGAGCGAGTAAATTATCAACCTCCTCGCTCAAGTCGGCCGGATACTTGGACGGATCACAAAGCTCGGCGATTTCCTCTTCCGACATTCCGATGTGTCGCATCCATCTGGCGCGGATGCCGATCGCCAGCGATTGTCGCGACGGTTCCGCGGCGACTTTTACCTGCTGCGTCACGGCGCTTTGGATCGGCGTCGGGCCTACGCAGACGGTAATGCCCAAAACGGGCTGAGTGACTGCGCCGAATTCAGGCATGGTTTTCTATCGCTCCGCTTCGACCTTCTCAGCAGGCTTGGGTGCCGTTTGCACGGCCAGCAACGGCAGCGTTTTGACGACCGAGCCGTCGACCAAAATCACGAAGCGGTATTCCCCCGCTTCGGAAAACAACATTCCGATCATAGTCAACAGCGAGGCGCGAAACCGGCGTTTTGTCTCCGCCAGACCTTCACCCAAAACGAGTTGTTTTTCTGCCGCGCGTGAGCGCACGCCATGCGGATCTTCGATCTGAATTTCCACCTCATGCACGTCGCCAAGTTCGTCTGGCCGGCATGCAAACGAAATCAGTAGGGCAAACGGGGGAGCCATTGCCGGAAACGCAGGCAACTGGATCGTGTCGAAGTCGGCGCCGAACACGTGGATCGTGCCGTCTTGAGCCTGTTCCGCAGCGCGTGCGAGAAACGCGTAAGAAAGCTCCATAAAATCTCATTTCATTTTGGCGACGGGCTGGCAATCACCGCATTCTACGAACTCCAAGCCTCCAATTATACATCTCGTAAAATCTTGCGTGCAAAAGGAAATCAATGAATTGTCGACCGGTCAGGGATGTTTCTCAGAATGTATATGGTCCCATGCCAAGCCCCCGCCAGAACCGTTGACCAACCCAAACCACGACACCTATAATCTCCGACTTATCGCTGCTCGAAAAATCCAGCCTTTTTGCCCGCCTTCGGTTCCCGCGGAACGGATGTGAACGATGAAGATTCATGAGTTTCAGGCCAAAGAAATCCTCCGCAAGGCGGGCGTCCCCGTGCCCAAAGGCATCGTCGCCCGAAAGCCCGAAGAGGCCGCGGCGGCGTTCCGCGAACTCGGCGGCAAGCTGGCCGTCGTCAAGGCGCAAATCCATGCCGGCGGACGAGGCAAGGGGACGATCAAGTCCAACTCGGCCCAGCACGGCGTGCAGTTGGTCAAGAGCGCCGAAGAGGCCTCGAAAGTCGCCGCGGCCCTGCTCGGCCAGCCGCTGGTGACGATCCAAACCGGCCCCGAAGGCCAAACGGTCCGCCAGGTGCTCGTCGAAGAAGGCTGCGATATCGCCCGCGAGCTGTACTTGGGCATCGTCGTCGATCGGGCGGCGGCCGGCCCGGTGCTGATGGTTTCAGCCCAAGGCGGCATGAACATCGAAGACGTCGCCGCCGAGACGCCGGAGTTGATCTTCCGCGAACGCTTCCATCCCGATGCCGGGCTGCTGAGCTACCAGGCCCGCAAGCTGGCGGCCAAGCTGGGGCTGAAAGGCGCCAGCGTCGCCAGCGCCGAGAAGTTCATGAAGCGCCTTTGCCGCGTGTTCGTCCAGCTAGATTGCAGCCTGGCCGAGATCAACCCGTTGGTCGTCACCGGCGCCGGCGACTTGATCGCGCTCGATGCCAAGATGACCTTCGACGACAACGCCCTGTTCCGCCATAAGGACCTGGCCGAGCTGCGAGACCTGGCCGAAGAAGAGCCGGCCGAAGTTCGCGCGGCCAACGCGGGCCTGAGCTACGTCAAGCTCGACGGCAACATCGGCTGCCTGGTCAACGGCGCCGGGCTGGCGATGAGCACGATGGACTTGATCCTGCTGCACGGCGGTTCGCCCGCCAACTTCTTGGACGTCGGCGGCGGCGCCAACGTCGATCAGGTCACCGAGGCTTTCCGCATCCTGCTCTCCGACAAGAACGTGAAGGCGGTGCTGGTCAATATTTTCGGCGGCATCATGCGTTGCACGACGATCGCCACGGCGGTGATGGAAGCCTACAAAACGGTCGGCTTCAACGTGCCGCTGGTCGTGCGGCTGGAAGGCACCGAAGTCGAGGAAGGCCGCAAGATTCTGGCCGGCGGCGGGCTCGACATCATCTCGGCCACCGGCCTGACCGACGCCGCCCAGAAGGTGGTCAAAGCCGCCTCGGCCGCCTAATCTTTAGTAGTTCGCCCCGGTTTCGAACCCCCGTCTTTCACCCTCGCTAGTTCGATTTCGCCATGAGCATTCTGATCAACAAAGACACCCGGGTTTTGTGCCAGGGGATCACGGGCAAGGTCGGGCAGTTCCATACCAAGGGCTGCCTCGAATACGGCACCAAGATGGTCGGCGGCGTCACGCCCGGCAAAGGCGGCGAAACGGTGCTCGGCCTGCCGGTGTTCGACACGGTGTCGGAAGCCGTCGAAAAGACCGGCGCCAATGCGACGATGATCTTCGTTCCGCCCGCCTTCACGGCCGATGCCATCCTGGAAGCGGTCGACGCCGGCATCAAGACGGTGATCGCCATCACCGAAGGCGTGCCGGTGCTCGACATGGTGCGGGTTTATGAAATCGTCCGCAACAGCCAGTCGGTGCTGGTCGGCCCGAACTGCCCCGGCGTGATTACGCCCGAGGAGTGCAAGATCGGCATCATGCCGGGTTACATCCACAAGCAAGGCCCGATCGGCGTGATGAGCCGCTCCGGCACGCTGACCTATGAAGCCGTCTGGCAGCTTTCGAACCTGGGTCTCGGCCAATCGACGTGCGTCGGGCTTGGCGGCGATCCGATCGTTGGGACGTCGTTCATCGATTTGTTCCGCATGTACGAAGCCGACCCGGCGACCGAAGCGATTCTGATGATGGGCGAGATCGGCGGCACGGCCGAAGAAGAAGCCGCCGCCTTCGTCAAAGATCACGTCACCAAGCCCGTGGCCGCCTTCATTGCCGGCCGCGCCGCTCCTCCAGGCAAGCGGATGGGCCACGCCGGCGCCATCATCTCCGGCGGCAAGGGCACCGCCGCCGAAAAGGTCGCCGCACTCAAAGCCGCCGGCATCGAAGTCGCCGAAAGCCCCGCCGACATGGGCGCCGCGATGCAGCGGGCGATGGCGAAGAAACGGCGGTAGGCGGCGGGCAAGGTCGGAAGTCGGAAAGGCAGCCGTTTGAGAATTCGCGGGCAGCACGAGCCGCTCTTTGCCTTCGTTTTCCGACCGCCGATTTACGACCTCCGACCTCGATGGGGTATAATTGGTCAGACACCTATTCGAGGATCCGACCGATGCCCGCCCATGACTGGAAACGTGTGAATGCTGGCGCGTTTCACCATTTTCATACCTGTTGGGTAGCGGAACTCGCGAAGACCTTGAACGATGGCGTATTGCCGCCGGATTACTATGCCCTTGCCGAGCAGGTCGCCGGCGGAGTCATCCCTGATGTGCTGACGCTTCAGACTGCGGCGCCGGGAGAAGACGAGCCGGAGCCGGTCGGCGGATTGGCCGTTGCGGTGCAACCGCCCAAGGCCCGTTTTTCCGCAACCTTCGAAGCAGATATCTACGCGGAACGAAGCCGCACCGTGGTCATCCGTCACACGAGCGGCGACCGGGTAATCGCGATGATTGAAATCGTGTCGCCCGGCAACAAGGCGACGCGGCACGCGCTCGACAGCTTCGTCGACAAGGCTTACGCCGCGCTCAAGGCGGGCTGCCATTTGCTCGTCATCGATCTTTTTCCGCCAGGCCCCCGCGATCCTCAAGGGATTCACGGCGCGCTGGCCGAAGAGTTTGGCGAAGCCGGGTTCGAACTGCCGGCCGACAAGCCGCTGGCCCTGGCGTCCTATTCGGCAGGCGAACTCAAACGCTACTACGTCGAGCCGCTCGCCGTCGGCGACGCGCTTCCCGACATGCCGCTGTTCCTGACGGCCGACGTTTACGTTCCAGTCCCGCTGGAAGCGACCTATCTCGCGGCCTGGTCCGCGGTCCCGCGGCGCTGGCAGGTTGAGGTGGAAGGACGGAACGCCTGACCTAGCGAGCGAAGATCCTTGCACTCGGCCGGTCGCCGCACTAGACTGCTATCGTGCGTATACGCACGATTTTCGCCAGAGAGGCCCGAGACGCCGATGACCGCAAAAAACGAACTTCCGCTGGCGCTCCGCGCCGCTTACTTGGCGCTTCACCGCCGGTCGGAAGCGCAATTCGCATCGCACGGCGTCACCGCGGACCAGTTCGTATTGTTGGCGACGCTCGCACGAGGGCACGCCCTGACCCAGCGCGAACTCGCCCGCCGCATGTCGTCCGATCCCAGCACCGTGAGGGCGATGCTCGTCCTGCTGGAACGGCGCGGACTGGTTCGGCGGGATACGCCTCCGACCGACGCTCGCGCACGGACGGTTGCACTCACGGCGGCGGGAAAGCGGAAGTTTCGGCAACTCTGGACGGCGGGTGAAGAGATCCGGGGCCAGATGTTCGGCTCGATCCTGCCCGATGAGGCTCTAGCGTTGGTGCGACTCCTGACGCGAATCGCGGAGTCGCTGAACGGGGAATTCGTATCGGTCGGCGGATCGACATCCTGTCACACTCAAGAGGACAAACCATGAGCGAACGCATCCATGCTCTTGTCGCATGCGCCGTGCTGGCATTTACGACTCTGCCGGCGCTGGCGCGGGCGGAAGACAGCAGCCTCCTTGCGCCGCCAGAGGGTTTCGACGTCCCCCGCGAGGGCATCGACCACGGCAAGCTGGAGACGCTCGAGTACGACTCGACGACGGTGGGGATCAAGCGCAAGGCCCGGGTCTACACCCCGCCGGGATACTCGGCGGACCAAGAATATCCGGTCTTGTACTTGCTCCACGGCATCGGCGGAGACGAAAACGAGTGGGCGCGCGGCGGCAAGCCCGACGTGATCGTCGATAATCTTTACGCCGACAAGCAGGCGGCGCCGATGATCGTCGTCCTGCCGAACGGCCGGGCCGCGAAGGACGTCACGGCGCGAGACCCCATTCCCAAGCAGTCGCCGGCGTTCGCCGCGTTCGAGAAAGACTTGCTCGCCGATCTGATCCCATTCATCGAGAAGACCTACTCGGTGAAGGCCGACCGCGAATCGCGCGCCCTGGCCGGACTTTCGATGGGCGGCGGGCAGGCGCTCAACTTCGGGCTGAACAACCTCGACACGTTCGCCTGGGTGGGCGGGTTTTCGTCCGCCCCGAATACCAAGCCTCCCGCCGAACTGATTAAGGATCCCGCGGAAGCGACTGGCAAGCTGCGGCTGCTCTACGTCGCTTGTGGCGACCAGGACCGGCTATTCCGGATCAGCCAGGGCGTTCACGACATGCTCGACGAGAACAAAGTGCCCCACATGTACAACGTCATTCCTGGCGGCCGGCACGATTTCAAAGTGTGGAAGAGCGACTTGTTCCACTTCGCACAACGGATATTTCGTGACCGGGAGAACGAGAAAAACTCGCCGGGAACCAAGCCCGACCCGTCGCCTCAGGAGAAAAAAACGCCCCACCGCTAAGTCGGCCAACTTCGCCAAGAGCGCTCGCGCGGTTGGCCATCTTCGAGTGGGCTCCCGTCGTTTTGTCGGCCGCCTTCGAGGCGCCTTCGTTCGGCCGCCGCCGCTGGCGCCGTCGCGCGCAGCCAAGCTTAAAGTATCCGCAAACCGGCTTGGTTGCAGAGTCGCAGACCGTAGGGTGGGCACTGCCCGCCAGCAGCCACGCGCCGCCAAAATGCCCGCGGGGTTTTGGCTTTTGCTCGTTCCTCGTTCCAGACGCGGCGAGTGGTGAGCGCCCAAGGCAGCTCTGGTGGGCGATGCCCACCAGACGGGACTGAGCGCGCGCGCCGGCATGCTTATGGCATCGCGCGAAACCTTTCTCCATGTGCCTCGTCTTGGGCGCGCTGCCAGTCCAGCGCCCATGTCCAGTCGGGTTCGTGAGGCTCTCCTTGAGTGCAGGCTGCACAATGATGGTAATGAAAGCTATCAAATAAGCTATCCAGGCTCAAAGCTCCCATACCGAAACCAAACTTTGTACAGTGTAAGTATTTGAATCCTGCGGTCTGTAGCCCGAGCATCTTTCCGGGGAGGCCGCAGCCCCCAAGCCGGAAGTAAAGGTGGCGGCATCTGCGAAGAACGCGATCTGGGTTACGGTCTCGCAATCCGATTCGAACAACTTCTGCCACCTCGTCGTTCGGGTTGTCTAAGTCGACCCCCATCGCGCGTGCCATGCTCTCGATATAGCGAGTCTCGCCATCGTACGTAAGACACTTGGTGGCGCTTTCGGCGAAGTCGACTTGAATTTGATTAATCTCAGAAATAAACCGGTCTCGCACCTGTTTATGCGATTCCGGAATACGGTGAACAAATGACAGTGCATCCTGAATTCGATTGGCAATCGCTGCGGAATCCGGGACTCCCAACATGGCGAATTGTATCGCGCAGAACCCGACGTCATCCCATTGATCCAATGCGCACGCCGCATCGACTGCCACGCGGCCAACGGCGTCGAGCCATTCTATGATCGGGGATACGTCGATCTCTGATTGCCGAAGGCGTGAAATGAATTTCGTCATCTCGAGAGCAAGGATGGCCCACACCTGCGGCAATAGATCAAAGTGGTCGTCGGAGACGAGCTGATCAGCGCAATGCCGTATCCTGCGGAATTGGCGCAACACTTTTACGACAAGTTGTATTTGATATAAGTCAGCGATAGCCGCAGTGTACTTCGAAGATTGGTCGCGTTGACCGCGTTGGATACTACGGCTAACGAAAACCGCGTAGTCTTGTTCCACGGCGCTCTGTAGTTCGGCGAAACGACGTTGCAGTCGCGCATAAACCCGAAGCCGCTTATTTCTCTGATCGGCCCGCGTAAGTGACATAAGCTGACTCGATATTTTGCGAGCGGTCTCAATGCTGCGATTTGCGCCATCGCCGGACGTTCTTTCGAGCGCGCTACATCTTGCCGACTTAATAACGTATAGGCCGGATGCGAATCGCATATCCAACGACTCTGATTCACTATTGAGGAGTTGCGTTGCCCGGGCAGCGACGGCCTCAGCTCCACCTGAACGAAGGAGTTCTTCGAGTTCGGTGCAGCGCAGCAGATTAAAGTGCGCTCGAACTCGGTCAGTCACCTCTGTTAGACCAAGGTGGTCCCTCGCGATTCGAACGAGTCGTTTGCTTCGTATCGTGCTTATATCTCGGACAGCGATGTATTCCAGCGCATGTCCAACAGCGTCGAGCAATTCTGAAGTTCTTGCGGGCAGTTCGTTTGCCCCTGGAATGCGGATCGTCACCGTTGCTTGACGCGAGTCGTCAGCGGACTGCATGAGAGCCTTTGCCTGCCGATTGCCCTGAATGACAGTCCAAAAGCAGCGCTCCGCCGTGATATCCACTGCGATTAATACCACTGGACTACGGAGGTTATACAAATATCGAAGCTTTGCGGCGCTGAAGCCGCTCAACTTCAGATGCGAGCGATCCGCTTCCCAGGAAAGATTCTTTTCTCCTTTTTGCTGCACCTTAAACAACATGCCAGTTGCGGTGTCATTTGACATCATGGGTTCGATCTCATAATCGACCCCGTAATCTTCTTGGTCTTGCTGATCCCTGATTGACCAAGACGGCGGGACGGCTGAGCAAAAAATGGCCGTTGCTTTCCGCGCAATTTCTTTGGGTGTCATGCCACTAATCCCATGCGACAACCTTTGCGGAGAACATCGCACTTCAACCATGGACATCGATGCTCGCACAGGCGAGATTTGCGTCTCAAGAGTGGTTGGTCGCTGATCGATTTGCAATATCTTTCGACGAATTCACGCCCCCTCCCGCATCAACTCCTTAATCGCCGCCTCCAACCGATCGGTCGTTTCCGCCGCCATAGTCGTTGGCGAGGCCGAAGGGTCGGCTTGGCTAAGATCGATCGGCTCGCCGAACACGACGCCGGCCTTTGGGCAGGGCGAATCCGTCAAGATCCTCTTCGAGTTTATCGATGGCAAACGCAGGCATCCAGCCTTCGCGTTCCCGATGTTTGAAATTTGGCGTGGGGGAAAGGGGACGCCAATCGTATGGGACTCCACTCGCATCGAGGCTTTTCGCGCGCCGGGCGGCTTGGACGCGAGATTTGAAGTCGGGCGGACGATGCGGTATGGTCGATCAAGCTGCGCGCTCAGGGGCGATGCTGCGCGCTGGCGCAGGGCGCGATTCACGATTTATAGGACCTGTGGAAAACTTGATAGCCTAGTGCGGCGGGCAAGACCGCGGGCCGAGATTTTGGCCGATTCGCGGTTCCCGGGCCGCGGCGGCAGGCATGAGCGGTCCGCTCTGGAAGGCGTTTATCAGGTCTCAAATGACCCACTGGGGCCAGGCAATGAAGGCATCGACCGGCGGAAAAGTCTGGATTTCTCGGCAAACGCAGCCGGCAGATACGCGGTGAAACAAAAAACTCGCTCCTCGATATAAATCGTCATGGGTATCAATCATCAGCCGCCGAATCGCATGGAACCCCACGATCCCAACCGCGCCGCGGCGGTGCGCGAACATAACCGCCGGGCGTGGAACGCCTTGGTCCTGAAAAAACAACGCTTCACGACGCCGGCGCCGGATGATGATCTGCGCGATCCGCTGGGCAAGGTCGATGGGCTGGGCTGGCTCGGTGGCAGCGTGAAGGGCAAGCGGCTGTTGTGCCTGGCCGCGGGCGGAGGCCGGCAAAGCGCGCTATACGCGGCCGCCGGCGCCGAGGTGACCGTCGTCGATCTCAGCCCCGAGATGCTGGCCCTCGACCGGCAGGCGGCCGCCGAGCGCGGGCTGAATATTCGCGTCGTCGAAGCCTCGATGGACGATCTCGCTGGGTTGGCCAACGCCAGCTTCGAAATCGTGATCCACCCGGTGAGCACCTGCTACGTGCCCGACATCCATGCCGTTTATCGCGAAGTGGCCCGCGTCACGGCGCCGGGCGGCATCTATATCAGCCAGCACAAACAACCGACCAGTCTTCAGGCGTCGGTCGAACCGTCGCAGCGCGGTTATGAAATCAACGAGCCCTATTATCGCAGCGGTCCGCTGCCACCAGTCGTCGGCAGCCAGATTCGCGAAGAAGGCACGCTCGAATTCCTGCACCGCTGGGAGGAGATCATTGGCGGCATGTGCCGCGCCGGTTTCGCGATCGAGGATCTCGTCGAGCCGATGCACGCCAAAGCCGACGCCGCGCCCGGCACGTTCGCCCATCGCAGCCGCTACATCGCCGCCTACGTGCGCATCAAAGCCCGCCGGCTGGGGACGCCCTCCTCTGCCAGCGGCGCCGGCAAAGTTTGGGCGCCGGGGGTGGATTGAACGCGTTTTGGCGGAGTCACGATTTTCATAAAAGCGCTTCCATTCCCTCGCGCCCCACGTCACTTCGCCGTATACCCCCCGTCGACCATCAAATTCTCGGCGGTGATGAACGAAGCTTCGTCAGAAGCGAGGAACAAGACGGCCCGGGCGATCTCGACCGGCTCGGCGATTCGCGGCAGCATGTGCCCGCCGCCGAAGAACGGGTGTTTATCCGCCGCCGCACGATCGAGCCCCTGCTCGGCGCACATCCGCTGCACCTGCGGAGTCCAGACCGTGCCGGGGCAGACGGCGTTGACGCGGATGTTGTCTGGCGCCAGGTCGAGCGCCATGCAGCGCGTCAAGTTGGCGATGGCCGCCTTGCTGGAATTGTAGGTGACGAAGTTCGGCTGGGCGATGAAGCTCGACATCGAGCCGATGTTGACGATCGCCCCGCCGCCGACTTTGCGCATCTCGGGCACGACGTGCTTGGCGACCAGGGCCGGCCCCATCACGTTCACGTCCAGCACCTTCCGCCAATCTTCGGGCGTCGCCTCGATGCCGCGAAAGACGAACACGGCTGCATTGTTGACCAGCAGGTTGATTTTGCAGAACGCCTTGACGGCCTCGGCCGTCATGCGGCAAATGCTCGCTTCGTCGGATACGTCGGTCGTCACGGCCAGCGCGCGGCCGCCGCCGGCGGCGATTTCGCGGGCCACGGCTTCGCCGGCCGCCGCGTTCACTTCGGCCACGATCACGGCCGCGCCTTCCTCGGCGAAAAGCTGGCAAACCGCCCGACCAATGCCCGAACCGCCGCCGGTGACGACGGCCACTTTGTTTTCGAGACGTTTCATGCGAGCTCCCGTGGATGCGCCTTTCCGATGTTTCCTAATCGTGATTTGTAGATCGTCGCCGAAAGCTTGGCCGAGTCAAGCTGATTGCAGAATTGACATCAAAGCCCTCTCCCGTTGGGAGAGGGTTGGGGTGAGGAGAACTGGTATTCGCTTCGCCCTCACCCGACCTCTCCCAGAGGGAGAGGAGTTTGTCTTTTGCAAGCCGCCAGAGTTTCCGCGTCATGCGGCCAGAAGCCGCCAGTCGTCAAAAGCGGCAAGATAGCGTCCTCTATCAAAAGCCGCAGAACGCCGCCGCCCTTTGGCCGACTAGGCCGCCACCGCCTCGATTTCTTGTCCTCGGGGCCGTCCGCGCCGAGCGCAAGCTGATTACAATGGTTTAAGGCGATCGAAACCACCTCTAGCACAAGGGCGCGATCTTGGCATTCGACACTCAGCAGCAGCGGCGGATCATGGGACACTTCGCGACCGGCGTCTCGGTCGTCACGACCCGGCACGGAGAGCAAATGTACGGCATGACCGCCAACGCCGTGGCTTCGCTGTCGCTCGATCCGCCGCAGGTGCTGGTGGCCGTCGACCGCCGGGCGCAAATGCACGAGGCGCTGCTCATGGCCCGATGTTTCGCCGTCAACGTGCTCGCCGAAGAGCAAGAGGAGCTGTCGCGCCGTTTCGCGATGCGCGGGCCGAAGGAGTGGGGCGATTTGAAGTATTCGACGGCCGTCACCGGCGCCCCGATCTTCGAAGGCTCTTTGGCTTTCGTCGATTGCCAACTGGCCGAAGTCCTGCCGGGCGGAGATCACCATATTTTCATCGGAGAGATTGTCGCGGGCGACGCCGTCGGCGGCCGTCCGCTGATCTATTACGGGGGCAAATACGTGCGTTTGCCCGAATAACGCGCAGGCGCGAAAGAACCTACCGAGCGAGGCGTCATCATGAGCCAGACAGGTTTTCGCAGCACAGGTTTTCGCAGCAGTTTGGCGGCAGTGGTGTTGTTGGCGGCAGCGGCGGTGCTGGCGTGCTTTTCCGGGTGCGGCCCGAGGACAACCGCGCCGGTGTCGACGCCGCCGCCGCGTGAAGAAGTCGAGGCGCTGAAGCCGGTGATCGATCGGCCCGGCATGCGCGTGGTCAAGATGTTCCGCGAGTGGGACGTGGCCGACACCGCGGCCGACGCCTTGGCGCGGATCGGCGATGCCGCGGCGCCGACCCTGATCGAGGGCCTGGCCGATCCCAATCCGATCGTCCGGGCTCAAGTGGCCCGCGCGCTGGCCCGGATGGGGCCGAAGGCTCAATCGGCGGTGCCCGCCTTGATCGTGGCGCTCGAAGACGAAGACGTTGCCGTGCGCTTGAACGCCGCTCGCGCCTTGGGTCAAATCGGCGTCGAGGCGCAGGAAGCCGTGCCTGCTTTGATGCGCGCCTTGAAGGATCCCGCTAACCAGGTTCCGATGGAACCGGAGTCGACCGAGCCCGTGCCGCAATAGCCGTCAGGATAAAGAGGCTAGGCTCACCACGGAGACACGGAGAACACGGAGAGTGAGAGGCAAATAGTTTTTGGCAGGGCTTTGTGGTTCTGGATTTATTCCGTGTTTCAACGGTGTTCCATCCGTGGCTGACTTACCCCGAACCGTTTCAACGGCGACCGCCGCCTGATTCGTTTTTTCCACTCCGTATTCTCTGTGTCTCCGTGGTGAATTCCTCGCCGCCCGCCGCCCGCCGCCTGACGCCTTTCCATGCCTAATGCCTCCCGCAATCTCCGTCGCGATGCTCTGCAAATCTGGCAAGCGGGCGTGAGGGCCGTCGATTCGGCGCGGCTGGTGCGCGAAAATGTGCGATTGGAAGGGGCGACTTTGTGGGTCGGCGAGGAGCCGCTGGCGCTCGACGAAATCGAGCGGATTGCCGTCGTTGGGGCGGGCAAGGCCGGCGCGGGGATGGCAGCGGGGCTGCTCGAGGCGCTGGGAACGAAACTCGTTTCTGAAAAGCGCGTGACCGGCTGGCTGAACGTACCGGCCGATTGCGTCCGCCCGCTGCCGCCCTTGCGGCTGCACGCGGCGCGGCCCGCCGGCGTCAACGAACCGACGGCCGCAGGGGTCGCCGGCGCCGAAGCCATGCTCGAACTTATTCGCTCGCTCGGCCCGCGCGATCTTTGTTTTTGTTTGATCTCGGGCGGCGGCAGCGCGCTGTTACCCGCGCCGGCCGAGGGCGTAACGCTGGCCGACAAACTGGCCGTCACCCGCTTCTTGAGCGCCGCGGGCGCCAACATCGGCGAGCTGAACGCGGTCCGCAAGCATCTCAGCCGCATCAAAGGCGGCGGGCTGGCTCGAGCCTGCCGCGCGGGACGCTTGCTGACGCTGGTGATTTCCGACGTGCTCGGCGATCCCCTCGACGTGATCGCCTCGGGGCCCACCGTGCCCGATCGCTCGACGGCGGAAGAAGCATTGGCCGTGCTCGAAAAGTTCGACGCCCGCCGCGGCGGCGTGCCCGAAGCGGTGTTCGAGGCGCTCCGTCGCCAGCCGGCGCCGCCGCCGGGCGAAGCGAGTTGCGAGGTTCGCAATCTGATCATCGGCAACAATGCCGTGGCCGTCGACGCGGCGGGAATCGAAGCCGAGCGACTCGGTTACTCGCACGCGATGCACGCCGCGCGCGAACTCGAAGGCGCGGCCGAAGACGTCGGCCGACATCTGGCCGAGATGGCGCTGCGAATGGCGTCATCGCCCGTCCCCAACTGCCTGATCACCGGCGGCGAACCGACCGTCACGCTCGCGCCCGAAGCGACGCGCGGCCTCGGCGGTCGCAATCAGCAGTTGGTCTTGGCCGCACTCGCAGTGCTTCAAACGCACGACGCCGCGCAGCGCATCGCCTTGCTCTCCGGCGGCACTGACGGCGAAGACGGCCCGACCGACGCCGCGGGCGCCGTAGTCGATGCCGAGATCATCGCCGCCGCCCGCACCCGCGGTTTCGACGCGGCCGACTTTCTGCGCCGCAACGACACCTATCATTTCTTCGATCCGCTCGGCGGCCTGATCAAAACCGGCCCCACGCATACCAATGTCTGCGACCTGCGCGTGGTCGTGGTCGAGCGGGCTTTGTAGGGTGGGGCGCTAGCCGGCTGCCGCCCCACCCTACAGCCTGACGCCTATTCTCAGCCCATCAACTCCGAAATCGGCGTGGCGTCCGTGACCAACGTCACCGGCCGGCCTTGGGCCGTGTGGTAGATCTTGCCGGGGTCGATGCCGAGCTTGCGGTAAATGGTGGAGACGAAATTCTCGGGCGAGAGTACGCGGTCGCGGGCCGCGTAGCCGTTGCGGTCGGTGGCGCCGATCACCTGCCCGCCGGGCGTGCCACAGCCGGCAAACAGAATCGACATAGCGCTCGACCAGTGATCGCGGCCCGGCTTGCTCTGCCCGGCCAGTGTGGAGATCTTCGGCGTGCGGCCGAATTCGCCCAGGGCCACGACCATCGTCGTGTCGAGCGTGCCGCGAGCTTCGAGATCTTCGATCAGCGTGGCGATCGTGTTCTCGAAGGCCGGCATCCGCTTGGCGAAGCCGCCGAAGATGTCGCTGTGGTGGTCCCAGCCGCCTTCATAGAGCGTGACGAACGGCACGCCCGCCTCGACCAGCCGGCGGGCCAACAGCGCCCGCTGCCCGAAGCCGTTGCGACCATAGGCCTCGCGGGTTTTCTCGGGTTCGCTATGGATGTCGAAGGCTCGTTGGGCTTCGACGCTGGTCACCAGGTTGTAGCCTTGGCGATAGTAATCGTCGACCGTGTTCACCGGGTCGCCTGCCGCTTTGTCGGCGATGCGCTGCATGCGGTCGACCTGGGCTCGCAGCTCGCGGCGGCCGAGGAAGCGGCCATCGGCCAGCCCCGAGGGCAAGGCTACGTCGCGCACGCGAAAGTTGGCATTGTTCGGATCGTCGGAGACGACGAACGGCGCGTACTTGGCGCCCAAAAAGTTCGGCCCGCCCGAGCGCGAAATGCTGGGCATGGAAAAGTAAGGAGGCAGGCCGTTCGGGGCGCCGCACTCGTAAGCGGCCACCGAGCCGAGACTCGGATGAAAGCTGACGAACGCGCCGCAGCCGACCGGCATCCGCGGCGGGGCGCCCGTCATCATATAGTGGTTGCCGGCGCCGTGGTTCGCCTGGTTGTGGCAGACCGATCGCACGACGGCGAACTTGTCGGAAATCGCCGCCAGCCGCGTCATGTATTGCGAGAACTGCACGCCGGGGATCTTCGTGTCGATCGCCTCGAAGTCGCCGCGAATCTCCAGCGGCGCCTCGGGCTTGGGGTCGAACGTTTCGAAGTGCGACGGCCCGCCGTCCATCCAAATCAAAATGCAGCTCGTCGGCTTCCGCGGCGCCAGCGGCGTTGCTTCGCTGGCCGCGGCTTGCAACCGCAGCAGGTTCGCCAAGCCTCCACAGCCGAGCAGTCCCAGGCCCAGTTGCAGCGTATCGCGGCGCGAGAAGCCCTCGCAGTTCTTGTGCGTGCTCATAGTCGGCTCGATTCCAACGCAGGAATGATGGTTGAGGCAGGTAGGTTTTCACGCCAGGACCATTCAGCTTCTTAGTATATCAATACAGACCAGCGCGTCTTGATGAGAAGATCGGCTTTTTGGCGGATTCTCGCTGGCCGGCCGAGCCGAATCCAAGTGAGATCTCAAGATCCTTGCGGCAACCTTCCTTGTGATGGACGCCTTGGCCTTGAAGGAGCTTCCCGAAGTTTTCGACTCGCTGATCGATTCCGGCTTGTTCCATGTGTTCAGCGACGAAGATCGCCGCCGCTGCGTCGAAGGCCTGGCGTCGGTCGTCAAGCCGGGCGGTCGGCTGTTCCAGCTCTGTTTCAGCGACGAGGAGCCGGGCGATCAAGGGCCTCGGACAAGGCTCACGTGGCGACGGTCGCCAACAAGCCCGGCGAGTTCTCCAAGGCTTTGGCTGATCCCGATTCCGATTGGGTCTACCTGCGGAATTTGCCGTCGAAGGAGGAAATCAAGGCCGTGAGGCAGGCGAACAAGCAGGCGTTCATCGCCGGTCCGGCGGTAGGCGGCCGACTGCCCGAGAATTGGCGCCAGGCGGCGGATGCCGGAATCGACGCCATTTTGACGGATGATCCGCTGGAGTTGCGGGCGATGCTCAGGGCGTCGGCAAAAGCGGGCGACTGAGCCAAGTAGTGCGAGCCACGGATGGAACACCGATCGAACCCAGCGCGGCCTTCGGTCGCAATCAAAGTAGCAGGCACATTCCATGTGCCGTCGCCCGAAGCGGGTTTAAACTTCATCGCAGGGTCGGCGACGGCACACAGGAGTGTGCCTGCTACTTTGGCGCAAGCGTAGTTTGCATCGGCGCGGTATGAAATCTTGGCGAGGCGCAAAGAAATCGAACGCTTGTAGTAAGGATAATTCCATGAAACGTCGCCTTCGGCTGGATGAGAGTGGAGTCCAAACTCACGGTCCTCATCGAAGGCGAGCGGAACTGCGGCCTCTATTTCTTATCCGTGTTCAAGCCGTGTTTCATCCGTGGCTAAAGTTCGTCGGGCATCGCTCATCTGCTTGCAAGCGCCAACCCTAACTTACCGTTGAGACAAAGCTCTACCGCTCCAGGCCGCTCAAAAACCCTTTAACCGCCGCTTGCCACTCGTCGGGACGGGCGGCGATGAGGTTCTCGTGCCCGGCGCCGGCGAGCAGCGCCCAGGTCTTTTCGGCCGGCAAACGATCGAACACCTCGCGGGCTTCGCTGGCGGTGACGCGGACGTCGCGCTCGCCGTGCAGGAAGAGCGTCGGGCAGGCGACGGCGGAAGCGTAATCGACCGGATTGTGCTCGAAGCCCCAATCGCCCGGCCCATCCGCCGCCAGGCTCTATTTCGCCCGCGCCAACCGCTGAATGAAACCCTGCGTGGTCATGAAGTAAACTTCGCCGGTTTCATCTTCGCCGAAGGAGAGCACGGGCAGAATATTGCCGCCAATCGGCTGGTTGGCCGTGACTTCGCGCTGGTCGAAGTCGTACTGCAAGGCGTAGAGCTTGCCGGTGACGTAATCGGCGTAGAGATAGGCGCCGACGAGTTCGGGCAGGCGTTGGCCGCGGTAGACGAAACCGCCGGTGATCGATTTGCCGACGTCGTGATGGTACTCGAAGATCGGCTCGACGATGTCCGGGCGAGGCGCTTGCAAGCCGCCGACGCCGAACGGGTGCTTGGCCTCGCGCAGGTTCCAGCCGTAGTTGCCGCCGCGGACGATGAGATCGATCTCCTCCCAAATATCCTGCCCGACGTCGGCCGCCCAGCACACGCCCGTCTGCCGATCGAACGACATCCGCCAGATATTCCGCACGCCGTAAGCCCAAATCTCGCCCTGGGCGCCGGGGTAATCGAGGAACGGATTGTCCTTGGGAACGGCGTAATTCTTGCCTTCGTCCTTATGATCGACGTCGATCCGCAGAATCGAACCCAACAGCGTCTTCAGGTTCTGGCCGTTGCCGAACGGGTCGTTCGCCTTGCCGCCGTCGCCCAGGGCGATATACAGATAGCCGTCGGGGCCGAAGGCGATCGTGCCGCCGTTGTGGTTCCAGAAGGGTTGCGGAATCCGCAAGATTTCTTCTTCCGTCTTGGGATCGACCCGCGTGCCGTCCTGGTTCGCCTTGAATCGCGAGATGACCGAGGTCAGCGGCTTTTCGGTCGTCGAGTAATAGACGAACAGTTCCCGGTTGTCTTCGAACTTGGGATGGAAGGCCATGCCCAAAAAGCCTTCTTCATTCTGAGTGTCCCTGTAGCTCACCTTGTCTTCGAGATCGAAGAACTCTTCGGCGCGCTCGACGTTCTGGTCGTTGGCGAAGGCGTAGACCTTGCCCAGTTGCGAGGCGACGAACACGCGGTTCGTGCCGTCGCCGGCGTGCGTGAGCACGATCGGGCGCGCGAAGTCGAGGTTCGCGAACGCTCGCTCGGCCGTAATCGGCAGCGGCTGCTCGTTGAGTTTCACGGCCGGGTAGCCGGCCAGTTCCAGCACGGAAAGCGTGCCGGCGGTCATGTCGGGCACATACAGCCGCTTGCCGTCGGGGCTCAGGCAGAGATCGGCGGCGGCCTTGAAATCGTCCGACAACAATGTCGGCGAGTGGCTTTCTTTGCCGAGCACGAACACGCGGCCGGTTGTCCATTCGCTGAGATAGATCTTGCCGTTGGGATCGCGAGCCAAACCGTCGCCGCCCGCGAAGCCGGTCGCCATCCGTTGCAGCTTGCCGTCGTCGAGATTTACGCGGTGCAACTCGCCTGACACGAAATCGAGCAATAGCAAATGCTCGGCATCGTCGACGAGCAGCCCGTTGGGGCCTTGCAGGCCCTTCGCCTTGGCGGCGTTGGTCACGAGCGAGAGCTGGCCCCGCGGCGAGATGCTAAACACGGCGCCGCCGCCCCCTTTCAAATCGCCCGAATCCGAGACATACACCTTGCCCTGGTCGTCGACGGTCAAGTCGTTGAGAAACAAGGGCGGCGTGGGGAAAGCATCGGCCGCGGCGAAGACGGTCGCCTTGCCCGCGGCATCGATCCGCCACACTCGCTTTTTGTCGGCGACGAACAGCAGGTCCTTCCAGCACGCCAGGCCCTTGGGGTCGTCGAGCCCTTGAGCGATCGTCTTCGCCTTGCCGTCGACGATTTCGACCACGGCGCCGTCGCCGTTCTTATCGAAGCCGCCGATCACCGAGATGAACACGCGGCCCGCGGCGCTGACGGCGACCGACTCGGGGTTTTTCAGACCTTCGACCAGCAGCTTTGGCTTGGGCGATGCGGCCAAGACGGCGCCACCGAACAGCAGCAAGCCGGCCAGAGCCACCCCCATGAATCCCGAAGTTCGAATCCCTCGCCGCCGAACATGGATAAAAACCTTGGCACTTGCGAACATGGAGCCTCCCAGCGGTAAAATCACGGTTGCAAGACGAGTACTTTGCACGCAAATATCGAGCGTCAAATCAACGCCCCATTGTGCCAGCCGAGACGCCGGCTGTCAGGTGGTTGGGCGAAAAAACATAGGCCGAGTGGGATGACTTGAGCGTCAGGATGCCGCATCATCAGCCGCAATAAGTCTTGCCGGATGCCAATGCGCAGCCGAAAATGAGGGCCGGGTTGATGCTGTGTCGGATCCGCAAGAGCGGAGTTGCAAAACTTGTCACGGTTCACTTTTTCGATAGAGGCTAGCCATGCGTATTTCCGGCGAGCGAATTAATTGGACAGCGCCACTTTGGCGCCGTCGTTTGTCATAAGTCGTGGCGAGGACGTGCAGTGGGTCATTGGTTGTCCTTGGGGTCGAGGCACGATTTTGATCCTGTCGGCGTCGATTCCCAACGCGGCCA
>Ga0307372_10001353_pt1 | contig 43087 bp, 40 predicted proteins | sample OX1MG_FD_202533 | JGI IMG/M metagenome (GOLD analysis project Ga0307372, IMG submission 202533) | Soil microbial communities from Risofladan, Vaasa, Finland - OX-1 | ecosystem: Environmental > Terrestrial > Soil > Coastal area > Acid sulfate soil | place: Finland: Risofladan, Vaasa | collected...
GGCGGTCCTTCCAGATCACGCTGAACCAAGACATTGTGAACGATCAGCCTTGGATTTCACCTGAACGACAATCGCCGCGGCTTTCGCGCCGGGCATTTCTCGTGGCCTCCGGCGTTGGCTTCGCGGGCCTGCAATTCGGCGTACCTGCGCCGGCGAGCGAGGCGCCCACCGCGCCCTCGAGGGCGGGCAAGGCCAAGAGCACGATCCTGTTTTTCCTTTGCGGCGGGGCGTCGCATTTGGATATGTGGGACCTCAAGCCCGAGGCCCCTTATGAATACCGCGGCCCGTTTCAGCCGATCGAGACCAGCGCCGCGGGCTTGCAGATCAGCGAACATCTGCCGCTGACCGCGCGGCAAGGACATCGGCTGGCCGTCGTCCGTTCGCTGTGCTCCACGGTCAATACGAACGATCATCATGGCGGCTATTACTACAACCTCACCGGCCACGCCGCCGATCCCAGCTTCTTGAGCCTGGGCAACAACCGTACGCCGATGCCCGACGACTGGCCGTACATGGGCTGCGTGGTCGGCTCGCGGCGGCCGCCGAGCGATGGTCTGCCGAACGCCGTGACGTTGCCGCACATGCCCAGCCGCCGCCCGTATACGCGGCCCGGGCAGTTCGCGGCGAAGCTGGGCGTGGCGCACGACCCGCTGTACGTGCAGGGCAGCGTGGAAAACCCGCTCAAGTTCGAGGCCCCGGCGCTGGTCTTGCAAGGCGACGTCGGCGCCGCGCGGCTCGACTCGCGGCGCTCGCTCTTGGAAAAGGTCGACGACGCCCGGCGCCGGTTCGACCATGAAACGGCCGACGGCGGCTGGTCGCGCCTGCAACAGCGGGCCGTCTCGCTTTTGGGCTCGGCGCAAACCACGGCGGCGTTCAACGTAGCCGGCGAAGGGGAAAAGCTCCGCGAGCGTTACGGCGCCACGGTCAACGGCACGAGCCTGCTGGTGGCGCGGCGGCTGGTCGAAGCGGGCGTGCCGTTCGTCACGGTGTTCTGGATGGAAAACCAGAAGCTGGCCGGCAAGTGCAAAAGCGCCGGCGGTTGGGACACGCACGGCAACAACTTCAATTGCCTGCGCGAACATCTGCTGCCCGAGTTCGACCGCGGGTTCTCGGCGCTGGTCGAAGATCTCGACCAGCGCGGCCTGCTCGACGAGACGCTGTTGCTGGTGACCAGCGAGATGGGCCGCACGCCCAAGATCGGCGATCCGCGCTCCGGCGGCGTGGCCGGCGCCGGCCGCGATCATTGGACCCATTGCATGAGCGTGGTGCTGGCCGGCGGCGGCATCCGCGGCGGCCAGGCCTACGGCACGAGCGACCGCCGCGCCGAACACCCGGCCGAAAAGCCCGTCACGCCGGCCCACATCGCCAAAACCGTCTATCACGCGATGGGCGTCGACGACCTCACCGCGACCGACAAAGACGGCCGAGTGTTCAACTTGCTGGCCGAAGGCGAGCCGCTGTTGGAGTTGGTCTGAACTGGCATCGAGCTATGGCAAATCCCATGAACGACGAACTTTGGCAGCAGGTGCAGCGTGAAGCCTCCGAGATCCATTCGCACGCGGCCTGGCTACAGATTACCCCGCGGCGAGACGAAGCCGGCGGCGTACGCGTCCACGTGACGCTCGTCGGCTCGTTCGAGGCCGAGGCGGAGGACCTGCCGGGCAGCATCGTGCGCGAGATTCATCGCCGACTGTTGGAGTTCGAGGCCCATCTGGAATAGCCGACCGCCATGAGCGCCGATCCCGACGAAGTCGAACCGTTTGTGGCCTACCGGGTCGATGGCGATAAGATGGACTTCGCCTTATGGCCCATGCCCAACGACGAGCGTGCCCTGGCGCTTTTCATCAGTGCCGAGGCTGCTCGTGCGTTTCTCGACGGCGTGCAGACGGCCGATGAGTGGCGGATTGTCCGGCCGACCAAGGGCGATCTGATGAAGATTCTGGAAGAGTGCTGGGAAGCCGGCACGTTGCACGCGGTGCTCGACACCGGCCAGGAAGGCAAGCAGGTATTGTTCGATATTTTCGATGTGTTGCAAGCCAATCGCGAAACGTAACGTAGAGTGGGACCAGCGAGCTTGCGAGCGCCGGCCCACGGCGATTTTGGATTTTGGATTTTGGATTTTGGATTTTGGATTCGCGGTCAATCCAAAATCCAAAATCGAAAACCCAAAATTGCGACGACGGGAGATTTTTGATGCGGAGACCCCTGACCCCCCAGTTATGGATGTGCGGCGTGCTGGCACTCATGGCCTGGGTGGCGCCCTGCGCTCAGGCCCAGAATTGGCCGCAGTGGCGCGGCCCGCGCGGCGATAGCACCAGCGAAGAGCACGATCTGCCGTTGGTCTGGAGCGAACGGCACGGCATTGCCTGGAAGATCGAACTGCCCGGCTGGGGCGACAGCACGCCGGCCGTCTGGGGCGACGCTCTCTTCGTCACCGCCCAAGACGACGACAGGCTCCTCGTTTCGAAGCTCGATCGCGTCGACGGCCATACCGTCTGGTCGCGAGAAGTCGCACGCGCCGAGACGCCGCGCAGCAGTCCCAAGCGCAGCACGCAGAAGTTCCATGACTTGCAAAACAATGCCAGCCCATCGCCCGTGACCGACGGCGAGGTGGTGGTCGTCCACTTCGGCAACGGCGAGCTGGCGGCTTACGACTTCGAGGGCCGGCAGCTCTGGCGCCACAATCTGCAAGACGAGTACGGAGCCTACAGCATCTGGTGGGGTCACGCCAACAGTCCCGTGCTGGTCGGCGATCTGGTGATCTCGGCCTGCATGCAGGACCCGCTCGACGATCTGGGCGGTCGAGACGCCGACAGCTATCTGGTGGCCCACGACAAACAGAGCGGCGAAGTGAAATGGAAATCGAGGCGCAAGACGGGCGCCCACGCCGAGGAAGGCGATTCTTACACCACGCCGCTCGTCTGCCAGACGCCGCAAGGTCCGCAATTGGTCGTGATGGGGGCCAACGAGCTGGACGGCTACGACCCGGCCAGCGGCGAACGCCTGTGGTATCTGCCGGCCATCGTCGGCGGACGCACGATCACCGGCCCGACGGCCGGCCTGGGCATGGTGTTCGCCACGCAAGGCATGCGCAAGGATCTGCTGGCGGTCAAGCTGGGCGGCAGCGGCAAACTTTCGTACCGCGACGTGGCCTGGAAGGAGACCGACGCGACGCCCGACACGTGTTGCCCGGTGTTGCGGCGAGACCTGCTGTTCACCGTGAGCGACAACGGGGTCGCCAAGTGCTACGACGCATACAGCGGCCATCAGAAATGGAAGAAGCGTTTGCCGGGCGATTACAAGGCGTCGCCCGTCGCGGCCGAAGGGCGGATCTACTTTCTCAACATGCACGGCGTGGCGACGGTGGTGGCCGCGAGCAACCGTTACGAGAAGCTGGCCGAGAACCCGCTCGACGACGAGACCACGGCATCGCCGGCGCTGGCCGGCGGAAGAATCTATCTGCGTGGCAAGAAGCATCTCTACTCGATCGAAAAGAAATGAGTATGGGTTCAACGAGCAAAGGCGCGGTGCGGTTGTTCCGTGTGACCGGGATTGACGTTTTCGTGCATTGGTCGTGGCTCGTCGTCGCCTGGTTCGAGATCGGCACTCCGGCGAACAAATACCAATCGCCGGTCTGGAATGTGATCGAATACCTGAGCCTCTTCGCCATCGTGACGATGCACGAGTTCGGTCACGCGCTGGCCTGCCGGCAGGTGGGCGGCACCGCCAACCAGATCATGCTTTGGCCACTGGGCGGAATGGCATTTGTGCTGCCGCCACCGCGGCCCGGCGCGGTGCTGTGGACACAAGCCGCGGGGCCGCTCGTCAATCTTCTGCTGGTTCCGCTCTCCATTGCCGCGGTTGTGGCCGCGCGGTGGGGCGGACTGCAAAACATCAACGGTGATGCCATGCACTTTCTGATGAGCATTGCGGCCATCAACCTTGCGCTGCTCGTTCTCAACCTGCTGCCGATCTATCCGCTCGACGGCGGACAAATCCTGCAGTCGCTGTTGTGGTTCGTGGTCGGACGTGCCTGGAGTCTGCGGATCGTGGGCGTGCTGGGCGTGCTTTGCGGACTGGGGTTCATTGCAATTTCCCTGTCGAGCGGCTCGATGTGGATGATCTTCCTTTCCTTATTCATCATGGGGCGCAGCCTGACCGCCTTCCGCCAGGGAATTGCGATTTCGCGCTTGGCGCGTGCTCCGCGCCGCGTGGGGTTCGCCTGTCCTTCCTGCGGGGCCGCGCCGCCCATCGGCGATTATTGGACCTGCGGCCATTGCCGCACGGCCTTCGACACCTTTCTCCACGTTGCGTCCTGTCCCGGTTGTGGACATGAGTATCCTCAAACGCAATGCTCCGCCTGCAATGCCACGCACCCAATAATGGACTGGATCCCGCGCGTGACTTTGGAAGCCGCGCCGCGGGATGCCCACGTGGATGGCCGCCGCGACCCGGCCAATCCTTACGCTTCACCCGAATTTGGATAACCGCCGCATGAAGCGAATGCTCTGGCTGACCGATCTGCACCTCAACTTTCTCACCCCGCCGCAGACCGACGCTTTTCTGGCGTCGGTGGCGGCCGAGCGGGCCGACGTGGTGCTGGTCGGCGGCGATCTTGGCGAGGCCCCGAACGTGGTCGGGTTGCTAAAGCGGATTGCCAAGGCGGTCGCCTCGCCGGTCTACTTCGTATTGGGCAATCACGATTACTATTTCGGTTCCATCGAGCGGGTGCGAGAGAAGGTCGAAGAGCTTTGCCGGCGGTTGCCGAACCTGACGTTCTTGACCGCGTCGGGCGTGGTCTCGCTCACCGACCGCACGGCTTTGTGCGGGCACGACGGCTGGGCCGACGCCCGGCTGGGCGACTACGAGCGCTCGTTGGTGATGATGAACGACTATCGGCTGATTGAAGAGCTGGCCGGCGTCAGCAAGTGGGCACGCTGGCCGATGTTGAAGGCCATGGGCGACGCAGCGGCGCGGCACGTGGAACGCGTGTTGCCCGCGGCGCTGGCCGATCATGAAGTGGTGTTCTTGCTCACGCACGTACCTCCGCTGCGCGAGGCATGCTGGTATCAAGGCCAGCTCTCCAACGACGAATGGCTGCCCCATTTCACCTGCCTGGCGGTGGGCGAGGCGATCTTGCGCATCATGCGCGATTATCCCCAGCGCCGGCTGACCGTGCTGTGCGGGCACACGCACAGTCCCGGCGAGACACACCCGCTCGACAACGTCTGCATACTCACCGGCGGCGCCGAGTACGGCTCGCCGCAGATTCAGCGGGTGTTTGAGGTATCGTGACTGCCATTCCTCGCTGGTCCCACCTTACAATGAATGAACTGCAATCAGGAGATCCTGCCTTTGGCAACGGTTACAGCCTCCACCTGGCCAGACTCTGCCCCAGCCACCGCCAATGTCTCATTCTCGGACGCGTGAAGTATAGATGCAGCGCCAGTGCAGCAGGTCATGATTATCAGCCCCCCTTTGTTGGACACGTATTGATGGTCAGAAAGCTTTTTCCCGCAAACGCAGTGTTGTTCCTCCTCGCTTCATTGTCCTCGCTCGCCGTCTCGCTCCGCGCCGACGACAACAAGCCCAATCCGATCGTCGCGGAGAACAAGCAGCCCGGCAGCAGCGATTGGCAGCTCACGCGCGTTCGGGCCGATGCGGGCGGCTTTCGCTCGACCTGGATCGAAGGGTATTGCTCGAAGCAGAGCGTCGGGGCGGGCGATACGCTCGACATCATGGTCTCGACCGATCCGGCCCAAAAGTTCGAGATCGAGTTGTTTCGCATGGGCTATTACGGCGGCCGCGGCGCACGGCTGGTCAAAAAACTGGGCCCTTTTAAGGGCGAACCACAGCCCACCCCGAAGCCGGGCGAAAAGAATTTGCACGAATGCCGTTGGAAGCCGGCGGTCACGCTGACGGTTCCCGACGATTGGCTCAGCGGCGTCTACCTGGGCCGGCTCACGACATTGCCGGACGAGAACAAGCGGCCTTATTGGCAGAGCTACATCATTTTCATCGTGCGCGACGAGCGGGCGGCGGAAGTCTTGTTTCAGTGCTCCGACAACACCTGGCAGGCCTACAACCGCTGGCCGAACAATTTCTCGCTCTATACACATCCCAAGGGAGGCCAAGGACCGTGGGCCGACGTCAGCTTCGACCGCCCCTACGGGCGCGAGGCCCAATTCACCGGCGTGGTCAACGACCCGCTCACCTTCGGCTCCGGCGAGTTCCTGCCGCTGGAGTTTCCGCTGGCCTATTGGCTGGAGCAACAAGGCTACGACGTGAGCTATTGCTCCAACAGCGACATGCTTTCTCCCGATCGGGGGCTGAAGTGCAAGGCGTTCGTCAGCGTCGGGCACGATGAATACTGGGACATCCGGCAATACCGCAGCGTCGAGGCGATGCGTGACGCGGGCGTCAACTTGCTCTTTCTGTCGGGCAACTCGGTCTGTTGGGTGACGCCGTTTCGCGCCGCAAGCGACGGCCGGCCGGACCGCATCATCTTTCGCGGCGGTCCCTACGGCGCAAAAAACGACTATGCTTTGGGGCGGCTCAAAGAGCACGGCCCGTTCCCAGAACACGGTCCCGACGAGGGCCTGTTGATGGGCGCCCGGAACATCGAACCGGTCAACGGCGGCGGCGACTGGACCGTCGTCAAGCCCGACCATTGGATTTTCCAAGGCACCGGCATGAAAGCGGGCGACCGCATTCCGGGCCTGATCGGTTGGGAGTATCACGGTCAGCCGCCCGACCTGCCCGGCCTGAAAGTCGTGGCGTCGGGCACGGCCTGGCAAGGCGGCGAGAATCCTCAGCAATGGACGGCCACCATCTATCCGGGGCCGAAGGGAAACTTCGTGTTCAACGCTTCCACCATTTTCTGGGCGCAGGGGCTTTCGTCGCCGCCCGGCCACACCTTGCCCTGGTCGCATTGGTCGCGGCCGCACGGTCCCGACGAGCGCGTGCGGCGAATTACCAAGAATCTGCTCGACCGGGCAACAGGAAGGTAGTTAAATCGTGAACGAACATGCCGCCGGCTCGCCCGGCGGTTCCTGACGGTTCGAGCCGCGTGCCGCCGGTGTAGCAGCGGCCGATTGCGTCTGCGTTTTCATCGGGCACCGGGCTGAGCCAGCCTGTCAAGCGTCGCGGGCCGAGTACGGCGGCCAGCCACCGCACGGCGCGGATTGCCGGCTCTTCGGCAGTCCGACGAAAGCATGGATGTCTTCCACGGCTGCCGCTTTAGTGACGCTTAGGGAAGGATCGCCTGCCAGAGTTCGGCGGAAACGAAGCGGGACAAATGGCCAACATTGGTCGTGGCGACGACGATATCGGGCGTGCCCAGCGTCAGTGCTTGAGCGGCAAGGATGACGTCGCCGTCGACGGTGTTGTCGGCGGCCGTGGGTTGACCCTGTTGACGGGCCCGCGCCCAAAGTTCGGCGGCCCGGCGCATGGCCGGCGTTGTGATCGCCAGATATTCCGTGGCTTGCGCCATGGCGTCAAGCCGCGCGATGGCAGCCTGCCTGCCGCTTCGCAACAGCTCCCGTCGCAGCTCATAGTCGGCGATCTCCGGTACGAGAATCCGCCGCCCCGCCGAGAGAAGAGCCGCGAGCCCCTGTTCGCACGCCACCGTGATCGATGATCGCCGCGTGTGGCACAACAGGCCGAGCGGCCCCGAATCAAGCAAGACGATCGGCTTCACCAGGAGATTCCTTCAAGCTCTGGCGGAAAGAGGGGACGGTTCGACGTCCGCGCGGCGTCAAGAGCATGAAAGAAATCCTCCGCCTGTCGCGAATCTGCTTCCGTGGCGGCGGCGTCTTCCTCCCGCCACCGATCGAGCATGGCAATCGCGGCAGCGCGGCGAATGTCTGGCCGCGGCGGCAGGTGCGCGTCAAGCACCCGTAAGGCCACCGCCTCCGCCGGTTCTCCGCGGCGCTCGGCTTCGAAACGCAATCGCTCCTGTAAGTCGACTGGCAAGTCAAGTTGAAACGTCATCTTAATGCCTCCAGGCCAATCCTCGTTTACGACGGTTCCATTTTATGCCATTGCCGAGCGCATTGAAACGGAGCTACTCGGTGCGCACGGTGCGTCGTCGCCGGTGGGCCTGGGGCCGCTCGCACGATTCAGCATAGCGGGTCAGGCCGTCGCCGAGCGAGCAAGCCGGCCGCCGACCGAACGGCCCGGATTGCCGGCTCTTCGGCAGTCCGACGAAAGTATCGGGGTCTTGCACTTGCCATTTTCGGTTCATTTCATTTGCGTCGCGATCCAGTCACCGATTACTTCCAGGACGACGGGAGCAAGCGTTTCCTCGATTGAAGAACACTCGCCGAATGATCCGGTTTCGCAGGTCTGGAAAAAGTGGTTCAGCTTCGGTAACGGGCGGATGGTGAACTGCTGGTTGCCGCCGGCCATCAGAGCAGCCTCAATCGCCATTAGGTTCTCCCGACTGGCCACGACGATATCTTTCTCGCCGTTTAGAGCCAGCACAGGGCACCTGACCTTCAGCAGAGTCGGCGTTGGATCGTAGGTGACGCCGAACCGGAACGAAGGCGACAGCATGTTCTTCACCTGAGCGTCTGCCAAAGCTCCTAAGTCTCCTGCCGCTTTCCTTTCCGCCGCACTGAGGCTTGCGAAGTGCGCGTCCAGCACCCGTCTAAGTTCGGCTTCAGCCGTGATGTCGTCGGTCTCGCGTTGGATGACCGCAATAAGTTGCGTTTGCAGCTCGCGGCTTTTGTCGATCTGTGCCCGGCTCGCGCCAGCCACTTTGAGCATCAGCGCCGCCTGAGAATAGGCGAGCTCGTCGCCCTTTAAGCCCGGCCCAGCCATCATGACGACGAAGGCCACATCCGTGGATTTGCTTGCCACAAGGGATGCAACTGTGCCGCCGTCACTGTGTCCGATCAGCCCTATCCGCTTCCTGTCGATCTCTTGGCGTGCTTTCAGGTATTCCAGGCCAGCAAAGGTGTCTCTTGCAAAGTCTTCCGGCGTCGATTGAGTGAAGTCACCGGTCGATCGACCTATCCCACGGTCGTCGGCTCGCAAGACGGCGATGCCGCGGCGGGTCAGGTAGTCTGCCAGGACCAAGAAGGGCCTGTGACCGAAGAGCGTCTCGTCCCGATCCTGCGGTCCAGATCCGGTGATAAGCATGACGGCAGGAAAAGGGCCGACACCTTTGGGCAGTGTGAGAGTGGCGGCTAAGCGCGCTCCGTCGGTCTTGTTCTCGAAGGCGACCTCTTCTTTGGAATAAGGATAAGGCTTCTGCGGCTCCTGCGGTCTCTTGTGCGCGACGTGCGATACGTTCCCGATTCGTTGAAAGGTTACGTTAAATCGTTGGCCTCCTTGTTTCCACACGCCTTTCATTTGCGACCATTCGTTGTTCAAGTCGCCCTCGAAGCTCGCTGGGACGTCTTTCAATGTTAGGTTTATGCGGTCAGTCTTGATCGTAATGTCATCAATTGGGACCCCCTTACGCCCTGAATCGGGAGCGTCGAGCGTACCGCTCCACCCTCCGGCAGCCGCCTCCGTCAAGTTGATGACCAGGGATATTTTCACGTCGCCGACCTTCAGCGTTCCTTCCCAGGCGCCGGCAATGCTCTTAGCAGCAGATTCGCCCGCGCCGACGTCCCCGATGCGCGCACCGCCAATAATAAACAAAAACACGAAAATCACGATGGAAAAGAGAACGTGGCAGAGACGGATCATGTGGAACCTCAGTTTTTCTTGGTGTTTTTGACGGAATCAATGATTGACTGCATCGCGTTCAGGTAGTTGGCAAGCGCTTTGCGGCCAAGGGGCGTGATGCGGTACGTGGATTTCGGTCGCTGGCCTACAAATGCCTTCTCACAGCCGATGTAACCCGCATCATCGAGCTTTTGCAGGTGCAGTCCGAGTGCTCCGTCAGTCACGGCGAGCCGCTTCTTCAACGTCGTGAAGTCCAAAGGGCCGTCGGTCTGCAAGGCGGTAAGGACGCCTAGCCGTACGGGGCCGTGAACGGTCGTGTCCAGACCATTAAAGTCAACGGTCATCCTGAGCACCCCTGCGGCGCAGTTGCCAGGCCATGATTCCCGCCGTGAAGAGGCCCCCGACGAGCAGCCAAGCACCCGCAAGAATGCCTGCGTTGCCGTAGTTCCCCAACGGAGCGCACGCACCGGCCAGCATCGTTGACACGGCCCAACCAAGAACGTACAGCCGGCCCGGTTCGGACAGCGCACGCAGGAGGCAGAATAGTCCTGCGAGGAAAAGAGTTGCAGCCGTCAAAGCTGCCGGCGAGATGCCCCTCGATACGGCCCAGGCAAGGAAACTGAGATACACGGGCACAGCGACAGTGGCGACGACCGCCGTCGTCCGGGATTCACGCCACAGCAAGGGCGCGAGTGCTTTTCGACGGTACGACACGACGCCCAGGCCAATGATGACCAACAGGACGGGAACGACGACGAAGGCGATGTAACTCAGATGGGCCAACGAGCCTTGCGTGACCGGCACGGCGGCGATGCGCGTGAAAGCCGTGACTGCCGCCATGACGATCCCAACGACAGCCAGCGCAAGACAGGCCCAAACGTGGTCACGCTGAAAGGGCAGATGAAGTCCCATGGCTTGCTTCATAACGGCCAGGTCTTCGCGCACACGCTCCATATTTGCTTCATTCATTGCGGTACTCCAGATTTCCCAAAGGTCACACTCTTGTTAGAAGAGAACTCTTTCTATAAGAGTATCCTGGCCCAGCGCCTTGGTCAAGACTAGCGAAGAAAAACGGGCGACGAAACGGGCGGGTCCGATTTTCAAGGATCGCCAGAGCTTAAGACGACGAACCCGCGAGTGCATTCGTTAGCCGAAGGCGAGCTCGCCGAAGCGAAGGCCCTGAAAGTGAAAATCGGCCCGAACAACTCGGCGACCGGTGGTCGCGTGCTGCTATCATGGCGTTGCGTCGGACCGCGGGCAGGATCAATCCCGATTCGGCAGGAAAGGTGGCGGCCCAACTTGCTCGTGAAAGCTGACGATCGGAGCGAAAAAGCCGCGCCGCGCCTCGTTCGTGCAAATTTGCAATAACGGGACTTTGCCGGCGTTTTTTGACGTCTCATACCTTAGTAGAGGGTTCCGACGGGACTGCCTATTAAGTGTGCATGTGTACGCATCTGTGCCTAAGTTCTGAGCATCGGATGTTGAAGACGGGATCCTTCCGCGCCGCGGAGCGGAAGCAAGCCAGCCGCCGGCTACAGTCAGGAAAGATCAACGGCGACCGTAGTCGTCCAAGGCGAGCGCTCACGGGGACTGGCGAACGCGGAACCACCGCGACGTCCGCTGCTTTGAGGTATCCCATGCCCAAATCCGCCGTGTTTTGCGGTCTTTGCAAATTTGCAAAGACCGTGCGCCCAGCCGAGCACGAAACCCCACCTGTGGTCTATGACATCGCAAAATCCGCCGCGTTTTTCCCACTGGCGCAAATTTGCGCCATGGCCAGCGCCACCGATCGGACCAGCGACCAGTTACACCTCCTCTGAGTCACGGCGGGCCGGTCGTCGCGCCGGGCGTGACGCTTACTTTGCACGTCCCAAGCCAACCGGCAGGTAGAACGCGGGAAGCTTTGAGGCCGACGGAGCGTGCCGTAATGGTGTGAACCAACCCCGCGCATCGCATTTCAACAAAGAAGAACAGGCCATGAATGACCCTCCCGTGAAAAAACCGCGACGAAAGGGCGGCACCGCCGCCAAAGAAAACGCCGATGCAAGCCCCGGCGCGCCGGCACACGCCACGAACGGCCGCCGAGCGCCCAACCCCCGCGATTGCCGCATCTATGAGCGACATGTGCTCGACGGCGAAACGGAAGACGCCCCGGCCGCGGATTACGGCATCTCACGGCAACGCGTGGCCAAAATCGTCGCCGAGGTCGAAGGCTGGATCGCCGGCCTACTCTCCATCACGGTGGTTGCGGCCGGTTTTTTTCAAGGCGGCCTCAAGATTGTTGGAAGACCCGCCATCCATGCGAGTTGCGTTGCAAGCTCGCCGCAACGACGGCGTTGTTTTCCGCAACGCAACGTGCGGACACGCGTGCGTCGGTACGCCGGCTGGTTGCACAACAACCGAGTCCGGCCCGAAAGCGGGAAGTCAACCAAGTTTTTTTGTTCACCACGGCCTGACCTCTCACGAGGCCAGCTACGGGCCGAATAATCCGGGCCAGGCGTCGCCGTCACACGTCGCACAAGGCCACGGCCTGGCGCAGGCCGTCGAGCGGGTCGCGGGTGGGAATGAACTCCTGCCCGACGTAACCCGTGTAGCCCACTTCCAACAGTGCCCGCATGATCGGCGGATAGTTGATTTCTTGCTGGTCGTCCAACTCGCGGCGGCCGGGATTGCCGGCCGTATGGATGTGGGCGATGTAGTCGGCGTACTGCTTGAGCCGCACGATCACGTCGCCGTCCATGATCTGCACGTGGTAAATGTCGAACAGCAGCTTCATCCGCGGAGAACCGACCTCGCGAATGATCTCCATGCAGTAGTCGGTGTGATCGCCCTGATAGCCGGGATGCCCCTTCATCTCCTCATTCACGCGGCTGTTGAGCATCTCCAGGCAGAGATTCACCTTCTTCTTTTCCGCGTGGCCGATGATCTTCTTAAAGCCCTTGACGCAGTTGGCCAGGCCCACGTCGTCGGGAATGTTCTCGCGAAAACCCGTGAACGTGATCACGTTCGGAAAGCCGTACTCCGCGCAGGCGTCGATCGACGAGCGAATCTTGTCGATGCACATCTCGTGATATTCGGGGTTGTTCATCCCTTTCTCGAACGTGTGGCTGGTGGCGATGGCACAGGTCAGGCCGTGCTTCTTGATGGTCGGCCAGTCCTTCCGATCGGCCAGCTCGATGCTGACGCAGCCAAGCTGTTTGGCCACGCGGCACATCTCGTCGGCATTCCAGTATTTCTTGTAGCACCATTGAACGAGCGACTGCTTGATGTTGCCGCGGGCGGCCACGGGCGCCTCCGCGGCGCGGGCCACGCCGGTCGTCAAGGCCACGGTGCCGGCGGCGGCAGTGGTCAAAAGCTGTCGGCGGGAAATCTCGGGACGGAACGCGTGGTCGTCGTGGTGCATGGCAAGGGCCTCGGAAAGGTAAAAGGGTGAATGCGGTTCTCCCATGATACCCTGGCGCACGTCGGATGGAAGGAGGGCGAGGGAGGAGAGACGGAGCGACGGAGAGAGGGAGCGAAGGAGAAACGGAGGGAAGGAGCGATACGGGGAGCGGCATTGCAGCACATCGCGCGAGGTAGTTTTCTCCTTGTCTCCCTCCGTCTCTCCTTCTCTCCCTCTCTCCGTCCCTCCCTCGCTAGCTGCTGGCGCTGCGGTAGCTGGCCAGGGCACGGTTGAAGATCGCACGCGAAACCAGCAGGCTGCCGGCGGTGGCCAGCAGGGCAAAGGCCGCCAAGGGCCAGTTGTCGCTTTCCAGCGGCTTGGCCAACAGTCGGGCCGGCACGTTGACCACGATCAGCACCGGAATGATGAACGTGAAGATCCGCCGTAGCGGAGTGCCGATCGACCCGCGGTAAATCTCCATCGGATAACGCGAGAAATTGGTGATGTAAAACCAGAAGTCGTAAAGGCTTTGATTGCGGCCCAACCAGACGCTGACGCTCGACAGCACAATCATCAGGCTATACAGCACCGCCACGCCGCAGGCCACGTAGACCGGATAGAGCACCATTTGCAGCAAGGGGGGCCGGTGGCTCAACTCCGTCAGCGAATACCCCAGCAGGACGCCCGCAAAGACGAAGTTCGCCAGGCTCGACCATTCCACTCGCTGCAAGGAAATGAGGAACTGCGTGTCGATCGGCTTTAACAGCGCGAAGTCGAGATTGCCGGTGCGGATCAGCTCGCTGAACTCGTTGGCGTTGGGCATGAAGAAGGTCTGCACGAGGCTGTTGATGAACAGCGTCGTGGCCAGAAACACGAAAAACTCGTACTTGTGCCATCCCGTCCGCGCGCCGATTTCGCCCGTATACTCGAAAATCAGTACGTAAAAACCCAGGTTCATCAGTACCCAAGAGAGCGACGAGACGCCATCGATGATGAAGTTCGCCCGGAACGTCATGTCGCGCACCAGACTGTTTTGGGCGAAGGTCAGGAACACGCGAAAGTAGTTGGGCTGGTCGGACATGTGGTCAGTAGTCGGTAGTCAGTGGTCAGTAGTCCGTGGTCAGTGCTTAGTGAACCATGAACCCTATCCTCCATATCCACTGTAACGATGATAACCGCGACGAAGGGCCAGGCGACAGGCGACGATGAAAAACAGCAGCCAACAGAACTCCAGCAGCAGTTCTCGCACGAGTTGCGGCCCCTGGATTTTGCCCAGGAATACGGCCGACGGGAAGTAGGCCAGGTATTTGAGCGGCAGCATCTCCACGAGCTTGCCCCAGATGCCGGGCAGCATGTCGATGGGGAACATGTGCCCGGAAAAGAAGAAATTGAAAAGCATATAGACGAACAACAGCGAGCTGACTTCCAGAAACCAGAAGCCGATCATCCCCAGCGTGGCTTCGAGAAAGAAGCCGAGCAGAAACGACATCACCAGCGACAGGCCAAATGCGGCCAGCGTCCATCCATCGGGCCAACCTGGAAAGAAACCGCGACAGAGAAAGAACACCAAGGCGAACGGCGCGGCCGCCACGACGTAGTAGACGAGCTTGTGAGCCACGCGGCCCAACAGCAGAAAGCCGACCAGGTCGATCGGCTGCACCAGGAACTTTTTGATTTCGCCGTTGCGGATTTGCAGGGCGATGCCCGACGCGAGGCCGGGCATGCTCGAAAACGCCCGGCTGAGCATCGTCAGCAGATAATAAGCGATGAAGTCGTGATAGCTGTAGCCGGCGATGTCGGTCCGCTCGTTGGCGTCGAAGATCGCTTTCCAAAGGAACACCTGGGTGACAATCGGCAGAAAGCGCATCAACGTGCCCAGGGCGAAGTCGCCGCGGTAGACGAGCCGCTCCTCGATCGAGATTCGCAGGATGGTCCACCAAGTCTTCATCTATCGCTGCACGTCGGCGAAGGCGTTTTGCAGCCGCTTGAGGGCCTCGTGCCCGGCGGCGCCGTCGACCACGACGTTCACGCGCACCTCGCTGGTGTTGATCATTTCCAGATTGATGCCGGCCTCCGACAGCGCTTTGAACATGCGAATGGCCACGCCGGTGTGGCTGCGCATGCCGATGCCCGACACGGACAGCTTGGCCACGCGGGCCGAGCCGCTCACGGGTCCGCAGCCCAGCCGTTGTGCCACTTCCTTACTCGAAGCGATGGCCTTATCGAAGGCGGCCTGCGGCACGGTGAAGCTGAGGTTGGCCCGGCCGCCGCGGCCGTAGCTCTGCACGATCATGTCGACGAAAATGCCGGCCGCCGCCACGTGCTCGAAGACCGCGGCGGCGATGCCCGGCGCGTCGGGCACGCCTGAGATCGTCACCCGGCCCTGCGTCTCATCGAGCCGGATGTCGCTGATGGTCAGGTCTTCCATGCCTTGCAGGCGGGCGACGATGGCCGTGGCGTCGCCGTTGCGCGAGCGCGGAACCTCATGCGGCGATGCTTGCGCACCGGACGGCTCTTTGTCGAGCTGGAACGCGCCATGCACGGTCCGCAACGCCGTCTGCCCGTCGTCGCGAGAGACGAGCACCGAGATTTTGATCTCGCTGGTCGAGATCATCTCGATGTTCACTTTGGCGTCGGCCAAGGCCCGAAACATCTTTTGGGCCACGCCCGTCTGCGTGGCCATGCCCAGGCCGACGACGGAAACTTTCGAGACATTCTCGTCGTGCGTGTAGTCTTCGGCCCCCAGCTCCTTGGCCGCGTCGGCCACGGCCTGCAAGGTGGCGGGCAGGTCGTCGCGGATCACCGTGAAAGAAATGTCGGCCTGGGCGTCGCTGCCCACGTTCTGCACGATCATATCGACCGAGATGTTTTTGGCGGCGATCTTCGAGAAGATGGCGTGGCTCGTACCCGGCCGGTCGGGCACGCCGAGAATCGTCACGCGCGACTCGTTCTTGACCAGCGTGGCCCCGCCCACCGCCTGTCCGGCCGCTTCGGCGTCGGTCACGATCATTGTGCCGGGAATGTCGGAAAAGCTGCTCCGCACGTGAATCGGCACCGAAAATTTCTTGGCGAACTCGATCGAGCGGCTGTGCATCACTCCGGCGCCCAGGCTGGCCAGCTCCAGCATTTCGTCGTAGCTCACCTGCTTCACGCGGCGGGCTTCGGGCAGCACGCGCGGATCGGTGGTATAGACGCCGTCGACGTCGGTATAGATTTCGCAAGCATCGGCCCCCAGCACCGCGGCCAGGGCGACCGCCGTCGTATCGCTGCCGCCGCGGCCCAGCGTCGTGATGTTCGATTCTTCATCGACGCCCTGAAAGCCGGCGGCGATCACGATCTTCCCATCGTCGAGTGCCCGACGCATGCGGTCGGTCGAGATGGAATGAATGCGGGCCTTGGTGTGCGTGCTGTCGGTTTTGATGCCGATCTGAGCGCCGGTCATGCTGATCGCCTTGTAGCCCAGCGACTCGATGGCCATGGCCATCAGCGCCACGCTCACCTGTTCGCCGGTGGAAAGGAGCATGTCCATTTCACGGGCGGGCGGGTTGTCGGTGATCTCGTTGGCCAGGTCGATCAACAGGTCGGTATTGTGGCCCATCGCGCTGACGACGACCACCACCTGGTTTCCGTCTTGTTGAGCGCGGATGGCCTTTCGGGCGGCGGCGAGAATCTTCTTGCTGTCGGCGACGCTGGTGCCGCCGAATTTCTGGACAATCAAGGGCATGGAACGGCCAGCGTTTATCTCTCCTCTCTCATCCCTCATCTCTCATCCCTCATCTCTCATCCCTCATCCGTCAAAGAAACCACGCTAACACTCGCCATGGTCTCCATCAATACCATCGTTACATCCGTTACATCCGGCAGGAACCCCGGTGCTGGCGACGCAAACACCGCCGGTGAAAGAAAGCTAGTCTTGCCAGAGAGGGAAACGGCCCCGCACCTGACCTCTCCCGGAGAGAGAGCGAAAGCCGAGCTGGCGCAGAGTCGAACGTTATGAATGCCGTTGACCAGACCGAAGCCTTCTACGAGCTGAATCCCGATCTGCTGGAGAAGATCGTGGAGAATCTCGAACGCGACGGCGGACGACCGGAGCGACGACGCAGCCCGCGACAAAAGTTCCCCGTGCAGCAGTGGATGGCGCCGTTTGTTCGCAAAATGCCCAAGGCGGAGCAGTTCGTGCCGGTGGAGTGCCGCGATCTATCCAGCTCGGGGCTGGCCTTCTATTGGCCGCAACGGGCGAATTTCGCCAAAGTGATTATCGGCCTGGGTCGAGCTCCGCAACTCACCTATGTGGCGGCCCGCATCGTGCGTCAGGTGGCATGCACCAACGGCGGAGGCGTGCTTGTTGGCTGTGAGTTCGTCGACCGTGTGGGAATCAGTTAGCGGTCAAAGAGCGAATACCGCAGGATGCAATAGAATGCCCGAAAGCCGTCGCGCCAGGTAATCTTCTTGCCTTCGGCATAGGTGCGGCCGCGATAGCTGATCGGCCGTTCGTAAATGCGGACGCCGGGCATCTTGGCCACTTTGGCCGTCAATTCCGGCTCGATGCCGAACCGCTGCTCGCGCAACGTGGGGGCGATGCGCTGAATCACCTCGCGGCGAAACGCTTTGTAACACGTTTCCATGTCGGTGAGGTTCAGGTTCGTCATGCAATTGGAGACGAACGTCAGCAGCTTGTTGCCCACCGAGTGCCAGAAGTACAGCACACGCTGATTGTCGCCGGCAAAGCGGCTGCCGAACACCACGTCGGCCTCGTCTTCGATGATCGGCTGAATCAGCTTCTCGAACTCGGCCGGGTCGTACTCCAGGTCGGCGTCTTGCACGATCACCACGTCGCCCTTGGCATGGCTGAATCCGGTGCGCAAGGCCGAGCCTTTGCCCTGGTTCGTTTCGTGCATCACGATCGTCAGGTCGGCGGCGCCTTTCCACCCGTTGAGCAACTCGCGCGTGCCATCGGTGCTGCCGTCGTCGACGATGATGACCTGCACCGGCACGCCCGAACCGCGCACGCGGGCCACCACTTCCTCGATCGTCCGCACTTCGTTGTAGACGGGGATGACGACCGAAAGCAGGAAATCGTCGGGCACGCGGTAGATGCCCAGCCGCCGGCACGTGCTTTTGCCCAAAAGCCGCTCGACCAGCTCGATACGGTCGCGGGCCGTGCCCTGGGCGCACGCTTCGGCCCATTGCAGCAGAAGTTGTCGGGCTTCGGCCACGCTGAGAGTGGAGGGTTCGTCGCAGGTCATTCAACCATAGTACGCTCGGCTGCGGAACTCGGGCAAGAGCGGTTTTGCCCGATCTAATGCTGGCCGGGCAACGACCAGATTGTTCCCGCAAAGGCCGGGCGTGGGGTGCCAGTGGTCACCGCCAAAAGGTCTCCGCCCCGCTGGCACGGGCGCCGGGGCGATATTCGGGAAAGTCGCCGCGCACAGGCCGCCCGCTGCGATTTGGCCGCAGCCGTGCGTTTATCGAAGCACGGATGCCGGCCGAAAACTCACCGGCCGGCACCTTGGCTGGGACGGATGGGGCTGGGATGGATGGCCGTTCCCTGGTCGGCACATCGTATCGAAAGCTAACGTTGTGCGGCAGCAGCACTGCCCCTAAGATCAGGCTCTTGATGATGGGCGGATTGCTCATTTCCTTTTTGCCTGTCGATGCGAATGATTGTGGAAGTGTGGAATTGCAATCAGCGTGCCGAAGCTGAGGCACGCGAATTGCACCTCTGCTTTGTTCTACTGCCAGGGCCGAAACGACCGCTACGTTATGATTCTTGATACCTTCAACGTTCCCCAGGCCCACCGTCAATCGCCGCCGGGTAAAATCGACTGCTTCGGCATGACCGACCGCGGCATCGTCCGCGACATGAACGAAGACCAGTTCCTGGTGGCCGACCTGCGAAAATCGCTGCAGGTCCACCATACCAGCCTGCCCGCTGCCGATCCCGCGTATTTGACGGGCGGAACGCACGGCCAATTGCTGTTGGTGGCCGACGGCCTGGGTGGGCACGCTTCGGGCGAACGGGCCAGCACGCTGGCCGTCGATTGCCTGGCCCATTTCGCGGTGAACGCCATGCACTGGTGTGCCCGGCTCGACGACTGCGACGACGAACAGGTGTTTGCCGAATGGCAGCAGGCCCTGCGGCAATGCGACCAGCAAGTCCACGCCGAGGGCGAGAGCCGGCCTGAGCGCCGCGGCATGGGGACCACGCTGACCTTGGCCTACGTCGCTTGGCCGAACGCCTACGTGATGCACGCCGGCGATAGTCGTTGTTACCTGCTGCGCGACGGCCAACTGCAACAGGTGACGACGGACCACACGCTGGCCCAGAAATTTGTCGAGGCGGGCATGATTCCGGCGGAGCAGGCCAGCCGTTCTCGGTTCAGCCATGTGTTGTGGAATGCGATCGGCGGCAGCTCCGACTCGGTCAAGGGAGAGGCGCACAAGCTGGAACTGGCGCTGGGCGACGTGTTGCTGCTCTGCACCGACGGCTTGACCAAGGAGCTGGACGACGGGCGGATCACCGAAATCCTGAGCGGGCCGGAGCCGGCCGCCGACCTATGCCGGCGGCTCGTGGGCGGAGCCAACAACGCGGGCGGCGACGACAACTGCACCGTCGTCGTGGCCAAATTCATCGCCGGCAGCGATGGCAACGGACGGGCCAACGGCAGCTCGTTGACCGACACGGTGGAACTCCCGGAGTAGGTCGCCGGACGCCGAGCGGGCAAGAGTCTGTAGGGAACGGACTCCGTGCCGTTCCGCCGAATCCCGATTGATGATCGTTCGGTGCGCGCGGAACGGCACGGAGTCCGTTCCCTACAGATGCGAGCCGGTTCCCGCTCGCCTGGGACTGCTCCCAGGCGCTCTTGAGCGGCGATGCTCCAGCGGGAACAATGGATCACCGCGTATTGTGCCAAGGAGCGTCATAATGGCCAAGTTTGCTGTGATTTTACCCGCTGCCGGGGCGAGCAGCCGTTTCAAAGACAAAAACTACAAGAAGCCGTTCGCCCCACTGGCCGATCGGGCCGTGTGGCTGCATTCGGCCGAACGCTTCTTGCACCGCCAGGATGTGAAGCAGCTCATCGTGGTGATTTCCGCCGCCGACCGCGAAGACTTCGACTTCAAGTTCTCGTCGAACGTGGTCGTTTTGGGCATCGAGGTGGTCGAAGGCGGCAAGGAGCGGGCCGATTCGATCGAACGAGCGATGGCCCGCGTGAAGGCCGACGTCGATTTCATCGCCGTACACGACGCCGCTCGGCCCTGCCTGGCCGACGAATGGATCACCCGCGTGTTCGAGGCGGCCGAAAAAAGCGGGGCCGCCATCCTGGCCTTGCCCGTCGCGGCCACGCTGAAACGGGTGAAAGGCCAGACCATCGAAGAAACGGTCTCTCGCGAAGGGCTGTGGGAGGCCCAGACGCCGCAGGTGTTTCGGCGGCAGCTTTTGCTCGACGCCTACGCCAAGCGGGGATCGTTTCAGGCCACGGACGACGCCCAGCTCGTCGAGCGGATTGGGCATCCCGTGACGGTCGTGCCAGGCTCGCCCATCAACATGAAAATCACCACGCAAGAAGACCTGCGGCTGGCCGAGCAGGCGCTGAGGGCGATGCCCAAGCCGAAGTTCAAAGGGGCCGGGCATCCCTTCGCCGACGATAACATGTGGAGATGACGTGACCGACATCTTCGACGAGCTGCGCTGGCGCGGACTGATTCACCAGACGACCGACGACGAAAAACTGCCCGGCTGGCTGCGCGAAAAGCCGCGCACGCTTTACGCCGGCTTCGATCCCACGGCCGACAGCCTGCACGTGGGGCACCTGGTGGCGCTGATGATCTTGCGCCGCTTTCAGCAGGCGGGGCACCGGCCGATTGCGGTCGTGGGCGGGGCCACCGGCATGATCGGCGACCCTAGCGGCAAGAGCGAAGAGCGGAAGCTGCTGTCGCTGGAAGAGCTGCGGGCCAACGTGGCCACGATCGAGACGCAGATGGCGTCGTTTCTCGACTTTCATCGCGGGACCGGCTCGGCCCTGTTGGTGAACAACTACGACTGGATCAGCCGCTACAGCTTTCTGGACTTTTTGCGCGACGTGGGGAAGAACTTTCCGGTCAATGTGATGCTCACCAAGGACTCGGTGCGGGCACGGCTCGAACGGAGCGACATCGGGCTGAGCTACACGGAATTCAGTTACATGCTTTTGCAGGCATACGACTTTGTGCATTTGCACGACCATCATGGTTGCGAACTGCAGGTGGGCGGCAGCGACCAGTGGGGCAACATTACGGCCGGCATCGACCTGGGCCGGCGGATGCGCGGCGTGCAGCTTTATGGCATCACCACGCCGCTGTTGACCAAGAGCGACGGCACGAAGATGGGCAAGACCGAGGCGGGAGCGTTGTGGCTTTCGCCCGAACGGACGAGTCCCTATCAGTTCTATCAACACTGGATCAACATCGACGACTCGGACGCCGGCAAGTGCCTGCGTTACTTCACCGACCTGGGCCGCGAAGAGATCGAATCGCTCGACGCCGCCCGCGGCCAGCAGCCCGAACGGCGTGAAAGCCAGCGCCGCCTGGCCGAAGAGATCACGCGGCTGGTGCATGGCGAGGCGGGCTTGACCAAGGCCCGCCGCGCGACCGAGATCTTTTTTGGCGCGGAGTTCGGCGAGCTGTCGGACCTGGAACTAGGCGAGATTTTTCCCGACGTGCCGAGTCAGGAGCTGGAGCGCATCAAGCTGGCGGCGGGGCTGAATATCGTCGATGCCTTTGTGTCGGCCGGTCTTGCCAAGAGCAAAGGCGAGGCGCGGCGGACCATCGAGCAGGGCGGCGGCTACGTGAACAACCGCCGCATCGAGTCGATCGACCGCCAGCTTGGCGAGGCCGACCTTGCCAGCGAGACCGTGATGGTGCTTCGATCGGGCAGGAAGAAATACGCGCTGCTGCGGTTCACGTAGATCATCGGGTCATGGACAGCATGCTATGTTCGAGGAGGTGAAAATCTTTAGGACCGAGAGAACGATTGCCGTCGAGACCAAAGCCGGCCGTTCGATCGCGAATCTGGTCGAGTTGATGCCAGACGCAAAAGGGATCGCGGATTATGCCAGATTCGCAGCCCAACATGGAGGCGGCTGGATTTCACGCACCCCAGCCACGGGCGTGTATAATTGTGCTGGGATGGTTTGGGCAAGCCGGCGGACCAGCGTTCTCGATCCGCGTTTGTGGCAGCAGATCATTGACGATGACGGTTATGAATGGTTGCCGAAGAGTGTGTTTCCAATGCCCGGAGATGTTGCTGCCTACGTCGACTTGGACGCTGACGAGTTGCTGCACGTGGGCAGAGTCGCTTATCACGTTGAAGGTTTGAGCGCAGAAGGCCGCCGCGTCCCTATGATCATCAGCAAGTGGAATTCCGCCGCGGGGGAATCAATTCATCGTGAGTACGATGTACCATTCGCCAAGTGGGGCTTCAACTTTGAGATCCGTTACCTCACGGATCGGAGGCTGTAGCTGCATGTCACCTCTATTGAGCCGTCTGTTGGATCCGGAGTTCTCCGGAACCGTGGCTTCTCTGCCGAATCCAGCCGCCGTGCGACGGTACCTGGCGCGGTCGCCAGAAGTCATCGAGCTTCGCCAGGCACTGAGCACCGGCGAACTGGCTGACGACGCGACAAGGCAATTCGTCAATTCGCTCATGAGCGACTTCCAGCCCGGAAAGAGGTTTCATCATGAACCTGCGGTTGCGGCTGTTTGCGTCGCGCTCGAAACACGCGCAGGCAACTTCGCCGAGGAATACACTCATGACCTGGCGCAATTAGAACTGGCTGAAATGCCGACCGCTATCCAAGTTGCGCGTTTGTCGCTCGACGAACGGCAGCGCCTCTCGGTAACGCCGCCAACTGGTCACGTGATCGAAGCGCACCAGACGCAACAGACTCCGGTCCAAGAAGCACACAACTAGCAGCAATTCCGTATGCTCCGCATTCTGGGTTCCAACCGCCGGCTGTGCGATGGCCTGAGCCGCCGCGAATTGCTGCGGGCGGGCGGACTCAGTTTGCTGGGACTCTCGGCCGCCGACCTTCTCAAGCACGAAACGCTGCACGCCGGCGAGGCCGCGGCGGCGGCCGGTTTTGGCCAGGCCAAGGCGTGCATTCTGCTCTATCTTTACGGCGCGCCGAGCCAACTGGAAACCTACGATCCGAAGCCCGACGCGCCCGTCGAAATCCGCGGCGAGTTTACAACCATCGACTCGGCCGTGCCGGGCATGCAGGTCTGCGAGTATCTGCCCAACCTGGCCCGCGTGCTCGATCGGGCCGCCGTGGTGCGGTCGATGACCCATCCGTACAACATCCATTCGGCCGCCTACGCGCTCACGGGGGTGCCGCAGGTCGATATCCCGATGGAGCTGAACCCCTACGACTCGCGGCATTGGCCGTTCATCGGCTCCGTGCTCGATTACCTCGAGCGTCGCGACCGGCCCGGCCTGGTGCGCGAGGTGCCGGGCAATGTGGGTCTGCCGTTTCAGTTCAGCAGCCGCTGTGGGGAGTTTGCCCGTGGCGGACCTTATGGCGGCTTTCTGGGCCAGGCGTATAACCCGGTGTGGACCGAGTTCGAGGGCAAATCGACCGGCGTCGTCAATCGTTGGCGGGGCGAGCGCGACGTGCCGGTCGCCGATCCGTATCTGGGCATCTCGCCCTCCGACCGGTTGGTGCTCTCGCGCGCGGCCCAACTACAACCGGAGATCACGCTCGACCGGCTGAGCCGCCGCCGCGACCTGCTCGCGCAGTTCGACCTGGCCCGACGCCAGCTCGACGCGCATGCCGCGGTCGAGACGCAGGGCCGCTTTCAGCAGATGGCCTTTTCGCTGATGACCTCCCCAGCGGTCCGTTCGGCGCTCGACATCCAGCAAGAGCCCGCCGCGCTGCGCGAACAGTACGGCATGACGCTGTTTGGCCAAGCCACGTTGGCGGCGCGGCGGTTGATCGAGGCAGGCAGCCGGCTGGTCACCGTCTTCTGGGATGAATATACGACGGCCAACAGCGCCTGGGACACGCACTTCGACCACTTCACGCGGCTGAAAGACGAACTGTTGCCGGGGCTCGATCGGGCTTTTTCCGGGCTGGTGCTCGACCTGGAGTCGCGCGGCATGCTCGACACGACGCTGGTGGCCTGCATCAGCGAGCATGGCCGCACGCCGCGAATCACGAATTCACGCGGCGGCGGCCGCGAGCACTGGTCGCGAGCTTATGGCGGGCTGTTCGCCGGCGGCGGGATCAAGCGCGGCGCCGTCGTCGGCCGCACCGACAAGCACGGCGGCGACGTGGTCGATCGCCCCGTCTCGCCCAAGGATATTTTGGCGACGATCTATCATCTGCTCGGCGTTGATGCCGGCACGATGCTGCACGACCGCCTCGGCCGCCCGCTGCCGCTGGTGGCGGAGGGGCATGTGGTGAGGGAGATGCTGGCGTAGCTTGAATGCGTTGAGGCGTCACTCTATGGGACTTGATTCGATCGAAATTGATTGAAAGAATGAGACCAAATGACCCTCAGCAAGGCACAACGCGAAGCAGTTGAGACCGGCGGTTCGGTCGGGATGACCATCGACGGGATCGACTGCGTGGTAGTGCGTGCAGACGTCTACGAAAGACTTCGAGCGATTTTAGCGGACGAGCTTAGCCACGACGAGTTGCGCGCCGTGCTGGCGCGCTCCGCTGAGGGGAGCGATTGGCTCGATCCGTCGATGGACATCTACGACGAATACGACAAGCACCGATGAATCGCGGCGACATCGTGCTCCTCTTCGTGCCTTTCGTCGGATCGCGGGGCGGCAAGACTCGACCCGCGGTGGTCGTGCAGTGCGACGCGTTGAACCGCTCGATCAGAGAGACCGTGATCGCCGAGATAACGTCGAACATCTCGCGCGCCGGTAAGGCGCACCAAGTGTTCATCGATATCTCAACGCATGAAGGGGCGGCCACGGGGTTGCTCACTAATTCGGTAATCCGGTGCGAACGTCTTCACACTGTTCCGCAGTCGGACGTCAAGGCAACGATTGGGGCGTTGTCGACAGCCCACCACCAGATGCTGAACGATGCACTAAAAGCCGCCCTCGCCATTCGATAGATAACGAAGCCGAAGCCCGCGAACCATGCCCCCCGATCGCCTCACAATGCGCTCTTTCGTCGTCGGCAGCTTCGGCGGCAAGTTCTTTGTCGAACTGCTCTTTGTTGGCATGGTACCATGCCAACGCAGTATAGATTTCGCTCAACGTTCGTCGTGGATATTGCGCGACAATGTCCTTGGCACTCAGACCTTGCTTGTGGAGGGTGACGATCTGGTTTACCGTCATTCGCGTGCCGTCGATGCGGAGCCGGCCACCGCATATTTCCGGCGTTCGCACCAAATTCGTCGGCAAAACTGTCGGCATAGTGCTGGTCATTCCTTCCACGGAATATGATACCCCGTCGCGTTCAACCGGATGCGATAGAGGCTGGTGTCGACGGTGATATAAAGCACGTTGCTCTCGTCGCCGATGCCGAAGTCGCAGTTGCTCGGCAGCCCGTGCGGCTCCTTGGCGTCGGGCTGTGAAGGACCGGTGGGAATGAAGGCGATTTCACGCCCATTCGGATCGAGAATCAGCACGCCGGGCCGCTTCGAGCTGCGGGCCGTCAGGTAAAGATTCCCCTTGGTATCGAGCGTCATGCCGTCGCAGCCCGATTCTTTGCCGAAATCATAGACCACGCGGCCAGCGCCTGAAACCAGGCCGTTTTCGCCCAACGGAAAAGCGCGGATCTTCATGGCGCCTTTTTCCGGCGGTGGAGCGCTGCGGTCGATCCGGTCGGTGCCGTTGTTGTTGTCGGCCACATAGAGCGTCTTCTGATCGGCCGACAGGGCGATGCCGTTGGGCTTTTCGATCTCGTGCGTCACTTCCATGACCGTCTTATCGTGGTCGATGCGGTAGACGGCACGGTGCTCCAACTCGCGCGGCTCGTCGCCCAAATAGCGCGGATCGGTGAAGTAAATGCGTCCCCGCAGGTCGATGCACAAATCGTTGGGAGCGTTGAAACGCTTGCCCAGGTAGCGATCGGCGATCACTTCGCGCTTGCCCGTCTTGACGTCCCAGCGCGAGACGCAGCGGCCGCCATAGTCGGCGCCTTCGCAGGCGATCAAAAAGCCTTCGGCGTCGAACATCAGACCGTTGGCCTTATGGCTGTCGGCGGCGAAGACCGTCGTCTCCTTGCTGGCCGGGTCGAACCGCAGAATCTGTCCCTTTGCCTTGCCGTCGGGGATGTCGGTGAAGTAGATGCTGCCGTCGGGCGCGGCCGCCGGGCCTTCAGTCAGACCGCCGGTGATCGGGGCCGAACGGGTAAAGAGCAGCTCGAGCTTGGCGTCGGGGGGCACGATCGGCTCATCGGCCTGGACCGCATTCCAGGCCCAAACCACGAGCGAAGCGAAAGTGAAACAGAGTAAGCGGGCGTACATGGCAGTTCCTGGCAGTTGTTCTGGCGGAGAGAAGTCCCTTGGAGTTTAATCAATGAACTTCTGAGAAGCCAGCAGAAGGAAGAGGAACTTTTTCGTGCGAATCGTCGATCTCAGCCTGCCTTTGGACAACGATGCCGACTGGGCCCCGCGTTGGGCACGCAGCCATGTTTGGCGGCAGGACCACCGCTTCGGGGCACGGGCCGTCGGCTGGCTGTTCGGCCTGCCGCGAAAATACCTTCGCACCCGGCTCGGCTGGGCCAACGACGTTATCAAGCTCTCGACCCACGGCACGACCCACGTCGACGCCCCCTGGCATTACGGCCCGATCAGCGAAGGCCGGCCCGCCAAAACGATCGACGAAGTGCCCCTGGAGTGGTGCTACGGGCCGGGCATCAAGCTCGACCTGCGGCACAAAGGCCACGGCGAGGCGATCGCCGTCGCCGATCTGCGGGCCGAACTGGTGCGCGTGGGCCATGCCTTGCAGCCGCGCGACATCGTGCTCATTCAGACCGGCAACGACCGGCTGGTGGGCAGCCGGGAGTATTTCACCCGCGGCTGCGGCATGAGCGCCGAGGCCACTCGCTGGCTGCTCGACCAGGGCGTCAAGCTGACCGGCATCGACTCCTGGGGCTGGGACGTACCGTTGCCCGTACTCGCCCAGCGGGCCAAGGCCGAACGCCGCGACGACATCTTCTGGGCGGCCCACTACGTCGGCATCGACAAAGAATACTGCCACATCGAGCGGCTGACGAATCTCGACCAGCTTCCGCCGCACGGCTTCACGGTTTGCGCGTTTCCATTAAAAGTCAAAGGCGGCTCGGCCGGCCCGGCACGCGTGGTGGCACTGCTGCCGGAGGCCGATGTATAATCGACTACCCTGCATTCCGCTGACCGACATGAAACTTTTTCAGTACCCCGATGTCCTACGCCGATTTCACGCTCGATTCTGCCGCGGCGGCGTTGGGCATCTCCGTTGAACCAGCCGTTTTGTTTGCCCAACTCGCACCGGTCGCCGCGCCAGTCTGGCTCCAAGAGGCGCTCGGTCGCGGCTTGCGCCAGGCGTTGGTGAGCGAAAAGGCCCGTAGCGAATTCATCGTCGTTCCCATTCTTTTGGCGACGCAAGAACTAAGTCCAAAATCGCTGGCGATTTACTCCGGCCAAAGATTGGATGTCGATCCCAATCAGGGCCTGGTGGGGGAATGCGATTTCATCCTCGCGGCGGGCGCCCCGCTGCCCACTCTCCGCTCCCCGATTATGACGGTCGTCGAAGCCAAGAAGAATGACGTGGAAGGCGGCATCGGCCAATGTTTCGCACAAATGGCGGGCGCGCGACTGTTCAATCAGCGGTCGGGGCAGAACGGCTCCGAGATGTATGGCTGCGTGACGACCGGCGAGGACTGGCAGTTTCTCAAGCTGGCGGGCAGCCTCGGCCAAATCGATCAGGGGCGTTATTACATCGATAATGTCGGTGGCATTTTGGCCGTGTTCGAGGCCATCGTCGCGCGGGCAACAAGCTAGCAAATCCGCGGCAACGGATCGCCGATCAACATATCGACCACCCGCACGCCGCCGAACGACGACCTGGCCAATACCCGCGCCATCGGCGCCGCGGTGATTTCGCCCAGGATGCAGGCCCGTTCGCCGCCGGGCGTGCGCCGCAGTGCGTCGAGCGCCGCGTCGGCCGCCTCCGCTGCCACCACCGCGACGAACTGCCCCTCGTTGGCCACGTGCAGGGGATCGACGCCCAGCAGCTCGCAGGCCCCGCGCACGTCGTCATCCAGCGGCACCGCCTCTTCCTCGATGGTCACCGCCACGTTCGCCTCGCGGGCCAGTTCGTTGAGCACGGTCGCCACCCCGCCGCGCGTGGCGTCGCGCATCCATTTGACGCCCGTGCCGGCACGGGCCAACAAGCGATCGATCAGCTCGACGAGCGGCCGCGTGTCGGAAAGAATGTCGGCCTCGATCTCCAATTCGGCCCTGGCCAGCATGATGGCCATGCCGTGGTTGCCGATGGGTCCAGACAGCAACACGCGGTCGCCGGTCGCCACGCGCGAGATCGCCAGATCGGCACGAGCATCGACGATGCCCACGCCGGTGGTCGAAATGTACATTCCGTCGCCTTTGCCGTGTTCGACCACTTTGGTGTCGCCGGTGACGACGTCGACGCCCGCGCGACGCGCGGCCGCGGCCATCGCCTCGACCTCGCGGCGTAAAACTTCCGACGGCAAGCCGGCCTCAAGGATGAAGGCGGCGGCGATGGCCACGGGCCGGGCGCCGGACACGGCCAGGTCGTTGACCGTGCCGTTGATGGCCAGCTCGCCGATGGAGCCGCCCGCGAATTTGAGCGGCTGAACGACAAAACTGTCGACCGTCATCGCCAGGCGGCCTGAGGGGACCGCCAACAGGGCCGCGTCGGACAAAGCGTCGAGCGCCGGATTGGAAAACAAGGGCCGAAACAGCCCCTCCACGAGCCGCCGCGACGCTTCGCCGCCCGCCCCGTGGGCCATGAAGATTTGTTTGTCGTGGAAATGAACGGCGGGCGGTTCGAGCATGCGATTTTGGGGCGTTTGGTGTTTGGTCGGCTCTCGGCACTTGAATGATGAAAAACACGGTGGCCGGGGGGAGAGCCTAAGCGACGCCCCGACGCCGCGCGACCGGGACATCGCCTGGCCGCATGGCTTATCGAGATGCCAGCCGTTCTTCGGCCAGACTCTGCCCCAACCGCCGCTATTGTCTGAGTGATTCTGCCACCCACGGCGGTTACTTCTACCCTGCACTGCCCGCGGCGTGCGGTCAAGCCGTAACGACCGGCAACCGCACGCCGGAGTATTTGAAATGGGCCGCGCAGGCGCCTTCGGAAGAGACCATCAGCGCACCAATTGGATGTTCGGGCGTGCATTCCGTGCCGAACAGCTTGCACTCGTGCGGTTTGAGCACCCCTTTGAGCACCTCTCCGCACTGGGCCGCTTTCGGATCGGCCACGCACACGCCGCGAATGGACATCACCTGCTCGGCATCCCAGGCGGCATAGTTTTCGCGGATCCGCAAGGCCGACTGCGAGATAAATCCCAACCCGCGCCACTCGAAGTGCGGCCGAATCTCAAACACCTCGGCCAAGGACTTGAGCGCCGCCACATTGCCCTGCCACGGCACCACGCGGCCGTATTGGTTTTCGACCTTGCTCTCGCCGGCCCGCAACTGTCGCAAGAGCATCACCAGCGATTGCAAGATGTCGGCCGGCTCGAAGCCCGACACCACGATCGGGCAGCGATAATCGCGGGCAATAAATTCGTAAGGCCGGCAGCCGATGACCGTTGAAACGTGCCCAGGACCGATGAAGCCGTCGAGCCGCATATCGGGCGACTCGAGAATCGCCCGGATCGCCGGCACGATCGTCACGTGGTTGGAAAAGACGGCGAAATTCCGCACCCCCAGCTCGCGTGCCCGTAATACCGTGAGCGCGGTCGAAGGAGCCGTGGTCTCGAATCCGATGGCGAAAAAGATCACCTGCCGGTCCGGATGCCGCCGGGCGATCCGCAAGGCATCCAAGGGCGAATAGACGATCCGCACATCGGCCCCACGGGCCTTGCTCTCCAGCGGGCTGCCTTTCGAGCCGGGCACGCGCATCATGTCGCCAAAGGCCGTGAAGATGACGTTCGGATCGTTGGCCAGATCGAGGCCGTCGTCGATCCGCCCCATCGGCAACACACACACAGGGCAGCCCGGCCCGTGAATCAGCTCCACTTCCGGCGGGAGCAACTCCTTCAGGCCGAAGCGATAGATCGAGTGCGTGTGCCCGCCGCAAACCTCCATGATGCGGTACTTTCGGCCCGGTTCGACCAGCGAGCGGATTTCGCATAGGGCGTTGCGCAAGAGTTGCGGGTCGCGGAATTCATCGACGTATTTCATGTCACGCCTTTGCCTTGGTGCCCTACGTGTAGCCGCTGGCTTCTTCTTGCGCCGCGCCCGCCTCGCCCAACTGGCGGAGTATCTCCAACTGATCGGCCGCTTGCTGCTGGCTGATCTTGCTCATGGCGAAGCCGACGTGGACCAGCACCCAGTCGCCGACGTCGGGCGGATCGTCTTCGAGCAACTGCAGACTCACCTTGCGGCGCACGCCCATGATGTCGACGGTCGCGGTGCCGTTGTCGTCATTGGCAAATTCGCTGACTTGGGCGGGAATGGCAAGGCACATGTTCGAGACCGGTTCGCAAGTGAGAGGCAAGATCACTTCACGCATTGTTGACGGTTCAAAAAAGCTGTCAACCGTGAAGAGAAGCGACAGGAGGTGTGGCGGCTAATACCCCACGATCTTCCGATCGGCGCGCCAGTAGGCCGGGCCGTAAGGAGTCACGCCCATAATCAAGCGGCGGCCCGCCCGCGCCTCGTCCAACGGACTTGTCGAGTACCGATGCCTGTAGGGAATCAGCATCGCGCTGGGCTGATAGGAGTAGCGGCGCTGTGATGTCCACCGCCGGGCATACTGCGACGGCGTGGCCACCTGCCGATTCCAGGCCCAGCCGCTGATTCTTCGACCGTTGACGGTGGCACTGGTGCCCACCCAGTTGCCCTCCATCTTTAAGACCTTCAATCGCTGCCCCTGCGAGAGCGCGGCCAAAGTGTGCCAGCCGCGCATCAGCGGTGTGCCCTCGTTGGCCACAATGATCTCCTGGCCCGCACGAAACGCCTGACCGACGTTTCCTTCGGGAGAGGCCGGAGAGTATCGCCTGAAATCGGCGGCTAGGGCGGCAACGGCCTGTCCATCGCAGAAGGCTTCCAGAAGGGGGCGGAATTGGAATACTCGTTCCGCCCGTTCCAGCGCTCGGGCAGTGGCAGCGCCAAAGCGTAGAGGAGATTAAACCGCAAGCGGTCGTCAACTTCGGGGAAGGCGGCCCGCGCGGCAGCGGCCTCAGCACGTGGTTGCATCTTCGATGAAGGCGCATCGGCAAGCGCGTCGATGAAGCTCTTCGCCCACCGCGGATCGACATGCAGCAGCGCATGCAGGATCATGTCCGGTTGTTCCGCTGTGGGCCCTGCGCAGGCATTCGCAGCCAACGGTTCCAGCAGCGCCCGCGCAACGTCGCGGTCGTACCTGGCGAGCAGCTTCGCCAACTCGATGTCGGCCCGTTCAGCTTGATTATTGAGATTGTTTCGACCGGGGCGCGGCAGCCGCAAGGCCAGCGACCGCCAAAACAGTTCGCCGCAGAGATCGGGATCGACCCGTTCGGCCACCGGCAAGAGCCACGCCGCAATCGCCGGCGCCGACTCCAGAGGCAGCCCCGCAAGCCAACTCTCGTCGATGGGAAGCCGCGGAAGCTCCTCTCGCACCAACGCCGCCAAGAGCCGGCGTGCCTCGGCCGGCTGCGTCTCGGCCAGCGCCAGAATGATGGCGCCTTTTTCCCGATAGCGCATGATCGCTTCTTCGGCGTCCGCGGCGACCTGTTCGGCTAGCGGGCGGTCGACTTTCGCCAGCCGATAGCAGAATTCCGCGGCCGCACGGCCTTCGACGCCCGTTCGCCCTCGATCCTTGCGCATCGCCTCCGCAACCAGATTCCAGGCTTCGACGGCCCGCTGGGGATGATCGGGCAGCAATCCGGCGGCCACGCGGCCGCCGGACCGCCGTAAGTAAAAGGCCGCTTTTGCAAGCCAGTCGATGGCGCGGTCCGCATCGTCATGCGCCGCCGCCAGCGCAACACGAAAGAACGCAGACTGCGCCGCTCCGTCAGGAATCAAACTCTTCGCGTCGTTCTCAGCCTCGGCAAGCACCTGCCTGGCGCGCGCAACTTCTCCCAGGGCAAACAAGCGTTCGGCCACGCTTGCCAAAACCCCCACGCGCCGTATGGGATCTGGGATTTTTCGCGCGTGCGGCACTGCCAACTCGAGCCATTCAAGCCGCATCGCCTGCTCGCCCTCGTCCATCTCGCCGTTATGCATCTCATCGGAAGCCTGAATCAGCTCCGCGGCCTTGTGGTACTCGTCGTCGCCCGCTTCGATCATCCCGCGCACCTCCTCCCACGAGAGGCGGTCGCGATGTGTTATGACCGAAAGAACGGCGAAATTGCGAAGTCGATCGCGGGCCGGCTTATCGACGTCGACCAACCAATCGAGATGTTGGAAAGCTTCCAGGCCGTTGATTTGGGTCCAGCACGAGAATCCTCTGAACTTCAGTTCAGGCGTGCCGGATTTCGCCAACCGCTCAAGCCAGGGATCGAGCACGGCACGCGCCAGAGCGTACTCCTCGTCTGGGGAGAGCAGGGGCGGCAAGGTGGCCTTGGGTTCGGCGGGCTCGTCGAGCGAGGTCAGCACGAGTGTTGCCTCAGCCTGATCGGCCGGCAAGCGCACGCCCGTAAAACGGTGGCCGGGCTTTTCGGCGAACAAGAACACGCCGCCTTTCGGCACTTCCGTCAGGAGGAATTTTCCGCCGCCTTTGCTCCTCCCTTCGACCCGCTCGTGTCCGTCGCCCGAATTGAACACCGTGGCGCCGTCGACCGGCCGGCCGCGGCGATCGAGTACCAGCCCGGTGATGAGGCGCAGACCTTTGAGCGTGATGTCGGGCGCTTTGGTTGCCACGGCGTCTTTGGCGACTTTAATCCAGCCGCTTCGGCCGGCGAGCATGCCCCCGGCCTCGGCCACGATCTGTGCGTTCCCGGCGGCCAGCACGTCGGGCGAAACGAACCGTCCTTCGGCGTCGGTGAGCAGTACGTCGCCGCCGTCGAATTCAACCGGCCGATCGGCGAAGCGGCCATCGGGCCCTCTGAGCTTTTGCCAGACTCGCACCTCCGCCCCTGCCAGCGGCTTGCCGGCCGAATCGACGACGCGGCCTTCGATGGTCGCCGCGACCGCCGAGCGCGCCAAACTAGTAATCATTACCCCCAATGAGACGACGAGGAACAAGGACCGCATAAGCACAGCTCCCGAAAGAACAGCCGCGAGTGGACGCATCGTGGTTATATTACCCCTGCCGCGATGGCAAGCCAACGTCCCGCTTCTTGGCGCCGCATCGCAGATCAGGCAGAAGCGGTACACGGGCAGATCGGCGCTATCGGAACACTATAATAATCAACGCTGATTCACACTAATCGGAATATTGGTTTTCTTTCGTCGATTAGCGAAGACTAGTGTCGCTTAGTGTTCTCGAAGATGCTTGTGTAAGGATGATCTCATGTTCAAACAAGAAGGCTACGACCTTATGGCTGCTCATTGACGGTCTGGATCCCAGAAGCCGTACCAACGATCTGGTCCGCGCCGCGCCAAGGTCCAAACGAAGCTCTGTCTGGCGCCTTCGACAGCATAAACTCTCGACGCGGATACGGCGGCGGCGACACGATCGAGCAACTCGCGGCCCGCGTGCGAGTCGACGTACACCGCCGCAGCGATCAGATCGCGGGCGAATTGCGCCGCGGATTGGGCCGCCTGCAATGCCTGAGGCGACTTCAGCTCCGTCGCGGCCGGCAGCATCAACTGCTCTACGGATTCGACAATGGGATCGAGCAAGGCCCGAGCAAGGTGGCGGTCGTACCTGGCGAGCATTTTCGCCAGTTCCAGATCGGTGGCCTCGACTTCTTCGTTAAAATGGTCGCGGCGCGGACGGGGCAACCGCAACGCCAACGATCACCACAGGATTTCAGCGCACAAGTCGGGGGCGACGCGCTCGGCGATGGGCAAGAGCCAGGCCGCCGTAGCCGGGGCCGACCACGAACGGAACCAGCGGCTTTCGTCGGTCGCAAGCCGCGAGAATTCGTCGCGAATCAGCAGCTCCAACCGCCTGCGCGCCCCGGCCGGGTCGCACTCCGCCAACGCCAACGCGATGGCGCCCTGACCCCGAATGCGCAAAGCGGCCTGTTCGGTCGCGACGACCAACCGCTCGGCACGAGCGATATCGACCTTTGTCAAGCCGTAACAGATATCGGGCAGGAACGATGAAACCCGCGGCGGAGCCCGCGCATCGGCGGCTCCGTGGTGTGTCATGGCGAAGTCCCAAATCTTCTCTGCCAGCTCGGGCCGCTGGCGCAGCAACCGCGAGGCAAGCTCGCCGTCGCGCCGCTCATAAGCCGGGCCGTTTTGGACTTTTTCCCACCAACGAAACGCACGTTGGGGGTCTTGGTGAACGGTCGCCAACGCCAGCTCGCCGATCGCGTTCGTCGCCGCGGCAAGGTGAGGAATCGACTCGGCTGATGTTTCGGCTTCGGCCAAGACCGCCGTGCCCCGATCGCGGTCGCCGACCGAAAAGAGGCTACCAGCGATGACCGCCAGGAGTTGCGCACGCTGCGCGGGGCCGTCGATGCGTCGCGCATGAACCAGCGCCGCATCGAGCCAAGCCCGTTGTTGTTGCCGATCGCCGTTGCCTAGATGACGGGTCGCCAGAACATACTGGTAAGCCATTGCGAACGGCTGGTCGCCCGCTTCGATCAACTCCTGGAGTTTATCGGTGGAAATCGACACCTCCCGCGTAATGGCGATGTTGAGAAACTCATTGCGCGACGCGGTGCGATACTTCGGCGATTGAACGCCGATTGCGTCGATGGCCTCGAACGCTTCCAACGGGTCGATATGCGAGAGAGACGCCAGTGCAAACATTTTTTGCATCTCGGTGCCCGATCGTGCTTCGCGAAGCCACGGATCGAGGACCTGGCGAGCGAGGGCCTTCTCGTCGTCGGGCGAAACAAGCGGCGGCAACGTGGCGAGCGGTTCGACCTCCTCATCGACCAACGCCAACGTAAAGCCGGCGATCGATCGACCAACCTCTAGCCGCTGGCCGGTAAACCGATATCCAGATTTCTCGGCGAACAGAAAAACGGGGCCTTCTGGAACGCCCTCGAGAAGGAACTTGCCGGTGCGGCCTGTCTTCGCTTCGACGCGCCGGTGTCCGTCGCCTGAGTTGAACGCAGTGACGCGCGCGACCGGTTGTCCGCGGCGATCGTTTACATCACCGGTGACCGTCCGCAGGCGCCTCAGCAGAATGTCGGGAGCCGCAACAGCCGCGTCGTTGCCGATCTCAATCCAGCCGCTTCGGCCGGCGAGCATGCCGTCGGCTTCAATGACGATGCGGGCAAACGCCTCGCCGGCCAGCACGTCGGGCGAAACGAACCGCCCGTCGGCGTCGGTGAGCAGTACGTCGCCGCCGTCGAATTCAACCGGCCGATCGGCGAAGCGGCCATCGGGCGCTCTGAGCTTTTGCCAGATTCGCACCTCCGCCCCTGCCAGCGGCTTGCCGGCCGAATCGACGACGCGGCCTTCGATGGTCGCCGCGACAGTCGAGCGCGGCGATCGTGTCAAACTTGCAAGCACCAGCCCCAACCCGAGGAAGAACAACCGTCGCATGAAAACACCTACCGAAATAAAGGCTGCGCGCATATTGACCCACCGAGTTCGATTATACACGCCCGAGAAAGACAGGCGCGTCTGGGCCTCGTGGGCGAGAAGTTCGCGGAACCGAAGTAGGCCGGCAAAGACCACCAGAGCGCCGGTGGTCTCACCGGCCAGTTCGATCGCAAGCGGCGGGCGGCCGCCGCGATCAGATCCCGATGGCCCGCACCATGTCCCAGAGCCAGCGTCGCTTGGGAATGCCCCGCCGAATGTAATCCAGCGGCTGCAACAGGTGCTGCGCGTACGAGTCCGGCTGCGGGCACGCGCCGGCCAGACGCTGCAACTCGGCCACCAGTTGGTCCAGCAGCCGCGCGACGAGATCGAACGGATCGCCGCCCGCGGCAACGGCCGGCGTCTTTTCCGGCGGACTGCTGGAGGCGGGCTGGCCGGAGCCGACCGCCCTGGCCGCCGGCGCCGGCAATTGATTTGCCGCGCCGGCGTGCGGGTTGGCGCGGCCGTCGGATCGCGGCAGACCCTTCAACAGTTTGGCGATCTGCCGTTGGCTGAGATCACCAGCGCGCTGGTGATCACCCCCCACCTGGTTCCAATTCACGACCAGGCGCATATAACCTCGGGCGGTGCTCGGTCCGCCATCGAAGTTCGCCCCGAGCCAGGCGGTGAACTTCCCCTTCTCGCAGATTTCTCTCGCTTGCAAGAGGGCGCGGCCCACTTCCAGGGCGTTGGCCACCGCTTGCTGCAGCGATTCCGCCACCCGCCCGTGCGCCTCGTTGGCCCGCCGGGCCAGCCGCGCCAAGTCGGCCTGGCGGTCGGGCGGCTGATTTTCATTCGCTCTCAATTCGTCACTCATGGTCAAACTCCTTTGAAACAACGATTCTGGATGCGGCTTCGACCGTCGGAGCCGCGATTACGGTTAAGTGTACCCACGCCCATTTAATAGTCAAGTGGTTCTAGTACAATTATTTGTTACATTACTATTCACATAGATGACGTCTCAAAACGGCGCCGTGAAAAGCCGCCCGCGCCACGGCTTTCTTCAACCGCCCGCCAAGTTGCTGTATTCCACGGGGACAGGTCCGGTGGCTGGGGCAGAAGCTGGCCGCAGTCGATCCGGCCAGCGCAATACGTACCGCCGGCCAGCGATGCCCCGGTGGCGCTACCGGGGCATCGCCGCGGCGGAGCGGTTTCCGAGGAACTGCCCAATCGGCGCGGCTCTGCTCCAGCCACCGCCGTTGCGTTTCTGCTGTTGAGGCGGGTGGTTGACTTTCTTTCGTGCCCGCCAAGGGTCCGGACGTCATGCCGGCGGCGGCTGTGCCGGCGGTTCTTGCCGGAGGGGCTGCAAGGGAGATTGCGCCAGGACGAACTTCCGCTGCCCGGCGGTCGCGAAGGCGACGGTGGCCGTGCGGCGCAGGCCGCTGCCCGACAACGCCACAACCTTGCCGATTCCGTATTCAGGGTGCAACACGACCATGCCCTGATGAAACGCTTCGGGCGAGAGCCCCGTCGCACTCCCGGCAGCCGAAGCAAGCTGCGCCGCAGTGGTCAACGACGGTAAACGGGCCTGGCCGCGGCCCGCATTCTCCGTCGCTTCCGGCGGTTGCCACACAACCTCGTCCTCATGCGCGTGGAGCTCGACCATATCGTGCGGCGATGCATCCTCCCACTCGTGGACGTCGGGCAGGGCTGCGGCCGGCTCCGCCCAGACGGCTTCGGTCGCGTCGAGCTCGTCGCGCGGCAACTCCATCAGGAACTTGCTCGGCACCGACATCTTCCGCCGGCCGCGAAACTCCCGGTACTGCGCCAGGCTAAGCTGCAATTCTTCCTCCGCCCGCGTGATGCCGACGAACAGCAGCCGCCGCTCTTCTTCCAGATCATTGAGGTCGTTCTGGGCGCGTTCGTGCGGCAAAATTCCCTCTTCGATGGCCACGATGTAGACGCAGGGGAACTCCAGGCCCTTGGAAGCGTGCAGGGTCATCATCGCCACGCGGTCGTCCGAGGGCTCCCAGACGTCGACGTCGTTGATCAGACAGACTTCCTCCAAGAATTCTTCGAGATGTCCCTCGCCCGGAGCCAGCTCGTCGAACTCACGGGCGGCGGTGAGCAGCTCTTGGATATTGGCCAGCCGCTCCTGGTCTTCCTCGAGGCCGCTTTCCGCCAGCGGCGCCTGATAGCCGGTCTCATTGAGCACGTGGCCAAGAATCTCTTCGACGGGCCGCATCGACACCAGGTTCAAGCGGTCGAAGAGGGCCACAAACCGTGCCACGGCCACGGCGGCCTTCTTGGGAATGGCTTCGATGATGCCGGCCTCGCGGGCGGCTTCCAAGAGCGACTTGCCGCGGCGCGTGGCGTAGTCCGCCAGGCGGTCGAGGGTCGACTTGCCGATGCCGCGCGGGGGCGTGTTGACGGTCCGCAAGAAGGCCATGTCGTCGCGCGGGTTGTTGAGCAGCATCAGGTAGGCGAGTACGTCCTTGATCTCCTTTCGCTGGTAGAACTCGACGCCGTTGACCATCTGATAGGGAATGCCGGCGCGACGCAGGGCGAACTCCAAGGCCCGCGACAGGGCATTGACCCGATAAAAGATGGCAAAATCGCTCGGCCGGCGGCGGCCGCTGTGGATGGCTTCGGCGATCTGCGCGGCGATGTGGTCGGCCTCTTCGGCCTGGTTCGGGTAGGCCACGTAGCGCACCGGCGGGCCTTCGGGGTTGTCGGTGAACAGCCCCTTTTTTTTGCGGCGCTGATTGTGCGAAATCAACTCGGCCGCAACCCGCAAAATGCGCTTGGTGCTGCGATAGTTCTGCTCCAAGCGGACCACATGCACGTTCGGAAAGTCGTGCTCGAAGTTGAGGATGTTGTTGATGTTTGCCCCGCGCCAGCCGTAGATCGACTGGTCGGGGTCGCCCGTCACCGAGAGATTGGGATAGCTGACCGACAGCGCCCGCACGATGGCGTACTGCGCCAGATTGGTGTCTTGATACTCGTCGACCAGGATATAGCGGTAGCGCGCGTCGAGCGTCTCGCGCAGCTCGGGGTTGGCCCGCAGCAGCGTGGCCACGTGAAGCAAGAGGTCGTCGAAATCGACGGCGTTCGAGGCGAGCAGCCGTCGCTGATAGGTCGGATAAACTTTGGCCACGACGGCCCCCAGCGGTTGCCCGATGCGGGGCTGGTAGTCGTCGGGAAGGATGAGGTTGTTCTTGGCCCAGCTTATGGCGGTGGCAACCTGCTGGGGCGTAAAGTGCTTGCCGTCGGCATGGGCCTCGTGGCAGGCGCGACGCAGTACGGCGGCGCTGTCGCCGGTGTCATAAATCGTATAGTTCTCTTGCAGGCCGACCAGCGGAGCATACTGCCGCAACAGCCGCGCGCAAAAGCGGTGGAAGGTGCCGATCCACACCGCTTGGCCCGGCGCGAGCCGCTCGACGCGGCTTTTCATTTCGTCGGCCGCCTTGTTGGTGAACGTCAGGGCGAGGATCTGCCTGGCCGCGATGCCGTGCCGCAGCAGGTTGGCGATGCGGTGCGTGACGACGCGCGTTTTGCCGCTGCCGGGTCCGGCCAGGATCAACAGCGGCCCGTCGATATGTTCGACGGCCTGGCGCTGGGCCGGGGTAAGGGAATCAAGAACGTCGCTCACTCGCTCCATCCTGCACAATCCTATCCGCATCGCCCGGCGACGCCAACACGCCGGGACCGCGGTCGGTATACCTCCCAAACGGCATGAGCTAAGATTACTGCGGATGGCCGTCGCGGATCCTGAACCCTGAACCCTGAACCCTGAACCCTCATCTGTGCCTAACATCAAACGCATTCTCGTGACCGGCGGCGCCGGCTTTCTCGGCTCGAAGCTCTGCGAGCGATTGGTCGAGGAAGGGCACGACGTGATCTGCCTCGATAATTTCTTCACGAGCCAGAAGAGCAACGTCTCGCACCTGCTGGCACGGCCCAACTTCGAGCTGGTCCGCCACGACGTCACGCAGCCGGTCTGGCTGGAGGTCGACGAGATTTACAACCTGGCTTGTCCGGCCGCGCCGGGCCATTACCAGTACAATCCCATCAAGACGATGAAAACCTCCGTGATGGGTGCGATCAACGTGCTGGGCATGGCCAAACGCTGCCGGGCCAAAGTGCTGCAAGCCTCGACCAGCGAGGTCTACGGCGACCCCGAGGTCCATCCCCAGCCGGAAAGCTATCGCGGATCGGTGAACCCCATCGGATCGAGGGCCTGCTACGACGAAGGCAAGCGGGCGGCCGAGACGCTGTTTTTCGACTATCACCGCATGAACCGGGTGGATATTCGCGTGGTGCGGATCTTCAACACCTACGGGCCGGGCATGCACCCCTTCGACGGTCGCGTCGTGTCGAACTTCATCCAGCAGGCGCTGGCCGGCCGCGACATCACCATCTTCGGCACGGGCGAGCAAACGCGTAGCTTCTGCTTCCGCGACGACCTGTTGGAGGGGATGATCCGCATGATGAACGGGCCGGACGATTTTGTCGGCCCGGTCAATCTGGGCAATCCAGGCGAGTTCACGATCAAAGAACTGGCCCAGCTCGTGCTGGAACTGACCGGATCCAAGTCAAAGCTCGTCTATGAGCCGGCACCGGCGGACGACCCGCAGCAACGCCGGCCCGACATCACTTTGGCGAAACAGCGTCTTGGCTGGGAGCCGAAGGTGCCGCTGCGCGAGGGACTGGTGCCGACCATCGCTTGGTTTCGCTCCATCGACCTGCGGCACTACCGCCCCCCGACGCCGAATTATTGAGGTTTGACTTCGCGATCGTTGCGCGGTGCAATAAATCTGGCTCGAATACTTGGCAATCAAGCCCATCGAAACCTGACGATGTCAAGCGGCGCGCGGCCAGGGCAGAGCGACAGGCTGAAGCCGAACGGCGGCGCGTCGCGGAGCTTGAGGCGGAAGTCCGTCGGTTGCGGCAGGCACGACCAGACGGCGACCGCTAATGACCCACCCAGCCGCAGTTCGTCGACAACGGTGGGCCGGCGCTCGCGAGCTCGCTTGCCCCACCTTACATATCAAAGCGAGTCGCGCACAGCTTAGGGCGAATCCGGTGCTCATCCCACCTGGCTCCGCAACTGCCGACCCTCGGCGCAAAGGGAGGCGTGAAGTCGCTCAAATTCGTCGGCGTTGGCAAAGTGAATCACGATGCGACCGCGGCCCTTGGCGCCCTGGCGCACGTCGACCTTCGTGCCCAGCGCCGTGCGGAACTCCTGCTCCAGCGAGGTTAGGTTCGGCTGACGTTTGCGAGGGGTCTTGGCCGGCTCACCGTCGCCCGACACAACGCTCAGCGGCTCCTCGTCGGCCGTGCGAATTGTGTCCTGAACGAGCGTCTCGGTTGCCCGAACGCTCAGCCCTTCGGCCACGATCCGTTGGCAGAACGCGACCTGCTGCTGCTCGTCGCCCAGCGGAAGCAAAGCACGAGCATGTCCGGGACTGACCGCGCCCGAGCGGACCGAGTGCTGGACCGGCTCGGGCAATTCCAGCAGCCGAATCAGATTGGCGATCGTCGAGCGATCGAGTTGCAGGCGGCGGGCCAACTCGTCCTGCGTGCATTGATAGGTTTCCAAATAGCGTTGGAACGAGGCGGCCTTTTCCAATGCGTTCAAGTCCTTGCGTTGCAGATTCTCGACAATGGCGATTTCGGCCGTTTTGCGATCGTCGGCCTCGATGAGCTGCACCGGCACATCGGCCCAGCCCGCCTTGATGGCCGCGCGCAGCCGCCGCTCGCCGGCCACGAGCTGATAGCGCTCTTCGATGCGGCGGACCAGCACCGGCTGCAATAGGCCGTGCTGCTGCAAGCTCTCGCAAAGCTGGTCGATCTCCGTTTCGTCGAACTCGCGGCGGGGCTGATAAGGGTTGGCTTCGATATCGTAAACGCTCACCCGCAAGGGCCCGGCCGAAGTCGCGCTGGCCGTAGGCGCCGCTTGCCCGGCCGGCGGCGTGCCGAGAAGTGCCTCCAAACCACGTCCCAAACGTCGCTCTTTACTCATTTTCCAAAACCTCCATGCAAAGTTCGACATAAGCCCGCGCACCCCTCGTGCGCGGCGCGTAATCAATCACAGACAGCGCGTGGCTGGGCGCTTCCGACACCGCCACGTCACGCGGAATCACAGTGCGGTAAACGATCTCGCCGAAGAAGTCGCGGACCTCGTCGTCGACCTCGCGGGCCAGCTCCAAAGCGTGGTCGTACATCGTCAGCAAGATGCCGCCGAACCGCAGCCGGCCGGGCTCCTGCTGCATCACTTCGCGAATGACCTCGATCATCTGCGTCAGGCCCTCCATCGCAAAATACTCGCACTGAATCGGCATCAGCACTTCCGTAGAGCTGGCCAGGGCCAGCCGCGTAAGCTGCCCGAGCGAGGGCGGGCAATCGATCAGCACGAAGTCGTAAGCGGTCAGTCCGGCGTCGAGGTGCTGCCTGAGCGTGGCCGACCGGCTCTCGTTGCCCTGGGCCAAGGCGTCGACGTCGCGGAAGTTGCGGCTGCCGGGCAACAACTCCAAATTGACGGTGGTGGTCTGGAAAAGTGCCTCTTTGAAGGGCTGCGACGAGACCAGTGGATGATGTTCGGCCGGACGCTGGCCCAGGCCGCTGGTGGCGTTGCACTGGGGATCGAGGTCGATGAGCAGCGTGCGGGCGCCGCTTTTGGCCAGCGCAACGGCCAGGTTGACGGCGGTGGTCGTCTTGCCCACGCCGCCCTTCTGATTGGCCACGCACAAAGTCCGGCCCACGGCTGGTTCCTTGGTTCTAAAGCTCGACCTGGCCGCCACGATTCGCGGATGGGATTCTAGCACTGTGGTTGCCCGGCGCGGAATATCAAAGCGTCGGCCGCGACGGAACAACCGTCGCGTTCCACGTGGAACGCACCAACGGAGCAGCGGGCAGATCCGGGTTTCACGTGAAACCCGCGCTATGCGGCAAAACCGGTCCGACATGCGTTGCGGGCGTAAGGTGGGCCAAGCCGACCGGACGCCGTCATTCCAGCGGATTAAAGACCAAACCGCTGAGCAGCTTGGGATAGAAATACGTGCTCTTGGCCGGCATGCGTTCCCGGTGCTCGCTGATCTGCCGCACGTGATCGACGGTGGCGGGCATGACCAGCGCCGCCAGTGGAAACTCGTCCCCCGCCAACCCTTCGACGACCTCCTCTACCAAGTGTACGTATCGTGGTTTTGGCAAGTCGCGGGCCGCCAGCAGGCGATCGACCACCAGGCGGTGCAGGACCGC
>Ga0307372_10001354_pt1 | contig 43085 bp, 34 predicted proteins | sample OX1MG_FD_202533 | JGI IMG/M metagenome (GOLD analysis project Ga0307372, IMG submission 202533) | Soil microbial communities from Risofladan, Vaasa, Finland - OX-1 | ecosystem: Environmental > Terrestrial > Soil > Coastal area > Acid sulfate soil | place: Finland: Risofladan, Vaasa | collected...
GCTCCCTGCGCTACGCAGTCCAACCCCACAGCGGGAGTAGGAACACCCAAGGGGACATTTCTATCCGTCAGAAACAGGGGACATTTCTATCCGCGTGTAACACAAGGCAACTAGTAGCGATTGCGCGCCTGCCCGTCGCAAGGCTTTCCCCTTTCTCGGTCGAGGGAAGTAGGCAGCACGCCGAACGCTTCGTAGAGGACCAGCCCCAGCGAGTAGAGGTCGCTCTGGATCGTCGTCTCGCCGCGCGCCAACCGTTCGCGACGCCATGTAGGCCGGCGTGCCGGCAATCTCGCCGACGCCACTGGCACCGTGCTCCAGGCGTGCCAGGCCGAAGTCGGTGATCCGCGCCTGGCCCCGGCCATCGATCATGACGTTGGCTGGCTCCAGGTCCCGGTGCAACACCCCCCTTCTCGTTGGCCGCCGCCAGACCCGCGCAAAGCTGCTGGGCGATCTCGAGGCCCTTGTCCCTGGGCAAACGCCCGATGCGGCGCAGCAAACCTTTCAGATCTTCGCCGTCGATAAACTCCATCGACAGAAAGTGCTGGCCCTCCACCTCGTCGATGTCATAGACCCGGCAAAACTCCTAAGAACGGAGGCGGGCCAGCGCATGACGCTCCCACCCTACACCAACTTCGCCCAAAGCTGATCGAGCCGCTTGGTGGAAACCGTCGTGAGCGTCCCTAACTGCTGGGCAAACAGCGATACGCGAAACTCCTCGATCAGCCAGCGATATTGGGCCAACGCCGCGTCGTAGATGCCTTCGCGAGCATATTGCGCGGCAAGATCGAGATAGGCCAGCCAACGGCCTTCCAGTTCTTCGAACAACTGGCGGTCGCGGGCCATGCCCCCCGACGCCAGCCGTTCCAGCCGTATCTGAACTGCCCGCAGATAGCGCGGATACGATTGCAACGACTGCCAGGCCGTCGAAGTCAAAAAACCGGGCCGGAACAACTCGCCAAGCTGGCTCTCGATGTCCGTGACGGCATACAGCCACTGTGTGTTGGTCGCTTGCTGCAAGCTGCGCCGCACGGCCGAATGGCTCTCCAAAATCAGCGCGACCAGCGGCACCACATCCTGCACGGCTACGCCGGTCCGCTCGCGGCCGGCGGCGAGCATCGCTTCGAACTCCGCCTGGCTGCGGGGCAACGGCCGGTCGAGAAAGGCCCGATCGGCTACCAGCTCGATAAGCTGCTCCTTCCAATAACTTCGGTCGCCCAAATCGCTGCCCAACGCAGCCAACTCGCCCAGACCGGGCAGCCACTCGATGTGCGGCTCGATGTCGCTATGCGCCGCCAGCACCACCAGCCGGCGCACCCCGCCACGCGTCTGCGCTGTGGCCGCTTCCAATGTGCCAGCCAGCCGCAACGAGACGCTGGTGCCCGCGTCGATCAACGTTGGGAAACCCGCCAGCACCATCCCTCCGCGGCTCACTTCGACGCGTTCGGGCAAGTCGCCGAAGTCCCAACTCGTGACGTCTCGCCGGTTAAAGCGTGCGTCCTCGAGCGCGCCCCAGGTCGGCCGAGTATCGGTCCAAAGCTGCTTGCACACGCCGGCCACATCGCGGCCGACGGCCAACGCCCGGCCGGTCGAATCGACCACGCGAATCCGCATCCGCAAATGGTCGGGCACGCGCGACAGGCGAAAGGCCTCGGCCGAGATCGGCGTGCCGACGATGCGGGTCAAGGCGTGGGCCATCGCCGCCTGCAAGCAGCCTTCGGGATAGTGCAACTCGGCCAGCACACGCCGCGCCGTGTCGGGCACCGGCACCAGCCCGCGCCGCACCGTCTTGGGGAGCGATTTGATCAGCGCCACGACCTTCTCTTCGACCAGCCCCGGCACGAGCCACTCCAGCCGCCGCGCGTCGAGCTGGTGGAAGCCTTCTTTCGGCACCGTGATGGTGACGCCGTCGTGCTCGGTGCCCGGCTCGAAGCAATAGTCGAGCGGCAGCCGCATGGTACTGACGCTGATGGCGTCGGGAAACGCCTCCGCATCCTTCTCCACGAGCGGGTCGGCGAGCAGGTTTTTCGGCGACATGAAGAGCAAGCCCGGCTGCTGGTGTTCCGCCTCGCGCCGCCAACGCTCGAAGCTGGCCGCATCGACCACCTCTTCCGGCAGCCGCCGGTCGTAAAAGCCGAAGCGGGCGTGCTCGCCGCGCACCAGGCCGTATCGCCGCACCTTCCGCTGCAACCGCTCCAATTCTGCCAGCAACTGTTGATTGTGCGCCAGAAACTTGGCCCGCGTGGGGCAGCCGCCATGCACCAGCCCGTGTTCGATGAACAGCTCCCGCGCGTACACCGGATCGACGGCGGCCAGCGGCACACGCCGCTCGCGCGCGATCGGCAGGCCGAACAGCGAGACGTTTTCCACGACCATCGCCGCGCCGACCGACGGATCCCAGTGCGGATCGCGATGGCTGCGCTTCACCAGGTGCTCGGCGAGCGGCTCGATCCAGCGCGGATGAATGCGGGCGGCCGTGCGCAGGTAGCGGCGGTTCGTCTCCAGCACCTCGCCGGCGATCACCCACTTCGGCCGCCGCTGGTAGGCCGCCGAGCCGGGCCACAGCATCGCTTTTTGTCCGCCGGCCACCGTGTATTCATAGGGGTCGCTGCGATACGCGATGCTCGACAAGAAGCCGGCCAACAACGCCCGGTGAATCCGCTCATAGTCGTTGCGGCGCGGATGCAGCTCGAAGCCCGCCTGGCCGCAGAACTTCAAAAGCTGCCGATGGATCTCCAGCCACTCGCGCATGCGGTTGTGCGACAGAAAGAATTCGCGGCAGGCCTTGCGCACCTGATTGCGCGACAACCGCCCCTTCAGCTCGTGGTAAAAATCCCACAGCCTCAAGAAGCCGATAAAATCCGACTGCTCGTCGGCGAACCGGGCGTGGGCCTGATCGGCCGCCTCCTGCTGGTCGGAGGGCCGCTCACGCGGGTCGTGCAGATCCAGCACCGCGGCGATGATCAGAATCTCGTGCAGGCAGTTCTCGCGCACGCCCGCCATAATGATGCGCCCGATCCGGGGATCGACGGGCAAGCGGCTGAGCTGCCGCCCCAGCTCGGTCAACTGCTGCCGCTCGTCCGTCGCCCCAAGCTCGAACAGCGTGCGGTAGGCGTCGCTCACCGATTCGGGCCGCGGGGCATCGAGAAACGGAAAGTCCTCGATCTCGCCCAGCCGCAACGCCTTGGCCTGCAAAGCCACGGCCGCCAGGTTGCTGCGCAAAATCTCGGCCGGCGTATAACGCTCGCGGCTGAGAAAGTCGTCTTCGCGATACAGCCGAATGCAGATGCCCGGCCCCAACCGGCCGCAACGCCCCTTTCGCTGATCGGCCGAAGCCTGCGACACCGGCTCGATCGGCAGCCGCTGGACCTTGGAGCGGGCCGCATAACGGCTGATTCGCGCAGTGCCGCTGTCGATCACCGATCGCACGCCCGGCACCGTCAGGCTCGACTCGGCGACGTTCGTGGCGATCACAATCCGACGACCCTGATGGGGCTGAAAGATGCGGTTCTGCTCCGCCGTCGAAAGCCGTGCATACAGCGGCAGCACTTCCGTCGCGCGTCCGGGCTGGTCGCCGGGAATGCGATGCGCCCGCAGCGCTTTGGCCGTGGCCAGAATCTCCTGCTCGGTCGGCATGAAGATCAGGATGTCGCCCGGTTGCTCGCGGGCCAGTTCGTCGACCGCGGCCAAGACAGCCCGTTCCATATCGGGCTCTTCGCCTTCCTTCTCGGCGATCGGCGGTCGATAGCGGACTTCGACCGGATAGGTGCGGCCCGACACGCTGATCACCGGCACGTCGCCGGCCACCGATTCGAAGTGCCGCGCGAAGCGTTCGGCGTCGATCGTGGCCGACGTCACGATCAGCTTCAGATCGCGGCGGCTGGGCAGCAACCGCTTCAAGTATCCGAGCAGAAAGTCGATGTTCAGCGACCGCTCGTGCGCCTCGTCGAGAATGATGGTGTCGTACTGGTTGAGAAACCGGTCGTGGTGCGATTCGGCCAGCAGCACGCCGTCGGTGAGCAGCTTGACGTAGGTCCGCGGGTTCGTGGCATCGGTGAAGCGAATCTTGTAGCCGACGGCCTGGCCCAGCGGCGAACCCAGTTCTTCGGCGATGCGGGCCGCCACGCTCCGGGCGGCGATGCGTCGCGGCTGGGTGTGCCCGATAAAACCTTCCAGACCGCGGCCGATCTCCAGGCAGATTTTGGGAAGCTGCGTCGACTTGCCGGAACCGGTGTCGCCGCAGACGATCACCACTTGATGTTCGCGGATGGCGGCGGCGATCTCGCCCCGCCGGGCGGCGACGGGCAGCGCATCGTCGTACCGCGCGTGCGGCACGTTCGCCCGGCGTGCCTGCCGGAGGGCCGCCGACTTCTCCAGTTCATCGGCCAGCCGCGAAAGCCGCTGGTCGGTGGGCCGACCGCGTTGTTCGGCCTGTTCGATATCTCGCAATTGCCGGCGCAGCCGCCAGCGATCGGCGAACAGTGCGTCGCCGATTCTGGCCCCCAGTTCCGATATTGAAAAAATTTCGGCCAACCGGCCCGCCCATCAGAAGTTGCCCGCCCTCGCCGCTATTATATGCGGGCGCGTGAGGTTACGGACGCAGCACCGCGTCGAACAGCCGATATGCTTCGTCTCGCATCGCGTCGGGAAAGTCGTGCTCGCAGTCGGGATGCTCGACGCGAAGATGGTCGCCTTGGCCGTAGAGCTTGAACACCTCGCGCGCGGCCGCGGCCAGCCGATCGACGCTGTCGAACTTGAAGTTGCTGTCATGCAGCGGCGCCACGATCAACACCTGCCGCGGCGCCAAGGCACCGATCATCTCCGAGAAATCGAACGGGATCTCAGCCAGGCGGTTGCGATAGCCGGCCAGCTTTGGCATGTAACGGGTCTGACACCAGCCCTTTTCGGGGAACCAGACCTTTTCGTCGCCGCCCATGTAGTCGAGATACGAGTCCAGGCCGCAGCTCGACACCACCGCCTTGATGCGGTCATCGAACACCGCGGTATATACGGAATTGTGCCCGCCCAGCGAATGGCCGATGACACCAAAGGCGTCAGGCCGCACAAAGCCGAGCGACGCCAGCAAGTCGAGGCCGCGGATGTTGTCCCAAACCGCCTTCAACGTGCCGCTCTCCCAGCCGAGCGCCTTCAGGTCGGGCTGATACTCGGCCAACAGCGGATAGCTGGGCGAAAGCGTCACATAACCTCGCTCGGCCAGCTCCGCGGCATAACTGCGATTCGCCTTGCCACCCAGGCCGACCACCACCCCATGCCCCGCGACGTTGTCCGTCGGGTGCAGGCACAACACGGCGGGCACGCGCGCCGCGCCCTTGGCCAGGGCCGCTTTGGGAATGCACAGGTAAGCAGGCACGCGGCCGCCCGGCTCAGAGCTATACGTAATCAGTCGCCGCACGTACTGGCCGCGGTCGACTTCTTCTTCAACCTTCATATCGAGGGGGCAGCGCTTCTCGTCGCCCGGCAAGCGGCCCATGACCGACTGCATGCCCTCCAGGATCTCGGCCCGCCGTTTCAGCCAGTCGGCCGTGGTGCGGACAGGCAGCGGCCCGCCATTCGGTCCGCGATAGACCAGCAAATTGTCGCGCGGCAGGCGCGGCTCGGCGGCCGGCAGCAGCGAAGCCGCCGCGAGGCAGTATAGAACCGGAGTCAATGGCACCCCATGCCGGAATCTCATCGTGGCTCTCTTTCTTCTTTTTGTGATGTCGCTCGCTGCAGCTCGTTTTCGATGGCCGCGAGCGTCTGGCCGATCGGTTCGTGAATCACGAAATCGGCAATGCCATCGAGCGGCGTCGGATCGCCGGGCGAACGGAAGTCGGGGATGCCGCTTTCGGTGCTGATGGCCGCCCCGGTGAAAGCCGCACCCCGCTGGCACTCGGCCAGCCAGGCGGCGACTTCAATGATCGGCGAGGCAACCGGCATGCAAGGTTCAGGGTTCGGGGTTCAGGCGCTGGCTGGCGAGTCGTAAGGTGGGACCAGCGAGCTTGCGAGCGCCGGCCCACCGTTGGCAACGACGTCTTTCGCGGTTGGCCAGAGCTCGCAAGCTCGCTGGTCCCACCTTACATTCGCTGATTATCAATTCGCAATTTGCAATTTGCAATTCCTCCCCCCCGCGGCCTACCATCTACTGCTGCATGAGCGTCGCTTTCGATCTTTGGGCGGAACAAATCCAACGGCTGCACTGCGCGCTCGACGAGCTGGCCGCGGCCGCGGCCACGCTGGGCATGCCCACGCCCGAAAATCAGGAGTGGTCCGAGCTGCTCAAGCACAAGCTGTTGCCCCAACTCGGTATCAAACCCGCCCTGGTCGTGGCGGTCGTGGGCGGCACCAACATCGGCAAGTCGGTGATATTCAACCACCTGGCCGGCCAAAACGCCAGCGCCGTCAGTCCGCTGGCCGCCGGCACCCGGCATCCCATCTGCCTTGTGCCGCCGGGCTTCGACGACGCCCGGCTCCTCGCGCGCCTGTTCGAAGGCTTCGAGCTGCGCGAGTGGCAGTCGGCCGCCGACTCGCTGACCGACTGCGCCGAGCATCTCCTCTTCTGGCGGCTGGCCGAAAGCGTGCCTCCGCGGCTGTTGCTGCTCGACACGCCCGACGTCGATTCCGATGCGGCGGTGAACTGGCTGCGTGCCGACCAGATCCGCCGTTCGGCCGACGTGCTGATCGCCGTGCTCACGCAGCAGAAGTACAACGACGCGGCGGTGAAGCAGTTCTTCCGCAAGGCCGCCGAGGCCGACAAGCCGGTGATCGTGGTCTTCAACCAGTGCGACCTGGCCGAAGACCGCGACTATTGGCCGCAGTGGCTGGCCACGTTTACGGCCGAAACGGGCGCTCGCCCGGACCACGTGTACGTCGTGCCTTACGACCGCGCGGCCGCCAACCACCTGCGATTGCCGTTTTGCGAAGTCGGACCCGATGGCCATGCCCCGCTCGGTGGACCCGCATCGTTGCAGGCGGAGTTGGCTCAGCTCCATTTCGACGCCATCAAGGTCCGCACATTCCGCGGGGCGTTGGCCCGGTTGCTCGACCGCGACGGCGGCGTGCCGGCCTGGCTCTGGCAGTTGCGCGAGGCGAGTGCCGAGTTTGCGGCCGCCAACAAGACGTTGAACGCGGCGCAGATGGCCCGCGTCGACTGGCCGACGCTGCCGCCACGTTTGCTGGTCGATGAAGTCCGTGCCTGGTGGGACGCCCGGCGCAGCGGCTGGTCGCGCAAGATTCACGCCTTCTATCGCGTCGTGGGTCAGGGCGTTTCCTGGCCGGTGCGCGAGGCGTGGCGGACGGCGCGGGGCGACGCCGAGCCGCCGCAGGAGACGTTTCGCGCCCGTGAGCGGCAGGCGATTGTCGAAGCCTTGGAAAAACTGCTGGCCGAGCTCGACCGCCTTTCGCAGATCGGCAACGACGTGCTGCGGCCGCGGCTGGCGGCGATGTTGGGCGGGGCCGCGCGTGAGGCGTTGTTGGCACGGCTGGCCGCGGCCCACGCGGCGTTGCCGGCGCTCGACGACGACTACCGCGCCTTCCTGCGGAGCGAGCTCGATCGTTGGAGCGAAGGGAACCCCGGCGCCATCAACGTGCTGCGGTCGCTCGACAACGCGGCCGCGGTGGCCAGGCCGGCGATCACGGTCACGCTGGCCGTCAGCGGCTGGATTCTGGCCGGCGACGTCGTGGGCCACGCGGCGGCGCACCTGGCCGGCCAGACGGCCAGTCATTTGGCAACCGAGGCCATGATTGCCGGCGGCACGACGGTCGGCGGCGAGGCCGTGGTGACCGTGACGGGCGAGGGCGTGACGCAGGCGGCCGCCCGTCTCTTCCGTCGCTTGCAGCTTCGCTACGCCGAAATGCGTGCCCAATGGCTGGCCGATTGGCTGGAGCGCGAGCTGCTGGGCAAGCTGCTGGCCCCCCTGCGCGCCGGCGCCGACCTCGTCCACGCGCCGCCCTTTCGCGAAGTCGAGCTGGCCCTCGACGCGCTTCGTTCCGCGTAGTGCGGTACGGCGAATGAGGCTTCTCGACCGCCATGTCGGCGGTCGGGTTTTGAATGTCAGGTGTTTGGCCGCCTTGCGGAACGCCCGCGGTCCGGAATAAGATCAATCGCGGTGTATTCCCGATCGCCGGCCGGCGCTCGCGCCACGCTAAGTCGCCGGCCGCATTAATCTTCGTCTATGGGAGTGGTTTCATGAAGGGCGTTAGTCGTCGAAGCGTTATTGGGATTGCGGCGGGCGCCGTGGCCAGTGGAGTGGTTGGCGCGAAGGCGCGATCGAACGGCGAATTCGCGGGCGAAAAGGCGGGTCCTGAACCAGACCGGCCCGCGGCCGGCCAAACTGACTCTATCTACAAATTCCGCATGGGAAAGGCGCCGGTCCACCGCTACGGCGAGAGTTCCATCCGCGAGCACAAGCTTCACGACTTCCCGATTTCGGCATCCATCTCGGCCAGTTTGATCGACCTTTCCGCCGGCGATCTGCGCGAGCCTCACTGGCATCCGAACTCGGATGAGTGGCTGTTTGTGATGGCCGGCGAAATCCGTATGACAATCGTCGACGGACAGGGAGTGCCGTCGCTGTTCGACTGCGGCCCCGAAGACGTCGCTTTCGTCCCTCAGGGGTTCGGGCATTACGTCGAAAACGTGGGTGGTATGACGGCCAAGCTGATGCTGATTCATAACCACGCCGAATTCACCACCGTGAACCTGAGTGAGTGGGTGGCGGGTGGATCGACAGGAGTTTTTGCATCGACCTTGAACATGCCGCGGCAGGCGTTCGGCGACGCTCCCAAAGAGCGCGTGTTCATCGGCAAGAAGCGGGCCAAGGGCTGACGGCCAGTACAGCAACTCACAATTGTTGGCCCACCAGAGGCCGCTGTTCCCTAATTTGACATCCACCTAGGCTATGTGATCGCCGCAGTGTTACGCCGGTCGTCCCCGTCGGACGCGCCTAGTCGCTGTAGCTCCCAAAACAGGCGGCCGGTTTTTGAAGACGCCAAGGGACCGCAATGGTTTGCTTGGGCTGATTTCGATTATGACGGCGCACCAGACGCGGCGTTGCTGGACGAAAGCGGCCACCTGCACGTCTTCGCTAACGAACGCTCGGCCAGTTTTGTGCCCTGGCAGAATGTCCGTCCGCTGGCCACGGATGAGAAGGCCGACGGCGATAATCGAATCAATTCCTTCGGCGTTGGAGGCGAAATCGAGCTGCGTACCGGCACCCACGTAGTCAAACAACCGATCAACGCGCCGGTGGTCCATTTCGGTCTGGGCGAACGGAAGCGAGCGGATGTATTGCGCATTGTCTGGCCCAACGGCACGTTTCAGGCGGAGTTTGATACGCCGATCGACAAGGCCGTCAAGGCCGTACAGCGGCTCGGTTTTCCGGCCGGCAAAAACAAAACCATGCTGATCCGACTCGATGGACTGGACGAGTCCCGCGGTTCCGGCGTGGCGCGTCGCTTTCGCCTGCGGACCAATATGGAGGTTTATTGGGACTGGCTGGCTTATGGTCTGGGGCGAGACGATGCGGCGGTCAAGCGGCGAGAACTGGCGCCGCAGACGGCCGATTTGCGTTTCCGCGGCATTGTGGCGATGACCCAGGCAAACCGCAGCTCTCCGGAGTTGCCCGACTATGATCAGCTTGTTTCGGTCGGCCAGCACTGGCGCGACTTGATTGGCTACCACACGCGACATGGCGACATTCGCGAGCTGCTGGCAGCCATCGACGACCGCTACGCCATCGTTACCGCCGGCGACGAGATCGTCCTTAAGTTTGCGGCTCCGCCTGAACCGGCAGCCGGCTGGAAACGAGATTTTGTCTGGATCTCGGACGGCTGGGTGAAAGACGGCGATTACAATACACGTTTTGGAAAGACGGTTTTACCTTTGCCGGCCCACGGCATGAACAAGTACACCACACCACCCGGCAAGCTCGAAGACGATCGGGTCTTCCGTCACCATCGGCAAGACTGGCAAAACTATCACACCCGCTACATCACGCCGCACGTGTTCGAGCAGGGGCTGCGCCGCTTTCGCCCAGGACAACCTATTCAGCGAGGTAAACAAACATGGACCAAGCATTCGCAAACCGCGTGGCACTGGTGACGGGCGGTTCAAGAGGAATCGGCCGGGCCACGGCGCTGCGGCTGGCACGGGAAGGGGCCGACGTGGCCATCAGCTACGCGTCGCGGACCGACGCCGCCGAGGCCGTCGTGGGCGAAATCCGCTCGCTGGGCCGCCGCGCGGTCTGTGCCCCTTGCGATGTCTCGAAGCCCGACGACGTGGAACGGCTCGTGAGCGCGGCCCGAACGAAGATTGGTCCCATCGACCTGCTGGCGCATTGCGGAGCCATCAGCAACATTGCCAGCCACGCGGAGCTGTCTTACGAGCAGTGGCGCGAGACGATCGACGTGAACCTCAACGGGACGTTCCTGGTGGTGTTCGCCGTCAAAGACGAAATGCTCCGGCGTGGTTTTGGCCGCATGGTCACGGTTTCGTCGATTGCGGCGCTTCGCCCGCGAAAAATGCAAATTCATTACGCCTCGGCCAAGGCGGGCGTGATCGCGCTCACGCGCTGCTGCGCCGAGGCGTTTGCTCCGCACGTGCGGGTGAACTGCGTCGCGCCGGGCCTGACCGAAACCGAAATGGCGCACGTCTTGCCGGAACAGACCATCCGCCAAGTGGTCAGCGAAACGCCGCTGGGCCGGATCGGGCAACCCGACGAGATCGCCAACGTGATTCGCTTCCTGCTCAGCGAAGAATCGAGCTTCATGACCGGGCAAACGGTCGTCTCGTCCGGCGGCCGGGCGATGATACCCTAGCGCGATTTTCGGCTATACAAGGCCCAATTTCCGCGTGTACCAAAACCCGTCGGATTCTCTCACCCAGCGCTCTCGAAACGCCATCTCTCGCCCCTTCGCGTCCTGTGCGACGACCAGCGCGTAGGCAAAATCCCGGTCCTCATTTCTTGCTGGCACGTCGATATGCAGCTTAAGGCCGTCTATTCGTAGCACGTGCAAAGGGCCGTATTTCTCGATAAAGTGCGACAAAGAGCTTTGATATAACTCCAGCGTGATCTTGCCTGCCGTTCTTAGGCGAGGGTCAACAATTTCAAAGCATTTGTCGAATTTACGCTCGTTCAAGAGGTCGTACAGCCGCTTTATTCGATGACGTAGGCGCTTCGTCTCGGTCAGCACATTGGTCGGTTGTTCGCTCATGGCATGTCAATTGTCGCCGGATGACGAGTGCGGGTTGAACCAAAGACCTGTCTCTGGGTCTTGATCGGCGCTGATCTTAATCCGCTGGCAAGTCGGCTTGTGATATACGAAGTACCATCGCCACCATTTGCCTTTCGCGTCAGGAGGGTTCTTGGTGCGGCCATTCCTTTGGCGACTTTCTTCATCCCAATTAACAGCGCCCTCATCTCCAGGCAAGCCTTCCCAGGGTTCGGGCCAGAGATCGTGAATGGCCCGTTCAGGATCATCCATTGGTGAACCGATTTCCAGCCATGATGCCTAGCATGGGCCCGACACTTGATTGCATTCTATCCGATGTCGAGGCACAGCGCAAGCTTTTTTGCCGGTCCTGCGCTACCGGCGGTAGATCGACTGGCCCGCGGCCTTCGTCGCCGGCGAAGCGGGCGGTGCCCATTCCAGAATGATGGTCCGGGCAGGCTCGACCGAGGGCGGCCGGCTGCTCTGCGTGGTGACGGGTCCCGGCGCTGTTTCGGCGTCGAAGTCTTCCGCCGGCGTCACCCGCGCCACCGCCAGCCTCTCCGTTGACGGCTCGCGGTGGATGAGATCGCCGGTCGGTCGGGGCTGTCGGGCATCGTCGGCGACCACAAGCTCCTTCATATCCGCCTCTTCGAGGGCCGGATTCGCCGGCGGCAATCGGCTGCCGCCGCGCACCCAGTCGAGCCAGGCCATTTGCAGTTGACCCAGGCTGGCAAAGCGGTAATGGGCCTGCGTGGCCGTGGTCCAATCGTCGGTATCGGTCCCCTCTTTCACATAGCGCAGGAACTTGCGTTTGCCGCCCTGGGCCATCAGGAAGGTGGCCAGCGAATGGCCCTGGGCATAGAGCGGCAGAATGTCGCGAGGATACTGCTTCATGGCGAACATGTCGTTGAAGGCGATGCCGCGGCGGGTCTGCAGGAACTGCACCAGCATGCGCTGCTGCTTGCGCCGCTCGCTGTCGTGCTCCACGGTGCTGCTGGCCCCCTCGTCGGCCCAACGCGGCAAGGGCCGCCGGAAATAGCTGGCGAAAATCGTGTGCGTCACCTCGTGCGGCAGCACCGAATCGAGCACGCGCTCACGCGAACCCTGAATCGACATCTGCCAGCCGAACACGTCGCCGTGGTCGAAGATGAAGCTGGTGGCGCCGCCGGCGCCGAGCTGCGGTCCGACCTCAACCGTGATCGGGCAAGGCTGAAACCAGTTGGGCATCTCCTTGCCGAGCCATTCGATGGCCAGCTCCCGACGGTATTTTTCAGCGGCCTGGCCGACTTCGTGGGCGATTTCGCCCGTGGCGGCCCGAACGACGAAGTTGGCGGTGCGGTGACTGGCCCCCAACGAACAAAACGCGACCGCCACGACGGCGGCAGAAACAAGACGAGCTTCCATGCTCTCGACTCCGGCAATCCATGCGCAAAAGCGATCCACGTCCACTGCGAATCGCACTGGCCACGGCCTCTAAGCAAACCGTGGGCCACAGTCAAAACTTCACGCAGCCGCGATAAAAACCGGACCGGGCTTTGTAAAGTTTGCAAACCTTACCCAAATCGCCGATGCGGGCCTAGAGCGCTTTTTGCAAAACCGCGATGCGGCCGACCTCAGGGCCGCGCGAACTAAGTCGTGCGGTTGCCTCCGATGGAGCGCGCGCTGACCGGCGACAGTTGGCGGGAATTGCTGGAAACGCCGTAATTGCGCAACCGCAACCGTTGCATGCCCCGATTAAGCGCCTTCGCAAGGAGATCGGCGCGGATCGGCGCCCTGGCCCAGCCTGACGACATCCGCGGCACCAACGCCTTGCCGAAGACCCGCAGCGGCAAGATCATGCGCCGCCTTCTCCGCGACATCGCCGCCGGCAAGGAGACCATCGGCGACACGACTACGCTGGAGGATTACAGCGTGTTGGCGAAGTTGAGGAGTGATGAAGAAGAAGTGGCGCTGCCCACCGGCCGAACCCTGGTATAATGGCATCGTGCATTCCTGACTTCGGATCTTGAACCATGCAAAAAATCGACTTCCGAAACATTGAAAAAGTCCCCGACCGTTGCGGTGGCCGGGCCGTAATTGCGGGCACTCGAATCCGCGCGAGCTTGATTCTGGGCTGGTATCGCATGGGGATGACGGTGGAGGGGATCGTGCAGCAATATCCCCATTTGCGGCCGTCCGACGTGCATGACGCTCTGGCGTACGCCTACGATCACCCGGTCGAGATGGAAGAAGAGATCGCCGCCAACGCTGAGGAAACGGTGAAGCGACTTTATCCCGGTGGCCCGGGTCGCACATGAGCGATATTTCATTCTTTACTGACGAGGACGTTCACGGCGAGTTGGCGGAGATATTGCGTGCAAACGGCTTCGACGCTGTTTCAACGCCTGAAGCCGGTCGTTTGAGCGAGCCGGAACCACTCACCTTGAGTGGTGCCACGAGCAGGGCCGAGCCATTGTGACCTTCAATACGCGTGATTTCTGCGCGCTACACAAGGATTGGCTGGGTTCTCCCGACGAATCGGTCACGGCGACTCTGAAAAGCATCGCGGATCTACCGCGTCTTAAACGAATCGCGCTCGAGGCCCCGCATGCCGCAAGCTGGCACGAATTGATGGAGACGCCGTGAGCCATTCGCCACCAAGGGCCACTTGTCGATCGCGCAAAGTTCGATTCCGATTTCGCGAAATGCAGTCATGGGCAAGTTCGACTTCCGAAACATCTACTTGGGCGGCGGCAACACGATGGGGGCGTTTTCGTCGAAGGTCGCTTCGCCGGCCTTGCCGTTGATGCGGTACTGAATCTTCAACTTCTTGGGCGTGCCCGACGCGGGATCGCCGCCGAAGGCCGTGTTGTAATCCGGCGCCGGCAACGAAATCAACGGCACGCCGACCACCTGCTTCCGCAAGGCGGCCGTCACGTCTTTCTGCTTGCTGCCCGCGCCGTATTCGGCCTTGACGATCTCCACGTTCACTTTTTCGACCCCGGCCTTGTCGAGGGCCGCCCGAATCTCCTTCTCGTGTCCGGGGAGCTTTTTGCCGATGGCCAACACCGCGGCCACCGCATCGTCCTTCAACGGAGGAACCTCGGCGGCCTGCACGGCGAGCCTCAGCGTTGCTTCACTCGGATAACGCTTGAGCACTTCCAGCACGAGCTTCTGTTCGGCGGGCTGCCGGCAAGCGTCGTAGGCCGCCCGGCACATCGCGTCGCGCTCTTGTGGCGACATGGTGAACTGCCGGGCGATGCGGATGTAACCCCGCAGCGCACGCGCCTGATACTTGTCGCCGGGCGCGGTCTTCACCAGATCGAGCAGCACCGGAGCCGCGTCGATCGTCATCCACTCGCCCAGCAGGCGGCTGCTCACGTCCTGAAGCCGGTCGTCGCCGCTCTTCGCCGTCGTGCCCAGCACCGCCAGGGCTTTCGTTCCACCCACCGCGCCCAGGATTTCCAACAGCGTCGGCTTCGTCGCAGCGGGACATTTTTCCAATGCCGCGGCGAGCTGTTGCGCGCACGCCTCGCGGTCGGGCATGCGGATGCTGGCCGCTTTCAATGCCTGTTGGGCCGCCGCCGCGTCTTCCGCGTGCTTCGGGAACACCACTTCCGAGGTCAGCAAGTGCAGTTCGTTCGGCCCCACCGTTTCGCCCAGCGATCGCAGGGCGGCGGCACGAATTGCCGGATCAGAATTACCGAGCGCCTTCGACAGCTCCGGCACGGCCTTCAGACGCCGCTCTCCGACGACATCGATCAGCAAAGCGTAGGTTTTGCCCTGTGCCTGCGAGAGGCGGGCCACAATGTCGCGATCGATGGCGTCGCCCGGTATGTCGGCCAAGGCGGCCTTGGCGGCCTGCACCAGGTCGAGATCGGACTGGACGGCCGCGTCCAGCAGCGTGGAAACGCACGAGGCATTCCCCACGCGCCCCAAAGCGGCGATGGCAGCGATACGCACTTCCTTGGGACCGCTGCCGGCGACGTGCAACACGGCCGGCAACACGACCGTCTCTTTGCGATCGGCCATGGCTTGGATGACCAGCGCCGCCCGATCGGGCGAGAGACTGCTCAACTCGCCGGCCAAGGCTTCGTCGATCTGCCGGCCCGGAAACTCACGGGCCGTCGTCAGCGCAAGTTGAAACAGGGCTTTTTCGGGCGAGCGGAGCGACTCCGAGAGCAACGCGATTCCCTTTTCGTTTCGGGCCAGGATAGCGCCGCGGGTCGCTTCCAAGACTCGCTGTTTGGGAACCTGGGCTTTGCGAACCTCGTCGAAGATTTCGACCGCCTCGGCATCGCGGCCTTCCGCAAGGGACCGCTCGGCGCACAGCACCAGGCCTTCGGCGATGGCCGAGCGGACTTTCGCCGTAGCGCCGGCCAGCGACCGCCGCAAAACAGGAGTCGCGCTCGGTCCGCCGATATGGCCCAGGGCCACCGCGGCGGCCGATGCGACCTCAACGTCGGGATCCTTCAAGCGCGCCGCCAAGGCATCGACGGCGTAGGCATCGCGGCGAACGCCGATCGAATTGATCGCGCCCACTGCCAGCTTGCCGTGCAGCGAATCGAGCGCCTTGCGAAGCGCTTCGTCGGAGGCGGAACCGGGAATCGCTTCCAGCGCGATCCGCGCCCACGAAGCAAGCTGCTCATCGCTCAATAACTTGGCCAGCTCCGGCACCGACTCGCTGCTGCCGTACACTGCCAGCCGCTTGCAGGTGATCGCTTTTTCCGACTTGGGCGCGTCGGAGCGGAGCACGGCGATCAGTTCCGGCTCTTTTGCGGGCGGGGTCTTTGGCGCGTCGGCGGCCGACGCCGGCATGGCGGCCATCGCCGCAAGTGCGGAAAGAAAAGAAACGACAAAACAGGTTAAGCGTCGGGTGGTGGGCATGGCTGGGCGGCGAAAAACGGGTCGAAGGGATGAACGTCACACGATCAAGACAATTCTCAAAGTCTCCACGGCTCACGCAGGGCCTCCGATCGCAGGCGGTTGGCCTCGTCATCGCCGACGAACTCGTTCTTCTTGAGGTCGTACTTCACGCGGCGATTGAGGAACAGCGCGATGTTGGCGGCATGGCAGGCGATGTGAGCGAAGCAGGCCGCGTCGGCGTTCCCCTTGGGCAGGCTGCGCGACTTCACGCAGTCGAGGAAATCGCGGACGTGGAACGTCGCCGGATAGCCGCCGATCTCGGCCACTTCTCGGCCGGCGAGCAACTCCGGCGAGCTGAGCACCAGCTTGCCGCTGTCGCCCGCTTCGACCCAGCCGGTCTCGCCTTCGAACCGCACCGGGCAAGAACCGAGCGGAATCCAGCCCTTCTCACGGAAGATCAACTCCACGCCGTTTTCATAGCGTGCCACCAGCTCGCCGTCCTTCGGCGGGTCGTATTCGACCGGGGGCGGAACGTCGCCCACTGCCCACTGGCAAAGATCGACGCAATGCGATCCCCATTCCAGCACGCCGCCGCCCACCAGTCCGCCGCCCTTCTCGAAGTTGAAGCCATCGAGCAGCGCCTGGTTGAAGGGCCGCCAGGCAGCCGGGCCGAGATACATGTCCCAATCGACGACCTCTTTATCCGGCGGCGTTTCGGCGGGCAGCCAGCCGCTCATCATGGCCTGCATGCCGGCCGGATGAGCGTAGACCCGCTTGAGCTTGCCGAGCTTGCCCGTGCGGGCCAGCTCGCAGGCGAAAGCGAAGTGCGGCAGGTTTCGCCGCTGCGTGCCGGCCTGGAACACGCGGCCCGTGCGCCGCATGGTTTCGGCCAACGACAGGCTTTGGGCGATGTTCTTGGTGCAGGGCTTCTCGCAATACATGTCCTTACCGGCCTTGGCGGTGTAGGTGGCGGCCGTGACGTGCCAGTTCGGTCCGGTGGCGATCAGCACGGCGTCGATATCGTTGCGGTCCAGCAACTCGCGGAAGTCGCGATAGGTGTCGCAGCTCTGCGTGCCGTAGCGCTCATCGACCATCTTCTTGACGGCCGTGCGGCGGGCCTGCTTGATGTCGCAGACGGCCACGAACTGCACGTCGGGCTGTTGCAGGAAGCAACCCAGGTCATAAGTTCCCCGGTTGCCGATGCCGATGCCGCCGACGATGACCCGTTCGCTGGGGGCGACGACGCCGTTGAGGCCCAGGGCCGAGCCGGGGATGATCGTCGGGGCCGCCACTGCGGCCCCGGCCGTTAGGGCGGTTTTCAAAAACCGACGCCGATGAAGTTGCGACACCTTCTTCGACATGACTAATCTCCTGATCGTAGAACGAAGGGCGTTGACCGGGCAAACGTGCTGCTGCCGGTACGTTGCCAGCATACCCCGTCGGCCCGCCGTTTGCCACACCCTCCTGTCGATTTCAGGGCAGATACGCCTCGAGAACCACGGCCGTGGCACGTGGCTCCAGTTCGCGGGCACCGAGCGATGCCGGCAGCAAGACGCTCTCGCCACGTCTTAGCGGAGTGGCACACGGATCGCCGGCGATCATCAGCTCGCCTTCAATCACCGCCAGCAGATGGCAACGGTCGTCGCCACCGATGGTTTGCCGCGACGCGATCGACCAGCGATCGAGGATGAACTTGTCGCACTCGACGAGACGCTCGACGTGCGGCTGGCCGGTCGCTAGCGGCGTCTGCGGCGTGCGGGGGCCGTGGGCGAAGTCGATCGCGTCGAGCGCTTGTTCGATGTGCAGCGGTCGCGGGCGGCCATCCGGTCCCAGACGGTTCCAGTCGAACAGGCGATAGGTGACGTCGCTCGACTGCTGGATCTCGGCAATCAGCAGGCCCGCGCCGATGGCATGGACCACGCCCGCCGGCAAGAAGATGCAGTCGCCCGGCTGCGGTTCGAAGCTGTGCAGGCAAAGCTCGCAGGTGCCGCGGGCCAGCTCGCGCTCCAGCGCCGGACGATCGAAACCTCGCTTCAACCCGGCGTAGATCAGGCTGCCCGGTTGTGCATCGAGCACCACCCAGGCCTCGGTTTTGCCGAAGTCTGCCGGCGTCAGTCGCTGTGCCCGATTGTCGTCCGGATGCACCTGCACGGAGAGCGTTTTTTGGGCATCGAGAAACTTGAACAACAGCGGGAAGCGCGGCTGAGGCGCATGCCGGCCGAGCAGCTCGCTGCCGCGCGTTTGCACCAGCTCACCCAGCGTCGCGCCGCGCAACGGCCCGGCGGCCACGGCCGTCTGATCGTTGGGCCGATCGCAGATTTCCCAGCTCTCGGCGTAATCGTCGCCCTCGCCCAGCGGTTTGTTGAGCACGTGGCACAGCCGGCGGCCGCCCCAGATATAGCGCCGCAGGATCGGTTCAAATCGTAGTGGATAGAGCGGTGTCATCCGTGGCACGGGGATGGTCCCACCCTATTGTTTGTCGGCCGTCACGCCCGGCCAGTCGTCCGTGCGGAAGGGCGTGAGTGGCAGGCCGTTGCGGCTGTAGACGTTGCACACGGGGTTGTCGGCCCAGGCGTAACGCACCGCCACCGGCTCTTTCACCTCATCGGACCAGACTTCGATCTTGTCTTTATCCACGATCTTGGCCTGCGCCCAGACGAATTTCTTGTCGTCGCCCGCAATGGCAAAGCCCCGCACCTCCGGTACATCGAACGCCCGCAGCCCCGGTCCGACGTGGTCGAAGGTGAGCACGATCTTGCCGTCCTTCTTCTCCGACGACTTCACCTGCGGGCTGTGATAGGGGACGTCGATGCCGTAGTCGCGGGCGAACGCCCACCGGGCCAGCCGCTTGGCCACGTCTTGCTTGTTGCGCGGATGGATGTCCTGGGCCTCACCCAGATCGATGATCACCGCTTCGCCAGTATTGGCCAGCTTGCTCATGGTCATGGTCTGTGCCTCGCGCAGCTCGGCCCAATCGCTGTCGCCGGGTTCGGGCTTCTCGGCCCGGAAATCGGCCAACTGCACCCAATAGAACGGAAAGTCGCCGATGCCCCACTCCTGACGCCAAGTCGAAATCATCAGCGGAAACAGATCGCGATACTGATAGGCACGGCCGGCGTTCGATTCACCCTGATACCAAATCGCCCCACGGATGCCGTAACCGATGGTCGGTTTGAGCACGCCGTTATAGATGTTGCCCGGCCGCGAATTGCCGCGCATCTGGTTCTCCGGATTCGGCGGTTGACGCGGCGGCTCTTTCCCTTCGCTCTTGGCTTTTCCGGCCGCGGTTCTCCACTCGGCGAGCTTCGCCTCGTAGGCGGCCTTCTCCTCCGGGAAACGTTTTTCGATCGCGGCCCAGCGGGCCAGCAATGGCTGATAGCGCTCGTCGGCTGCCAGCAGGTCGCGGCGGATCCACGCTTCGCAGGCCGAACCTCCCCAGGCGTCGTCGATCAGTCCGACCGGCACGTCGAGCGTTTGCTGCAACTGCCGGCCAAAGAGATAGCCGACCGCCGAAAAATGCCGGGCAGACTCCGACGTGCAGATCTCCCATTGACCGCGGAAATCCGACTGCGGCTCCTGCGTGCCGACCTGCGGCACCGAGATCAGGCGAATTTTGGGAAACTTCGCGGTCAGCGTTTCCAGATCGGGGTCGTTGGCGTTGCCCACTTCCCACTGCATGTTCGACTGGCCCGAGCAGATCCAGACCTCGCCCACCAGCACGTCATCGAACACGATCTCGTTGCGGCCTTTGACTTTCATTTGGTGCGGTCCGCCCACGGCCAGCGGTTCGAGCGTGACCGACCACTTGCCGTCTTGCCCGGCCTTGGCCGTCTGCTTTTGATCGGCAATTTCGACTGTGACTTCTTCATCCGGATCGGCCGTGCCCCAGACGCGGTCTTTTTGTCCCTGCTGTAGCACCATGTGGCTGCCGAAGATGGCCGGCAACTTGACGTCGGCCGCAGCCAAGCTCGGCAGCGAAAGGGAGACGGCAACGGCGAGAGCGGGCGTCAGACGAACGAGTTTCGGGCGAATCATGGCGGGTCCTTGGGGCGCAGGGTGAAAAGCAAGGTCGTGGGAGTTAGTGTAATCACCCCCGAGCGCTATTTCCACAAGGAGAGGTGGCCGGGGCAGAGCTTGGCCAGTTATGGCCCGAATTGACGACACGCTCTGCGGCCAAGCGATGCCCCGGCGCGCCAAGCCGGGGCATCGCTTGGCCGCATCGCGTATTCTGAAGGTCGCGCCGCCAACGGCCAAGCTCTGCCCCAGCCACCCCAGCCAACAAGGTGGCTGGCCTTCCCAGGCCGTCGACTACTTCTTCTTCGCTCCGCTTGTCTCGTCCGGTTTCTCTTCCGGCTCGTCGCCCACCTTCTTGGGCACATAGTCGTGCTTGCGCTTGCGAAGCACCTTGGCCTCGATGATCTTGTCCGGCTTTTGACCCGGCTGGGCCTTTTCAGGGTCGATCCGTTGGATGCGCGACAAGACGTCCATGCCCTCGATCGCGCGGCCGAAAACCGTGTGCTTGCCGTTCAGGTTGTAGCCGGCCCCCGGTCCCGATGGCCGGAACATCAAAAAAAACTGCGAGCCGCCGCTGTTCGGCGCCTCGGTCTTCGCCATGCTCAAGCCGCCGCGAAAGTGATTGCGGTAGTCAGACCGATCGATCTCGTCGGGAATCGTGTAGCCCGGACCGCCGGTGCCGTCGCCGTTCGGGTCGCCCCCTTGCGCCATGAAGTGTTCGAGCACGCGGTGAAACTTCAGGCCGTTGTAAAATCCCTCTTCCACCAGGTGAATGAAGTTGGCCACGGTGTTGGGCGCCTCGTTCTCGAACAATTCCACCACGATGTCGCCCTGGGAGGTCTTCAGCAGCACCCTAGGCAGGTCGTCGGCCTCCGCCTCGGCCTCCCGCAGCTTTTGCTCGGTGTCCCAGAGTTCCTCATATTGGCCGATGTGGCTGAGATACTGCTTGGCATCCACTTCGAGGACCGAATGCTTGTCGCCCTCCTTCAACCACTTCTCGGCGTCTGCGTAGTCGTTGGTGAAGAACGCCGCCATGCCGCCGTAGTTATACACACGCGGGTTGTCGTAGTTGTTGTCGATCAGCGTTCGGGCGATCGGCACGGCGGGTTCATAGTTGTCGTGCTCGACTTCGTACTTGAGCATGGCCGCCAGAAATTTGGCGGCCTCCGACTCTTGATTGCCGGCGGCGGCGAAGGCGGCTTCCGCGGCCTTGACGACCTTGGGCTCCATCTTCTCGCCTTCGGCCACCAGGTCTGCGTATTTCTTCTTGAGCGGCTCGCGCTGGGGGCCGCGCGGCGTGGCTACATACTCGTTGCGCAGATCTTCCATTTTGCTGAGCAACTCTTTCCAGTCGGCGAAGATCGTCTCGAACTCGGCCACGGCGGAGTCGTCTGACTTCGCCGCCTCGGGCGAGGCCTTATCCGCCGGCTTCTCGCTCTTAGCGGCCTCTGGTTTCTTGGCCGCCTCCGGTTTCTTGGCCGCCGGTCCGCCGCTCTTCGCACCCGCCACTTTCGGATTCGATTTCTGGGCGGTACTTTTGTTCTGTGCGCTTACGGCAGACACCCATACGGCAAAAAGGCAAACAGCGGTCCACGACAGTCGCGTCATCTCTTAGTTTCCTGACGAAAAAAATGCGGGCGTTGAAGGTGGCATGAATGTAGCATATCGCGGCGGTGCGGTTAAGTGTCCCCTGTCCGCGGTTCCCTATCCGCAGTACGATCAGCGGATGCTTGCTGACAGCACCGTATTCCGCGGCAAAATTGTTCTGCCCGACCGGGTTGTCGAGGGTGAGGTCCACGTCCGCAACGGACGGATCAGCGAGGTCGTCGAGCGAACTGGCCATTCGGCCGCGCCGGCCGGAGCGGCGATGGTTGATGCCGGTGACGGCTACATTGCGCCCGGTTATGTCGACCTTCACGTCCACGGCGGAGCGGGCGCCGATTTCATGGACGACAGTTGCGAGGCGGTGGGCTGCTCGCTAGCGGCGCACCTGCGGCACGGCTCGACAAGCTTGTTGGCCACGACGACGGCCGCCACACACGAGTCGATCATGGCCATGCTGGCCGCCTGCCGGCACCACCGCGGGCATCCCCAGCCGGGCAAAGCGCGACTGTTGGGCGTACACCTCTATGGCCCCTATTTCCGCCGCGAGGCACGAGGCTGCCATCCCGGCGGCCCGATTCGCCCGCCCGACGCCGCGGAGTATCAACAGTATCTTGCCGATGGCCTGGTGGTCACGGCCTCGGTGGCGCCCGAACTGCCGGGCGCCGAACCGTTCGTGCGGAACTGCGTGGAGCGCGGCGTGCGGGCAGGCGCCGGCCATAGTCACGCCACGTTCGACCAAATGGCCGCGGCCGTCGGCTGGGGAGTGCGACACGTCGATCACCTGTTTTGTGCCATGTCCGATAAAGCCAAGCTCCGCCAAGAGCAGGCCTATCCGATGCGCGGCGGCGTGCTCGAGGCGACGCTCTACTTCGACGAGCTGACGACCGAGGTGATTGCCGACGGCAAGCACCTTTCGGCCGACCTGACGGCTCGGCGTGCTGCGGCGCCTGGCCTCGACTCCGATCTCTCGCGGGAACATCGTGCTGGGCAAGTGGGGCTGCCGGCTGATGATGAGCTTCGTGCAAATCGGCTTCGCCATGATTGCGGGCAGTGTGCTGTTCGGCATGAAATGGGGGACAAACCTGCCGATGGTCGTGCTCGTTCTCGCAGGGTGGGGAGGACTCTGCGCGTCGTTGGCCTTGCTTCTGGGAAGCCTGGTGTCGACGGAAGGCCAGGCGGTGGCGATCGGCATGCTCACGGGCAACGCATTAGGAGCCTTGGGTGGGTGCTGGTGGCCGATCGAGATTGCACCGAAATGGATGCAATCGCTCGCGATTTGCCTCCCCTCGGGGTGGGCTATGGATGCGATGCACCGCCTGGTAAGTTTTCGCTCGACCGCCGCAAGCGCCCTGCCGCACGTGTGCGTACTGTTCCTAGCTACCCTCCTCGTTGGCGCGTTGGCGGCGCGGCGCTTTCGTTTCCAATGAACCCCGTTCCTTCACCATTGCGGTGTTTTAACTGGGCAGTACCCTGAAGGCTACTTCGCTTCAGGCTACTGAACCGGATTGCCCACCTTGATGCATTCCAGGACGACCGGCGGCAGTTCGGTCCGTCCCGGCGGCACGCAGAAAATGCCGATAGGCGTCAGCCGTGATGGCAAAGCCGTTCGGCACCTGAACGCCTTGGCTGCGCAACGTTTGATACATCTCTCCCAGCGAAGCGTTTTTGCCGCCGACCGACGGGATGTCTTCCAGCCCGATGTCTGCGAACCAACGAACGTATTCGGTCTGTGTGAGTGCGGCGGGCATGGTCTTATCCTTGTTCCTTCCCTTGGAGTCGTGCCTGCAAGTCGCTGTGGCTGCCCTCAGACTTTCCTGCGACCCAGGTTCTCGCTGACATAGCACAGGCTCCAGCAATGTACGTTTTGTTTTGCGGCTGACGCGATTGTCGCGTCGACCGTTATCTGGTAAGGCAACTTGTTGCTTGGCGTATTAGTTTCCGCTGCCCGGTGCCCGGAAGACGTCCAAGAGCTGAAAGCGGGTCGCTTCGAGCTGCTGCACGACGACCGGCGTGAACCGCATCAAAAACTCATAGCCCAAGTGATGATCGGCGGCGCACTTTTGCCGCAAACAACGGCCGTCGAGCCCGATGGCACGGGTCGTTTCGACGGCGCGAGCGTCGAGGTGCCAGCGGTAAGGCGGTAGCAGCCAGTCCCAACCGAGGATGTCGCCCTGCGTCAGCGTCTGGATCGTGATCGCGCCGCGCTCGGGGGAATGGAACCCGACCGCGACCTTACCCTCCCGGATGAGATAAAACCGGTCGGCTTCTTCATTGTGCGCGGCGATGGTCTCGCCCGGTTTGAAGACCACATTTCCGGCGCAGCCGACGAGCAACTGCAAGTATTGCGGTTCCAGGTCTTTGAAGAAGGGGTGCCGGGCCAGCACCGGCTCAAGGGTTGACATGGGGAATGGTCCTCGCGATTGGCGACGAAGCCGCGCCGGCCTGGCCGACTTCGATTTCGTTGGCCAGCGGCAGGCTCGAAACGTTCATGGCAATGTGCTGCGCGAGTTGCTTGGCATAATAGCTCGGCGCCAGGCCGCTAAGCACCAGGCACTCCTCCCGCACATCGACTCTTAAGGCCCTCACGCACTGGCCAAGGCGGCAGCGGATTTGGCTCTTGATCGCCGCCTCGATCTCTTCCGCGGAGTCGCGGAACTCGATTCGATACACGTCTAGGCTCCTTTGCTGATTGGATTCTTCGGGGCGCGCTCTCAAGGCAACCCACGCTTTCAACCGAAATCGATCGAGCGGCGGCGGCCATCGAGGGCGCCGGGCGTCACCGTCGCGATCTCCACGGCGTTCTCTTCGGGCGACAATCCGGCACGGACCCGAAGCTGGTGGGGACTCCAGGTGGAGCGGACCGCCGCCGCGCGTGCGGCGATTTCGTCAGGGGTGGGCCAATAGGTCTCAACATTCGGTCGCGGTCGTGGTCGCATCGAATCGTAACTCCTCCTTCGGTAGTGACACGGTGAAGGGCGAACGAGCCAATTGTTGTCGAAAGGCGGACCCTGGTTCGAAACCGAGCGGCGTGCAATCAGACGAACGATTTCTCGTTCAGTGCCGGCGAGATCGCCGTACTCAGGTTTCGCAGTTCTTGACCGAGCAGCGCGACGACGTCGTCGAGCGTGACCATGCCCACCAATTCGTTGTCGCGGTTGATTACCGGCAAGCGCCGGATCCGGTGCCCTTGCATGTATTGCGTGGCGTTGAACACGCCTTGGTCTTCCCAAATGGTGATCACGTCGCGCGTCATCACTTCGCTTACCGGCGTGGCGGGGGTCGCGCTATCGAGGGCCAGGGCCATCGCCACGTCGCGATCGGTGATGATGCCGACGACCGCGCGGTCGCGAACAACCACCACGGCGCCGACGTTCTTCTCGTGCATCCGGCTCATCGCCGTGGAAATCGTGTCGTCGCGCGACACCGTTACGACCTCGCTACGAAAGAGTTCTCCCAGGTTCATACTTGTGTGCTCCGTGAATCGATCTTTGGTCAAGACCCGCGACGGTGCGGGCGCACGCCTGTTAATGCACATCGTGCGCCGGTTCGATGCGGACGCGCGTAGCCGCCCGAAATCGCCGGCATAACTCCGGAATCGGCAGGCCCTGTCACAATTTCGCCCGCGCGACGTCGGCGGCGGCATGTGCGAAGCCGGACTGGGCGAGCTATAACGCACGTAACGCAGGCGTGCGCTTGAAAACCGCCCTGCCGTCTGGCTAGAATAACCGCTGGCGTTCGAGCCGCTGCGAGTCGAGCCACTCCAAGTGCTGGGGGCACAAACCCATGACGTTGGACGAAGAACATCCGGAAGCGTTCCCCCATTTCACGACCGCCGACGGCTTTTTTATGAAGGGATCCGGGCAACGGAGCGAATGCGCCTATTGCGGCGGAGCAACAAGTTGGTTCCATAAGGCCGAAGGGATCTACGTCTGCTCGCGGGATTGCTACGAGCGCTGCTCCGCCGCTCCACGAAGAATACCCGACCAAGTTTGAGACATTCGCGCGCCGCCACAGCCGCATAAGCAAGCCTCGCGATGGCGCGCACTTCCGCGCGCAGTGAGCGAAAAGCGCATCGGTCCGTGGCTGCGTCTGCTGCCGCACCCAAAAAATTGCCGGAAAAAACGCCATTCTCGGCGGCGGCGCACGAGTTGCCTTCGATAAGAAGCGCCTCTCAACTCGCGGCGTCAGATTATCACGGAGCAAATGACCATGAGACGTTCATCGTTACTTCGCGTCGTCGGTGCCATCGCCGCGAGTGGCTCTCTTCTCTTCGTGGCTGCCACAGCGAACGCGCAAGTCGAAAGCCTGGATCCCAACCCGACCCTGCCCGCGGGCGTGGGGAGTGCCAGCGACCTCGAGGAATATCATCACGGCAGCTCTGCAGGCGCCCACATCGGCCGTGCCATCGGGGGCCGCGTCGACGGGGCCGACGAGAACCCGGCCGACATCATGTTGCGCGACATCGGCGGCACCAATCGGGGCCGACGTACGGGCCACGCCGCCCTACGCGGACGCGCGGTCCGCGACGCCCAGCGGATCGAAAAAGATGGCCGCTCCTCTCCGCTCGGCGAGCGAGGGGCCGTCTATTTCGCCCGTCGCGGCGACTACGAAAACGCCATCTACGCGCCGCGCAGCGGTTCCTATCGCCAGCCGGCCGCGCGCCGACAGCCGGCCGGGCGAAGCACAAACCAGCGGTAACCTCGTTCACACGATCAATTCAGAGGGAGACAAAACATGTCCTTAAAGCTTCCGACCGAAGGAATGACCCGGGCCGTTGAAGGATCGCTGATCACCGAGGCCTTTGAGCGAGCGCGCGAGCAATGGCGGCGTGCCCCGGCGCAGACCAAGAGCGCAGCACCCGCTTACACGATCACCATCAGCCGCGAGAGCGGGGCTGGCGGGGCGGCCGTGGCGCGCGAGCTGGGACGCCAGCTCGGCTGGCCCGTTTACGATCGCGAGTTGCTGGAGCAGATCGCCGACCAGGTCGGCTTGCGCGCCGAGTTGCTGGAAAGCCTCGATGAGAAACGCTCGCATTGGCTGACCGAGATTCTTGAGTCGTTCGCGCGCGTTTCGCCGATGAGCGCGGCGAGCTACGCCCACCGCCTGGCCCAGACGATCCTGGCGTTGGCCTCGCACGGCCATTGCGTCATTGTCGGTCGCGGCTGCACGTCGCTCGTGCCGCTGAAGGCTTCGCTGCGCGTGCGGCTGATCGCTGCGCTCGACGACCGCACCGAGCGGGTTTGCAAGCGGCTCGGCATCTCCAAAGTTGCCGCCGTCGAGCACGTCCGCTTTAACGACGCTCACCGGGAAGGATTTGTCAAAGACCTTTTTCACCACAGCGTCGGCGACCCGCACGATTACGATCTCGTTGTCAACACGTCGCGGTTTTCGATCGAAGAATCCGCGCGATTGATTATCGAAGCCCTGCGCCAGCTTGAAAACTCGCCCCCGCGCGTTTAGCCGCGATCGAGTCAGACGCCGACGGGACCGGGAACGCCGGATCAACTGTCAGAATCTGACAGTTGGCCAAGGGTGGGGGTTCCCGCCGCGCGTTCTCGACGACCATCCGCCTTGCGAAGCATTGGCCGCGCGGCTGGTTGGACGCGACAAACGTCCTCCGCCCGCCGACGAAAACCTTTATCGAGTCTGCCTCGACCAAGAGGATCCGCGCCCCCGCCTCACAGTCCGGACGTCCGTTGGTAGCTCTCGGCACTGAACACCCAGATCGGATCCTTGCCGAGCACGACGTAGGTCGTTTCCACCGGCGCGGCAGCCCCCTGAAACGTAAGCTTCACCGTAAAACGCCGGTTTTGATCGTCACTGGCCGCTGGGCCGACGATTTCATAGGCCGTCAACTTCTTGCCGTCGCGCCATTGGATGTCCTGGACGTTGACGGCCGGGCTGGTGGCCCCGATCTGATCGAGGGTCTTGCCCGCCTTCCAGGCATCGAGCGCCGTCGTCAGCGCTTGGCGGGCCACTTCGTCGGCGGGCACATAATCCTTCACGTCGGCGCGTTGGCAACCGGGAGGAGCAACGAAGACGAACAGGCTTAGGAACAAGATGCGTCGCATATTTACCTTGGTGTCGAAGGCCAAAGGCCGCCTGTTTTCCGCCAACGGCGGACCCAATAAAACAGCACCGGCAACAACAGATCGATGACTTCGTCGGCGATTAAAATGCCGCCCAGCACCGGGGCGGCCATGGGCTTGATCACTTCCGCCCCGGTGCCGGTCGCCCATAGCAGAGGCGCCAGACCGAGGACCGTCGTGCCTTCGGTGAGCAGCTTTGGCCGCAGGCGATGGACGGCGCCTTCCATCACCGCCTGGCGCAGCTCGGCGAGGTTCATCTGCTCCAGCCCGCCGCGCCTGGCCACCGCCTCGCGCAGGTAGACCAGCATGATGATGCCCGTCGACGTGGCCATGCCGAAACAGGCGATATAGCCCACCAGCACCGTGACCGAAAAATCGTAGCCCAGCAGCCATTGAAAGATTACGCCTCCGGCCAGCGCACCCGGCACCGCCAGCAACATCAACAGAGCGTCGGCCAGATCGTGATAGGTCCAGTAGAGAATCAGCAGAATCAAGGCGATCACCAGCGGCAGCACGAAGGCGAGCGTGCGAATGGCCCGCGCGTCATGCTCGAATTGCCCGGTCCACTCCACATACACCCCCGACGGCAAGGTCACCCGGTCGGCAAGGGTCCGCCGCGCCTCGTCGATAAAGTCCGTCGCGCTGCGTCCGCGTACGTTCAGTCGCACGTAATTCCGCAACAGCCCGTTCTCGCTTTTGATCGAGGCCGGCCCCTGCACGATCCGCACGTCGGCCACCTCGGCCAGCGGAAGGGTGTCTGTAGGGAACGCACTCCGTGGCGTTCCGCGAATGGCGAGAGAAGGCCGACCCTGCCGCCGCGGAACGCCACGGAGTGCGTTCCCTACAGAGCGGAGAGTGTCGGCAGTCGTCGCCCGTCGCGGCACCGGCAAGCTGCGAATGGTCTCTTCGTCTTCACGCCAGTTGCGCGGGTAAAGCACGCGCACGCCGTGACGCTCGCGGCCCTCAACCGTCGACGTGGCCAGTTTGCCGCCCACCGCCGTCTCGATCACGTCGTTGACCTCGCCGATGCTGACTCCGAGCAGCGCCGCTTTGTCACGATCGACGCAAATCTCCAGATAGCCCTTGCCGCGGACCGCTTCCGCCATGACATACTCCGTTCCCGAAACCCCCATCAACACGGCGGCGATTTCTTCCGACGCGCGAATCACATCGTCGAGCTCTCGGCCCAGCACGCGCACGCCGATATCGGTGTTCACGCCCGTAAACAACATGTCGACGCGGTTCTGAATCGGCCGCGTCCAGACATTCGCCCAGCCGGGCATCTGCAGCGCTCGGTCCAGCTCTCCGCCGGGATCGGACAAATCCGCCGGCTCGCAGCGCCACAAGAGTGCCCGCCAACGCATGGAAGCGGCCAGGCTTTCCTGCACGGCCTTCAACTTGGGTTGCGGCGCGACGTCGGGCGGCGGTGGCATGTTCATCGAGCTGCCGACGTGGTGATGGGAGCGGTGTTGCGGCGGCGGACGAGAGCGAAAGCGGCGGACCTGCGCCAGGTAGTCGGCCAGCTTCGCATCGCGCAGCGTCGAGCGGCCCAGCACTTCTTCGATGGCCAGCCGCGTATAACTCTCCGTCCCGCGAGCAAACAACTGGGCGTTCAGCTCGCGCACGTGCTCGCTCCAGGCCGCGGCGTAATGTGCCAGCAGATCCTTGGTCAAGCGCGTGAAAAAAGTCGGCGGCGTTTTGCCCAGGGCGCGTGCGGCCAAGTCGAACGCACGCTGCCCCAGCGGCGGCCGGTCGTCGAAGAGCTGAGCGTCCGGCTGCACCAGTCCCAGCGCGGCAAGGTTGTGTCCGGCGTGCCGTGCCAAAAGCGTCACGTCGTCGAGCCGTGGCGAAACGGCCAGGTGGTGGTCGGCATGGGGCACCAGCCGCTGCGCGACTTGGGCGATTTCGCCGTCGCTCGGCGGGCGCTCAAACACGCCCTGCCGCTGGAGTCGGGCGACCAGGCCGTCCACCAGCCATTTTGCCAGTTTTTGCGGCAGCGACTCCTCGAACTCGGCGTTGCGCAGATAGGCGTATTCTCGCATCAGGCCGTCAAATCGGCCGAGCGCTTCGCTGGTCGCTTCATCGACCAGCGCCGCCTGTGCCGTCCCGTCGGCCGGCGGTTCGATCATTCCCTCGGCAACCAGTGCCGCCAGCACGGCCTGGGTCTGCCGCCGGGCATCGCGTTCGGTCAGCCGGCGCTTCGGCCACAACCCGTGCGGGCGGAATTCGACCATCGTCTCGATCATGTCGACGGGCGCGGGATCGGTGGGCGTCTCGGCCCTGCCGGCCTTGCCCATTACCATCGCCACTTCGGGAAACCGGCAGAGTACCATGTCGCGGGCCTTGAGGTCATCGGCGGCCTCGGTGATCGACGCGCGCGGCACGGTGATCGGCATGTCCATCACCATGCCTTCATTCAAGGGCGGCATCTTCTGCCAGAGCAAGGGCCGCATATTCTGTTCGGCCACCAGCGCCACCAGCGCCAGACTGACCGTGCAGCCGACGGCCGCGCGCCAGGTTTTCGTCATGGCGCCCAAGAGCACGATGAAAACGAACAGCACCGCCAGCAGCAGGCCCCGATGCCCGAACGGGGCACAGCCGATGAGAAACGTAGCGGCGAGCACCCACACCAACGGCGCCGGATGGCTGAGACAGTAGTCGAGCACCGGCCGGTACACGTCCGCGAAGCCGCGTACCAGCCAGTTGGAGCGTTCATCGCGAAGCCGGCCGCGAATGAAAACGCTGGCCAGGGCCGGCACCAGCGTGATCGACAGCACGGCGACGGCCAGCATCGCCAGCGATTTCGTGAGCGCCAGCGGCTGAAACATCTTGCCCTGAATGCCGCCCAGGCAAAACACCGGCAAGAAGCTGACCAGCATGATGGCGACCGAGAAAAAAATCGGTCGGCCCACCGTGCGGCAGGCCGGCAGCACCAGCCACCGCACGTCGCCCCGCACCGGCCGGTCGCCGAAATGGCCTCGCAGCGTGTGCATGGCGTTCTCGGCCATCACGATCGACGAGTCGACCAGCACGCCCAGCGACACCACAATGCCGGCCAGCGACATGATGTTGGTCTGGACGTCGATGATTCCCAACCGCCGCAAGAGCCACATGGCCACGAACGACGACAGCGCGGCCAGCGGCAGCGTAACGGCAATCACCAACGACGTGCGGACGTGCCAGAGCACCAGCAACACACAGAGGCTGGCAGTGACGATCGCTTCCAGCAGGGCGCTCGTGACCGTGCTTACGGCACTGGTGATGAGCGGCGTGCGGTCGTAGACCGGTATGATGCGCACGCCCGGCGGCAGTCCGGTCGATAGTTCGCTGATCTTGCCGCGTAGCCGGCGGGTGACTTCCAGCGGGTTCTCGCCGTAGCGCATCAGTACGACGCCTCCGACCGCCTCGTTGCCGTGCATCTCGAACACGCCGCGGCGGAAATTGGATCCCACCGACACCGCAGCCACGTCCGCAAGCCGCACCGCTTGCCCGCTGGCCGACGTTATCAAAACCTCTTCCAGATCGTGGCGGACGAGGTCCGCCGTATTCCTCCCTCTCTCGCTCTCTCCCTCGCTCTCTCCCACCAATCGGCTACCGAGCCAGCCGACTCCGCGCACCAAGTACTCGGCGTTGGCCTTTTCGATGACTTGCCCGCCGACGGACTGGTTGGCCTCGGCCACGGCGCGCGTGACCATGCCCGGCGTGAGACCCGACTCGGCCAATCGCCGCGGGTCGAGCTCGATCTGGTATTCCATGACGCGGCCACCGACGCTGGCCACCTCGGCCACGCCGGGCACGCCGGCCAACTGGCCGCGCACGTACCAGTCCTGGATCGATCGCAGCCGCGCCAGGTCGTAGCCTTCGCCTTCGACCGTGTACCAGAAGATCTGGCCGGTCGCGGCGCCGTCGGGAGCAAGGTATGCCTTGACTCCGGAGGGCAACGACTCGCCGGCGCGCAGCAATCGTTCGCCGATCTGCTGCCGGGCAAAATAGAAATCGACGCCGTCCTGCAAAATAACGCTGATCGATGCGAAGTTGAACTCGCTCGACGACCGCACCACGCGCACCCCCGGCAAACCTTGCAAGCCGCTCGAAAGCGGATACGTGACCTGATCTTCGATCTCACGGGGGCTGTGGCCCGGCCAGTCGGCGAAGACCAGCACCTGGTCTTCCGACACATCGGGAATGGCGTCCATCGGCGTGTGGTAAACGGCGTAGACGCCCGCCAGCGCAAGCACGACCGCGGCGGCGATCACCGCCCAGCGGTGACGGACCGAGAGTTCGATGATGCAGTCGATCAAGAGGGTTCGGGGTGACAGATTTTGGATTTTGGATTTTCGATTTTGGATTCCGGACAATCCAAAATCCAAAATCGAAAATCCAAAATGCGGCGGCTAACGGCTACGCTGTTTTAGTTTTTCCAGGGTTTTGTGGGGCTGCTCCGAGGCTTCCGCTTCACAACCGGCACAGCAGAGCCAGACGGTGTGGGCTTTCAGGTTGATCTTCACTGGCGCGCCCATCGAACCGAGCGGCATGCCGGTAATAGGACAATGTTTCTGCCGCTCGGCCGACGCGCGGTCGTCCGACGAAAGCTTGTCGAGCGCGGCACGAATTGCCGCCGCCTCTTTCGCGGAAGGTTCTTTGCCGGACGGTGCCGCCGCCGTCGTCGAGGGGCCCGCCGACGACGCGCTCGCGAGCGACGCGCCGAAATAACCGGCGGCCACGCTGGGGTTCAGCCGCGTCTCGGCGTCGAGCAGGAAGGCGCCCGTGGCAGCCACGCGTTGATCCGGCAGCAGGCCGCGGACCACCGGGTAGTAGCCGTCGCAACGCGGCCCCACGACGACCTCCAACGCATCGAACATGCCGGGCATCTGCTCAACATACGCCACGCGCCGATCGCCCAGGTCGATCACGGCGCTTTCGGGCACCGCCAACACCTGGCCTGGCGGGCGATACTGTACGATTCGCGGCACGAGACGCATGCCGTTGCACGCCTCGCAGACCTTGTCCGGCTCGCTGGCGGTGACGTCGGGGTGCATCGGACACCACCAAGCCACACGCTGAAGGTCCGCGAGCGGCAGGTCCATGAGCAAATTGTTGTCTTCGGGGCATCGCCCGCTCTTTTCGCGCAGCAGGCTGGGATGCTCGTGACAGATGTACAACTTTCGCAACTCCCCTTCGGCCGGCGGCGGCGGGTCGGCGGGCAGCGAACGAAACGGTTCCAGCTCGCAGATCGGCCGGCGAATCTGCACCGTCACCTGCATGCCCGGCCAAAGCTCGCCACGCGGGTTGGCCGCCGCCAGCTCCACGTGTACGCGGTGCGTTTGGGGCGAGACCTTGGGGGCGACCTGCGTTACACGGCCTTCGCGTGGCTCACCGGCCAGTTCCCCATCGGCAACAACCGTCGCGGTCGCGCCCGCTGTCACGAAGGGAATCTCTCGCTGATCGATCTCCGCAGTGATCGTGGCCACGGCGTCATCCAATCCGGTTGCGCCTGACGCATCCTCGCCCGCCCCTGACGCCTCCTTAGCCACCATGCCCCGCGCCACGACCTCGCGCGCCAGCGGGCGATATTCAACCGGCGCGGTCTGGATGCCTGCCAAATGCACGCGATAAGGCGAAATCTGCATCCGCGCCAGCACGCCGTCGGGAAGCTGCTGAGCGCCGCCTTTTTTGCGGCGGACCAGCGGCATGTTGCACACCGAACACTTCGTCGGCCAGCCGGAGATCACGCCGGGACACATGGGGCAGAAATACTCCGTCTCCCCGTTGATGCCGCCGCTGAGCATCTTGCTCGGGCTGGGCATGGTAAGCGTGTCCCAATAATTGCGCAGCACGTGCCACTTGCCGACGATCAAAAATGCGGCCAGCAGCACGAACAGAAAACGCAGCCGAACCTGGGCGACGCGCAACACCCACCGTGCGGAGAATGAGGGAGGAGGCGAAGGAGGGAGGGAGCGATGTGCGGGTTTTTCCGCCGTACGTGTCGATGGTATGTTCATCTCGTAGATTCTCTCCCCCTTTCTCCGTCTTTCCTTCGCTCCGTCTCTCTCGCTCCCTCCTCCGCCCCCGCGCAAGCGTCCCAGTGGGCCACGGCGTCGTAGTCTTCCTGACGAAAGACCCATAGAGGGTCGATCCCGACCAGGTAATAACGCACCTCTTGCTCGTCGCTGGGATCGTCGAGATTGAGCCGCACCACGAACGTCCGCGGGCCTTCGCCAGACACCTCGCCCAAGAGATCGTAGGCGACCAAACGTTGACCCGGTCGCCGAGTCGAGTCGGCCACGCGAACGGTGATCGGCGCCGATTTCAACGTCAGCGGTTCCACGGTTTCACCACTCTTCCAGGCTGCCAACACCTGGTCGAGCGCCTCCTGAGCCCGTTCGGCGCTGGGCACGTAGCGCTCGTAGCCCGATGGCCGGCCGCACGCCGCCACGCAAGGCAACAGCAGCGCCGCCAGCGCCAATTCCACGATCGACCATCGCCGCGTCATCTCGTCACCTCCAAGCTGCGCTAGGGCTGCGATGCCAGGTTGAGGGCTTCCTCTCCGGCGCGCGTCCCGATGGCCCGCCAGGTCCATACGTCGACGTTCTCGCTTTCGAACCGCACCGAGCCGTCGACCATGCACAGATTGACCCCGCCCGGATGACGGCTTCCCGGCGAGACCTGCATCGACATGTTGCTCATCGTGCCGGGGAAGCCGATGCCGCCGCAGGTAAACTGGTTGGGCCCGGCCACGTGGTTGTACTGCGTGCAGCAGTTTTCACCCATGCACCAGCTCGCCCCCCATTTGCTCGTCAGGGGCGTGGCGGTCGCCGGAACGATGGCATTGCAGGTCTGCCAGGTCGCCAGCAGCGACGTCTGGTTAGGGATAATGAACATGTCGCTGCGCGGGTTCGGAGATCCGTTGCCGCGGATCTTTTCGCTGAACAGCGCCGTGTTGCTCAGCCCGTCCAGAATCGCGGCAAAGCGAACATGGCTCAAATAGCCGAAGATGCCCGATTGCGCCTCGCCGGGCGCGATGATGGCGTTCGGGTCTTGGTCGTCGAGACGGTCGCAGAGCCAGCTTCCCTGGTTCGCCGCATAGTTATTCTGACCCGGCCAGTTTGGATTCACCTGGGTGCCATCGGAGGGGCAGAAGAAGCCGGGCACGCGCACCGTACAGGCCAGGTTGTTGATGCCGTTGGGATTGGAGTAGGGAGGCATGAAATTGATCACGCCGGCCATGCCCGGCGTCGCCGGCGGCCAGCGGAAGTCGAGGCTGTCATACAGTGCTTGCTGCTCGATCATCGGCAGCAGCATGGCGTGCTGCGACCAGCGTGCGTAGACGGGTATGGGGGCGGGCCAACTGGGGCCCTTGCCGAACATCAAGGATTTGTGAATGTCGTGGTAGTTGTTGATGGCGATGCCGATCTGCTTGAGGTTGTTGACGCACTGGGCGCGTCGGGCCGATTCGCGGGCGGCCTGCACCGCCGGCAATAACAAAGCGATCAAAATGCCGATGATGGCGATGACCACCAGCAACTCGACCAGGGTAAAACCGTTTCGATGACGCAACATACGAATCACCTTGTCTTCAAAAAAACTCTGGGTATGAGGGACCGTTCGAATCAGTGCCACCCCGAAAACCGGCGGCCGGGCGGAGCGCACCGCAACCGCCGGTTTTCAGGCCGGTTTTTACGCGCGTTTCAGCTTGGCACGGAAGATCGTGGCCACGCGATAAATCAAGGTGCGACAATATCGCTGGTCGGACCTGAGCCGCGCGCCAAGTACAATGACCGAGGGAGTGCCGGCGCCGAGGTCGGCGTCGACGGGGCATCGGGTTTTCATCATGGCCTGCGAATCTGCGCAGACCGCGGACAGACCGTGCCGCGATTCATGCACGGCCACTTTGGCTTCCAGCCGTTGGAGTCGGCCGCAGAGCAACTCCTCCAGTCGCGGCAGCAGCTTTTCCAGCACGCCGGCGTAGGTAGCCGCCACGGCCGGACGTCGTTGGGAACGAGGCATAAAACGTCTCTCTTTCGAATAGGATGGGTGTCTTGAATTCGATCGATGCGCGAGCGCGGCGTGCGCTCGCGACGCTGCGCCCGCTGGCGCAGAGTTACGGCAGATGGGTCCGGGCGGCTACACAAACGCGCGAGGCACCTCGCATCAGCCGTGCTGCGGCAGCCGAAGATGGCGTGCCGTCACACGTTTGAAAGGGCTCCCGCGACGGAGCATGGTCTAGCGCGCAGCCTCAAACGGCGTTGGCTAAACGGGCCCAGACGCGCGATCGATCAGAGACACGGAGGCCGCAGCAGCGGCAGAGAATGCCCGTCTGCCAAAGAAAGACGCTCCTCAATAAGCCGGCCGCACAACGGCGGTCGCGATGGACCATCGCCCTGCCGCCAGCACGCTGCATCGGCCGGCGGCATGTTCGGCAACCCCTTCGTGGGCGGCACGGGCAACGGTGCCTGCCGGTGACAGTTCGGGCCGTGGCAGGTAGGTGTGCCGGGCATCGAATGGTCGTGGTTGGCATGCCCGTGGCCGCCGACCATCACGTAGTCGCCGCAGCTTGCAACGGCGGTCTTGGCATCGAACGACGTCGACAACGCGACCGCCGCGGCGAGCACGACACTCATCCGCACAAGCTGCCCCAGTCGCATTGGTTTGCCGACAAGCATCGCACGCGGGGCCGATGGAAGGCCCAACCAAGATCGAAAGAGAAACCCGATTTCGCCCGCCATCCTAACAAACGGATTTGCACAAATCAAGCGGCCGGAACCCTTTTTTTGGAGAATGGCGACATTCATTGGACCGCGCTTTCGTCGACGACGGCGGTGCGCAGGTAGTTCCAAACGGTCGTGTTGGGTGCGGCCATCGCTCCGGGCGGCATCGCCTGCCGGCCCCAACTGCTCATCAGCAGGCAGAAAACCCGGTAATCGACGTCCTGCGACATGAAACGGCCGTGGCCGTCGCAGTAGAGCATGTTCACGCCGCTGGGATGATTGCTGGAGGGCCGGGCATTCGTATAGGGGTAGTTTGGGTTATTGTTCGATGCCACATCGGACGGGCCGTTGATCCGGCCATATTGCACGCCCGCCGCGTAAGGTGGCGTGGTGTTGCCGCCCGCGTCCATGTCGCCCCACCAAACGAAGCCTTGCAGCGGTTCGAGCACGGCGAACGGCAGATTACTCCCCATGCCGCCCATTCCGCCGCCGCCCATGCTCGAGTCGGCCAGTCCTTGAGCGTTGGGATCGCAATAGCTGCCCGCGTTGAGGTTCTCCGAGAGCATCAAGGTCAGCGACGTGCCGTCATGCACCGTGAGATAGTCCATGGTCATGTCGACCTGCGGGCCCATGTTGCACGTCTGGGCCATGGGAATGTCGAGCATCATCGACTGCATCGAGTCTTGGAAGCAGTCGAAGAACACGCCGTTGGCCGCGTAATCGGCCGAGACCGCCATCGTTTGCATCCCGCCCATGCCGCCCGCAAACATGGCCTCGGTGTCCTTTTGCCCGGCGTTCACCACGTAGGCGCAGGGCGGCGGAATAGTCTGCGTCGCCGGGTTGCTCGGGCAAACAAGCAGCGTGAGATAGCCTTGGATCGTCGGATCGATCGATGGATTCGGCGACGAACCCATCGGATTGGCCGTGAGAAAACTGCCGTTGCGCCAGAGAGCATAAAGGTCCGTTCGTTCGACGAATGGCAACAGCGGCACGACCCAGCTCACCGGATATTGCGGAATGGAATTCCCCTGGAGCACCGGCTCGGGCGCCAAGGTCATATTCTCGCGCCAGCCGGGCAGCCGCCCGCCGCTCTTGCTGGCGAAGTTCTGCAGGGCGATGCCCAGGTTGTGCAGGTTGTTGTTGCAGGTATTGCGGCGGCCGGCCTCGCGGGCCTGCTGCACGGCGGGGAGCAAGAGACCAATCAGCATGCCGATGATGCTGATGACGACCAACAGTTCGATGAGGGTAAAAGCATGACGAGAACGTGGCATGATTGCACCATATAAGATCGAAAGAATAAAAAGCTCATTCCCGCCGCACGCGTGCGCGGCGGGGCCTGGGGTGGAAGTTCCGTGAGTTCAAGAACCAATGCGAAGCGCAGCCTCAAACGGGCGTACGCGCGCCAGCGCGTCGGGGACGCGCAGGGACGCGATCTAGGAGTATCCGAGCACCGTCGGTATCGTGACTGTCAAAACAGGTCAGCCAACGACGGCATGACCCGTGCGCCGAGGTGGGCGAAAGACCAGATCGGTCCTAAGAAGCGTGGCAGGGATTGGCTGCCAGATAACGAAGCCGAGCGGCTTGACGATAACCTCCGGGGTCGCGTCCGTCGTCCAACCCCAATCGTGATGATGGGTGGGCGGCGTAACCGGCGGCTGGGGGTCGGGAGCCGAGCGGCGGGAGCAATTTGGCCCGTGACATGGCAACCGCTCGCCGCGATGACCGGCGGCGGCGTGACCGTCTGTGCCGGTGGAGACGGGCGCGAAATGTCCCGCGGGCGAGTGGCCGTGTTGAGCATGGCCGCCCACCATCACGTAATCGCCGCAACTCGCCAGCACCGTCGCTTCGGCCAACCAATTGGCTGCCAAGCACACGACGCCCAGCGCGGAAATGCGAATTGGCCGAACACACCTCATTCTTCACCGCCGTGAAGTCGACTGTACACGCCCGACAGAATAGCCTTTGGCAACACAGCAGTCAAGTATCGCCCAAGGTTGCCGCGGTGCGTGGGGTTTTTGAAGACACTAACCCGAAGCGTCAGCGAGGCAAGTCATGCCACCGATGCCCTCTGGCGGAGGACGGGTTGGCGGGTTACGCTCGTCACTTGCACCGTTGTTCAACCCTACGAGGGACGTCTACGTGAATCGCCCGAAGTTTCTGTCGCATTTTTGCAAGTTCAGCTTCTTGATCGTGCTCTGTTTGAACGGCTCGCAGGTCCTAGCCGCTGAGTCGCCCGCCGCCGTGCTGGCAACAGGACTGAAGAACCCCGAGTCAGTCGCGCTCGGTTGGGAGGGCCGCATCTACGTCACCACCCTCGGCGAGTTTGACAAAGACGGCGATGGGGCGGTCATGGTGCTTGCCGGCAACACGGCCAGGTCCTTTGCCAAGGGCCTCGACGATCCCAAAGGAATGGTCTTCGCCAACAACGCCTTGTTCGTCGCCGACAAACGGGGCGTCTGGCAAATCGACGACAAGGGTCAGGCCACCGTGTTCGTCGGCGTGGGCCAGTTTCCCGTCAGGCCGCGGTTTCTCAACGATCTGTGTGCCGACGAATCCGGCGCGCTCTATGTCTCCGATTCGGGCGATCTGAAAGGCGGCGCAGGGGCCGTGTGGCGGATTTCGTCCGACGGAAAGGTGTCGGTCGTTACCGATACCTCGCGGGCAAAAGGCCTGAACGGGCCCAACGGCCTGTTGTGCGACGGCCCGGAACACCTCTTGATGCTTGATTTCGGCTCCGGCGAATTGCAGCGAATCAACCTGGCCGACGGCAAGATGGTGCGGCAGGCGGCGGGCTATCCCGGCGGCGACGGACTGGCACGCGACAAGAACGGCAAGCTTTACATCAGCCAATGGTCGACGGGCGAAATCTCGGTGCTCGGACGCGAAAGCCACGCCCCCACGCAAATCGGCAAGTTCGAGTCGGCCGCCGATCTCTGTCTCGACGAGGCACACGGCCGATTGCTCGTGCCCGACATGAAAGCCGGCACGCTTTCGGAGATCAAGCTTTCCGGCATTCCCGCCGTGGAGCTCGACGAACGCCCGCTCGACGTGATGATCGAACGGGCGTTTCCGCGGCTGGAATTCAATCGGCCGCTGGTACTGACGCACGCGGGCGACGGCACGGACCGCGTTTTCGTCGCCTCGCAGCTTGGCAAAGTGTTTGTGTTTGGCAACAAGCAGAGCGCGGCCAGGCCGGGCGTGTTCTTGGATATCGAGTCGCGCGTCCGCTACGACGACAAGGAGAATGAAGAGGGCTTTTTGGGACTCGCCTTCCACCCGCGCTATAAGTCGAACGGCGAGTTCTTTGCTTATTACACCACGACCGACACGCCGCACACGTCGGTCGTCTCGCGTTTCCGCGTGTCGAAGGACAACCCGGACCGGGCCGACGCGGCGACCGAAGAAGAGATCCTGCGCATCCCGCAGCCGTATTGGAACCACAACGGCGGGACGCTGGTCTTCGGACCCGACGGTTACCTTTACATCGGGCTGGGCGACGGCGGCCTGCGCGACGACCCGCAAGGCAACGGCCAAAACCTGGCGACGCTGCTGGGATCGATCTTGCGGATCGACGTCGATCGCCGCCAGGGCGACAAGCGGTATTCCATCCCCAAAGACAATCCCTTCGTCGGCCGCCAGGACGCCCGCGGCGAAATCTGGGCCTATGGCGTGCGGAACCCCTGGCGGATGGCCTTCGACCGCCAGACGGGCACGCTGTGGGCCGCCGACGTCGGCCAAGATATTTGGGAAGAGGTCGATTTGATCGAGCGCGGCGGCAATTACGGCTGGAACCTGCGCGAGGGGAAGCACCCGTTTCGGCCCAAGGGCGCCGCTGGGCGACGCGACTTGATCGACCCGATCTTCGAGTATCACCACGACGTCGGCAAGTCGATCACCGGCGGGCACGTGTATCGCGGCAAGCGCGTGCCTGAACTAGCGGGCGCGTATCTTTACGCCGACTACATCACCGGCAAAGTCTATGCGCTGTGGTACGACGAGGCCAAGAAGCAGGTGACGGCCAATCGGCCGATCGCCGGCAACGTCATGCCGGTGTTCTCGTTCGGCGAGGACGAACGCGGCGAAGCGTACTTCATGACGACGCAGGGCTATCTGTTCACGTTTGCCTGGCCACCGAAGGCCCACGTCCCTGGCGCAACGGGCCGGGAGAAAACGCCCCGGTGAGCGACCACCGGGGCAACGCAATGCATGGTGCGCGAATTGCTGCGGTGATGTGACTCATGATACGACGATCAAGAGCGGCAACAGGCGAGGAGCAATGGGTGCTGATCTCTCAGGTCGAGCACGCCCGATTGTCGGGCCCTCGATTGCCTACTTGCGGCCTCGATTGCGCCAGGCGAAGAGCCGAAGCGTGCCGGCGCCCGCGGCCGCCAGCGCGACAAGCGCCGTTCTGACGACGAACTGGTCCGTGGAAACGGCGGGACCGTTGACCCAGTAGAGAAACGGGGCCAGCGCCAGCGTGGTCCAGCAGCAAAATTCGGCCCACTGCCGGACTTCCCGCGGCGTCAGTTCATGTTCTTGCTCGGGCCTCTCTTCAGTCATGGTAAAGCTTCGCCGAACCCGTTCCCATTTTCACACTAACCCGAAGCGCAAGCGAGGTTTTGCCGCCTTTTCACGTTCCTCGCTGGCGCTTCGGGTTGGTGTCCGGCGCCTGCGTACCGGGTTCGGCGAAGCTTTACCACCCATGGCGTGAAGTCTATTCTCCCACCTCGCACACGACGCGGAAGCCCACGAACGGGCTTTTTCGCCAGGGAGACATGATGGGGTAGTTGATGCGACATGGCTCGCCCACAAAAATCCAGTCGCCGCCGCGGACGACCTTGAGGTAGCCCTCGGCGGGTCCCTGGGGGTCGTCCACCGGCGAACGGCCGTAATAGGTGCGATCGAACCAGTCGCCACACCACTCCCAGACGTTGCCCCGCATGTCGTGGAGCCCAAACGCATTGGCCGGATAGCTCCCGACCTTGCTCACGGCGAGCGCCGGCTCGATGCCCGCCGCTTCGCCCGACTTGTCGTCGGGCGTGCGCCGCGCGCTCCAGCGATACGCCTCGCTCTTGCCGGCCCGGCAGGCGTACTCCCACTCGGCCTCGGTCGGCAATCGGTAGCGCCGATGCTCGGCTTTTTCCTCCGGCGCCTCCGAAAGCCGCCGACAGAAGTCAGCCGCCTCATACCACGTGACGTTCTCGACCGGGAAGTCGTCGGTCGATTCCACGCCGGCGACATCGGCAAGCTGGTGGCTGGGGTTGTGCCCCATGACCGACTCGTACTGCGCCTGCGTGACCTCATGCCGGCCCAGCCAGAAGGCGCGACTGATTTTCACCTCGTGCGGCGGACATTCGGGCGGGGCCGGCACATCGTTGCCGACATCCGGGACGCCCATCGTGAAGCTTCCCGCTGGAATCATTACCAAGCGCATGCCCTGCGAATTGACAAATCGCGCCAATGTCGGGCGAGAGCCGGAGGATGGCCTTCCTAGGCCGTCCACTGGCAGACTTGACGGCCTAGGAAGGCCATCCTCCGCAGACGAAAACCCGCCCCACAGCCCTTCGTCGATCTCGGCCAGCACTTCCGCGGGCGTTTCGCGGGAGTGCATCACGTGCCACAACCCGTGGTCGACGGTGTCCGTCACGAAGCGGGCCGCGCCGTCCAAAAACAGCACCTGCACGCCGCCGGGATGCTGGCTGCGCGACGTCGCTTCCTCGCTCAAATCGATGTACCAGCAGCAGGGCATGCCCAACTCTTCCAGCCGGTCGCTTCCCAGCGCCTTGTGTATGCGGCCGCAGTCGAAAATGTCGTCGGAGCGGTCCCATTGGTTGTTCGGTCCGCAGGCGTCTCCCACGACGCCGTGCGCCCAGGTGATGCTGCCGCCGATGTGCCCCAACGCCCACACGCCCCGCATATCGAGCGGATGAACTCCGGCGCGTACCTCGTCGATCGCGACCAACGTCGCTTGCCCGTTGGCGAACTCCGACAGCCGAAAACAATGGTTGATGCCCGCCACTCCGGTGCCGACCGCCTCGAACCGCCGGCGCTCGCGGTCGAGGACGATTTCGAGGCTCTCGCCGCGGGGCTGCGTCGTACACTGGGGCGGATACTTGATGCTGTGGCTGCCGCCGTTGATGGCGTAATTGCCCCGCGCGAACTGGGCCAAAGCCGGCCGGCCGTCCCACGGTTGAAAGCCATAATAATTCTCGGCCGCATTGAACCCGTCGGTCGGGCAAGAGAATTCCGCCACGCGGGCCGTCCGCCCCTCTTTGTTGACCGCGGCCATCACCGGCTGGCGCGGGTCGAACTTCGTCGCGATGTCATTTCGCCCTAAATAGGGCAACAGCAATTGCGCCCAATTCTCATGGACGATGCGGTCGAACCGCTTCACCTCGTACAGCAAGAGCGTATTGAGCGTGCCCGGCTCCCAGACGGCCGCCGGGGGAAGGGAACCTTGCGCGTCGTGATACTGCCGCAGCGCCACGCCGATCGCGCGCAAGTTGTCGGCGCACTGCCCCCGTCGCGCCGACTCGCGCGACCTCGCGACCGCCGGAACCACCGCCGCCGCTGCCAGCCCGCAGAGCACCAGCACCGCCATCAGATCGCGCAATCGAAA
>Ga0307372_10001356_pt1 | contig 43077 bp, 39 predicted proteins | sample OX1MG_FD_202533 | JGI IMG/M metagenome (GOLD analysis project Ga0307372, IMG submission 202533) | Soil microbial communities from Risofladan, Vaasa, Finland - OX-1 | ecosystem: Environmental > Terrestrial > Soil > Coastal area > Acid sulfate soil | place: Finland: Risofladan, Vaasa | collected...
CGCCCAGCAGGTCGGCCTGCAGGGCCATGATCGTCTTGTCCCACGTCGTGACGGTCGCGATCGTCTCGACGCCCCGCTGCTGGCGCACGTGCAGCGCCAGGCTGACCGAGCCCAGCGCAGCGCGCGTGCTGCCCTGCGGCGCGATGAGGAACAGCTGGACTCCCTCCTCGCGCAGCGCCGCCGCCGTGTCCACGGCATCCTCCCCGGCGCCGCCTGGCGGCGGGGCGATCTCCGCGGCTACGGCGAACTGCCCCCGCGCGAGCCGCTCAGCCAGGCCGCCCGGGCCCGGCTGAGCCAGGCCGCGGGCGCCTGAGTCGCGGGGCCTCAGGTCGCGAGGGCTCAGGCCGCCGGGCAGCCGCCGCGGGGGGCGGAGGTCGGCGACTCCGGAGACGGCAGCGCGGATGTGCGTGGGCGTCGTGCCGCAGCAGCCGCCGATCAGCGAGGCGCCCGCCTCGACGTAGCGGCGCGCGTACCGGGCGAAGTAGTCGCCGTCGATGTGGTACTCGAACCGCCGTCCGGGGACCCGCCGCGGCAGCCCGGCATTGGGCTGCGCGCTGACCGGGAGGGCGCAATGGCGCCGCAGCTCGCCGAGGACCGTGAGGGTCTGCTGGGGGCCGAGCGTGCAGTTCGTGCCCAGGGCGGCGACCGGCAGGCCGGCCAGCACGCTGGCCACCTCATGCGGGGTCTCGCCGCCGAGGGTGCAGCCGTCCGAGGCGAAGGTGGCCTGCGCGACGATCGGCAGCCCGGTCTCCTGCGCCGCGGCGGTCACCGCCTCCGCGAGCTCGTCCAGGTAGCCGAACGTCTCCAGGATGAGAAGGTCGACGCCGCCCTCGGCCAGCGCCCCGGCCTGCTCGCGGATCGCCGCGATGCGCTCGCCGGGCGCGGTGGCAGGGCGCTGCCGGGCGGTCACGGCAGGCGATACCGATCCGGCGATGAAGACCGGGCGCCCGGCCCGGTCCCGCGCCTGCCGGGCTATCCGCACGCCGGCGACGTTGATGTCGCGCACCAGGCCCGCCGAGCCCGACGACGCCAGCCGCAGCCGGCTCGCGCCGAACGTATTGGTCTGGATGACATCCACGCCCGCGCTGATGTAGCTCTCGTGGATCGTGCTGACCAGCTCGACGCTGGACAGGTTCAGCTCGGGCAGGGCCCGGTCCAGCGAGTTTCCCGCGGCATGCAGCATCGTCCCGGTGGCGCCATCGCAGACCAGCACGCGGCCGCGCAGCTCCGCCACGAAGTCGGTCATAGCCCGTCTCCCACGGCGTCCAGGATCTCCAGCGCCACCTGAGCCATCAGCCGGTCCCGGTGGCTGTCGAGGTCGAGGCCGGTGATCTCCTGCACCCGGCGGATCCGGTAGGTCACGGTGTTGGGGTGCACGTGCAGCACGCGCGCCGCCCGCTGCGGGCTGCTGTTCTCCCGGAAATAGCAGCCCAGCGTGGCCAGGTACGCCGACGAGTGCTCGCGCTCGTGCAGGCTGAGCTTCCCGAGCACCTCGCGGGCGAAGCCGCGCAGCTCCGCCAGGTTCGGAACCTGCAGCAGCAGCCGGTGAATGCCGAGGTCCTCGAACGCCACGACGCGGCCGGGGCGCTCCATCCGGCACAGCGTCTGCACGGTGCGCCGCGCCTGCGCGTAGGAGCGGGCGATGCCGGCCGGCTCGCGGCAGCTGCCGCCGATCCCGATCGTGACCACGATCTCGGGGAGCAGTTCGCCGAGGCGGCCGGCGCACATGCTGCCCAGCCGTGCGGCCCGCGAGGGCCCGCCGCCAGCCGGCTCGGGGAGCACGATGACGACCTCGTCGTCGCGCATGGAGATGATCGCGTCCGGGGCCCGGGTGCTGAGGAAATGCTCGGCCGCGCTGACGCCGCGCTGGAGCTGCGCGTCGGCGTCCGCCTCGTCACCGCCGGCCTTCGCCGCGGACACCACGACGGAGAGCACGTGGTGGTCGCCGTCGGGGTGGTACCCCAGGTGCCGGGCCCACCGGCCGATCTCGGCCGCGTCCTGGCCGCGGCCCGACAGCAGGCCCTCGACCAGGTCGTCGCGGACACGGCTGGCGGCGGCCGCCACGACTGTCTCCCGGCCGAGGATGACCCCGCAGATCGTGGCCGCGTGCTCGGTCAGCAGGAGCCTGGTGTCCTCGCCGGGACGTTCCGCGCTGTCCAGGGTCATCAGGTAGGCCGGCACATCGTCGCCCACCAGAACCGGCGCGACGATCACCGAGCCGGCCGTCCCGGCGTCGGGGAAGCGCAGCGCCCGCCGGGCCCTGCTGGCGGCGCTCAGCACCTCGGCGAGCCGCGGGTGAACGACGACGTCCTGCACGTACTGCGCGGCGCGCCCGGCCGTCTCGCCCGGGGCCGCGGCGGCGAGGATGTCCATGGTCGGGCTCACGACCGCGACCGTCGCGTTCGTGTGGCGGGCGATCAGCTGGCTGACCGTCGCGATGTCGGCGTTCTGCAGCGCCAGCCCGGAAAGGTGCCGGTATACCGCGACCAGCTTGCGCAGCGCGAGATTCTCGCGAGAGATCTCGTCGGACGCCGCCGCGTCGGACGCCGGGGCCGGGGCCGGGCATTCGCCTGCCATGAACCTTAACTTTAGCGGCCGAGCACGGCACGGGCATTGTGTTGCGGCACAAGAACTCCGGTCACCTGCTTGTGAGATGGCCTGGCCGCCTGGCTGACCAGGCCGACGGGGATCGCCCGGCCGGCTCACGCCGCCGTTTATGGCAGATCACAAACCCGCGCCGTCAAGACTGTGCTGACACCCAGTGCCTTCTGGACGCCTCGCTGTGCACACTCAAAAAGACAACGCTGAGATCAACGGCGGAATGCGCGCGGGAGCGCGCGAGAGGCGGAACAGCGTGAGACCAAGCGTCAGCGAGCCCGCCCGGGGCAACGACCAGGGCGACGCCGGCCGGGCTGGCGGCGACCCGGTCAGCGGCGCTGCTATCGCGACGGCCTGGCCGCGTCCGGCCCGGCCGCGGCTGTCCGCGCGGCTGCTGTACCGGGCGCAGCCGTTGCTGGCCCCTAACCCGCTCTACCGCCGGCTCGCGCGGTGGCTGGCGGCCGTCCCGCGGCGTTACCGGCTGTTCACCGCGGCTGAGAAGGCGGCCAAGAGCAAGGTCTTCGGCTGTCAGATGTGCGGTCAGTGCACGCTTCCGGTCACCGGCTACGCCTGCCCGATGACCTGCCCCAAGCAACTGCGCAACGGGCCGTGCGGCGGGGTGGGCGCCGACGGCTCCTGCGAGGTCTACCCGCAGCTGCGCTGCGTGTGGGTCGTGGCCTACGACCGCGCCGAGCAGCACGGGCGCGTGACCGACCTGCGGCTGCTGCAGCGGCCGCTCGACCGGCGGCGGCAGGGACACAGCTCGTGGGTGAGCTACTGGGGCGGCCGCGACAGCGATATCTGGACCGACGGCGACGGCCCGGGCTCCGCCGCTGGCAGCTGGCGGCCTGACCCCGAGGCGGCGGGGCGGCGGTGAGCGCCCGGCCTGCTGGTCCCGCCCCGGACGATGCCCTGCGCGGCGACGCGGCCGTGCGTCCGGTGCTGCGCGGTCGCCTGGAATCGGGCGAACTCGCCGTGACCGCGGAGATCAGCCCGCCCCGCGGCGCGGACCCGGACGCGGTCGGCCGCCAGGCGCAGGCCCTGGCGGGCTGGGTGGACGCCGTCAATATCACCGACAACCAGGGCGCCTGCGCGCGGATGTCGAGCCTGGCCGGCAGCCTGCTCGCGCTCGCCGCGGGAGTCGAGCCGGTGATGCAGCTCACCTGCCGTGACCGCAACCGCATCGCGCTCCAGTCCGACCTGCTGTCGGCGGCCGCCCTCGGCATCCCCAACGTCCTGCTGATGACCGGCGACCATCCGCGGTTCGGCGACCATCCCGAGGCCAAGCCCGTGTTCGACCTCGATAGCGTTCAGCTGGTGTGGGCCGCCCGCACCCTGCGCGACGAGGGCCTGCTGCTGTCGGGCCGGAAGCTGGAGCCGCCGCCGTCCTGGCTGATCGGCGCCGTGGAGAATCCGTGCGCGCCGCCGGCCGGGTTCCGGGCCGCCAGGCTGGGCAAGAAAGTCGCTGCGGGCGCCCAGTTCGCGCAGACGCAGTACGTCTTCGACGCCGCCGCGTTCACCCGGTGGATGACGCAGGTCCGTGACCTCGGCCTGGATCAGCGCTGCTGGATTCTCGCCGGGGTCGGGCCGATCCGCTCGCTGCGGGCCCTGGAGCACCTGCGCAGCGGCGTGCCCGGCGTGCAGGTCCCCGACGAGCTAGCGCGGCGGCTGCGCGGAGTGCCGGCCGGCCGGGTGGCCGATGAGGGAATGCGGGCGTGCGCGGAAACCATCCAGCAGCTCGCGGCCGTCCCCGGGGTCAGCGGCATTCACGTCATGGCGCCCGGGTTCACTCGCGGCATCCCCGAGCTGCTGGTCATGGCCGGAATCGCGCGGCGCGGCGCGGTCGAGCTGGCCGCCGCGGCAGCCGGCGGCGGCGGCGCCAGCGGCGGCGCGGGGGAAGGGACGGGCCGTCGTGCGTATTGAGGTGCGGCCGGTCGCGAAGCTCCGCGGACCGGACCCGGTAAACGTGCCGGCGGCGCTCGGTTCCGTGTTCGACGCGCTCACCTCGGCCGCCGTGGACCTGACCGAGCTGCGGATCGTCTGCGACTGGATCCAGTACCGCCACAACCTCGCCGAGACCGTCCAGTGCCGGTCAGTGCTCGCGGAACGGCCGGCCCGAGATGGCCAGCCGGGGGACGGCCTGAACCCCGCCGGCTCCCCGGAGCCGGCGCACGTCCCCGAACGGGCCATGGAGATAGCCATCGACCTGCGCCGCGGCGGCGACGCCGAGCTGGCGGTCAGCCTCAAGGAGGCGCTCGCCGAGCACGGCGACCCCGCCAGCCCGGCGCGGACGGTCCTGGAGCCATGGCTGCCCGGCCGGGACAGCTGCATCTGGCGGTTCAACGCGCTCTACTGGGAGGCGCTGTCGCGGTGGGAGCAGGCCGCCGGGCGCGAGTATGAGCAAGCGCTGCCCGGCGGCAAGAGCGAGGGCCGCAATACCGACATGGCGCGCGAGCTGATCCTTGAGCTGATGCGCGTGTGGGACGAGCTGGACGCGCGCCGGGCCCTGCCCGAGGAGCTTTACGTCGTCGAGCTGGGCGTCGGCAACGGTAACCAGGCGCGCGCCTGGCTCGACACCTTCCTGACCGTCGACCGCGCGCACGGGCGGGACTACTACCGCCGCCTGCACTACCTGATGGGTGACTACTCGCCGCACGCGCTGCAGCGCGCCCGGCAGGCGGTGGCCCACCACGGCAGCCACGTCAGCGCGCTGGTCATGGACGCCACCCGTCCCCAGGTCACGCTCGGGTTCCTGCGGGGCAAGGCCTTCCTCGTTTACATCTCGAACGTGTACGACAACCTGCCCACCGACGAGATCGCGATCATCGGCGGGCGGCCCTACCTGGTCGAGGTGCGGGCCTACGTCCGCCGCGCGGATGCCCTCCAGATCGCCCGCCGCCACCACTGCCCGGTCCGGGACCTGGCCGCGCTGACCGGGCGCTTGCTGCGGCTGGGCCCGGAGCTGCTGGCCGAGGCCGCGCCAGCCCAGTTCGCCGATGTCGGCCGGGCGGTGGCGTTCTGGCAGGAGACCTGGGCCGCGCTGCGGCTGCAGCAGCGGTACGTTCCGCTGGACGGGCTCGATGCCTACCAGGTCGCGCCGGCGATCACCGGGGAGATACTGCGCCCGCTGCTGGAAAGCGGCGGCGACATCCGGATGCACGTCAGCAACGGCGCGCTCGCCAGCTTCACCGGCACCCTGCCGCTGCTGCACCCGTTCGGCCGGCTGATCTGCCACGACCTGTTCGTCGCCGGGCCGGGCCAGTACCACACCGGGTTCCACGGCCCGGGCAAGTACGACGGCTCCGTCGTGAACTGGGTCAACGGCCCGCTGCTGCAGCTCGCGGGCAGCCGGCGCGGCTTCGACGTCCAGATCACGCCGCTGGCGGGGCGGCCGGCCGCCAGCGTCAAGACGCTCACCGCGCAGGTCCGGGACTGATGGCCGCCGACCGGCCGGCCACGGCCATGCTGGCGTCCCGGCTGCTGCCCACGACGGTAATCGGCTCGTACTCGGTCCCCGAGTGGCTGGAACGGCTCAAGACCGACTTCTACCAGCGCCGCATCAGCGCCCAGCACCTCAGCGAGGTGCACGACGTGGCCATCCGCGCGGCGCTGAAGGACCAGGAGCTCGCGGGCATCGACATCGTCTCGGACGGGGAGCTGCGGCGGGACAACGACATTGACTACCTGCTGAGCCGAATCCCCGGCGTCGACATCCCGCACCGGGCCAAGACCGACTACTACGACTACTACGACGCGGGCGTCAGCCGGCCGCTGCCCGGACCGCAAGGCACGGGCCTGGGCCTGGCCGCGGAGTTCGCCTTCTCCCGGGAGCATACCGACCGGCCGATCAAGTTCTCCTTCACCGGCCCCTTCTCGCTGTCACGCAAGATCGCGAACACGGCCTACGCCGACCCGCCGGACCTCGTGCGGGCCCTGGCGGGGCTGCTCAACGCCGAGGCGCGCGAGCTGGCGGCGGCCGGCGCGGACCTGCTGCAGATCGACGAGCCCTTCCTGGCGGGCTACCCCGAAGCGGTCGAGCTGGCGATCGAGGCCGTCAACATCGTCACCGCCGACGTGGACGTGACCTGGGCGCTGCACGTGTGCTACGGCAACCGCTACGCCCGGCCGCTGTGGGAAGGCCACTACGACTTCCTGTTCCCCGCGGTACTGTCCGCGCGCGTCGACCAGCTCGTGCTGGAGTTCGCCCGCAAGGGCCACGGTGACCTGCCGCTGTTCAGGAAGTACCCCTGGGACCGCACCGTCGGGGTGGGCGTCATCGACGTGAAGAACGACAGCGTCGAGTCCCCGGACGAGGTCGCCTCCCGCATCCGCCGGGCCCTTGACTTCGTCCCGCCTGACCGCCTGGTGATCAGCCCCGACTGCGGGCTGCGACACCTGCCCGTCAGCGTGGCGAAGGCCAAGCTGAGCGCGATGGTGGCCGGGGCCGCGCGCGTGCGGGAGGAACTCCAGCAAACCGCCAGCAGCAAGCCCCCGCTCGCCGCGGCACCGACAGGGAAGGACCAATGAGCGCAATCCACGACAACGGCTTCATCTTCACCTCCGAGTCGGTGACCGAAGGTCACCCCGACAAGATGGCCGACCAGATCTCCGACGCCATCCTGGACGCCGCGCTCGCGCAGGATGCTCACTCCCGCGTCGCCGTCGAGACCCTGCTGACCACCGGCCTCATCGTGATCGCCGGCGAGATCGCCACCAGCGCCGTCGTCGACTACGCCAGCGTGGCCCGCGAGACGGTGCGCGAGATCGGCTACTGCGGAAGCGAGACCGGCTTCGACGCTGACGCGGTGGGGGTGCTGGTGGCCCTCGACCGGCAGTCCCCCGACATCGCCCAGGGCGTGGATGCCTCGCGGGAGGCGCGCAGCAGCCAGGATGATCACCCGTACGACCTGGCCGGCGCCGGCGACCAGGGCATGATGTTCGGCTACGCGACGAACGAGACCCCGCAGCTCATGCCCATGCCCATCACCCTGGCTCACCAGCTGGGACGGCGGCTGGCGGAGGTCCGCGCCAGCGGCCTGATGCCGTACCTGCGGCCCGATGGCAAGACCCAGGTGACCGTCCGTTACGACGGTCAGGGCCGGCCGGTGCGGGTGGAGAAGCTGCTGATCTCGGCCCAGCACGCCGAGGGCGTGGAGGACAAGCTCCCGGCCGCGTTGTGGGAGCATGTCGTCACGCCGGTGCTGCCCGGTGAGCTGTATGACCCGGCCCAGCTGCGCGAGCAGTTCTACGTCAACCCCACCGGCCGGTTCGTCATCGGCGGTCCGGTCGGGGACACGGGCCTGACCGGCCGGAAGATCATCGTGGACACCTACGGGGGCTTCGCCCGGCACGGCGGCGGCGCGTTCTCCGGCAAGGATCCCTCGAAGGTGGACCGGTCAGCGGCCTATGGCGCGCGGTATGTGGCGAAGAACGTCGTGGCCGCGGGACTGGCAGACCGGGCCGAGGTGCAGGTGGCGTACGCGATCGGCATGGCGCGGCCGTTCTCGCTGATGATCGAGACCTTCGGCACGGAGAAGGTCAGCCGCAGCGTGATCCTCGAGCTGGTAGGCGAGCACTTCGACCTGCGCCCTGCCGCGCTCTGCGATCACCTCCAGCTGCGCGGGCCGCGCTACCGCAAGACGGCCGCCTACGGCCACTTTGGGCGGGACGAGCCGGAGTTCACCTGGGAGCGCACCGATAAGGCCGGCGTGCTGCGCCGCCAGGCCGGCCTGGCCTGAGCATCCTGGGCCTGACGCCACTGCTGGTGGGCGCGGGTACCCGTTCGCCGCCGACCCGTCGCGGCAGCTCGCCCGGTCCGACGGCGCGGCGGCAGCGGACCTGGTGGACGGCGCTGCCTGCCTGTTCAGCAATGAGTACGAGCGGGAACTGCTGATGAACAAGACCGGCTGGTCAGCCGGCGAGATCCTCCATCGGGTGGGCATGTGGGTCGTCACCCTGGGCGCGGCCGGCGTCGCCGTCGCCCGCGGCTGGTGCCCGAGCCGCGGCCACAGGTCTTACGCGACGGCGCCGCGGCGGGCGGCGAATTCCCGGAGTCCTGATGGCGTGGGGCCTGGGGCGTCCAGGAGGGAGGCGATCAGGGAGCGCACCGATGAGCGGCGGAGTTCTTCGGGCGCGCAGCGGCCGGCGGCCTGGAGGGACTGGAAGGCATTGCCGGGGCCGCCGAAGCGCTGCCAGGCGCGGGCGGTGTCCACGCAGAACCGGGCCTGGCGCTCGGGGGTCGGCACGCGGCGCAGGTCGATCTTCCGGGCGTGGTCAAGCGCGGTTCCGGCGTCGCCGAGCGCGGTGTGCACCCCGTGCCCGCCGTCAGCACCGGGCAGATGACCTACGGCCTGCGGCGGCTCCGCAGCCACCACCTGATCGAGCGGTACCCCGTACCCACCGCTACCATCACCGCCACGGCCTCCACACCGCCATGTTCCTCACCCGCGTGCACGACCGCATCCTGCCCGCCGGCCTCGCCGCATGACCAGCAACCCGACACCAACACCCCGAACTTGACTCAATCAAACCGACTTCGTCGGACCTAGCCCTCTAGTGCAACTGTGGTGCGGTGGCGGTGCCGCTGACGCGGCGTGCGCTGTCAAACCAGCCGAGGACCCGGGTGGCCTCCTGCTGAAGGGAGCGGATTGCCGGGTCGCGGGCGGCACCGGAGCGAAGCGCGGACTCCCACAAGGCGCGCTCGTCGTCGCGCCAGGCGGACTTGTCGAGAACCTCGATGCTCTCGAAGCCAGCCGCAGCGAGGTCGCGTGCCAGGTCCACCCGGCGCAGCCTGGCCGGCAGTCGCTCGTCCGGCGGGCCGACCGGCTCCCAGCAGGTGACGGCCAGCCGGCCGCCCGCGCCCAGGATCCGGCGGCACTCACGCAGCCCGGCCAGGGGCGGGTCGGCGAACTGGATCGCATCAATGCACATGACAGCATCTGCGGAGCCTGAGCGAAGGCCAGTCCCGGTGAGGTTACCCAGGCAGAAGCCGACGCGTCCCCCGAGGCCGAACTGCCCGGCACTCCGGGCGGCGGCGGCAACGGCGACCGCCGAGAAGTCCACCCCGATAAGCCGGGCGCCCGTCCGGCGGGCCGCCTCCAGGCCGTAACCACCGCGTCCGCACCCGAGATCCACCACCAGTCGCCCGGGCGCCGGCGCCAGCGCCGCGACCACCTCCGCTAATCCCGTCCACGGCAGCAGGCTGCTGGAGTCAACCCCGAGCGGCAAGCCCAGCGCCCGCCCGACGATCTGAGCCCGCAATGCCGAGCGCCCCATGTCGGAGTACCACTGATCAAAAGCGCCAGCATCCGATGCCACGCCGCGCATCCCCCTTGCTGCGTGCTCACTGACCAAGGTGGCTATTCGATGCTAATTTCCACCATGCTCAGTGCCTGCTCCGCGGTGGCCCGCGCCTGCTTGCGGCACGCACCCTGTGCGATCACGCTACAGAGCCGGTCAGCGTTTGAATGACTGACCATGACAGTCTCGCCAGGCCTTACCCGGCAGATCAGGTCGTGAACACCCGTCAGGCTCCGCGCGTCCCGCCTCCCGCTGATCCCGCGGACCGTTCCGCTGCGTTCCGTGACATGATGCGCGATACAGACCGCCCGGCTGGCATTCAGCCTGCCACTGCGAAGTCCCAGATAGCCTCGGAGCACGCTTTCGGCGCAGTCCCCGCCAGTGGCGAGATCAATCGCGCTGTGGATGCCGCCACCAGCGAGCCGCGCATTCATCTCGACAAGTACCGGGCCGACTGCGGTAAGTATGGCTTCGCAGTGAAATGGCCCATTTAGATACCCGATGGCATCGCATATGTGCTGTACGTATGAATCGAGATCTGGATGCAGCGGAGGTGCCGAGAACGCCACGCTTGTCTCGACGAAGTACGGTCGGGCACTCATCGTTCGGTCCGTGTGGCCCCACACTTCGGCCACGCCGTCCATGATCGAGCCCTCGGCGCTTACCAGCGGTCCAGCCAGATCTTCCTCGCAAATCATCTGCCCGACAGGATGAATTCCGCCCCCGTAGGTGCGGCGCCTCCGGTGCGCGGCCAGTGCCCGGTCGAACTCTGCGCTGCTGGCGACCCGCCGCGTGTCGATGCTGGAGAAACCGTCCACGGGTTTCACCACCAGCGGAGGTGGGAGCGGCAGCCCGCCGATGTTCCTGTCCAGGTCGGAGAGGAACCAGCGGGCATTTGGAAGTCCCTGCTTGTCGAGAGCAGCCCGTACGCCGGCCTTCGTCCGTAACGTCTGCATCGCAGCAGCACCGATGACGCGATCCAGCCCGAGTAGCACAGCGGCTTCCCGTGCGACACCTGCGAACGGGTCAATCCAGCTAATGACCAGGTCAACGTCGTGCTGGCGCAGTGCGGCGGCGACCGCGTGCCCGCTGGTCGTATCACACTCGATCCAGCGGTCCACCAGGTCCGAGACGCTTCCGCGATCGGAGTTGCGTTGGCGGGTCAGCACCAAGACGCGGTGTCCGAGCCTGCGCGCGGCTCGAACGCCGCTCGCGTTGTTGCTGTCGCGCAACCAGCGAGCCCCTGGTGCGAGGAGTTCCACGAAAGCGACGGTCATGATTGCCTGGCCGGTCGCGGCTCTTCGCCTGCAGGCGACATGACATGTCGTCGTACCTCGCGGTGCAGCAGAAACGGGAGTCCAGCCGAGGCGCAGACTCCGCCGATGACCAGCGCGATCGCGAGTCCCAGCCGGTCCCCGAGGCCCCGGGCCAGGTGGTCGGCTACGACACCGCCGACCAGGGCTCCCAGTGGCGCGGCGGCCAGGTTTACCGCGCGCGCGGCCGCCTGAACGCGACCGATCAGGTGCGGCGGGGTCTCGAGTTGCCGGAAGGTCAAGACGGCGACGTTCCAGATCGGAAGCCATACTGCCGAGACAAGCGCGACAGCGATCACGACGACCAGCGGATGGGTAAGGAGGGCAACCGGGATCACGAGCCACACCACCCCTTCCATGGTGGTGGCGATCAGCGTACGGCTCAGGCCGAAGCGCGCTACGAATCGCCGCGAGATCGCTGCGCCCGCGATGCCGCCGACCATCGCCAGCGTCAGGACGACGCCCGCAAGCGCTGGATTCCAGCGCAAGCCACGATAAAGGAAAAGTAAAATCAGCGTGTCTATCATCGCGACGCCAAAGTTTCGGATAACGGCGGCGCTGGACAGCATCCGCAGGCTCTGGTGATGCCAAAGAAACCGCAAGCCCGCGAGGAGTTCGCTGACAGGTGGCTCGTGCGCGACTCGTCGGGGTTTCGTCTCGGGCGGTCGGATGCTGAGCAGGCCGGCGGCGGAAGCGACAAAGCTCACCGCGTTCACGGCGACAGCTAGCGCCGGGCCCAGGGCCTGGGTCAGCGCCCCGCCCAAGGCGGGCCCGCATGACCGGGCGACACTGTAGGACACCTCCAGCCGGGCGTTGCCCGTAGCCAGGAACCCGCGGCTGACCAGTCGCGGCAAGTGGGTCTGGTATCCGACATCAAACAGCACAGCGGACACTCCGGCGACGGCAGCCGCCGCGAAGAGGTCGGCCAGGGTCAGCACGCCCGCCATCGATAGCGCCGCGATGAGGGCGAAGATCGCGGTCCGGATGAGATCTGCTGCCACCATGAATCGTCGGCAGCGAACGCGCTCCATGACTGCGCCGAAAAAGACAGCGCACATGGGAAACGCAGCGGTGGTGATGGCATTGAGATAGCCAACCTGCTCACTCGACGCATGCAGTGTCAATATTGCCAGACTGGGCAATGCGAACAATGAGATCTGGTCACCTACGACACTAACACTTTCGCCCAGCCACATCTTGGCAAATTCGCCATCGCCCGATCGAGACTTATGCTCGCCTCGAGGCGGGTCAGTTTCTCGCGCCTGCACGCCGCCCGCCGGGCGTCGCCCTACACGCTCATCGTCTGACACAGCCCGTACGGACCCTCCAGACCCGTGACGATCGTCTTGGCCACCGGCACACCCAATTCTGGCCTGGTCAAGTCGACCACAACGGCCTGTCGCCGACCACCGTCGGGTAGGACCGCGGCCAGCAGGCGGCTCACATCCTCGGCTGCTGAATCTGGTGCCTCTCCGGTGTCGAGAGGGAATCGAACTGACGGTGCCTCATGCGTGACCTCATTCCACACCGCCTCGACCAGGTCTGGGCTGCGGACCCTGTCGAGCTCATCACGGCCTATATCGTCCCTACTGCCAGAGATATAGGTGAGCCGCTTCTGCAATGCTTCCATCATGGCTCCTGCCATCGCGGCACCAGGAGTGGTCCGGCAGCAGAAGCCATCGTGCGCGCCTATGCCAAGCCAGGTGTCGGCATCGGGCGGCGCAAGGAGGATGCAGCCGTAGCAGGGGATGCCATTGTCCGCAGTGATGTCCCAGCACGCAGTGTAGATGCCCGCCCGCTGGACTTGATCCAGCAACCGCAAGCACTCGGGATGGACGACGGTTTCGAGATCGAGCCGCCGAGAGTCCGCGCTTAGGCGCCATCGTGTTTCAGCGTCGCGTTCGATCACCTCACAGAGGCCATGACGGATGGCTTCCGTCAGGTCATTGCCCGACGCGAGGCCGTTGGAGTTCCGGGCCAATGACGGTTCAGGCATTGCGTCCGCGACGAAATTCAGCGAGACGATCTCCTCGGGCACCCATACCGCCTCGCCTCGGCGAAGATCACGGCCTGGCAGCCATGACCGCACCTGTGATCTGTGCACTGTACCGTCGATCGCAGCGGGAAGTGACCGCACGTCGAGTGCCGTTTCACCAGCCGCCAGGATCTCGTCGGCGGTGGCGTGCCAGGTGGCAAGCGCGACGTGTTCTGCATGCCACGTCTCGATGCTTTCCATCAGGGCACCAGCTTTGGCAGCAGGCCGAGTTATGCCCTTGCCAATGCTAGTGACCAGCGAACGAGCCGTGGGCCGTATCGCTAGAAAGACGGGCAGACCGACAATATCTAGCCCGGTCACATCCGCCAGGCGAGTAATGCCGAGCGACCTGCCAATCGGCGTGAACCGTTCTAGGGTCACATCAGGAGGAACGCTGCGGTCTCCACTAGGCTGCACGGGCCTGCCGTGCGGCATGCGAGATGTGCTCCCGGCGACCCGGACTCAGCGCATGGAGTTGGCGGCGCCCATGCTGTGGACTGAAACCTTGACCGCATTGGCTGCGCCGCGCGAAGCGACCCCAGTCTTGACCGCGTTGGCAGCTCCCATGCTGTGCACGGACTGCTTGACGGCGTTCGCGGCGCCGGAACTCAAGACATGCGACTTTGCGATGCTAGCCATTCTGTGCCTTCCCGTGTGGATTTGTAAGTATCCTCAGACGAAGCTAGCCCAGATTCTCTGGCACGTCAAACGTCCGGCCAGCCCTGAGCCAATGCCGCTCAGCCTGAGTTGATCATCTCAGCGTTGATCATTTACGCCTGCGTCAATCATCTATGGTGTTGATGGGAGTGCTGATGCGGGTGCGAGCCCGGTAGCCGGACAGGGCCATCGGCTGACTTTGCCGCAGCCCTGGGTAGCCGGATGGCGCTACGGCCCCGACGTGCCCTCCGTCATCCGGAGCAATCGCCAGCTGTAAGTCTCTTCGAACGTGAATGGTTCAGCATCGACGGGCCCGGATTCATGGCCCCCTCGCGCTACCCAGCGTAAGGTTTGCACAGCATCCTTCCGCTTGAGATCCAGGTCATTGGCGGCGATGAATTCGCGCAGGGCGGCAACGTCGTCGACAGGCAGCCCTTGTTCCGCAGCGGCCCGCAAGACTCGCTCCCAGTGACGGTCAGCATAAAATGTGGCTTTACTCGCCGCCAGCAGGCCCCGGGCCGCGTGAGCGCTGAGCATGCCCGTCCGTACCGCGAGATCGATTCCGTGCCGGATGTTCACCAGCGGTTCCGACAGGCACCGATAACCCGATTCGTGATCCGAATGGGCGACTGCGACCTCGTCGTCTCCGTCCAGTTGGCCATTGTAAAATTGAGCGAATATCTCGCCATGCCCCTGCATGCCATACGCGGCAAGTTCCGCGGCGCGCAGCGCGCCCATGCTCGAGCACCCCACGACCGCGCAGCCACGCGACAGCCCGTACATGATCTCCTTGTGCCAGACAGCCGGCTGTCCATGAAAGAACCCGTCGATCAGCACCAGTGTCGTGAAGCCCGCGTCAATCGCTCGCAGAACGTCACCTAATGCCACCGGGGGATGTATGTCGGCTCTCAGGATGCCCCTCGCCTCGTCGATAGAGAGAGTAGGGCCGAGGAATACGCAGGTTCTCATGCTGACCTCGCGAGTGAGTGTGGTCTGATCCTCCCCGCAGGGAGCTAGCATACAGGTGCGGTGTTCAGCTACGCACGGCCCAGAGAGGCGAGAGTGTGAAGTCATCAGTATGGCTGCTCGACAGAGTTCAGTCCGACTGGGAAGTCGACACCCTGTCGAAAGCGCTCAATGACCGTGGAATCGCGGCGCGCCGCGTCGACTGGGCAACGTTGCGGCCGATGTGCGACCCGGTGGGCCTCTACGCTCCTGACCACGGCTTTGATAAGCCATTGGTCGCCCTGGTGACCGCGCGAGTGCTGACGCGGCATGCAGAAGGTGAACTGGCCCTCCTCTATGACTGGCTCGATACTCTCGAACGCAGTGGCGTCCGCCTCATCAACCGCGCGCTCCCGCTGCGTCGCACTCAAAATAAGATCGTACAGGCAAGTCTCCTCGGTGCCGCCGGCATCCCTGTTCCCCGGACTCGCGCGGTAAAGAATCTCGAAGACGTTGCGCAGTGCCTGCGTGACTGGGGGGATGTAATTGTCAAGCCGATCACCGGCCACGCCTCCATCGATGTCATCCGACTGCTGCCCAGCCCCAGCGCCAGCGCTGGGGACAGCCCCCTCGGCCTGCGTGAGGACATTATTCTGTGGAACTGGTTCCAGCGCCACAGCCTGCTGTGCGCACAACGCTTTATCGAGAATCCAGGGCGTGACTTGCGCGCCGTCATAATCGGTACCGAAGTCGCGTCGTGCCATTATCACATTAGTACCGCGCCGGACGGAAGCGTACGCAGCCTGCTGCACCCGTTGCGCTGGGAGAAAGCGGAGCTGACTTCCGAACTGGAGTCCCTCCTGCTCAGGTCGGTGGCAGCGCTCGAACTGGAACTGGCTACTGTGGACGTCCTTGAGGGCCCGGACGGCTACGTGATCATCGAGGTGAATCCGACAGTCAGCCGCTGGGAGCCCATCGAACGCACCTCATTTGACTTGACGGCGAGAGGCATCACCGCGGCGCAGACAGACCTGATCGCCGGGCTGGTCAGGGAGCGAGGACCCGAATCCAAGTGAGCGGCATGACGAACTGGGCAGGCAACATCACGTTCAGCGCGCGGCGGGTGCACCGCCCCGTTTCGGTCGCGGCGCTGGCACGCCTGGTGTCCCGCAGCGCGCGCGTCCGGGCACTGGGTACCGGCCACTCGTTCAGTCCGGTGGCCGGCATCACCGGGGACGTGGTCTCGGTGGCCGGTACTGCCGCGGCTGATCGAGATCGACGACGAGCGCGGCACCGTGACCGTCAGCGCCGGGCTCACCTACAGCGAGGTGAGTGTCCCGTACACGCCGCGGGCTGGGCGCTGGCCAACCTGGAATCGCTGCCGCACATCTCGATCGCCGGCGCGTGCGTGACGGGCACGCACGGGTCGGGCGCCGCCAACGGCAGCCTGGGCGCGCCCGGCAGCATGTCTACGACGGCATCCCGCGCGACCAGGCCGTCGCGCACTTCGACGAGATCGCCACGGCCGCGTACAGCGTCAGCATGTTCACTACCTGGCGCGGCCCGGTCATCGATCAGACCTGGCTGAAGCAGCGGGCCGACGCGGCCGCGGCCCGCCGGAGCCGGACTGGCTGGGCGGCGGGCTCGCCGCCGGGCCGCGCCATCCGTTGCTGGGCATGCCTGCCGGGAGCTGCACGCCGCAACTGGGGAACGCCGGGCCCTGGCACGAGCGGTAGGGCGCCACGTTCAAGTCCATCTGCCCCTGAGCGGTCTGCTCGACTACGCGAGGCCCGGGAGCGGCTCGCTGATCCTGGCGCGCCCGAGATCAGGCGAGCTGCGCGCGGCGTTCCGTCGCTGGTGGCCGGCATCGCGCAGCCGGGGAGCCAGCGCCCGGTAGAGGGTGCCGATCCCGCCGCGGGTGACCGCGTGCAGGTCGCGGTGTACCAGTGCGACGCGCATGAGGTCACCGCCAGGCGCGGAGGCGGCTGCGGAAGGCGTCCCACTGCGGGCGCAGCAGGCTCAGCCGCCGGTCGCGGAGCTGGCCGTCGGGCAGCTCGGCGTGGATGCGCAGCTCGCGGGATATGACCATGGCCTGGTTAAGCAGGAACGGCGCCCGGGCCTCGCCCGCGGCGGCGTCGATACGGGCCTGGGCGCCGGGCGTGCCGGCCAGCAGGGTGTGCAGCATGGCCAGGTCGAAGCCGGGCAGGAACAGGCCGGTGAACTCCCAGTCGATCAGCACGCACCCGCCCTGGCCGGCCAGCAGCAGGTTGGCCGGCGCCGGGTCGCCGTGATTGGCCTGCCAGCGCGGCCCGGCGTCCTGCAGGTCCTGCAGAAGGCCGCGCAGCGCGGCGTCGTCGGCGTCGTCGAAGTATCCCGCCCGGTGGTAGCGGCCGATCCGGTCGGAGTAGTCGAAGACCGGGGCCAGGACGCCGGCAGGCGGATCCCAGCCGCTGAACGCGGTGATCGTGTCCAGCACGGTGTCCAGCGTCGCGGCCGGCAGGGGCTGCGCGGGGTAGCGCTCGTGGTCGAGGGGATGGCCGGAGATGCGCTCGGTCACCAGGACCCGGCGGCCGTCGGTGTAGATCAGCCGCGGGACCCGCACCGGCGGCGGATGGCCCGCGAAAGCCTGGTAGAGACCGATCTCGTGGCGGAACCTGGCCTGCCAGAGCTCCCCGTCACTGCGCAGTACCTTGATCACCACGCGGCAGCCGTCGTGCTCGCCCGCCATCAGCAGCGACTTGCCGTCGTCCTTGAGCACCGTGTGCGCGACGGCCCCGCCGAGGTCGCCGGCCGCGGGCAGGTCACGCGACGTGCCGGTCATCGATGCGCTCTCCCCCCGCCGTCTCTGCGAGCCGGCCGGTCAGGCCAACCTCGGCCGCCGGGTCACGCCAGGCGTGCGCGAGCGCCTGGACCGATCGCAGGTAGTAGTGCGGATCCGGGCGGCGGCCGACCGCCAGCTGGCCCATGACCTGCCAGTACATGACACCGATGTAGAGCCGGAACCTGCTGGAGCGGTCCGTGCTCGCCGGCCACCGCGACCAGAGCCGGCGCACCAGCGCGCTAAATTCCGCCATCGCGGCAGTGCTCTCGGCGACCGCGCCGATCATGCTGCAAACCTGCGGTATCCGATGGTAGACCACGGTCGGCTCGGGGATCTGGACGACGCGGTAGCCGTGATCACGGGTCAGGCGCAGCCAGAAATCCCAGTCCTCGACCGCGGGCAGGGCCGGATCGAACCGGGCCGTGGTGGCGGTGACCGTGCGCAGCACGGCCGTGTGCACCGGGAACAGATTGCATGCCTCCAGCAGCACGGGATCGAACTCCACATCCCACGGCACGCCGCCCTGAACCGGGCCGGCCGGGTCGACACGATGATCGGTCACCAGGCAGGTGGTCGACACCGTCTCGGCCCCCGATTCCAGGCTGGCCAGCGCGATAGACAGGTGGCGGGGAAGGAATACGTCATCGTCGTCGATGAATGCCAGGTAGCGGCCGCGGGCGTGCTCGATGCCGGTGTTACGGGCGCTGGGCAGGCCCAGCCGGCGCCGGTGGGTCACCGGCCGGATCGCCGGCCCCCGCTCACGGGCAGCGGCAAGGACACGAACCCCAGCCACGGCAACGTGCAGAGCTGGACCGCGATGCCGAGCCGGCCAGCCGGACCCCGCCCGCCACCCGGATCCACGAACCCCACATCCGCCGGCGTCAACGTGAAGTACCGAAACAACTCATCACGGCTGATCTCCGGGAACGAACGCAACTGCTCGTACTGCTCCCGGGAGAACATCTTCTCCGACACCCACACCACCTCCGCCATTCCGGAACAAACCAGGCAGAACGTAGCGGAAGTGATCTATCTCCCGACGGCGATTCCCCCTATAGCCGCAGGCCAGAGGCATATCCGTTGGATCTTTCGTCAGGACTACGGGGACCCCTACGAGCCCGACCGGATCGCCCGCTCCATGAAGGAACTCCTCGTCCTCCTGGAGGACGAACTGCACGCCCGACAGGTCAACCTGGAGATCCTCACCGGCATCTGCGCCGGCTTCCACCGACCCAACGGCCAGACCATCGCCGACAAGATGCTGTTCATGGTCGCCGCCATGGCCGCGGAGATGGAACGCGACCTCATCCAGGAACGCACCCTCGACGGCCTCGCCGCAGCAGCAGCCAAAAGCCGCCGAGGCGGCCGCCCCACCGCCGTCGACGCCGACACCCTCGCCGTCGCCCGCGCACGCCAAGCCCACGGCGAATCCATCACCGCCATCGCCGCCCACCTGGGCATCGGCCGATCCACCCTCTACCGCGCCCTCACCCCCGACACCACCGACTGACGGGGGCCGAGAGCGCAGGCCACTCAACCGAACGTGGGCAGGAACCCTCACCTTCGATTACTCAGAGCTACTTTGCACTTGGTCGCACGGACCCGAGTGGGGGGCCCGATAGTCGAGCCGGGCCTGGACTTTCAGGCCGGTGCGGGCGGTGGTGGCCCCCATGGTGTTGATGATGACCTCGTGGCTGGTGGCCGCGTGTCGCTAGCAGGCCGCACGGTCACCCGCTTCGCCAGGGCCAGCGCCTCGTCCCGGCCCGGCGCTCCGGCGGTGCCTCCCACCGCCTGCGTCGAGGCCCCGCCGACGGCGCAGCCCAGTGCGGCGGCCTGGGGAAGCTGCAGCCCGCACGCCAGTCCGGCCAGCAGGCCTGCGTTGAAGCAGTCCCCGGCGCCAGTGGTGTCCACCGGGCTCAGCCGGGGCGGCTGTACCTGGTACTGCCGCCCGCCGTCGGCGCACAGGGCCCCCTGCGCGCCGCGCTTGATCACCAGCCGGGATCCGGCGGCTGTCAGTTCCGCTGCCGCCTCGGACAGGCTGTCACGGCCACTGAGCTGCAGGGCCTCCGCCTCGTTCGGCAGCAGCAGGTCAGCCTGCGCCATGGCGGCGCGCAGCCGGTCATCACCCCACCGGCCAGCCGGATCCCAGTTCGTATCCAGCGAGGTCGTGGCGCCGCTGGCCCGAGCCGCCTCGAACAGGCCTGCCAGTCCGGCACCGAGTGAGTCCTCGAGCAGGAAATAGGAGCTGACGTGGACGTGGCGAGCCTGCTGCAGCAGCTCCGCCGGGACATCGCGCGCGGTGAGCGTCGCCGCGGCGCCGATCGCCGTCAGGATGGCCCGGTCCGCGCCGCGAGACAGTGCGACTGTCATGGCCGTCGGGGCGTCCGGCGCGACGATGACAGCCGAGCAGTCGACGCCCTCCCGGGCCAGCTCCGCCAGCATGAAACCGCCTGCCGCGTCGGCTCCGACCACGGCGGCTAGCGCCACCCGCAGGCCGAGCCGGGCGGCGGCCACGGCCGTGATGGCCGCCGACCCGCCCACCACCATGGTGATCGCGTCCACCAGCTTCTCCTGCTGGCCGAAAGCGGGCGTGACATTGCCGCCGACCACCAGCACGTCCGGATTGCAGTCGCCCACCACCAGCAGGTCCGCCGGCCCGGCCGGAGGCTGCGCGGAAGCACTCACAGGTTCCCTCTCTCGATGACGCTGGCTCTCGATGGCGCTGGGCTGCCGGACTGGCTCGCGTCAGGCGATGATGACCTCCACGCCCGCGTCGGCGAAAGCGGCCGCCGCCGCCGGCTCGATTCCGCCGTCCGTGACCAGCACGCTGACCTCTCCGATCGCGCAGATCCGGGCGAAGGCCCGGCGGCCCACCTTCGAGCTGTCGGCGGCGACTACGACCCGGGCGGCCCGGCTGGCCATCAGCCGGTTGATGCTGGCCTCGCCTTCATGATGAGCGGTCGCCCCGGTCGCCGGGTCGATCCCGTCGACCCCCAGGATCGCGATGTCGAGCGTGACCTGCTCCAGGACGCCCGTGGCCAGGGGGCCGGTCAGCTCGTAGGACTGCGGCCGGGCCACTCCGCCGGTGGCGACAATCTTGATGTGCTGCCGGACGGCGAGCTCGGCCGCGATGTTGAGCGCGTTCGTCACGACGGTGGCGGCAGGCGCGGACGTCCCGGAGTTCAGGTCCGACCTGACGGCCAGGGCCCTGGCCACCTCCGTGGTCGTCGTCCCGCCGTTGAGGCCGGTGACCTGGCCCGGACGCACGAGCGCGGCGGCCGCCTGCGCGATGCGCTGCTTCTCCGACGGGTGCCGCTCGGACTTGTACCGGAGCGGCAGGTCATAGGTGACGCCCTCGGCCACGGCGCCGCCGCGGATGCGGCGCAGCATCTGCTGGCTGGCGAGCTCATCGAAATCACGCCGGACAGTCGCCGCGGATACCCCCAGCACCTCCGCCGCGCGCTCTACCTGGAGCTGGCCTTCGGCCGCCAAGAGCTCCAGCAAGTCGTTCCACCGGCCGTACCGGCTCACCAGCATCTCCCGTAGGTCATTGCGCAGTCGTGCTCGTACGGCCCGGCGACGGACGGGCTGTCTCCTCAGCCTCTCACCTCGCCCCTGGCAGATGCCCCTCAAACAGATGATCAGAGCGCCGTCGCGACACTGTTCCCGATTATGATTGTTTCTGATATATATCAAGCATAACTGAGCATCTTTCGCCGCACACTGCTGCGGATGCGGTGTAACCGAAGACCTGAGGAGCACATCGGTGAGTGTGGAGCGAGGCGCGGACGGGCCGGGCAGCTGGATGGAGGCCGAGCTGGCCTCCCAGCCGGAATGCTGGCTGCGGGCCGCGCGGCTGGCATCTGAGGTGGCCGGGGCGCTGCCGCGGCGGGGCGAGCGCGTGGCGGTCGTGGGGTGCGGGACGTCGTGGTTCATCGCCCAGTCCTATGCCGCGGCCCGGGAGGCCGCCGGGCACGGAGAGACCGACGCATTCGCCGCGTCCGAGATGCCCGCGGGCCGCCGGTACGACCGGGCCGTGGTCCTGTCCCGGTCGGGCACCACCACCGAGATCCTTGATCTGCAATCGCGGATCGGCGGGCTGACACCGGTCGTCGCCATCACGGCCGACGGGAGCTCTCCGGTAGCCCGCGGCGCGGACGCGGTCATCACCCTGGACTTCGCCGACGAGAAATCGGTGGTCCAGACCAGGTTCGCGACTACCGAGCTGGCCCTGCTGCTCGCTCAGCTGGGACACGACATCACCGGGGCGGCCGCTGCCGCGCAGCGTGTCCTGGCCCGCCCCGTGCCGGAGGTGCTGACCAGCGCGCGGCAGCTGACGTTCCTGGGCACCGGCTGGACCTGCGGCCTGGCCAGCGAGGCCGCGCTGAAGCTCCGGGAGTCAGCCGGGATGTGGACCGAGTCCTACCCGGCGATGGAGTACCGGCACGGCCCGATCGCCGTGACCGGGCCGGGCAGCGTCGTCTGGATGCTCGGGGCCGCGCCCGCCGGCCTGAGCGATGAGATCGCCAGGGCCGGCGGCCTGGCCTGGCCGGGCGACGACGAGCCCCTGGCCGACCTCGTGGGAGTGCATCAGCTGGCCCTCGCGCTCGGCCGGTCGCGGGGGCTGGACCCGGACCGGCCCAGGAACCTGACCCGGTCGGTCATCCTCGCCCGTCCGTAGTGAGCGCGACTGCCCCCGCCATGATCCTTGTCGTCACCCTGAACCCGGCGCTCGACGTGACTCATCACGTGGCCGGGGCCGAATGGGCCGGGGTCAACCGGCCGCACGAGGTCGCGGTCCGGCCGGGCGGCAAGGGCGTCAATGTCGCCCGCACCCTGCGGGCCCTGGATACCGAGGTCCTCATCACCGGGCTGGCCGGCGGCCCGGCAGGCGACGCCATCGCGGCCGGGCTGGCCGCGGCGGGGCTGGCCGCTGACTTCACGGCGACGGCCGGCGAGACTCGCAGGACCTTCGCGGTCGTGGATACCCGAAGGGGCCAGACCGGCCTGTTCAACGAGCCAGGGCCACTGGTGTCAGCGACCGAGTATGAGCACTTTCGCGCGCGGTATCGCTCGGCGCTGGCCGGGTCCGCCGCGGTCGTCCTGTCCGGCAGCCTGCCGCCGGGCGTGCCGGCCGCGGCCTACGCCGAGCTAGCCCAGCTGGCTGGCGCGGCTGGCGTGCCGACGGTGCTGGACGCCGACGGCCCGGCGCTGATGCTCGGCGCCACCGGGGGCCCCGCGATCGTCAAGCCCAATCTGGAGGAGCTCGAGCGCGCGGTGGGCAGGCCGCTGCGCAGGCCCGGCTGCACCGACCCCGATCCTGATGCCGTCGTCCGAGCCGCTGGCGAGCTGATAACGGCAGGCGCGGGCGCCGTGGTGGTATCGCTGGGCCCCGCCGGGCTGCTGGCCGTGACCAGCGAGGGCATCTGGCAGGCGGCCCCGCCCGGCCCGGCCCCGGGCAACCCGACCGGGGCCGGGGATGCCGCGGTCGCCGGGCTCGCGCACAGCCTCATGCACGGCCACGGCTGGCCCGACCGGCTCCGGCATGCCACCGCGCTGGGCACGGCGGCCGTGGCCGAGCCGGTGGCCGGCGAGGTCAGCCCTGGCCGGTACCGCGAGCTGCTGGCCGGGATCAGCGTCGCCCGGCGGGGCACCTGATGCCGCCGGGGGCCATCGGCCCGATGATGGTCGCGGCCCGCCGGGATAACCAGGGCGTAGGCGCCTTTAACATCATCGGCATCGAGCACGCCGAGGCGATCGTCACCGGCGCGGAGGCGGCGCGCGCACCCGTCGTCCTGCAGATCAGCCAGAACTGCGTCGCCTATCACGGGGCGCTCGAGCCGCTCGGGCTGGCGGCGCTGGCCATCGCGCGCGCCGCGGCCGTGCCCGTGGCGGTCCACCTCGATCACGCCTGCGATGAGAGCCTGGTGCGGCAGGCGGCCGCCGTCGGGATCGGCTCGGTCATGTTCGATGCCTCGACGCTGCCCTACGCCGACAACGTCCGCGCGACCCGCGCGGTCGCCCGCTGGTGCCGGGAGCGCGGGATCTGGGTGGAGTCCGAGATCGGCGAGATCGGCGGCAAGGACGGCGTCCATGCCGCGGGAGCCCGCACCCGGCCCGATGAGGCCGCGGCGTACGCGGCCGCTACCGGCGTGGACGCACTCGCGGTGGCGGTCGGCAGCTCGCACGCGATGCTGACCAGAGACGCGGTGCTGGACCTGGAGCTGATCGGCGCGATCCGCCGGGCCGTCCCGGTTCCGCTGGTCCTGCACGGCTCGTCCGGCGTCGCTGACGACCTGCTCGCCGCCGCCGTGCGGGCGGGCATGACGAAGATCAATATCGCCACCCAGCTCAACAAGGCCTTCACCGCGGCCATCCGCGGCTGCCTGGCCCGCGACTCAGCGCTCGTGGACCCGCGCCGTTACACGGCGGCCGGACGGGAGGCCGTCTGCGCCGAGGTCACCCGCCTGCTCGCCGTCCTGGGCGCCGCGGGCCAGGCCAGCGCGGGCCAGGCGGGCGCGGGCCCGGCTGCGGCCTGCAGCTGATCGGCCCGGCCTGCCTCAGGTGCCCGCCAGCCCGGTCGAGGCGATCGACCGGACGAAGAAACGCTGGGCGACAAAGAAAATGATCAGCATCGGCGCCAGGCTCATCACGTTGCCCGCCATCAGCAGGGTCCACTCGGTCGAGTGCGCGCCCTGGAACATCGCCAGGCCCAGCGGCAGCGTCATCTGGCTGGTCGAGTTGATGGCGATCAGCGGCCACAGGAAGTTGTTCCACGAGTCCAGGAAGGTCAGCGCGGCCAGCGTCGCCAGCGCCGGCGTCGACAGCGGCAGCACGATGCGCAGCAGGATCTTGAGCCGGCTGGCGCCGTCCACGCGGGCCGATTCCTCGTACTCGATGGGCAGCGTGCGGAAGAACTGCCGGAGGAAGAACACGCCGAAGGCGGTCGCCGCGTTCGGCACGATGAGGGCGCCGAGGTGGTTGATCCCGATCGGTGCCAGCAGGTGCGTGCCCAGCCACTTGGTGATGACGAACTGCGGGATCATGGTGACCTGGAAGGGCACCATGAGCGTGGCCATGATCACCACGAACAGGGCGCCGCGGCCGAGGAAGCGCAGCCGGGCGAAGGCGTAGCCCGCCAGGGAGCAGAGCACCAGGTTGCTGGCCACCGTGGTGACGGCGACCACCGCGCTGTTGACGAAGAACCGGCCGAACGGCGCCGCCCGCAGCGCGGCCGGGTAGTTGCCCAGCCGGATCACGTGCGGCGTCAGGATGGGCGGGAAGTGGAGTGCCTCGGCCGGCGTCTCGACCGACGTCATGATCAGCCAGGCGAACGGCAGGATCAGCACGATCGTCGCCGGGATCAGCACCAGATGCCAGGGACTGAACGGGAGACGCCGTCGCCGCGCGGGCCGCCCGGCGGTGGCTGCCGGGGCGCTCATGACCGGTAATGCGTGAATCGGCGGCCGACCCGGAACTGGATCGCCGTGATCACGAGGATGAAGAGGAACAGGACATAGGCGATGGCGGAGGCGTAGCCGAAGTTGAAATCCTGGAACGCCTGATCGTAGAGGTAGTAGACGAGCACGGTCGTCGCGTTCAGCGGGCCGCCCTGCGTGCTGAGGTACACCTCGTCGAACAGCTGCAGCGCGTTGATCGTGAGCCAGACGGCCAGGAATAGCGACGCCGGGCTCAGCAGCGGGAGCGTGACCCGCCGGAACGTCGTCCAGGGACCTGCCCCGTCGATCGCCGCGGCCTCGGTCAGCGACTGCGGCACGCCCTGGAGCGCAGCCAGGTAGATGACCACGGCGAAGCCTGTCCAGCCCCAGATGGTCATGATCAGGATGACGTACAGCGCCTCGGTCGGGGAGTTCAGGAACTGCTGCTGCGGGATCCCCGCCAGGCTCAGGAAGTAGTTCACCAGGCCGTAGGACGGGTCGAACAGCCAGATGAAGACCAGGGCCTCGCTGATCGTGGAGACGGCCATGGTGGCGTAGGCGGCCGTGCGGTAGACGGAGATGAAGCGGATCTTGCGGTTCATGGCCACCGCCAGGAACAGGCCGACCAGCATGGTGCCGGGCACGAACGCCGCGGTGTAGATGAGCGTGTGCGCGATCGCCTGGCCGATGATCGGGTCGTGCGCCAGTTGCCGGTAGTTGCGCAGGCCGACGTACGGCGTGCTGGGCGAGAGCAGATTCGATCGCTGAAACGACATGATCGCCGACCAGGCGATGGGCACCGCGCCGAAGAGCAGGATGATGACGGCGCCGGGCGTGACGAACGCCCAGCCGCTGAACTGCTCGGCCGCGCGCGGGAGCCGGCGGCGGGTCTGGCGGGCGGGCCGGCTTCGCCGGCGCAGCGCGGCAGCGGGATTGGTCACGTCAGCCGTTCGGGTTCGCCAGGATCTGGTTGACCTGCTGCGCCGCGGTGCTCAGCGCCGCCTGCGGCGCGGCTTTCCCCAGCAGCACCGACACCACCATAGTCCCGATGACCTGCGATATCTTGGGATACGTCGCGATCTGCGGCCGGGCCTGGCGGACGTTGCCCAGGTTGGCGATGAAGGTGGCGACACCGGGCAGGGCCTTGTTCATCTGCTGGTCGAACCCGGCGGCGTCGGCCACCGACTGACGGGTCGGCAGGTCTCCGGTGTGCAGCGAGAAATAACGGACCTGCGCCGGCGCGGTGAGCCAGAGCAGGAATTTCTGTGCCGCGCTGACGTGCGCGGCGCCGTTGTTGAAGATCACCCAGTTGTCCGGGCCGGAGATCGTCTGGTGACCGCCGCTGGTGCCGGGGAACGACGGCATGACCTGGACGCCGTACTTCACGTTCGGGAAGGAGGACAGGTCCCACGGGCCGGTCACCAGCATCCCGATCTTGCCGGAGTTGAACAGGTTGCCGTAGGCCGAGTCGGTGGGATCCAGGTACATCGAGTGATCGGTGACGGCCATGGTGCGCAGCGTCGTCAGGGCCTTCAGGCCCGCGGCCGAGTCGAAGGCCGCTCTCTTGTCGCCGGCGGTCAGGAGCTGTCCGCCGGCCTCCCAGAGCAGCGCCTCCCAGTGCCAGACCGTGTCCTCGCTGGCGGGCGTCACGTAGGCCGTGCCGTACTGCTTTTTCGCCGCGTCGGTGAGCCGCCGGGCGTCGGCGCTGAACTGGTCCCACGTCCAGCCGGCCTGCGGCGGCTGCAGTCCCGCCTGACGCAGCAGCGTCTTGTTGTAGACCACCGCGAGGTTGTCCACGAGGGCGGGCATCCCGATCACCTTGCCGTTGACGGTGGCCACGTCCCGCTCGCCGACCCAGAAGTCCTGCCAGTTCACGCCGGGGCGGCCGACCGTCTTGGTCAGGTTGACCACCTGCGGTATCTGGGCCACGTTCGGCGCCCACGAGCCGTACAGGTAGGCGATGTCAGGCAGGCTCCCGCCGCGGACCGCCGTCAGCACCTTCTGCAGCGAGTTGTCGTTGTTGACAAACAGGCTGGTCACCTTGGTACCGGGATGCTGCGCGTCATACTCGCCCACCAGGTGAGCGAAGACCTTCGCCTCGGTGCCGGTGTAGCCCTCCCAGATCTGGATCGAGCCCGCCGCCGCGCCGCTGCTCCCGCTGTCGCTGCCGCAAGCCGCCAGGCCGAGCGCGACAAGTGCGGCAGCCAGGCCCGCGCACGCCCAGGTACGTATCATGCTGCCCCTCGTCTCCCGCCGGCCGCGCCGCGGCGCTTTCGCCACTTCAGCCCGATGCTGGATGCGACCGGATCGGACGATTCTTGCGCGAACCACACATGTTTTGGACATCATTGCGCGAAGTTGCCACGTGGTGTCAACCCTTACGCCAGGTTGCTGCCCTCTCGCCGCGGCGGCCCGCCAGGGACAGGAGCTACGGGTGTCCGTGAAAGTTCCAGGTCAAAGCCACTTCAGGCGCGGAGCGCCCCGGTCGGCCACCGTGGCCGCCCACCAGTACGGAGCTGGGTCCATCCTGGATTGCGCGCTCTTGCTCGAAGATGGCTTCAATGTGACACTATTGAGCTGTGATCAAAGTTGCGTTCGTCGGCGCCGGCAGCGTCGAGTTCACCCGTAACGTCGTGACCGACTTGTGCGGATACCCCGAGCTCGGCCCGCTGGAGCTCGCGCTGCATGACATCAGCCCGCCGCGGCTGGAGCACGCGCAGGTGCTCGCCCGCCGCATCATCGAGCAGACGGGGGCCGATGCCGTCGTGACCGCGTCGGCGCAGCGGCCGGAGGCGCTGGACGGCGCGAGCTACGTGATCAACGAGGTCCAGGCCGGCGGATACGCCGCGACCCGCCTGGACTTCGACATCCCGGCCAGCTACGGCGTGCGGCAGACCATCGGGGACACCCTCGGCATCGGCGGCATCTTCCGCGGCCTGCGGACGATCCCCGTGGTGACGGGCATCGCCAGCGACATGCTCCGGGTCTGCCCGGACGCCTACCTGCTGAACTACAGCAACCCGATGGCCATGCTGCCCTGGGCCGTCTACGCGGGCACGTCCTTCCGCAACGTCTACGGGCTCTGCCATTCGGTCCGCGACACCCATAGTTTCCTGGCCGGCCTGGTGGGCGTCGACGAGGCGCAGATCCACTTCGTGACCGCCGGGTTCAATCACCAGGCATTCGTGCTGCGGTTCGAGCACGAGGGCCGCTCCCTGTACCCGCGGCTGGCCGAGATCATCGAGGACTCCCCCGAACTGCAGCGTCGCGTCCGGGTCGAGATCTTCCGCCGCTTCGGCTTCTTCCCCACCGAGTCGAGCGAGCACTCGGCCGAGTACGTGCCCTGGTTCATGCGCCACGACGGGGAGATCGACCGGTTCCGCATCTTCGTCGGCGACTACCTGGCCCGGTCGCAGGAGAACCTGCGCGAGCTCGAGGACCTGCGGGTCCGGCTCGAGTCTGGCGCGCCGCTGGACCTGGAGCCGGCCGACGAGCTGGCGTCCCAGTTCATCCACTCCGTGGAGTCCGGCCAGGCCCGGGAGATCTACGTCAACGTCCGCAACGATGGCCTCATCACGAACCTGCCGGCGGACTGCTGCGTGGAGGTGCCGTGCGAGGTGGACGGTGCTGGCGCACGGCCGCAGCCGGTGGGCGGGCTGCCGCCACAGCTCGCTGCCCTGAACCGGACGTTCCTCAACGTGGTCGAGCTGACCGTCGCGGCGGCCCTGGAGGGCAGCCGGGATCACGTGTACCAGGCCGCGCTGCTGGACCCCAATACCGCCGCCACGCTCACGACCGGGCAGATCGTCGCGATGTGCGACGACCTGCTCGACGCCCACCGCGACCTGCTGCCCCCCGGACTGGCCCGCTGATGTTACGGGCCGCGCTGAACGAGAGGACGCCTCCATGCGCCTGACCACCTGGGCGGGCGCTGCCGCGGTCGCCCCTGCCCGCGTGGCACTTGAGACCAGGCCGTCGATGGCGCACTATCGAATGGCAGGGCAGGAAAGCTGCCGCCGAAGTATGATTCCGGGTGAACGCGGCCGGGTTAACGGGGGTCGCACTTCATTCTAGGAGCGACCCGATGGGCATCCTCAACGAGGCCCGCCGCGAGTTCATCGCTGCGCCAGACACGTCCAAGGGCCAGATCGTGTACAAGTGGCCCGATCACAACATTCGCAAGTTCGCCCGGGCCATCGTGGAGCCCGATGCCGTCGCCGTCTTCATGGACCAGGGCCGGGTGATGGGTGTCCTGGCCCCGGGGCAGCACCGGCTCGACGCCTCCGAGCTCCCGTTCCTCGGGATGTTCGCGGACTGGGGCTCGAACAGCAACGCCTTCAAGGCGGAGATCTACTTCGTGGGCGCCCGGGAGTTCCCCAACTGCCGTTTCGGCGGCCGCCTGGACGAGGTGCAGGACCCGCAGACCGGCCTGATCGTCACCCTCCGCGCCTTCGGCGAGTACGCCCTGCGCGTGATCGATCCCACCAAGCTGATCCTCAACCTGGTCGGCACCGTGGACGTGACGAACAATGAGGCCATCACGGGCTGGGTGGCGCAGCAACTGCTGAAAGTCACCCGCACCACGATCACCGTCCAGCTCATGTCGGGTTCCTGGCCGATCCTCGGCCTGTCCGCGCACAGCCCGGACATCGAGGTGGCCACCATGCCGGCCACCAACGAGCAGCTGGGCGATTACGGGCTGGCCATCGCCCGCTTCGGTAACCTGGACGTCAACCTCGACCCCGATGACAACGCCCGGCTGAAGAAGCTGGCCGGGGACACCGCCTACAGCCGGCTCGCCGGAGGCTTCCTGCAGGCGGCTCAGGCCGAGGCGCTCCAGGGGGCAGGCGAGGGAATGGCCCAGGGGGGCGCCGCGGTGACCCCGACCTTCCTCGGGGCCGGCTTCGGCATCGCCAACCAGATGATGCAGCCGCCCCAGAACCAGGCCCCGCCGCCGCCGCCCGGCACTGGCTTCGCCGGGGGCGGCGCGGGCTTCACGCAGCAGCCGGCCACCGGGACGACCGAGACGACCGCGGCCACCGCGACGACCGCGACGACCGCGACGGTGGAGTGCGGCAACTGCCACAGCCAGGTCCGCACGGGGGCGAAGTTCTGTGACTCGTGCGGGACGCCGATGCGCAAGCACTGCACCGAGTGCAACGCCGACGTGTCCGCCACGGCGAAGTTCTGCGCCGAGTGCGGCACGCCGACTCACCCGCCGGCCGCATAGCGGGATCAGCCGGTCCAGCCAGCGCGCCCCGTGCCGGGGACGGCTGGCCGGCTTGCGGCCCTCTCATTGCTTCCACATAGTCGCCGCCGCGGCGGCGTATGAGCTCGACACGGAAGGTTGCCCGAATGGACCGGATCGAATGCCAGTGGTGCAAGGCCCAGAATGAGCCGGGCCGCACGAACTGCACGACTTGCGGCGCACCGCTCGACACCAAGGATCTCGTCACCGACTCCGGCTGGGCCGAGGCGCCCCGCCTGCGTGACATGACGGAGTTCCGCTTCTCTAATTCCACCTGCCAGATCGAGGGCGAGATCGTCCCGGTGGCCGAGCTTGCGCTTGCGCAGGGTGACTCCGTCTTCTTCGAGCATCACGTGATGCTCTGGAAAGAGCCCGGCGTGCCGATGTCAGCCCTCAACACCGGCGGCGGCATGAAGCGCACGCTCGGCGGCATGCCGCACGTCCTGAGCATCGCGCACGGGCCCGGTCGCATCGCCTTCTCCCGCGACGCCGCCGGCGAGGTCGTGGTCCTGCCGCTGCATCCGTCGATGGAACTCGACGTGCGCGAGCACGCCTTCCTGGCCGGGACGCACTCGCTGACCTACTCGTTCGTGCGGATCAAGGGCCTGGCCAACGTGCTGCACGGCGGCGGGGGCATGTACATGGACCGTTTTGTCACCCAGCGCGAGCCCGGGCTGCTGCTCCTGCACGGCAACGGCAACGTGTTCCAGAAGACCCTGCAACAGGGGGAGAAGATCCTGGTCGAGCCGGGTGGCTTCCTCTACAAGGACTCGACCGTGACCATGAACGCGGTCCAGCAGAACGTGAAGACCGGGCTCATGAAGCATGGCATGTACCTGGCCGAGATGACCGGCCCCGGCCGGGTCGGCATCCAGTCCATGTACGTCCACCACGGCTCGGAGTAAGGGGACCGACATGTCGATGCCACCTGCTGCGGGCGCCTATACCTGCCCGTACTGCCGTATGGCGAGCGACGGGCAGGAAGCGACCTGCCCGCATTGCGGTGCGCCGGTCGATGTCCGGGTCCGCGTCTCGGATTCCGGCTGGGTCCAGCAGCCCCCGATCCGCGATATGGCCCGCATCCGCTTCAGCCACTCCACCTGCCAGATCAGCGGCACCTATGTGCCCGTGGCGGACATGGGGCTGCACGACGCCGACTGGGTCTACTTCTCCCACCACTCCCTGCTGCACGCCGACCCCAACGTGAACCTCGGCAACCTCCCCATGAAGGGCGGCTGGAAGCGGATGCGAGCAGGCCTGCCGCTGATCATGATGCGCGCGCAGGGGCCGGGCCACATCGCCTTCAGCGCCGACCAGCCCGGCGAGACCATCGCCGTGCCGCTGCGCCCCGGTCAGGGCGTCGACGTCGTGGAGCACCGCTTCCTGGTCGCGACCGGCAACGTTAACTACGACTGGCACCCAGCCAACGTCTGGTTCACCACGGGCAAGGGCGACGACACGGAGTGGCACTACCCGCTGGGCCAGACCATCGACCGGTTCGTGGCCACGGGCAGCAACGGCCTGCTGCTGCTGCACGCCCCGGGCAATACCTTCGTCCGCGACCTGGCGCCCAGCCAGCGGATCCTGGTGCAGCCGGGCGGGCTGATCTGGAAGGACCCGTCGGTCTCGATGTTCCTGCACTTCGAGTACCCCCGGGGTGCCTACTGGTTCAGCTCGGCGCGCTACCAGGCCAAGTCGACCTGGCTAACCCTGGAGGGACCGGGCCGGGTGGCGGTCCAGTCGGTGTTCGAGCGGCCCGAGATGGTGGGATCAGTCACCCGAAGCTCCGGCGCGACCACGCATCAGTGGTAACGGCGCGCGGGTCGCTGATGCCTGTGCCAGGCCGGACAGCGGGAAGTGGCAGGCCACCTGGCGCCCGTCACCGAGCGCGCGAAGCTGCGGCACCTCGGCCGCGCACAGCTCCGCCGCCCGCGGGCAGCGGGTACGGAACCGGCAGCCGCTCGGCGGGTCGAGCGGCGACGGCGGTTCGCCGCTGATCACACTGGCGACATCGCGCTTCCTGGCCGGGGGCTCCGGGCTCGGAATGGTGTCGAGCAGCGCCAGCGTGTAGGGGTGCAGCGGCTCGCTGAAGATGGCCCGGACCGGGCCGACCTCGCACAGCTTCCCCAGGTACATGACCGCCACCCGGTCGCTGACCTGCTTGACCATCGCCAGGTCGTGGGCGATGAAGAGGTAGGAGAGGCCCAGCTCGGCGCGCAGCTTCTCGAACAGGTTGAGCACCTGCGCCTGCACCAGGACGTCCAGCGACGACACCGGCTCATCGCACAGGATCAGCTTCGGCTCGAGCACCAGCGCCCGGGCGATCGCCACCCGCTGGGCCTGCCCGCCGGACAGGGCGCGCGGATGCCGCGCCCCGTATCGGGCCGGCTCGAGTCCGACCAGGTCCAGCAGCGCGTCCACGCGCTCCCGGCGCTCCCGGCGGGAGCCGACCGAGTAGGCGATCAGGGGCTCTGCCACGATTCGGGAGACCGTCCACCTGGGGTCGAGGGACGTAAACGGATCCTGGAACACCATCTGCAGGTGCCGCCGCACTGATTTCATCGCCCGGTGCGGCAGGCGGACCAGGTCGGTCCCCTCGAAGATCACCTCGCCGTGCTTCGGCGGCGGCGCCTGGATCACCGACCGGGCCAGCGTGGACTTCCCCGACCCTGTCTCGCCCACGATGCCGAGCGTCTCGCCGGCGTGCACCTCGAACGACACGTCAGACACGGCCTGCAGGACCCCGCCCTTCGTCCCGCCGTAGTCACGCAGCACGTACTCCTGCACCAGGTGGCGGACCTCGAGCAGCAGGTCGCTGCCGGGCGTCGCCGCGGTATCAGCCTGGGTCACTGGGGTCGCTGGGGTCACTGGGGTCGCTGGGGTCACTGGGCAGCCTCTTTCCCGCATGGATGCCAGCACGCCCACCAGTGACCGGACTCGTGCTGCTCGAGCTGCGGTTGCTCCTGCCGGCAGTCATCCTGTGCGTCCGGGCAGCGCGGCGCGAAGGAGCATCCGGGCACGATCGTGGACAGGTCCGGAGGCCGTCCGCCGATCACCGGCAGCAGCTCATGCGGTTCCTGCTCGACCCGCGGGATCGCCTTCAGCAGCGCGCGCGTGTAGGGCATCGCGACGTTGCCGAACAGTTCCCTGGTCGCCGCCCGCTCGACCACCTTCCCCGCGTACATCACCAGGACCTCCTCGGCGTAGGACGCGGCCAGGGCAAGGTCGTGGCTGATCATCACCAGCGCGGTGCCGAGCTCCTGCTGCAGGTCGAGCAGCAGGTCCATGATCTGCGCCTGGGTCGTGACGTCCAGCGCGGTCGTCGCCTCGTCGGCCAGCAGCAGCCGCGGCTCGCCGGCCAGCGCGATCGCGATGACGACGCGCTGGCGCATGCCGCCGGAGAGCTGGTGCGGGTACTCGTAGAACCGGCGCTCCGGCGTGGGCAGGCGCACCATCCTGAGCAGCTCGACAGCGCGCTCGTGGGCCTGCGCCCGGTCGAGCGGCAGATGGCACCGGATCGCCTCGGTGATCTGCGGGCCGATCCGCATCGTCGGGTTCAGCGACCGGCCGGGATCCTGGAAGACCATCGCGACTATCCGGCCGCGATGGTCGCGCAGCTGCTTCTCGCCGCAGCCGACGAGCTCGACGCCGTTGCACCGGATCGAGCCGGAAACCTGCGCAGAGCGCGGCAGCAAGCCCATCATCGCGTATGCGCTGACGGTCTTGCCGGAGCCAGACTCGCCGATGATGGCCACCGTCTGGCCGGGCTCGACGCTGAAGCTGACGCCCTGGACCGCGTTCACGACGCCACCGTGCGAGCGGAACGTCACCCGCAGGTCAGACACGTCGAGCAGGGCAGTACCGCCGGACATCAGCGCACCCCCCACACGGCTCGCAGGCCATCACCGAGCATGTTCAGCGCGACGACGGTGACGAACAGGAAGATGCTCGGGACGATGACCAGGCCCGGGCTGACCGACAGCATCGCCTGCCCGGAAGCGATCATCTTGCCCCAGCTCGCCGCGGGGTCCGGGATGCCGTAGCCGAGGAAGTCGAGGGCACCCTCCAGGATGATCGTGACCCCGGCCCCGAGAAGGCTGAAGGTCAGCAGCTGCGGCAGCAGGTTCGGCGCGATGTGACCAGCCAGGATCCGCCAGGTCTTCACGCTAGACAGCCGCGCCGCTACGACGAAGGGCTGGTCCCGCACCTGCAGCGTCGCGGCCCGCGCCACCCGCGCGAACGCCGGGATGCTGAAAGCCGACAGCGCCCAGATGACGTTCACCTCACTCTGCCCGAGACTGTCGACGATGGCCAGGACGAGCACCAGCGAGGGAAAGGCGATGAACACGTCCAGCGTGCGCATCAGCACCGCCTCCACCGCCCGGCCGGCATAGCCGGCCACCATGCCCAGCAGCCCCCCGACGACCAGGCCGATGACCTGCACGGCGGCAGCTACCTCGAACGACACCCGGCCCCCGTAGAGAATCCTGGACATGATGTCGTTGCCGACGGTGTCGGTGCCGAAGATATGACCGGGCGACCACATCGGCAGGCCGGCGCCGAGAATCGAGCCGCCGGTGGGTTTCGGCACCGGGTAGACGATGGGCCAGATGAAGCAGGAGAACAGCAACACCAGCAGCACGGCGGCGGGCGCCGCGATCTCCAGCGAACGCAGCAAACGGCGCGCCCCGGACAGCCGGCCAACGGCCGCCAGGTCACCGGACGGCAGCGCGGGGGGCAGTACCTCAGCTACGGGAACGGCCATGGCGGATCCTTGGGTCGAGCACACCGTAGAGCAGGTCGGTGGCAAGGTTGGCGAGGACGACGACCACGGCGAAGACCAGCACGATGCCCTCGACGAGCGGCACGTCCTGGTTGTTGATCGCCCGGAGCAGCTGGTACCCGATGCCGGATAGCCCGAAGATCTGCTCCACGATCACCGTCCCCCCGATGAGGGTGGCGAAGTTGAGCCCGATGACCGTGACCAGCCCGATAAAGGAATTCCGCAGCGCGTGCCGGGTGAGTACCTGCCAGCGGCTGAGGCCCTTAGCCAGGGCCGTGACGGTGTAGTCCGCGGACTGCATCTGCTCGAGCAGGTCGGCGCGCAGGAACCTGGTGTAGAAGCCGGCTAGCGGGACGGCGAGGGTGATGGCGGGCAGCGTCAGGTCCCTGACGTCCCCTCCTGTCCCCTGCGCGAGCGCGGGCAGCCAGCGCAGGTCGACGGCGAAGACCAGCACGAGCAGCAGGGCCAGCACGTAGGGCGCGATGGAGAGGCTGCCCATGCCCAGGGCCATGCTGGTCCGGTCGGTGAGGCCACGCGGCCGGCGGGCGGCGAGGACGGCCAGCGGGACCGCGACCACGAAGGTGATCACCAGCGCGTACACCACCAGTTCGATGGTGACCGGCAGCCGCTGCCAGAGAATCGACGCGACGGGCTGGTGGTAGTACAGCGAGCTGCCGAGGTCGCCGTGCAGGGCGCTGCCGAGCCAGTGCCCGTACCGGGTGAGGAAGGGCTCGTTGAGGTGCAGCTTGATGGACAGTGCCCGGACCTCCCGCGGCGTGGCGTTCGCCCCGAGCAGGGCCGTGGCGGCGTCGCCGGGCAGCGCGTTCAGCACGATGAACGTCAGGAACGACACGCCCCACAGAACGGGTAGGGAGACCAGCAGGCGGCGGCCCGCGAGTCGCAGGGCCGAGGTGCTCATATCCAGAGCAGTCCGGGCATCATCCATTGTTGTTGTAGACGTCCTGCCACAGGACTCCGGGGATCACCACGATGGTCGGGATCGGCGTGGTCAGGCCTGGTCCGCCGACGCCCTTGACGGCGATGTTGTAGCCCGCGATCGGGAACAGGAACGGCCCGTACGCCATCTTGGCCAGGTACGCGCCCAGGCTGGCGTAGTCCTTCGCCCGCTGGGCGCTGTCGACGGTTGACGCCGCCGCGTTGATCATGTTGTCGACCTTCGGGTCCCGGACGCCGGTGAACGGAGAGGTCGACGCGAACCGGAACGCGACCCCCACGCCGGTGCCCGGGTCATATGCCCCGGCCGTCTGCAGGAACGCCGTCCACTTGTGCGACTGGAAGGCGGAGATCAGCCCGGTCAGGTCGTAGGTGCGCAGGGTGACCTTCATCCCGGCCGCCTGCCATTGCGTCTGCAGGGCCTCGTCCAGCGCCTCGGCCACCGGGCTGGTGATGGTGTTGAGGGTGATGTTGATGCCGCCGGCCGCCTCGACCAGCGCCTTGGCCTTCGCCAGGTTGTAACCGAGGTAGCCCGGCACGGTCGGCTCGTAGAACAGGCCAGCCTTGGCGGTGAACGACTGGGTCACCGGATAGGTGTTCTGGAATAGCTTCGCGTCTATCTGCGCGGCGTTGGTGGCGTAGTAGATCGCCTGCCGGGCCTTGATGTTGCTGAACGGCGGGGCCCCGGTGTTCAGCTGGATGTCATAGGGCGACGTAGACGGCTCGGCCGTCACCGTGAAGTGTGACGCGAACGTCTTCACCAGCTGAGGTGTCGACATCCCCTCGTACGCCTGGCCGGAGCCGGCCAGCATCGCCTCGTACGCCGGCTCGTCGGCCGCGACGGTCTTGAAGGTCAGGCTGTCGAGGTAGGGCCTGCCCTTCTCCCAGTAATGCGGGTTGCGCTTCAGCACGAGCTGCGATCCCGGGGTATCGCTCACGACGACGAACGGCCCGGCGCCGACCGGCTTCAGGGCGAACGCATTCTCGCCCATCTTCTTGACGGCCGCCGGTGAGACGATCCAGTTGAAGATGTTGGCCTGCAGGCCATTGATGAACGGCGCGTCGACGTAGCTCAGCGAGAGCGAGAGGCTGTCTGGTCCTGTCTGGGCGATCTTCGGCGGACTCAGGAAGACCGGCTTGCAGGTGCAGGAGCTGGCGAGGTCGCGCTTCCAGTTGTCCACGACGGCGGCCGCGTTGAACGGCGTCCCGTCGGAGAACGTCACCCCCTGGCGCAGGGTGATGTTCACCGTCTTGCCGCCATCGGAGTAGGAGTATCCCGTGGCCAGGTCCGGGATCAGCTTGCCTCCGGTGCCGAGCTCGAACAGCTCCCCGTAGATGGAGTTCATGTAGCTCTGGTTCGCCGCCCCGTCGGTGTCGGTGGCAGGATCCAGGCCCGGCCAGGCGCCGGCGAAGCTGGCGCCCTCCAGCACGGTGAGCGATCCGCCATGCCTGGGCACCGAGTTGCTCGATGACGTCGGAGTCGTGCTGGATGATCCGCCGCAGGCGGCCAGCGTGAGCGACATTGCCGTCGCGAGGATGACAGGCAGCCGCAGGGCAGGCAGCCGCACGTTGCGTCTCAGACACGTTCTGGGTCTCACGTCGATGCTCCCGCTAGAGAGATACACCCGCTATGGCTGACAACGCGCTCAGCTTCCGTGACCTATCAGGTGCCCGTCCACAGCGCTTCCGCCGGGCGAAAGGGAGATGTCGGCCCGCCGCCAGACCGTCGTTAACCCCGGCTTCGCCTGCCGCTCCGGGCGGCTTCGCCCGCCGGTCCGGCGGGCTTTGCGCCCAAATCACTTAGTTCTTGCGGAACCGGGCATCGCGTGCCAGCATGATTTCAGGCGCATTAACTGTTGACAATTTTGTCGGCTAAGCCGATCTAGGGCTAAGGGCGAAGGTGAGTATGCCGGATCTGCTCGATGCCTCAGCGGAGGCCAGCACGCCGACTACCCGCACGAACGCCGCCGGGCGGCTGCTGGCCGTGCTGGATGCCTTCGGGCCGCGCAATCGCGCGCTGTCGCTGAGCGAGATATCGCGACGGTCGGGGCTGAGCCTGTCCACCGCGCACCGGCTGGTGCACGAGCTGCTGGCCTGGGGCGCGCTCGAGCGGGACCAGAGCGGCCACTATTCGATCGGAGTGCGGCTGCTCGAGCTCGCGGCGCTCGCGCCGCGCGGCCTTGACCTGCGCGAGGCAGCGTTTCCCTGCCTGGACGACCTGCACCACCGTACCCGCGGGAACGTGCATCTCGGCGTGCTCGACGGCATGGACGTCGTCTACGTCGAGGTGATCCGGGCCTGCGCCACCCACCCGACCAATGGCCGGATCGGCGATCGCTGGCCGATGCACGCGACCGGCACCGGCCTGGTCCTGCTCGCGTCCGCGGACCGGGAGCTCCAGGAGCAGGCACTGCGGCGCCCGCTTGAGCGGTTCACGCCGCTGACCATCACCGATCCCGCCCAGCTGCGCCGCAAGCTTGCCCAGGTCAGGCAGTCCGGGTTCGCGGTCGCGCTGGGGCAGATCACAGTGTCGGACCTGGTGGTAGCCGTGCCAGTCCATGACCCGTTAGGCGGTCTCGTCGCGGCGGTCAGCGTGGTGGTCGAGGCGACCAGGGCGAAGCCGCGGGCCCTGGCGATCCTGCTCGGCGACGCCTCGGCCGAGATCACCCGGCGGCTGGCGGCGCAGTCGCGGCAGGGACTGGCCAGGACCGCGCACCGCCGCGGCGGGTCCTGAATCAGCGCACCGGCTTGATGCCCAGCCACCGGAACGTGTTGTACCAGGTGATGTCCTCCATGGTGGCCGCCGGCAGGTCCAGCGACCGCAGCGTCCGGCCGGCCGGGTCCTCGCGCGGCATCGCCGGGAAGTCCGAGCCGACCAGCAGCCGGCCCGGACCCAGCAGGTCGACGAGGAAGCGCAGCGCCCGGCGGTCGAAGACCAGCGAGTCGTAGTAGAACCGGCGGGCGTACTCCAGCGGTGACGGCCCGTCGTCCGGCATGACCACCCGTTCCGGCACCCTGGGCTCCTCGTTCCAGCTGCCGCCCCAGAAGTACTGGGCGCGCGGCAGCATGAGCGGGAAGCCGCCGGCCGCGTGGCTGAACGCGATCCGCAGCTCCGGGCACTTCGCCGCGGTGCCGCCGGTGATCATGGACGCGGCCGCCATCGCGCCCTCCAGCCCGACCACGTACGTGCCCATGGCCGAGCGCGGCAGCCGGTCGGTCGCGGCCGGCATGGCGTGCACGAAGATCGCCAGGCCCAGCCGCGACGCCTCGGCGAAGAACGGCAGGAACCGCTCGTCGCCGATCGAGGCGCCCAGCACGTTCGAGGCGATCTCTACGCCGGCCAGGCCCAGGTCACCGATCGCCGCCAGCTCGGCGATGGCGGTGTCCGGGTCCTGCAGCGGCACCATGCCGAGCCCGATCAGCCTGGTCGGGTCGAACGAGCACACATCCGCGGTGACCTCGTTGACATGCCGGGACAGCGCCAGCCCATCGGCGATCGGCAGGTCGTAACGCAGCAGCGGCGGCATCGGGGTGAGCACCTCGGCGTCGACGCCGGAGGCTGCCTGGGCCTCAATCCGCCGCTCCGCCTCGAAGAAGACCTCCCTGGCCCGGAACCGGGTGGCCCCGAAGACTAGCGTCCGGTCGGTGCTGCCGCCGACCGGTTCCATCCGGGGGAAGCAGTCCGGCGCGCCGGCCGGATAGTCACGCGGCAGCAGGTGGGCATGGGCATCGACGAGCACGGCGGCCTCCGCGATGATCAGTCAGGCGGACGGGTGGACGGAAACGTGGATGGCGGACTCGCCCGGCACTTCGCCGCCCAGCGTCCGGATGGCTAGCGCCGCGTCCGCCAGCCCGAACGTGTGGGTGTGCATCTTCTCCAGCGGGAAGCGGCGCGACTCGATCAGCGCGATCGCATCCGCCATGCCCCTGGCGTCCACGCCGAACGCGCCGCGAACCGTGAGCGCGCGGTTGATGATCAGGTCGGTCCGTACCGGTATCTCGCGCTGGCCCTTGAGCCCGGCCAGCACCACCCTGCCGCCCTGCCGGACGGCCGCCAGCGCGTCCGAGACCGGCCCGGCAGCCAGCGGCGTCAGCTCCAGCGCGAGGTCGGCCATCCGGCCGTCGGTGATCTCCCGCACCCGCGCTACGACGTCTTCCGCGCCGTCGCCGTCTACTACGACGGTGTGATCGGCGCCGAACTCGCGCGCCACCGCCAGCTTGTGCGCGTCGGCGGCCAGCCCGGTGATGATGATCGTCCCGGCTCCGGCCGCCCGGGACGCGACCACGGCGGCTATGCCCCGCTGTCCGGCGCCAAGCACGAGCACGGTGTCGCCTAGCTGGACCCCGCCGAGGTGGCAGGCCCAGCGCACGCCCGCGCCCAGCGAGTTGTACATCGCGGCCAGCTCGGCCGGCAGGTCCCTGTCGACCTGGTGCAGCACGGAGGTGGGCGATAGATACATATACTCGGCCAGCCCGCCCCACAGGGCGGGCTCGGTGTCGATGCTGGTCACGCCGTGGCCGTACTTCCGGTTGCGGCAGAACTGATACCGGCCGGTCAGGCAGTCCTGGCAGTTCCGGCACGGCACGATGACCTCGACCGCCACCCGGTCGCCGGGCTGAACGCCCCAGCGCTCGGCGGCGCGCTCCCCGATCTCCTCGATGATCCCGAGTGGCTCGTGCCCGGGGATGAAGGCCGGCCTGGGCCCGCCGAGATGACCCCGGTAGGTCTCGACGTCGCTGCCGCAGATGCCGTTGGCCTCCACCCGTAGCAGGCCGTCGTCCGCGCCGACCCGCGGCCGCGGGAACTCGCGCAGCTCGATCTTCCCCGGGCCGGTCTGGACCGCGGCGCGCACCATGTCAGTCATGAGCTCTCCTCAGCGTTACTCGTGCTCGTGATTACCAGGGCTCGTGCACGATCACGCCGCGGATGTTCTTGCCGTCGCTGAGATCCCGGTACGCCTCGTTCACCTGGTCGAGCCGGTACCTGCGGGTGATCAGCTCGTCCAGCTTGAGGTCGCCGGACCGGTACAGGCGCAGCAGCCTGGGGATGTCATACAGCGGGTTGCTGTCGCCGAACAGCGCGCCTCTGATCTGGCGCTGGTAGCTGATCAGCAGGCCCGCTCGCAGGTGCACGGCGTGCTCGTCATGGTGCCCGACCGCGGTGATCGTGACCTTGCCGCCCTTGCCGGTCATCAGGACCGCGGCGTTCACCATCTCCTGCGTGACGACTCCCGGCGTCAGGATCACGTGATCGGCCAGCTGGCCCCAGGTCGTCTCGACCACGAAGTCATGCGCCTCCTGCGCGGTAGCGAAGGCGCGGGTCGCCCCGAAGACCCGGGCGGCCATCTCCCGCTTGAACTCGACCGGATCCACCACGATCACGTTCTTCGCGCCGGCGTACCTGGCCCCTTGCACGGCGTTGCTGCCGACCCCGCCGGCGCCGAAGATGACCACGGTGTCCCCGGCCCGGACCCCGGCCGCGTACACGGCCGAGCCCCAGCCGGTCGGGACACCGCAGCCGACCAGCGACGCGACCTCGAACGGGATGTCGTCCGCGATCGGCACGCAGGCCCACTCGGACACCACGGCGTACTGGGAGAACGTACCGAGCGAGCAGAACCCGCCGAGGTCCTCGTCGCCCAGGTGGAAGCGGAAGGTGCCGTCCAGGAACATGCCGCTGCCGGCGTTGAGGCCCTTGACGCACATGTTCTGGTGGCCGGTGGAGCACGGCCGGCAAGCGCCGCAGGCCGGGATGTAGCAGCAGACGATCCGGTCGCCCGGCTTCACCCGCCGCACGTCCGGCCCGACGGACTCGACCACCCCGGCGCCCTCGTGGCCGCCGACCATCGGGAACCGCACCAGGGCGTCGCCCGCGGTGATGTGGTCGTCGGAGTGACACAGCCCGGAAGCGTGCAATCGCACCCGGACCTCGTGCGCCTTCGGGTCGTCGAGCTGCAGCTCGGCCAGCTGCCAGCCGATGTGCGGGCCCCGCGCGACGGCGGCGTGGGTCGTGATCCTCATCGAGTACCGCTTCCTTCCTGGTTGGCCCATGGCTCCGCCGCGGTCATGCGGTGCCGCGCATCGACACGGTCTTGACCTGCGTGTAGTCGAGCACCGCGTCGGCGCGGGCCCCAGTGCGGATGGCCCACCTCCATGCACTCGAGCCGGCCGATCTCCGGCTCCTGTTCAGCGGTCTTCATGCTCGTGAATGATGACGCCGCGGATGTTCTTGCCGTCCAGCATGTCCTGGTAGCCCTGGTTGACCTCGTCCAGCCGGTACCGGCGGGTGATCAGCTCGTCCAGCTTGAGGTCGCCGGACTGGTACAGGCCAAGCAGCCGCGGGATGTCGAACAGCGGGTTACAGCCGCCGAAGATCGCGCCCTGGATCCGCCGCTGATAGCCGATCAGCCTGCCGGGATTCTCGTCGATGAAGCCGCCCCCGACGGCCGTGATGGTCACCTGGCCGGTCTTGCCCACCACCTGGATGGCGTTGTGAATGACCTCGTCGTGCAGCACGCCGACGGTGATGATCGCGTGGTCGGCCAGCTCACCCCGGGTGGTCTCGACGACGAACTCGTGCGCTTCCTTCGCGGTGGCGAAGGTGCGGGTGGCCCCGAACACCGCGGCCATCTCCCGCTTGAACTCCACCGGGTCGACCACCACGACGTTCTTCGCCCCGGCCAGGCTGGCCCCCTGGACCGCGTTGCTGCCGACCCCGCCGGCGCCGTAGATCACCACGGTCTGGCCGGCCCGCACCCCGGCGGCGTGCACCGCCGACCCCCAGCCGGTCGGCACGCCGCAGCCGACGAGCGAGGCGACGTCGAACGGTATCTCCTCGGGGATCTTGATGGCGGAGAGCTCGGAGACGACCGCGTACTGCGAGAACGTGCCGAGCACGCACAGCCCGCCGAGATCCTCGCCGCTGCGGTGGAACCGGAAGGTGCCGTCCGGGAACATGCCCGTGCCGGCGTTCCTGCCCGCGTCG
>Ga0307372_10001358_pt1 | contig 43038 bp, 40 predicted proteins | sample OX1MG_FD_202533 | JGI IMG/M metagenome (GOLD analysis project Ga0307372, IMG submission 202533) | Soil microbial communities from Risofladan, Vaasa, Finland - OX-1 | ecosystem: Environmental > Terrestrial > Soil > Coastal area > Acid sulfate soil | place: Finland: Risofladan, Vaasa | collected...
CGTGACTGCATTGCCTATTAGTTTCGCACAATACGCAGTCTCGTGACGACACTATCTAGCTTTTGGCTGTGGCTTTTTCTTCTCTTCGCGCTTTCCTGTGTTTTTGTTTCCCATGCCTACAGTTTACCGCTGTGCACAGGATCGTGGAAATTCAAACTGCCGTTCCACCCAAGCGTTTTTTAAGGCTGGCGCATGGATGCATCGTTTGGCTTTGCGCGGAGTCTAAATGGGGTTGTCTGCTGCTTTTTCCGTACGGTTTTGCCGTTCGGCTTTGCCGTCGCGGAAGTGGATATGTACAGCAATCCTGGAATGCTATAGCCTCAAATTTTATGGCAGTTGTGAGAGAAACCGACTACTTGGTTGTCGGCGCGGGAATTACGGGCCTGCGCGCCGCCATTGAACTGTGCGAGCATGGCCGGGTCCTGGTTGTCACCAAAGAGGCGCTGGGCGAGTCGAATACGCACTACGCGCAGGGCGGCATTGCCGTGGCCATGGGCGGCGGCGAGGACGTGGCGCTGCACCTGGATGATACGGTTCGCGCAGGCGACGGCCTGGTGGACCGCGAGGCGGCGCGGGTGCTGGTGGAAGAAGGGCCTTTGCGCGTGGAAGAGCTGCTGCGCTGGGGCACGGGGTTTGATCGCGAAAACGGCAAGCTGATGTTGACGCGCGAGGGCGCGCACAGCCGCAACCGCATTCTGCATGCCAATGGCGACGCAACCGGCGCGGAGATTGGCCGGTCACTGCTGGCCCATGCCCGCGAGCAGGAAAACATCACCCTGCTGGAGTGGACGACGACGGTCGATCTGATTGTCGAGGACGGCGTGGTTGCGGGCGTTCTGCTGCTCGACACGGCGGGCGAGCTGATTGCCGTCCGGGCTCGCGCTGTGCTGCTGGCAAGCGGCGGCGCGGGGCAGGTCTATAGCGACACGACCAATCCCGCCGTAGCCACCGGAGACGGCATTGCGATGGCCTGGAGGGCCGGAGCTGAAATAGCCGACATGGAGTTCTACCAGTTCCACCCCACCGCCCTGAGCCTGCCCGGCGTGCCGCGATTCCTGCTGTCGGAGGCGCTGCGCGGCGAGGACGCGTATCTACGCAACGCGCAGGGTGAACGATTTATGGAGCGGTATCATGCGTTGCTGGAACTGGCTCCTCGGGATGTGGTGGCGCGCGCCATCACGCGTGAGGGCACGGCGCCGGACGGATCGCTGTTGCCGGTGTATCTGGATATGCGGCATGTGACCGGCATCGACCTTTTCAAGCGGTTTCCCGGCATTTCCGCATTTCTGCTGCAGCAAGGACTGGATCTCGCACACGATCTGATCCCGGTTCGTCCGGCGGCGCACTACCTTATGGGCGGTGTGCGGGCGGATGTGAATGGGCGCACGTCACTGCCGCGCCTGTATGCGGCGGGCGAGGTGTCCTGCACGGGCGTGCATGGCGCCAACCGGCTGGCCAGCAATTCGCTGCTTGAGGGGCTGGTGTTCGGCGCGCGGGCGGCCTCCGTTATGCGGGAGGAATCTGCCGCGCCGGCGGGCGAGGCGGAGGTCACGCGGAGCTTTGCCGCCCGGCCCTCCGCGGACGAGGCTGCGGTGCTCAGGGAATTGCAGCAGCAGATGTGGCAGAATGCCGGCCTGCTGCGCGACGCCGAAGGGCTTACGAAGATGCAGAAAGAGCTGGAGCGGCTGCGCACGCATCCCGCGGCGGATCGCGCTTCGCTGGAGCTTGAAAACCTCCACGGTGTTGCGGAACTGGTGGTGCTCGCAGCCCTGGCGCGCCAGGAGAGCCGCGGGGCGCACTACCGGAATGATTTTCCCAGGCGCGACGACGAGCACTTTGCCCGGCACTCAGTGGTGCGCGGCAAGCAGGTCAGTTTTGAGGATGTGCCTCGGACGTCTTCGGTTCCGTAACTCGGCTGGCGATTGCAAAAGCGGCCAATACCACGACAATAAAGACCAGCGACCAGCCCACGGGAACCTCATACCAGTGGCTCAGAAGCATCTTCAGCGCGACAAACGCGAGAATCAGCGCCAGTCCGTAGTGCAACAGGCGTAAATGGTCGAGCGCGTTGGAGAGCGCAAAGTAGAGTGAGCGCAGGCCGAGAATCGCAAAGATGTTCGAGGTGTAGGCGATGAAGGTGTTGCGCGTAATGGCCAGTACCGCGGGGATGGAGTCGAGCGCAAAGATAAGATCGGTGAGCTCGACAGCCAGAATGATGAGCACAAACGAGGACAGCACGAGCGGCGTCCGGTTGGCCTTTTTGAAGAGCCATTGCGCGGGGCCGATGGGGCCTTCCTGGTTCGGCTTTTGCCGAAAGAGGTGGACCGCGGCGAATAGCAGGAAGACTCCAAAGATGTATTGCACCCAGTGAAAGCGGGCCAGCAGCGAGGTCCCCGCATAGATGAACAGGCCGCGCATTACGATGGCGCCCAGTATGCCCCACAGCAGGACGCGATGCTGCTGCTCCTTGTTGAGGCCGAGCGAACGGAACATGAGCAGAAAAACAAACAGGTTGTCGAGGCTCAGGGATCCCTCGACCAGGTAGCCGGAGAGAAACTCCAGTCCGCGTTCCCGCCCCTGCGTATGCGAAACGAAGATGGCAAAGCAGAAGGCCAGAGCCGCCAGGACGGCCGTCCATCCCCAAGCCGTGCGTACAGATTGGGAATAGGGCCGGCTCTGCAGCACTCCCAGGTCAACGGCCAGCAGCACCGCGACGATTGCGTGGAAGGCTATCCAATAGCCTGGAGACGCGCCGGCAAACATGCTTTGTAATGTACGGCATTTTCAGTGCTCATGCGCCTGGTTGCTTTGTAACGGGTCAGCGATACCTGTTGACCGTGCCGGCTCCGGTGTTCTGGCCGGGGTTTACAACGGCTCCGAAAATGCTTTAGTTGTCATTTTTCTTTTCTTTTTCCTTGGCCTCGCGTCTCTTTCGTCTCTGCGCCGGGTGCACCATGTAGGAAACCAGGATGCTGAGGAGGTAGAGGCAGAGCAGCGGTGTTGCGAAGATACACATCGTGAGCGGGTCCGGCGTGGGAGTAATGATGGCCGCGATGATAAAGATAATCAGAATCGCAAAGCGGATATTCTTCCATAAAAATCGCGGACTGATAATGCCGAACAGCGACAGGAAAAAGACAAAGATTGGCATCTCGAACGCAATGCCGAGACCCAGAATTACGGTGAGGAAGAGGTCGGTGTATTCGTTGACTTCAATGAGCGGGCGGAACTGGCTGCTGAAGCCGAAGAGGAAGTCGAGCGACTCCGGAAAGACCCAGCGGTATCCGAAGTAGGCTCCGCAAAGGAAGAGCGTGACCGTCGTTACCATGAAGGGCACGATGTAGCGTTTTTCGTTCTGATAAAGCCCCGGTGAAATAAACAGCCAAGCCTGATACAGCAAAAATGGCGACGCAATGATGAAGCCAGTCATGAAGCTGATTTTCAGGTACATGTTGAAGCCGTCCACCGGGTTGTGGATGACGAGCTGCGTGGGCAGGTGATGCTTGGCAAGAGCGTAGGTGATGGGCTCCTGCATGAGCTGGAATATTTTCTGGTGGAAGACCCATGCGGCGGCGAATCCGACGATCAGTGCATAAGCCGAATGGATGAGACGGTGGCGCAACTCCTCCAGGTGTTCAAGGAGGCTCATTCCGGGGAGTTCTGCGCGCTGGCTTACGGCGGATCGTGCGCGATCGAGCATGTCATCCATGGTTTAGCTGGGCCTGCTCGCTCTCTGGACCGGAGGCAAAGCCGGTGCCTGGATGATCCGAGGGTTCGTGAATTTCCTGGTTCTCGGAAGCCAGAGCCTCGGCGTATACCGGATGCGGCTCGGCTTCGGCCGCTTCGAGCATCTCTTCTGTGGCGACGGGCATGTTTGGCGGCGTGGCGCTGACGATTTCCCCAATGGAGGGAGGCAGGGCTACGGGGCGGGAGGCGATGTCTTCCGATTCGTCTTCTGCCGGTGTGGATTCAAATTCGGGAGCAGGCAATGCGGGAGCCTGCGCCGTGGCTGTCTCCAGCTTCGTTTGCCGGTCCTGCTGCTCGAGCGAGCGCAGCTCATCTTCAATCTGGGCTTTGAACTCGTTGGAGGCGCGCCGGAACTCCACCATGAGTTTGCCGATCTGCCGGGCGATTTCAGGCAGCTTTTTTGGCCCAAACAGGATGAGGGCCAGGACAAGGATCAGGCTGTAATCGGCAAAGTGCATTTAACATTCATGATACCCGCGCAATTGCCGGGTCACAATCAGCGGGACGGTCAATTTGGGGCCGTCTGAAAAGTGAAATCGGATTGCCGTTGGGATAACTGCAACAATCGTTGCAGTTGTATTAAACTTGCTGTATTGGAATGCGTTACGGTGAGCGATAAATGTGACCAATCTCAACCGCAAACATCCAATGGTGTAGATGAGTTGCAACATCCCCGCCGGTTGGGCGGCTTAGGCCGCAGCGAATCGACTGCAACTCGGGAGCAAGCTTTCAACATCCCCGTCCGGCAACGGACTGAAGGCGGAAAATGAAGTGGGTGTACTCGTAGAGGAAGCCGTTGAATTGTCATCTGCCCCTGAGGGGCAGGCCTGCTCGCTGGACAATTATCTGGCGATGCCTGATCACACGATGGACGAGCGGATTGCCGCGGCACGCGAGAAGCTGGGCAAAACCACGATCCTTCTTGGCCATCATTACCAGCGCGATGAAGTGATACGTTTTACCGACTATACCGGCGACTCCTACAAGCTTTCGAAAATTGCAGCCGGGACCGAGGCCGAGTATCTGGTTTTTTGCGGTGTGCACTTTATGGCCGAGAGCGCGGACGTCCTCGGTCGCGTTGACCAGAAGGTGATTCTGCCCGACCTGAACGCGGGCTGCTCCATGGCGGACATGGCGGAGATTGGCCAGGTCGAGGACTGCTGGGATAGGCTGCTGGACGGGGGAATCCGCCCCGACGAGATTCTGCCGCTGACCTACATGAACTCGACGGCAGCCATCAAGGCCTTCTGCGGCGAACGCGGCGGGCTGGTGTGTACTTCCTCGAATGCGCGCCAGGCTTTCGCGTGGGCCTTCGCGAAAACCGGAAAAATTCTTTTCCTGCCCGACCAGCATCTTGGCCGTAATACGGCATACGCCATGGGGATTCCGCTGGAGGAGATGGTGGTGTTCGATCCCTACCAGATCGGCGGAGGCATCTCTCCCGCACGGCTCAAAGCCGCCAGGGTGATTTTGTGGAAGGGCCACTGCTCGGTGCACCAGCGTTTTCTGCCGCAGCACGTGGACAAGGTCCGCGCAAAGTATCCGGGCATCCGCGTCATCGTGCATCCGGAGTGCCGCTGGGAGGTTTGCCAGAAGGCCGACGATTTCGGCTCAACCGAACGGCTCATCAAGCTGGTGGCAGACGCGCCGGAAGGCAGTATGTTCGCCATCGGTACGGAGATCCACCTGGTGAACCGGCTGGCTAAGGAGTTCGCGGCGAAAGGCAAGCGCATTATCACGCTGGACGACACCGGCTGCCTGTGCACAACCATGTTTCGCATCAGCCCGCAGCATCTGGCGTGGGCGCTGGAGAACCTGGTGGAAGGCCGCGTGGTGAACCAGATCAAGGTGAGTGGCGATGTGAAGCATTGGGCGCGGGTTGCGCTCGACCGTATGCTGGAGATTCATGTCTGAGATGGACTATGAGGCCAAGTACTTCACGCTCACGGAAGCACAATCGCTGCTGCCCGTCCTGGAGACTTTGCTGAAGAGGGTCATCGACGCCAAGAAGGCGATGGAGGGGATTCAGGAAGAGGTACAGGCCCTCAGCCGCCGGATCTTCCTCGCGGGCGGTATGCTCCTGGATGTGGAGCAGGCCCGGCGGCGGCGGTCGGCGCTCGACTCGCACATACAGCAGGCAAAGGACGCACTGTCAGAGATTGAAGCCATTGGGGTGCAGGTAAAGGACCTGGATACCGGGCTTCTGGATTTTCCATGTTTGATCGACGGCGAAGTCGTATTGCTGTGCTGGAAGGTGGGCGAAGAGCGCATCGAGTTCTGGCATACGCTTGACGGCGGGTTCCGCGAGCGCCAGCCTGTGGATGACCGCTTCAAGGCCAGGAAAAACAAGCCGGAGCGCCCGAACTAAACATAAGCATCTTAAGATCAAGTGCCTCGGGCTGCGTTTTTCACCCGGGCCTGTTTTGCGGCCGCGAACAATTTTTGCCGCGGTTGCGTCTGTTGTGTGGACGGCGGACTGCAAAAAGGTAACGCGACAAGCAGCCCGTCCGGGTGATATCAAACAGGTACGGTCCGTTTTGAGTCTGGCGAGGAACAGGAGTATGCAGGTGCGATTCCCCCGAACCTCTTCGAGTGTGTTGCTTCTTTGCGCAGGGCTTTGTCTTGCCGGCTGCGGAAAGTTCTTTGTGAAGAATAGCGGCGGCTCCACGCCGACCGGCAGCGGTAATTATTTTTATGTGGCCAACACCAATGCCCTTACCGTGGCGGGCTTTTCGGTCGGAAGCAGCAATCTTGCCGGCACATTGAATTCACCCTACGGCTTGGGCCTTTCCCCAAGCGCCATGACCATTACCCCGAACGGCAGCTTTATTTATATCGCTACGCTTGCCGGAGCGATCTACGGTTATTCGGTTGGTACCGACGGCTCGCTCTCGCTCATGAACAACGGCAATGCCCTGATCACAGGTGTCAGCCCGATCACCCTCAAGGTCGATCCGTCGGGCCAGTGGCTGGTGGCTGTGGACCTTACGCCGGCAGCCTATGTTTTCGCCATCAACACAAGCACCGGAGTGTTGACGCAGCAGGGAAAGCCTGTGGTGCTGGACCCAGGCAGCCCGAACCACATGACCTTTACCCCGGACAACAGCCTTCTGTATGTCTCGCTGGGCACTGGAGGGGTGGACATTTGTACCTTTAACTCGAGCACCGGCGACCTTACCAAGAGCAATCAGATTCTGATTCCGAAGGCTACGGCGAATGCGGATCAGGGGTTGGTAGTCGATCCGTCCGGCAAGTTTCTTTTCGTCGCGGAGACCGGCGCGGGCGGAGTTCGGGTGCTGTCCATCGCGTCCACCGGAGCGCTGACGGAGGTGAGCGGGTCGCCGTTTGCGACCGGCCTGGGGCCATCGGGAGTCATGGTGGACTCGACCGGCAGCTACGTCTATGTCACCAACCGCACGGACGGTACGATCAGCGCATTTACGCTTTCGTCGGCAGGGGCCCTGAGCAAGATCAGCGGTTCGCCCTTCTCGACCGGCTCAGGGCCGACCGATCTGGTTGAGGACACCGCCGCCGCCCACATCGGAGTGGCTTGCGCAGGCGGATCGCCGGACTTCCAGGTGTTTACCATCGGGAGCGCAACCAGTACGGCTCCGGGTGCTCTGACCAGCTTTGCCACCAGCAGTTCGAGCAGCCCGACGGGCGCATTCGCGGTTGTGGCTGCCGATTAAAGCAAAACCGGAAATGGTGTAAGGCGGAGCGGCGTCCCTGCACTCCATATGAAAAGGAAACACCTTACGGTAACTCTGGTTTTGGTCTAGTGTCCTGAGTCTGAAGTTCATTCAACAATTCGATTCATGGAAGCGATTCGAATATCAGCACACAGGGGCTAAAGCCCATCAGTTTTGCGCAACGGCAAAAGAAACGGGTGGTTGTACTGTAGGACCGCCGAAGCGGTATTCAAGGGGAGTTCGACTCCAAGGATCGACCCGCGAACGCCTGAATTTATTTTTGTGATTCGGCGCCGAGTGCATCTGAAATGCGGGCCGTACCAACTGGCTTGCGCGTGCCCGGGTGCGACTGGAATTTACCTGGTGGGGGAGGCGCCATACCCTCTGACTGAACGATGGCAAAATGGACGGTGCTGAAGCAATTGACGCAGCATGCTTCATGGGTAAGGCGATTTTGGCTGGTGAGAGGCTGGGGAAAGACCCGCAGACACTCTGGGCAGGTGACCATGACAAACTCCCCCCCGGAAGCGTCATGCCCGTTCTTAGCGATCCAGATCGGAGTCACCTTGCCAGAGCGTTGGAGAGGCGATGGCGCCCTATGCGTCATTGCCTCCACAATCTGTAATAGAACCGACATATTGCCGACGTTTCCCTTGGCATAGAAAGCATCCGCGGCCACGCCGGGCGGGACGGAGTTTCCTGAAAATGCGCCGCTCATGGCGATGACCTGAATTTCGGGAAAGCGTCGACGAACGACCGACAGGAACTCGAATCCTGACATGCCGGGCATGTAGAGATCGGAAAGGATGATGTTGGGAATTTCTTTTCGAATTTCGGCGAGCGCGGAGAATCCGTCTTCCGCGGATCTTACCCTGTAGCCGGCTTCAGCGAGGATGCCGGATACCAGTTCGCGCAGCAATGGCTGATCTTCGACGACGAGAATATTTGTGTTCGGTCCGGGCATTATATTTTACCTCCCAGACGGAAGTCCAGAATCAAAGTGTCTCACTGACGCTGCATAGATACTGTTCCGTTTAGCTCACGTCAATCTGAATGATTGGCGGGGCCTTGGGCGTTGGGGAGTATCTCGGGATTTTTCGCGTTATGTTCGGGTAACTCATCATGGAGAACGACATTCAGCAAGGCCCTACGCACGAGGATGCGACCGTTATATTCAATGAGTCCGAGCTTGCGGAAGCGATTCATAAAGAAGCTGACGCGGGAGCGGGTGGTGCCGATCATTTCGGCGAGTGCTTCCTGGGTGATGGGCGGAATTACCCGGTTGGATTCGCCCGGCGTACCGAATTCGGCCATGAGGAGGAGAATTCTGGCCAAGCGTTTTTCGCTGGAGTTGAAGAGCTGATCGATAAGATCGGCCTGTGTCCGCATGCTGCGGGCGAGCAGAAACTTTATAAACAGTTCAGAGAACGCGCGCTCATGGTGCATGACGCGCACCATTGCATCGCGGTTGATCTTTAGCGCCGTGCAGTCGGTAATGGCGGAGGCAGTGGCCATGCGCAAGCCACCTCCGCTGGCCAGCGTCTCCTCGCCCACGAAGTCTCCGGCGGCGAGAAGGGTGATGGTGGCCTCTTTTCCGCTCGCTGCAACAACGGTAAGTTTTGCGCGGCCATCCTGGAGATAGAAGATGGAGTCAGCGGGGTCGCCCTGATAAAAGAAGGCCTCTTTGGGGTTGAAGTGAACGATTTGCTTTCCCAGTCCTGCGTTTGCCAGAAAAGTGACCGGGTCAAAGTTCGTTGATGCTGGTTTAACCATAATTAATTCCGTTTTAGAAGGCCGTTGAGGCTATTCCTCTGCATGTTGGGCGAACGCTGAAGAATGGTAGACGGCGGCCACAATCCAGGGCCTGTAGAGGTTAGAAGACCCCAAGCCGTTTTTTTCTGCCTTGCGGGGCTGGATTTTATATATTTGATCCGGTCCCGCAGAGGCAGGACAACGAGAACTGGGTCCAATCCGTTGCTCGATATGATACTTGCAGCTACGGCTTTGGTTAAAGTGCGAAGTGCGTCCACTGCGGCAATACAACAATTGAGGGCCGAGAGGATTCCGAGTAGCTTGCTCTCAGAGGAAAGAGGCAACTGCTCCCGGTCTGGACAGAGTGTAGTCTGCCACCATCATGACATGGCCAGGAGCTGAAATCTGTTCTGTTTTGCTCACTCTTCGTGAAATGTGCGAAAGCGGGGGTATTGTGTCTGGCTGGGGAGTGGGTAGGGGGATTTTATGCCGCGGGGGCCAGGATGTAGCGGGCCGCTTGATGGTGGGAGGCTAATTGCCGGGCTCGCCGTTCAGGTTTTTTGTGGCCCGCGAGGTGAGGCCCTTGAGGACGAATTCGCGGATGAGGTTCAGGGCGGCGTCCGCGCCGGTGTCTGCCAGTCCGTTGAAGAGGACGAGCGAGCCGCCACGCTCGGCCGCGGGGTAGTAGAGGTTGGAGATGGCGGCGGCGGAGAAGTTGCCGAGGATGGCGGAGTAGTTGGGCTCCAGGTGGCCGTTGTCTCCACGAGCGATGAAGGCGGAGGAGATGGCGTAGAGAGCGCGGGAGCCGAAGTTGCCCTTTCCTTTGTAGAAGTAGCGCGGGTCCTGATGAAAGATAGAGGGATAGACGGCGCTACTGAGAATGTCAGCAGTGAAGTGCGTGGCGAAGGCGGCTCCGTACCGTTTGCCGTAGCCTGTGATGCCGCCGCCATATTCGGGAAAGACGTTGAAATACTGTTCCGTGCCTGCGACGCCGGCGACGGCGAGAAACGAGACGGGGTCGAGTACGGAGCGGAAGCCGAGCTGGAATTTCTGCTTGACCAGCATGGGCGGCGCGTTCCAGTCGTAGGTGGTGTAGAAGTTGGGGATGACGCCGGCGATGCGCTGCTGCTCGGCGATTTTGACCTGCTGCACGGAGAGCACCTGTTTGCTGCCAATGACGGTGACGTTAATGGAGTGCATGGCGACGGCGATCTTGATTGGCGGCAGGAAGTGAAATTCGCCAGGCTTGAGGTTGACGGGACTTGAGGTATAGGTGCGCATTCCCGGCGCGGATACCTGGATCTGGTAGACGGCGGGGGAAAGCCCGGAGAAGGTGAATTGACCGTCAGTCCCGGAGGGAACGGTTTGCAGGGAAATGCCGGTTGGCGTGAGGAGCGTAACGGAGACGCCCTCCAGGACCGAACCAGTAGTATCCAGGACGGTTCCCGAGATGCTGGCGATGGCCGGGGCAGGAGAAGAATCCGGAGCGGGAACTGGTTTGGATTGTGATGCTTGTGCGGGCAGGGGCGCATTGGGGAGCGCGGCGGTGTAGGAAACGGGCGTAATTGCTGCCTGTGCCTGTGCTGTGACGTGCGAGAAGACGAAAAGCACTGATAAGACAACACAGAGCTTAATGATCGTCTTGCACGGTCGCTGGAAATTCAACAAGCAACAGACCTCTTTCCAAATTCTGATACGTGTACGCGTTAGATAGACGCGGCGGATGCGCAAGCGTAACGGTAGGCCGCGATGACGATTTCGTCATTTTTTTGAGGAGGCGATGCGGGTGTTTTCGTCGAGGAGCCAGAGGTGGGCGCTGCGGATTGCCGTGTCTGATGAGGCGGGTGCGCGCGGCGACGTGGGGCGCGGCTCCGGTTTGGGTGGGGCGGAGGTGCATGGGTGAGTATTCTGTATCAGGTCTCTAGCCGAGTCAGAGGCTTTTAACCTGTTACCGATGGGCCGCTCAGTCCATGCAGGCTGCCGTACAGCGCCAAAATCCACTGTTCAGCCTTGATTTGTCGCTGTAACCGTTAGAAGTCGATGTGCATGCGGAGGCCTGGGACCCAGATGGGGCCTCGGTCTTGGTTGTAGCCGGGGTTGTTGATGTGGGTTAGCTGGATGGCTCCGTAGAGTCCGGAGCGGATGTGCCAGTTGTAGTAGCTCTCGACGATGTTTTCGCGGCCGTAGTCGAGGTGTCCGTCGCCGAGCAGGAAGCCGAGGCCGCCGTAAGCAAGATAATTCTGATGGTCTTTTTTGATGGCGTTGCTGACGAAGGCTACGCCGAATTTGTCGTTGGGGCGATGCCATTGCGAGAGGTTGTAGTCGCCGCCGAAGCTGATGGTCTGGGCGACTTCGGTGTAGACGTAGGACTCGTGCTTGTCCGGGTTCCATCCGAAGCGGGAGAAGATGCGGAGGCTGGAGGTGATGTCCTGCTGGTTGTTCCAACCGAAGCCGTATTTGACGGCGCCGAATTTCTCGGTGCTGGTGATGTCGGGGGTGGGAGTGGAACCGTTGAGGTAGTCGATGACGGACTGGCGGTAGCTTCCCATGTGGGCGTTGTTGACGTAGGCGAGGATGCGGGTGGTTCCGGCGCGGCCGGGGATGAAGGAGTGGCGCAGCTCGAACTCCCAGTTTTGCGCGCGGGCGCGGCTGAAGGCCCAGTCGAGGGCGATGCCGTTGGCGACGGTGGGCATAGCGAAGATGCCGTAGCGGGCGCTCCAGACGCGGTCGTCGTATTCGAGGACTCCGCCGACGGTGTAGCCGCGGGTGTCGGCGGCGTAGTCCCATGCGCCGTTGTTGTCGATGGTCCAGTTGGTGAACTGTAGATGGCTGTCGCTGCCTACGGCGTTGATGTCGAAGAGATCGGGGAGGCTTAGCTTGCCGGCATAGATTTCAAAGCGGCGGACGGGAACCTGCATGGCGAGCGACATGAAGTTGCGGTCGGAGGGGACCATTTTGCTGGTGAGGCCGATGGTCTGATGGATGAGGGCGCGGGCGACATAGGGAGCGGGACCGAGGTTGGGGTTGCGGACCACGTCGAGGTTGGTGAAGCCGGCGAGTCCGAGGGCCTGGCTTAGGCCGCGACCGCCGGAGCTTTCGATGTCGAGGAGCAGGTCGGTGTTGTAGCGGAGATTGTGGTGGGCCTGGATGCCGGTGTAGATGGTTCCGAGGAGCGAGGTTTTGTATTCGCCGCGGGCGGTGAAGGAGTTGGGGCCTTCGTAAGGCGAGTGAAAGGCTGGATGGGCCTGGAAGATGATGTTGGTCTGTCCGGCGATGTACCAGCGGGTGTCGCCGGGGTGGGGGAAGACGGTGAGGGATTCGGGTGGAGCGGGCGCGCTGGTGGTTGCGGTGTGAGCCTGCGGGTCTGGGGTGGAGCTAAGAGCGATGAAGCGCGGTGCGGTGATGCGAGGCTGAGGCGCCGCAGGGAGTGGTGCGTGCGACTGCGCGGCTGCGGCGGAGGCCAGCGCGAGAAGCAGGATGGTGATGCGACGCAGCAATGCGGGCAGTTCTCCAGAGGACGATGGCGTATTCGCTTTAAAGCCGGATTACAGGGCAGGCCGGGCAAATTGCGTCTGGTTCTTTATACCATACCCCCCTACCATATAATGAGATGCAGCGGAGGGTGATTGCATATGACGCAGACGACGAAGGACAAGCAGAAGCTGGTGGCGCGGATACGGAGGATTCGGGGGCAGGTGGAGGCGATTGAGAGGTCGCTGACGGCGGAGGACGACTGCGCGGACGTGCTGATGCTGCTGGCCAATGTGCGCGGCGGCGTGAACAGCCTGATGGGCGAGGTGCTGGAAGACCACATTCGCCACCATATGACGGGTGCGGAGAAGAGCACGGTTCCGATGACGGAGCTGGCTGAGGATTTGGTTGATTTGGTGCGGGCTTATTTGAAGTAAGCGGCGGCTCCGAAGGCAGGTGCGTTTTGTGCGAGGAGCGAGAGGTCCTTAACCGGCCTGGTAGGCGCGTGCGATGAGGATGAGCGCGGCGAGGTAGCAGGCGAACATGGCGACGAGGTAGAGGCGTGCTCGGGTGTTGGAGCCGCGGAATTCCTTCCAGACGAGGACTCCCCAGAGGGCGGCGATCATGGGTGAGGCCTGACCGATGGCGTAGGAGACGGAGACTCCGACGAGGTTGGCGGCGACGAGGTTGAAGACCAGGCCGATGCCCCAGACGGCTCCGCCGATGAGGCCGATGGCGTGCCATGCGGGGCGCGCGCGGAAGTAGTCGGCGAAGGCGACGGGGCTGCCGGTGATGGGGTGGCGCATGAACCAGGTGTTGACGAAGAAGCAGCAGAAGAAGGCTCCGAGGGCGAAGGCGACGGTGGTGGTGTAGGGCGTGAGCGGGTGGTCGGCGGTGAGAGCGCGGGTGACGAGGGGAGCGAAGGCTCCCATGAGAAAGCCGGAGACGATGCAGATGACGACGCCTTTGCGGGAGACGGCGCTGTTGGCGCGGCTGCCGAGGTTGGCGTAGGCGCGGCCGACGAGGATGACGGCGAGCAGGGCGAAGGCGACTCCGGCGGCAAGCAGCGGGAGGCTGCCTTTGGGCTGGATGGCGTAGCTGAGGACGACTCCTTCAACGAGCGCGATGCCGATGGAGAGCGGGAAGGCGACGGCGAGTCCGGCGATTTCGATTCCGGCGACGAGGAGCAGATTGGCGATGTTGAAGATGAATCCGCCGAGCGCGGCGTAGAAGAGATTGCTTGCGGATGCGCTGTGGAGGTTGAGCAGGAAGCTGGCGGGGCCGTGCGGCGTGGAGCCCATGGTGAAGGCGAGCAGCAGGGTGAGCAGAACGACGCCGATGGAATAGTCCCAGTAGAAAAGCTCGAAGCGATAGCGGGGCGTGAGCTTGAAGGTGTTGGCCCACGATCCCCAGCAGATGGTGCTGGTGATCATCATGAAAAGGGCGAGGCCAAAGGTGAGCGGGACGAGCATGAGCGGTTCCTCTGCGGCTGTTTGCGTGAGCGGGGTTGATGGTACACGATGGGGCGCGGAGATGGCATTCGAAATTGTGGTGGTGCGTGTGTAAGATGGGCGGTCGTACATGCCTGATATGCGGGAGAGTGATGTGAGCGTGGCCAAGCCGATTGTGATCATGGGAATTTTTGTTGTGGACCTGGCGTTTGAGACGGGAAGGCTTCCGGCGTGGGGCGAGACGGTGCTGGGGTCGGCGTTCCGGCTGGGGCCGGGCGGGAAGGGATCGAACCAGGCGATTGGCGCGGCGCGGCTGGGCGGACGGGTTAGCTTCATCAGCAGAGTGGGCAAGGACACGTTTGGCGAGATGGGGCTGCGGATGTATGAGGCGGAGGGTGTGAATACGGAGTTCGTGATTGTGGATGGCGAGCGGGCGACGGGCGCGGCGGCGATTCTGATTGAAGCGGGCAAGGGAGAGAATGCGATTGTGGTGACTCCGGGGGCGGCGAGCGCGCTGCGGACGGAGGATGTGGACCGGGCGCGGGGGCGGATTGCGGAGTCGGCGGTGTTTATGACGCAACTGGAGCTTCCGGTAGCGGTGGTGGAGCATGGGCTGCGGGTGGCGCGGGAGTGCGGGGTGGCGACGGTGCTGAATCCGGCGCCGGCGTGCGCGCTGGAGGATGCGGTGTTTGAGCTGTGCGACTATGTGACTCCGAATGAGAACGAGGCGGCGATGCTGACGGGGCTTCCGGTGGCGAGCATGGAGGACGCCGAGCGCGCGGCTACGGCGCTGCTGGGTCGCGGGGCAAAGAATGTGGTAGTGACGCTGGGAGCGCGCGGGGCGCTGGTGAAGACTGCGGAGATTACGGAACATGTGGCGGCGTACGACGCGGGTCCGGTGGTGGACACGACGGGCGCGGGCGATGCGTTTAATGCGGGGCTGGCGGTGGGATTGTCGGAGGGGATGGATCTGGTGCGGGCGGTGCGGTTTGGGTGCGCGGTGGCGGGGATTTCGGTGACGCGTCCGGGGACGGCTCCGTCGATGCCGCAGCGAGATGAGGTTGAGCGGTTGATGGGGAAGTGAGCTACAGGTTCGCGGAGTCTGCCACCCCATCCGAAATTTACCTTAGAAACCTCGCCAGGCGTTTCTGAATTCGCAGCAGTTCCTTAAGCTCGCACTCCCAAATGACGGCCACTTTCCATTTTTCAGATTTCAGCGCAGCAATGTTCGCAGCGTCTCGGATGCGATTGCGTCCTATCTTCTTACGCCAATATTCGGTGTTTGTTTTAGGCATTCTCGAGCCGCGAGCGCAGTCGTGCCCATGCCAGAAACATCCATGCACAAAAAGTGCCTTGTGCGACTTCGGAAACACGAGATCTGGCTTTCCGGGGAGGTCTTTGCGATGCAATCTGTACCGATAGCCCATGGCGTACACCATGCGCCGTACGATGAGTTCTGGCGTAGTGTCTTTGCTCTTGACTTCGCGCATGATTCGGCTGCGAGTCTGCGCATCTTCTTTCATCGGCGTAGTTCGATCTTTAGGCTCGGGTCGGTTTCAAACTCTTCAACGATTTCGTTGTATCGGGACACAAGGTCGGTCACCGCGGTCTTGCGGCCTTCCGCCGCAAACTTTGCCAGTTCGTAAAGATTTAGCGCAACAAACTGCTCGATCTCGAAGATATCAACTCGATCTGCAAGGCCAACGTTCGCGGCCAAACCTTCAGCAACACTGATTCCGCGCTGGATGGTCACCAGTATGGGCCGGTAACCGTCATTGAGATTCTCCCGACAACGGTCAATGACTGCTTCACCAGGAGAAGTGGTGACATGGATCGCAACGTCCCCCAAAAAGAAGTCTCCCGCTCGTTCTCTAGGCGCGTCAGCGGTAGAGAAGCTGTTGTGCTGAAGATGTCCCTTGCCTAACGCACAGTCTAACTTTGCGCCCACGAGATGCTGCAGTACGGCTCCGGCGTAATACATTCCGGGTGTTGTTTTCTGACGCTCTTCAGCTTGTGCGATGACATCGCGCACAACAGTGCGCAAACTGCGCGACGCATCCAGTTTGATTTTGAATGGCTTGCCTGCAAAGAATTCCTGGACGCGGTCAATCCAAAATGCTTCGACCGCCTCAAGGTCTACACTCGCCTTCCGGCTCAAGCCATTCAAAAACCCGACGTAGTCACGCATGTTTCCAAGGCTGCCGCGGGAGGTTCTGCCGCCCTCGGCGGCAAGCACGCGGTCGATGCCATGCCGCTTCAGAATGGATTGCACGGCGCCTTTGCCAAGTCCCTGAACCTGGCCGCCACCTTCAGTAATGAGTGTGGCTGGGTCGATCGGTAAGCCCATCGTTTTTGCGTGTTGGGTAACGACCAACGCGACTGAGATTGGGCCTTTTCCACGAAAACTATTTTCTGCGGTAAAGGCCGCAAGCTCCTCCTGGTGCGCACGCGCCATTATGCCGCCTGCCTTTTGCGCCTTTTCTCCGATGCAATAATCGGTTCCAGCAAATGCTCTGCTAGAAACCGAACAACGGGAACAACGACTCCATCTCCGGCCAGGTGATATGCCTCGTTGTAATTCTTGGGAAGGATGTAGGAGTCCGGCAGCCCCATCAGTCGCGCGGCCTCGCGTGGCGAAAGCAAACGGGAACGTACTACTTCACCTTCGACAATCAAAATCGTCTGCCGGCTGGAGCCACCGACCGGCGTACGCAGGCAACCAGAAATATCGTCAAAACGCACTTCAGCGCGCTGCACGCGGTCTCCATTCTCATCTGCCCGCGTGCGCCGATAAATTCCGCCGACCATTCGATACCCAAGCTGCTTCGCTTGCCCGACTTTTCGGAGATTGAGCGGACTCATCATGGAAAGCAGACGGTTCGTTTCTGCCGGAGTGTGCCAAGCAACGCCTTGGGGTTCCTCTTCAATAAAGTCGGAGAATGTGGATCTGCGTGGCGGCGGAACGGGAAGGCTCCACCAGCACCACGCAGCCTTTGCCTTCTCTGGTAGTTTGTCATAGGCCCGAACAAGGTTCGGTGGATGCCAGATCGAGTTCGGCTCCTGCATTCTGAGCATGTCTGGAACGATCTCATCGTTCTTGACGGCAATAATGAAGAGGCGTGGGCGCGACTGGGGCACGAAACGCACTGCATTTATGACCAACGCGCCGTATCGATAACCGCCCTTGACGAGCGCTGAGGCAATGGCCGCAAAGTCCTTTCCATTATGCGACCTGAGGGCTCCGCAAACATTCTCCAGCACGACAGTCTTCGGGGCGCGTTGCTCCTCATCTAAGCTCATCAGAAGTTGCCAGAACTTCCAAAACGTGCCGGAGCGCTCACCCTTCAGGCCTGCTCCAGCCCCAGCCAAAGAAAGGTCTTGGCATGGGAAGGATGCCCACGCCAGGTCTGCGCCTTCGGGAATGTCCTTCGTGGTCAACCCCGCTACATCACGAACTACCAGTTCTTGTGCTCCCCAGTTTGCGGTGTAGGCTGCTCCCTTCTTTTCGTCAAAGTCGTTCGCATAAAGACATGACCAATGGCTTCCGAGACCCGCTCGGGCCATGCCACCGCCAGCGAAGAATTCATAGAATGCGGGCACTTTACACCTTTCCTTTGAAGAGCGGCCATTGGTCGGAAACATACCGCTCTGCGGCATCCCTGACAACCCAAGCCAAGGACACCTTCTTTTGCTGCGCGATTTCTTCGAGCGATTGATATAGATGTCGCGGAAAGCTGATTGAGGCGCGTACCGACGACTCTTCATTTTTAATGTTTTGCGAATCCTTGAGCACCATATCGCCCCTCATAATTCATTACACCATAATTCACCACTCCGGTGAGGACAATCTATTGTCCTCCATTTTTGCTCCTGAACACTGTCAATTTAGAGAAATCGAACGGAAATCGATGTGGAAATTAAGGCTCCAAAGATGCGGGTTATCCCATTTTGGTTCCTCACCTTAGGATTGATCCGCATTGGTCGCACTTAAGTTCAGCGTAATGCGTTGAGGGATTGGGTTAGGGAGGCGGAGAGCTGTTTTTGGAGGGATTTGCTTAGTTTTTTGCCGTTGGCGGTTAGGTAGAAGACGTCGATGGCCATTTCGCCTTCGGTGTCGATGAGGGCGACGGCGATGTTGCACTTGTACTGTGCGAAGGCGAGAGTGATGGCGCGGAGGAGTCCGGGTGTGTCCTGTGCGACGACCTGCATGAGCGTGCTGTGCGAGGAAGACTCGTCGTCGAATTCGATGCGGGTATCGACGGGTACCTTGACCTGAGTGCGGCGCAGCGCATGGCTGCGTGCCTTGAGGAGGTTTTCGACAGACACCTTTTTAGAGACGACGTCACGAATGCTGGCGAGGAAGCGATCGACCTCGGAGGGATTGAGGGCGAGGGTCTGGAAGGCATCGGTGAACTGGAAATTGTCGACGATGACGCCGGCTTCGTTGGAGAAGGCGTCGGCCTTGACGATGTTCATGCCCCAGGCGGAGAGGACGCCGGCGATGTCGGCGAAGAGGTAGGGGCGGTCGCGGGTGATGAGGGTGATTCCGTTGAGCTGGCGGTGGACGCGGAAGGCGATCTGGATGGGATCGTCGGCGAGGGCGGCTGCCATTTTGAAGTGGTTGCGGATCTGGTCGGGCAGGCGGGTGTGCAGGTATCGCTGCGGGAGGCCTTCGAGGAAGGCGCGGATTTCATCGGCCTTTTCGGGCATGAGAGCGGTGATGCGGTTGAGCAGCGCAGGGTCCTGCTGAACATGGTAGCGGGCCTCGTCGACGCTGCGGTCCATGAAGTTGGAGGCGGCGATATAGAGCTGCCAGAGGTTTTCAGCTTTCCATGGAGTGAGAGCTTCGGGTGCGACCGCCTTGATGTCCGCGTAGGTCATGAGGGTGAGCGCTTTGAGTTGCTGCTGGGAGTTCATTTTTTTGCCGAAGGCGCGGATGGTTTCCGGCGCGAAGACATCGCGGCGGAGCGCGGCGGACATGTCGAGATGGCTGCGGATGAGGCGGCGGACGGTTTCTCGTTCCTCGGAGTCGAATTCGAGGCGAGCGAAGAGATTCTCAGACAGCTCGACGCTTTGCAGGGCATGGTCTCCGGTGCGGCGGGCCTTGCCGGTGTCGTGCATGAGGATGGCGAGCAGGAGGAGGTCGAGGCGGTCGATTTCGGGGAGCAGAGTAGCGAGGCGTTTTTCCCAGTCGTGGTGCGGCTGGCGGAGGCCGTGGATGTTATCGATGACCAGGAAGGTGTGTTCGTCGACGGTGTAGCGGTGGTAGGAGTCGCGAATGACGAGCGAATCGATACCGTGGAACTCGGGGATGAGCAGCTCGAGGATGCCGAGCGCGTGCATGGTGCGGAGGGCGTGCGCGGCGTAGGGTCCGAGCAGGACCTCGCGGAGGCAGTTCCAGAGGTAGGGGCCCTCTGGCATTTGCACGGCGAGGACGGGGAGGTTGTCTACGATGCGGTCTTCGGCGTTCTGGTTGAGCTTGTAGCCGTGCATGGCGATGATGCCGAAGATGCGCAGGATAGCGTCGCCGTCGATGCCTTCAGCCGTCTCGGACAGCACGAGGTGGCCTTGCTCAAGGAGGAAGTCGGTTCCTGGAATCGGGGTGCGTTTGCGGCGGAACTGCTTATAGAAGGAACGGCGCGGCGGCGGAAGCTCATCGATGAGCAGGGCAGCGCGGCGGAAGATGGTGCGGGCCTGCCGGTAGTAGGTGCGCATCCAGTAAGCGGGGTCGGCGGAGCCGAGTGTTTCAAGCCCGATGCTGAGCGAGGCGGCTTCGTCCTGTGAGTGCCAGTCGAGGACATTGTTGTCGCGTTTGTGGCGGTAGTGGAGGAAGCAGCGGACGGAGGCGAGGAAGTCGAAGGCGTATTCGCGCTCAGAGTGTGTACCGTAGAGGCTGTTGCCGATGGGCTTGGGCCAGGCTTTGTTCTGGTGGAGGGCGTTGAGCAGGGTGAGCCATTGCGCGAGGTGATAGTCGCGCAGGCCGCCGGGACACTCCTTGATATTAGGTTCCAGGTGGAAGATGGTGTTGCCGAACTTGGCGTGCCGGGCGCGGGCGATTTCGGTGAGGTTCTGTACGATGACGTCCCAGTCGCGGAGCGCGAGGGTGGGGAGGACATCGTTTTCGAGACGGTGGTAGAGGGAGAGATCGCCGGCGAGGAAGCGTCGGTCGAGCAGGGAGATGGTGAACTCGAGATTATCGGGGTTAACCTTGTCGCACTCCTTGAGCGTGCGTGTGGCGGGGCTGGCGCGGAGTCCGGCGTCCCACATGGCCTGAGTAACGGAGCGCAAAATCTGATGGGAGTCGCGCTCGACGGCGTCATTTCCGCACAGGTAGAGGACATCGACATCGGAGTGGGGAAAGAGTTCGCGGCGTCCGAAGCCTCCGGTGGCGACGATGGCGATGTTGGTGCGTTCTTTTTCCGAGGTGAGGCTGGTCCAGATTTTGCTGACGATGTTGTCGACGATGGCGGCTCGGCGGCGGATGGCGGTGGCGCCGTTGCCGGTGCGCTCGAAAGTCTGGCGCAGGTCAGCGCTCTCTTTTTGATAGAGGTCGAAGAGGTGCGGCAGAGGGACGACGGGCGCATTCATGGGCGTCACGAAGCTACTATAAATTGGAAGATGCTCACGGCGGTTTTCCAGTAACTCGATAGTTTTCTGTAGCGTGCAAGGCGGCTATTTCTTGAGGGAAAAGCCACTTTAGGGCATTGAGTTTCCAATACCCCTACTGGAAAGCCGTTGTATTTGCCAGCGTCGAGAGCGAAACCCGGGAGCTTAAGGCTCGAAAGGGTGAAGAAGAGGATGAACGGCTGAAGCCGTTTCTAATGATTGCCGGTGAATCCGTACGCTCTAGATAAAAAGCCGCTGAAGGGGTCGCCGGTGGTTGCCGGCGACCAGTGTGTAAGGGTCCACGGCGTCAGCGGGTATAAGCGCTGGCGCAGATTCGATCAGTAAACCGATTCCTAGAGGGCGGAACTGCCGCGTTCGTCATTTCGAATGCGGATAGCGTCGTCGATCTTGGAGCGGAAGATTTTGCCGTCGCCGATTTTGCCGGTGCGGGCAGAAGAAAGGATGGCCTGCACGGCTTTTTCGGCGAGTTCGTCGGGTACGACCATCTCAATCTTCACCTTGGGGAGAAGATCAACGGTGTACTCGCGGCCGCGATAGAACTCGGTATGGCCCTTTTGCCGGCCGTGGCCGCGGGCTTCCAGGATGGTCATGCCTTCAATGCCGACCTCAAGGAGAGCATCCTTGACGGCATCGAGCTTGGAGGGCTGAATAATTGCTTCGATCTTTTCCATATTTAAAGAATTCCCGGACAGAAAAGAGTATCAGGTTTGTTGAGGTTACGATGCATACTCGTAACCTTCCTCGCCGTGTTGGGTGACGTCGAGACCCTCCATCTCGTCTTCGCGGGTTGCGCGTAGACCGATGGTGGAGTCGACCAACTTAAGCAGAATGTAGGTGCCGATGATGGAAATAGTCCATGCGATGGCGACGCCGACGAACTGGTTGAAGAGCTGGTGCCAGTTGCCGTCCACGACGCCGGAGGGGAGCGGATTGCCCTTGGCGTCCTTGAAAATTGGGTTGATGGCGCTGGTGGCAAATACGCCGGTAAGGATGGCGCCGAGGGTTCCGCCGGCTCCGTGCACGCCGAATGCGTCGAGTGCGTCGTCGTATCCGAACCAGGTTTTAACCTTGACGACCATGAAGAAGCAGAAGGCTCCGGCGATGACGCCGATGACCAGGGCGGACATGGGCTGGACGAAGCCTGCGGCGGGAGTGATGGCGACGAGTCCGGCGACGGCTCCGGAGATAGCGCCGAGGGCGCTGGGTTTGCCGCTACGCATCCATTCGGCGGCGGCCCAACTGAGGGCGGCAGCGGCGGCAGCGAACTGTGTATTGACAAAGGCGCTGGTAGCGAGCGGGCCGGAGCCGAGGGCGCTGCCGGCGTTGAATCCGAACCAGCCGACCCAGAGCAGGCAGGCTCCGATGAAGCTGAGGACAAGCGAGTGGGGCGGCATGGCCTCGCGGGGGTATCCGATGCGCTTGCCCAGATAGAGGGCGCAGACCAGGGCCGAGACGCCGGAGGTGACGTGGACGACGGTTCCGCCGGCGAAGTCGAGGCAGGGGATGCTTCCGCCCATCGCGGCATTCAAGAGTCCGCCCTTACCCCAGACCATGTGGGCCATTGGCGAGTAGACGAAGATGGACCAGAGGGTAAGGAAAACCGCCATGCCGCTGAACTTCATGCGCTCGGCGAAGGCTCCGGTGATGAGCGCCGGGGTGATGATGGCGAACATCAGCTGATAAATCATGAAGGTCTGGAGCGGGATGGTGGCGGAGTAGGCAGGGTCGGGCTTGAGGCCGACGCCGCGGAGGAAGAGATGGTGCAGGCCGCCGATGAAGGCGGTTCCGGAGTCAAAGGCCAGGCTGTAGGTGACCAGCGCCCAGACCACGGTAATGATGCACATCATGGCGAAGCTTTGCATCATGACGGAGAGGACGTTTTTGCGGCGGACGAGGCCTCCGTAAAAGAGCGCCAGACCGGGGCCGGTCATGAGCAGGACGAGGGCGGCGCTGACGAGCATCCAGCTGTTATCTGCCGCGGACTGTGCCTGGGCGATCTGGGCCTGAAGGCGGGCTAGCTGGTCCGCTACTGGAGCGGCGGATTGCGCGAACGCGGCGCAACTGGAAAACATTGTAAGGACGAGGAAAATCCTCCAAGCACGAGAACGCATGACACTCCCAAAAGGTTTATTGCAGCCGTTTGCCTGTATGCAGAGCTATCGCTCGACAGGGATCGATTCTGCTGGATATATCCGGAGACCGGGCAACGTGGACCGGCGGCTGAGCAATACGAATGATTTACTTTTACATGGTTTGCGGGAAATGGAAAACAAGAAAAAAGGTGAACGGCGACATTCCAGAGGTGTGTGCCGGCAGAGGTGGGCGGGAAGGCATTACGACCCCAGGGTTGCGAGGCGTTATATTGGAAGATATGAGCGAGATGGCACAGGACCGGTATCTGTTTGGGAATCTGGAGAGCAGCGGAAAGAATCGCGAGAAGCTGAAAGAGGCGAGCTACGGCTATGAAGAGCCGGAGGGAATTCTTTTGACTTCGCTGGACGCGGCGATCAACTGGGTACGGAAGAGTTCGGTTTGGCCGATGACGTTTGGGCTGGCGTGTTGCGCGATTGAGATGATGTCGATGGGGGCATCGCGGTTTGATATAGCACGGTTCGGGGCGGAGGTATTTCGTCCGTCTCCGCGGCAGTCGGACCTGATGGTGATTGCGGGGCGGGTGTCGCAGAAGATGGCGCCGGTGATTCGTCGGCTGTATGACCAGATGCCGGAGCCGAAGTGGGTAATTTCGATGGGGGCATGCGCAACTTCGGGCGGGGTGTTTAACAACTATGCACTCCTGCAGGGGGTTAATCAGGTGATTCCTGTGGACGTATATGTGCCTGGATGCCCGCCGCGGCCGGAGCAGTTGATCTATGCGATTACGCTGCTGCAGGAGAAGATTCAGCAGGAGCGGGGCAGTCTGAAGAGGGCGCTTAACCTACAGTAAATGCATGGAAATAATATATTTAATTGATTTTCATGGGGGGGCGTACTGCGGTGTGATTGATATTGCCATAAGGATGAGCCGGATTCTGACTTAGGGGTGTGGTCTGCAGCGCAGGAGCCTTAATTGAAGTTGTCATTTGGAAGGCTAAAATTGAGGCAACTCGTTGAAGAATTTATGCTCTAAGAATGCGAAGGTGTGATAGCTTTAATCTTGGTGATTTTGGGGTGTATATTGCCCGTTGCGTCGATTTCTGGCTTACTTTCCATACGTTTTTATTTCACCATTTTGTATGACTTCCCATAGGTTGCGGAGGAAACACGCATGCAGTCTCGTTTGTTCCATTCACTAAGCCGGATTCTGCTTGCCGGGTGCGTGCTAGGTGTTGGCGCATCATTGCTATACGGGCAGAGTTCGTCGTCATTACCTGCTGCACCCCAGCAGCAAAAACCATCCAAGGTTGATGTTTTCGCCGGATATTCATACGGCGCACCCAAGGCGACGGTAAACACGCCACTCCCGGACGGCACGTATTTCTCTTCCCGGCCAGCGGCTGTGAATGCTGGAGCAATTGCGAGCGGAGCCTATTACTTCAGCCGCCATGTGGGCGCACAGCTCGAGTATTCGAATCACGAAGAGGGTCAGAACGACGGTTATCAGTCGGTGATGGGCGGCCTTATCTACCGGTTGCCGTTTGAGGACGGTAGTGCGGAGACTTTCGTGCACGGTCTGGCGGGCGTGACCCGTTTTGGCGGTCCGAACGACGAACTCGTTGCAGAGCATCCCTACAAGTGGGGTCCTTCGCTTGAATTAGGTGGCGGACTTGACTACCAGCTGCCGTGGTTCAACCACCATTGGTCGTATCGACTTTTCCAGGCCGATTACCAGTACATGCACATCAACTACGGGAACCAGGTCATTACTGGAGGCCGGTTGAACGCAAACGCGGCCCAGTTGAGCACCGGACTTGTGTACCACTTCGGGATCAAGCCTCCGACGCCGGTACAGTACGCTTGCTCAGCCAGCCCTGAATCTGTTTATCCGGGCGAGCCGGTTACCATAACCGGAACGGCCACGTACCTGAATCCGAAGAAGACGGCTGATTACAGCTGGTCGGGTTCAGGCGCGAGTGGTACAAGCTCAACGACGACGATTCACACGGACAACCTGGCACCGGGCAGCTACACGGTGACCGGCCACGTGGCGGAAGGCAAGAAGCCGGGCCAGTTTGCCGACTGCGCGGCGCACTTCACGGTAAAGCAGTTTGAGCCGCCGACAGTAAGCTGCGTGGCGAATCCGACGACGGTGAACCCGGGCGAGAGCTCGACGATCACGGCGACGGGTGTGAGTCCGCAGAACCGTTCGCTGACCTACAGCTACCAGGCGTCCTCAGGATCGATCAGCGGGACGAGCAACACCGCGACCTTGTCGACGACGGGTGCACCGTCCGGCGACATCACGGTGACGTGTAACGTATCCGACGACAAGGGACAGACGGCGTCCAGCACGACGACGGTGAGTGTGGCGGCTCCGCCGGCACCTGCACCGAAGACGCAGACGCTGTGCTCGATCCAGTTTGAGCATGACAAGCGGCGCCCGGCTCGCGTGGACAACGACGCGAAGGGCTGCCTGGACGACGTGGCATTGAACCTGCAGCGTTCTCCGGATGCGAAGCTGGTGGTTGTCGGCAACTCAGCGCCGGTGACCGTGTGGCATCATCATCATCGTAGCGAGGAGCCGGGAACCAAGCGTGCGTCTCAGCGAGCGGTGAACACGAAGAGCTACCTGGTGACGGAGAAGGGTATCGATGCCAGCCGCATTTCGGTGCGGACGGGCAACTCTGGAGCGAACGAGGTTGAGAACTACCTGGTTCCTGCTGGAGCGAACTTCGACTCCGATGTAATGGGCACTACCGCGGTGGACGAATCGGCTGTGAAGCCGCAAGTACGCCATGCGTTGCCTATGCGTCACCACCACTCTCACCACCACTATCGCCACCACAAAAAGGCCGCGGCAAAGAAGTAGGCCGTTACTTGAGTGGTAGATTTAACCAGAAGGCCGTCCGAAGTTCGGGCGGCCTTTCCTTTTGGCCGGAACCCTTGTTGTTATCCACAAGCGCCCAGGGAGTCGCTTATTATGAGAGACAGCAAGCGTGACCGATCAAAATTCTGAACTGAAGTTTATGAATCGAAAATTTTCGTTGCTCCCCTTCCTCGGCCTGATTGCCCTTGTTGTTTTCTTACCGTCTGCTGCCCGTGCAGCAGCCCATTCCCGATGGATTTCTGTTGGACCGACGGGCGGGGATGCGCGATCCTTTGCCTGGAGCCCTAAGGATCCCCACCATCTTTATATGGGCACGACGAACAGCTGGGTCTACGAATCGAAGGACGACGGCGCGACGTGGACGCGGTTGGCGCGGCTGGGCAAAGTGGATGACCTGGTGGTGGACAATCTGCTGGTGGACCGCGCGAATCCGAGGACGCTGTATGCGGGCGTGTGGCAGATGGACGACATGAACGGCGGCGTATACATCAGCCATGATGGTGGGCATACGTGGACGGCCAGTCCTGAGATACTTGGAAAATCGGTGCGATCGCTGGCGCAGGCGAATACGAATCCCCGGATTCTGGTGGCGGGCGCGATCAGCGGCGTGTACCGGACGGAAGACGGCGGTCTGCATTGGAAGCAGATCAGCCCGCCGGGCAGCCTTGAGATCCGGAAGATTGAGTCAATCGCAATCGATCCAACCGATTCCCGGACGATTTATGTGGGAACCTGGCATTTGCCGTGGAAGACGACGGATGGCGGGAAGACCTGGAGCAATATCAAGAAGGGGTTGATTGTCGACTCCGATATTTTCTCGATCCTGCTTGATCCGAAGTTTCCGAGCACGGTGTACATGAGTGCCTGTTCCGGGATCTACAAGAGCGATACAGGAGGGGCGTTGTTCCGGAAGATCCAGGGGATACCGACATCGGCGCGGCGTACCCGGTCGTTCCGTCAGGATCCAGCCAACCGATCGATTATCTACGCCGGGACGACCGAGGGTCTTTACAAGACGGTGGATGCGGGTGCGACGTGGAAGCGCATGACGGCCCCGAATATTGTCATCAATGACATTTACATTGATCCGAAAAATCCGCAGCGCGTGTTGCTGGCGACGGATCGCAGTGGTGTGCTGGCGAGCAATGACGGCGGGGTAAGCTTTACCGCCTCGAACGACGGAGTATCGCAGCGACAGGTGATGGCCCTGCTGTCAGACAGGAAGCATCCTGACACGATGTATGCGGGAGTGGTGAACGGCAAGAGCTTCGGCGGCGTGTTTGTGAGCAAGGATGGCGGCAAGAGCTGGAGGCAGCGGAGCGAGGGACTGGACGGGCGCGACATCTTCAGTCTGGCGCAGGCCAAGGACGGAACGATTTATGCCGGTACCAACAGTGGGATCTTCCGGCTGAATGGGGATGTGTGGGTTCCGGATAACCTGGTGGTCAACGTCAAGCACAAGACTGTCTATGTCTATCGTCATAGCCGGCGTGTGTCGCAGTCAGTTACGGCCCCGAAGAGCGATGGGCAAATCGAGGGGCAGGTGAACGCGCTCTCAGTGCTTGGACCAGTATGGTATGCCGCGACGACGCAAGGGGTGTACCGCAGCATGACGCAGGGCGCGACGTGGTCCGGTCCAATTCTGAAGGACGGAGATTACCGGCTGATGGATTACCGCAATGGTGCGGTGTATGCGGCGCAACTCGACGGACTGCGGCTGTCGTGGGATGGGGGTCTGCAATGGAAGCCGGTCAACATGCCGGTAGGCTTGTCGCCGATTGATGCGCTGGCGACGACACCAAGCGGCACGTTGTGGTTAGGGGGGCGGCAAGGCGCTTTCTACAGCAACGACCATGGAAAGACCTGGCACGCGATCCACAATCTTCCGGTGCGGGAGATCGACAGCATTCGCTATGACCCGGGGTTGCAGCGAGTGGTGCTTACGTCGCGCAGCTCGGATGTGATTTTCGCGATCAATCCGGATAATCGTACATGGCAATGGTGGGACGCGGGCTGGAAGGTGCGGATGGTGCACTCAATGAACGGCCGGCTGGTGGCGGCGTCGCTGTATGACGGTGTGGTGGTGGAGCCGCATTCTGACAGCGTGCTGGCCGAGGAAGTGGCGAAGAAATAATCGTGATTGAGTTACGCCCGGTCGCGCGCGAGGATGTGGACACACTGTTCACTCTCGATCAGATATGCTTCCAGCCGGGAATTGCTTATTCGAGGGCGGAGCTGAAGTTTTTTCTGTTTCATCCGGCGGGGATATCGTTGGTGGCGGCGGACGAGGGCGGCATTGCGGGGTTTGCCATTGCCGAGACCCGGATGCACCATGGCCAGCCGGTTGGGCATATCGTAACAATTGATGTGGATCCGTCGCGCCGCAGGCAGGGCGTGGGACGGCTGCTGATGGATGCCGTTATGGAGGGCTGCCGTGAAGCGGGCGTGTCGCGACTGCAGTTGGAGGTTGCGGTAGACAACGACGGTGGGGTTGCCTTCTACAAGGAGCTGGGTTTCAGCCCGGCGGGGCGCATTCGAGGTTACTACATGGGCAAGCTGGATGCGCTGGTGATGGAGCGGGGGACTGGCCGTCCAGTCTGACGCGTCCTTCGGGCCCAAGCGCAGAACCGACGTTTGAGGCCGCTCCCGCCACCCCGCAGACGATGACCTGTCTACGAGAGCCCCGGTTTCCGCTGGTTGCGGGGATGCGTGCTTCAGGAGCGTGTTCGCGCTGCAGGCGGCATTACTTTGCGGCGTTGACGGCGACGATGAGGGATGAGCGCGCTTCGGGCGTCACCGGGCCTTCGGCGCGCCAGAGAACTCGGCCCTGCTTATTGACGAGCAGTACGGCGATTTTGCGGGTGGTGGGGATGTGGAGCGCGCGCCGGAAGCTGTTTACATTGACATAGAGAGGGACGATCCAGGGGTAGGTCTCGGGATCGGTCTCGTCGCTGCGCATGGAGGCGTTGTCCCACCAGCGGAAGACGATATTTTCGTTGGCGGAGACGGGCATGCGATACCAGCGTAAATCGAAGTTGGTGTGCTGGAGGGCCTGGGCAGCGAGCATCCAGGTATCGATTTGGGTTTGCTGTTCGGGCTTGAAGGAGATGAGCAGCAGGTCGAACTGGGCGGCGAAGTCGGCGGGAAGGTTGAGTTTTTCCCTGGCCAGGTTGTAGGTGGAGAGGCTGGGAAACACGGCCAGGCCGGACGCCTGATTCGCCTGGGCAGCAGCGGGCACGGCCAGCGCACAATAGACGGCGCATGGCGCTACAAGTGGAATAACAAATGAGAGAAGGCGCGATAAAGGCTTCATGAAATAAGGCAATGAACAAATCCTGGTTTTGCGATTCTTCCTGCTATTCCTGATGTTGCAATTGCCGGTGGTGCAACCTGGGTATGAGTGACGCGTGGATGAACTGCTACTGACGAATGGTAACAGCGAAGTACGCAAGTTCACAGCCGGAAAGTCCCACCAGATTGATTACCGGCAGGTGTTTTATCATAAGAAGAGAAAGAAGTGAGTGAACCCCATGACTGAGCCAAGGCCCTTTCAGACAGACGATGTGCGGCTGGAGCCGATTGCCGCGAAGGTGCTTGCAGGCCAGCGCCTGAACTTTGATGATGGGGTGACGCTGTATGGGTCGCCAGACATACTGGCGGTGGGGTGGCTGGCGAACTATGTCCGCGAGAAGATGCATGGGGATGTGGCGTACTTTAATGTGAATCGCCACATTAACCCGACGAATGTGTGCGTGGCGGCGTGCCGGCTGTGTGCGTTTGGGCGCAAGAAGGGCGCGGAAGGCTCATACACCATGGCGCTGGAGCAGGCGTGGGAGACGGCGGCGTCAGGCTACAGCGAGGCGGTGACGGAGTTCCACATTGTGGGTGGGCTGCATCCGGATTTGCCGCTGGAGTATTTTCTGGACCTGGTTGCCGGACTGAAGGAGCGGTTTCCGCTGGTGCACATTAAGGCGTTCACGATGGTGGAGATTTCGTTCCTGGCGCAACGGGCGAAGCTGACGATTCCGGAGACGCTGAAGAAGCTGAAGGATGCGGGTGTGGACTCAATGCCGGGCGGCGGCGCGGAGATTTTTGCGGACCGCGTACGGCATATTATCTGCGACCACAAGATCGACGGCGACGAGTGGCTGGAGACGGCGCGGATGGTGCACGAGGCGGGGCTGAAGTCGAATGCGACGATGCTCTACGGGCACATTGAGAACGATGAGGACCGGGTGGACCATCTGCTGAAGCTGCGGAGCCTGCAGGACGATACGCACGGGTTCCAGACGTTTATTCCGCTGGCGTTTCATCCGGACAACACGCCGCTGGCGCACTTGCCTCGGACGACGGGGCTGACGGACATCCGGCAGATTGCTGTGGGCCGGCTGCTGCTGGATAATTTTCCGCACATCAAGGCCTACTGGCAGATGATGACGGCGAAGATTGCGCAGATTGCGCTGCGGTTTGGCGCGGACGACGTGGACGGCACGGTGATCGAGGAGAAGATTTATCACGATGCCGGTGCGACGACTCCGCAGGGCATGCGGCGGCAGGATTTGACGCGGCTGATTACGGCGGCGGGACGGGTTCCGGTGGAGCGGGATACGCTGTATCGCTCGGTGACGCGGGCGGAAGATACGTTTACGGTTGCGGTGTGAGGACTACTTCGCGTTTCTTTTCAAAATTGCGCGCTGAGGCTCCATTGATTTGTGCAGGATTCTGACGATCATTATGCCGTCTCCCGTTTTCTCATAGAAAATGACATGGCTTTTGTGCTCCATACGGCGCAGACCTTGTGGATCCCACTGGCAGAGGCGGCCAATCTCGGGTTTATTCGCCAACAGGCGGCAACAATCACGAATTTCCGTAGTGTATCGATCTGCCTGCTGCTCGTCCCATGTGCTGAGGGTATAGCCGATAATACCGTCCAGATCCAGTTCGGCTTCTTTTGATAACTGATAGCGTGCCAGGGTCAATCTCCGATCGGACGAAGACCGTATTTAGCACGCACGCGGTCGAAGCTACCCGGCTCTGCTATTCCACTTTCTCTTCCCTTTTTGATTGCGGCGCGCAGCGCTTTGAGCTTTGTTTCATACTCGCGCTCGTCGCGCTCGAGGGTGCGCAGGGCTGCGCGCACAACCTCGCTGGCGTTCTCGTAGCGGCCGCCCTTGATTTTTCTGGCGATAAAACGGTCGAGTTCGGGGGTGAGGTTTACATTTCGTGTGGGCATGGGAGCCTCGCTGACTTACAGGCTACACAAAATTGGCAATGCTTGCCAATTCAGCAACAACCGCAGGAGTGGCCTCGCCATGCTTCGCGGGCTTCTTTGAGGAGCAGGGGGACGGCGGCGAGGGCGGCGAGCGAGTCGAACCATGCGATGTGGAAGAGGGCGTTGACGGCGAGTCCCGCGAGAGTGATGGCGGCGAGGTAGGCGCAGGTGACGGACTGGACGGCATCGGCGGCGAGAGCGGTGTTTCCGGTGCGTCGCGCTTCTCGGCGTTTGAGCCAGGCTAATACGGGCATGACGATGAGGGCTGCGGCGGTAACGGCGATGCCGAGGATGCTGACTTCCGGGTGATGCTGGAGAGCCAGCGAGAGCGCGGCGATGATGCAGACGACTCCGGCGAGGGTGTAAAGCAGAACGGCAGCGGACCGGGTGGTGAGGCGTTCGGAGAAGGCAACTCCGGGGAGAAGCGGCAGCAAGACGACCGTGGCGGAGAGCAGTTCGACGAGGCTGTCTGATCCGAAGGCGAGCAGGACGGGGCTGTGCGCGGCGGCCGCGGCGTAGAGCGAGAGGATGCACTCGGCAAGCATCCAGGCGAGAGTGATGCCCTGCAGCCAATAGATTGTGGAACGGTGTGGCGAAGCGCAGGTTGGCTGCGAATGTGTTGGCTGCTCGTGGTGCTGGGCGAGTTCCGGCATGGCTAGAGGATACCGCTGGAAATCACGAACGGGAAGGCGGCGCTTAGACTGCCGGTGCGGGGTTTGGCGGCTTGGCGCGGTTCTTTTTGGCGTGGCGGCGGCGGACGTCGCGGATGGCGACGACGATCAACGAGACAAAGGTGACGGTGACGAGGATGACGGCGGTCCAGCCGTGAAGCTGGGCCACTTCTCCATAGAGCAGGGCGAGGCCGACGAAGACGAAGAATAAGTGTGCGCAGAAGACGTGCAGCGAGGCCTTGCCGAGGGTGAGGAAGGGTTCGCGGGAGACGGCTTTGACGACGTACTTGCGCGATGCATAGACCACAACGCTGAAGCAGATAAGGTTGAGGACGCGGAGCGGGCCGATTTGCCACTTGTCGAGCTGGAGGCCCAGCGCCTGCTGGGTGAGGTGGGGGCCGAGCCATCCGTAGCGGATGAAGATGAACAGGATGCTGATGACAAAGCAGGCGATGACTGCCGGGCGAGGAATGTAGCGGAAGGGGATGAAGTCGCGGGCGAGTCCGGCGCCAAGCCAGAGTCCGATGATCCAGACGGCCTGCCAGGCGAAGAGGTTGAAGGCCCCGGTCTCCTGCAGGGGGATGTGGAGGTGGGTGATATGGACGATCCAGTTATGGACGAGGTCGCGGAGACCGAATTGAGCCAGTAACCAGACGAGCATGCTGGCGGCGAGGATCTTCTTCCAGCCGATGCGGATGGAGAGGGAGAGGATGATGGGGGTGAAGAGCAGGAAGGTGACGTACATGGGGAGGATGTCGAGCAGGGGCGGGCAGTAGAGGAGCAGGAGCGATCCGAGGATGGCGGTGCCGGGGTGGGCGAGGTAAAAGTTGAGCAGGTTGGTGATGGCGGCGCGATGGTTGTGGACGGCGTAGGCGGCGGCGACGGTGAAGGCGAGGAAAAGCAGCAGCAGGTGGTAGCCGTAGATTTTGAGGGTGCGGCGGAGGAGCTTGAAGTGGACTCCGGCCTCGTCGTGCTGCATTTCGTAAATGTAGATGCGTCCGACGAGCAGGGCGGACATGAAGACGAAGCCTTCGGCGGAGGAGATGAAGCCGAAGGGCTGGTTGACGAAGTCGCTCATGTGGGTGGGGAGATGAGTGAGGGTCATCCAGACGAGGAAGAGGCCGCGAAGGGCGTCGAGCTCGGGGCGTCGTTCCAGCTTGGGCAAGTGAAGGGTCATAGGTGCTGGCCGCACGGGCGAACGCGGTGCTGGCCGCACGGGCGAACGCGCTTCGCGCCATTCTGTTGCCCGCTTTCGTGGCTCTCCCTTTGGTCGGGATGGGCGCTGGGCAGCTTCTCCGCTAAGGTTTCGTCGGCTTTCGCGGTACTCCTGTTAGTTCATGCGAAGAGGCCTTCGCGTCATCGCGATGACCCTAATTGTAGTCCTGCCCCTGGTGGGTAGGATGCCGCCCCAATAGTGTCAGCAGACTCCTAGTATGCGGGGATGCCGGTGATGCTTTGGCCGATGACGAGGGTGTGGATGTCGTGGGTGCCCTCGTAGGTTTTGACGGATTCGAGGTTCATCATGTGGCGCATGACGGGGTAGTCGTCGGTGATGCCGTTTCCGCCGAGGATGTCGCGGGCGAGGCGGGCGCACTCGAGGGCCATCCAGACATTGTTTCGCTTGGCCATGGAGATGTGCTGATGATCGACGGCGCCGGAGTCCTTGAGGCGGCCGACCTGGAGGATGAGGAGCTGGCCCTTGGTGATCTCGGAGATCATCCAGGTGAGTTTTTCCTGGACGAGCTGGTGGGAGGCGATGGGCTGGTCGCGGAACTGCTTGCGGAGGAGCGAATACTGTAGGGCGGTGTCGTAGCAGGACATGGCTGCGCCGATGGCTCCCCAGGCGATGCCGTAGCGGGCCTGGTTGAGGCACATGAGGGGCGACTTGAGGCCGCCGGTGCCGGGGAGGAGGTTTTTGGCGGGGATGCGGACGTCCTGCAGCGAGAGGCCGGAGGTGACGGAGGCGCGGAGAGACCATTTGCTGTGGACGTCGTAGGCGGAGAAGCCGGGGCGGTCGGTTTCGACCAGGAAGCCTCGGACTTTGTCATTTTCGTCGGCGACTTTAGCCCAGACGATAGCGACGTCGGAGATGGTTCCGGAGGTGATCCACATTTTTTCGCCGTTGAGGATGTATTCGTCTCCGGATTTGACGGCGCGGGTGCGCATGCCGCCGGGATTGGAGCCGAAGTCGGGCTCGGTAAGGCCGAAGCAGCCGAGTTTTTCTCCGGTGGCGAGTTTGGGGAGCCAGTAGTCTTTCTGTTCGTCAGATCCGAAGGTGTAGATGGGGTACATGACGAGGGCGGACTGGACGCTGACGAAGCTGCGGACGCCGGAGTCTCCGCGCTCGAGTTCCTGCATGACGAGGCCGTACTCGACATTGGACATGCCTGCGCAGCCGTAGCCTTCGATGTTGGCTCCGAAGAAGCCGAGCTGGCCCATGGGGGCGACGAGCTCGCGGGGGAAGCGGCCCTCGCGGTTGCACTCCTCGATGATGGGGATTAGGTTGTCCTCGATGAAGTCGCGCGCGGTGGAGCGGGCGAGGCGCTCGTCCTCGGAGAGAAGATTGTCAAAGCCGATGAAGTCGACACCTTTGAATTTGAAGGCCATGGTTAAAGCTCCCTTGCTGGTGAAGCAAACTACTCAGATTAGCAGAGATGCGCTGGAGATACTGTCAGATTAAACACTGAAGCTGTGGGCGGCGGCGGCGCGTGGCCGTGGCGGTCTATGAAGGGCGTACACCTGTGGACTGCCAAACCGGCACCGCGTAGAGCGATGGATAAAACGTTTGACTTGATTTGAAAATTCGCCGGGGAAAGTTGCTTGCGCAAGGAAAGGCTGAGGTGTAGAAGGCTTTATCGGTGTGGTGCGAGCGAAACGGGTTGGCGGAGTAGGGACGTGCGTAACCGGCAGCGCAGAAAGGTGCCTGACTGACAGGCGTGGTGCCGCTACAATCAGAAATGTCAAAAATCTCTACTCTGCTACTGGACGATTTGATTGGCTAAGGTCATACGCATCAGCGATAAACGGGTCGTAAAGGTCATCGACCCGGAGCCGTTGAAGGACGCAGGGATCAACTGCGGCGTTTATTTCGGCGTGATGCTGATTGCGGTGATTCTGGACCGGATTTTCCCCTTTAAATCGGCGCTGACGAGTGTGCTTGTTGTTGTGCCGTATCTGCTGGTTCTTGGGTTTATTCTGTGGCGCCGAATCATGCAGCGGCCGGAGTTTCCGGTGGGGAAGCCGCTGGATGCCATATTTCCGTTCATCCTGGTATGGGCAGGCGCATTTTTTATTTCGATTCTGTTTGCTTATAGCGATGGGTTGTTCAGTCCGCTGACTCTGGTGGGTAAGCTGAACCATATTGGGACGATTCTGGAAGAGCCAGTAACGCAGGAGTTGGTATTTCGGGCGGCACTGCTGACTTCGCTGCAACAGACGCGGCTGGGGGAGATGGTGTTTTTTCGTGTTGAGGTGAGTGTGCTGGCCGGAGCGGGGATTTTTGCATTCCTGCATGCGATTGTGTTCGCCACGGCTGGATTTTCCTTCTCGGATGTCATGATCACGGGAATGATGTCGCTGATCCTCAGCTCCATATACGGCTGGATTTACGTGAAGACGGAAAACGTCTGGTACGGGGTGTTTTTGCACGCGCTGATCAACTTTGGGCGCTGGGGCTGAGACGAAGGCCGGACCTGGTTGCGTCCAACACTGCCGATAGAATCGAGACATGCTGGAAGTGGTGAATCCGATAGCTGCCGGGGCGATCAGGCTGATGGTGTTTGATCTGGACGGGACGCTGATTGACTCGCGGCGTGACCTGGCGACGGCGGTGAATGCGATGCTGCGCCAGATGGGACGCAATGCGCTGCCGGAGGCGGTGATTGCCGAGTATGTGGGCGACGGCGCGGGGATGCTGGTGCGGCGGGCGCTGGGCGATCCGGAGGACGAAACGCTGGTGGAGGACGGGCTGGAGCGGTTTCTGGCTTGTTACCGGACGCACATGCTGGACCATACTTACGTTTATGACGGGGTGTTTGCGGCTCTGGATGTGCTGCGGACGATGCCTGATGGTGGAGAGCGGCAGTTTGCGGTGCTGACCAACAAGCCGGTTCGTCCGGCGCAGCGGATTTGCGATGCTCTGGGGCTGCGGAAGTACTTTTTCGAGATTTATGGCGGCAACAGCTTTGCGACGAAGAAGCCTGACCCTGAGGGTTTGCAGGCGTTGATGCGCGAGGCGGGGGCGAGGCCGGAGCAGACGGTGATGGTGGGTGACTCCGTCGTGGATGTTTTAACCGCGCGGAATGCGGGAACATCTGTAATCGGTTGCAGGTTTGGACTTTCATCGCATACATTGGAAACAGTCGACTCCGACTGCCTGGTCGATGCACCGTTGGAGTGGGCGATGGCGATGGGCGCCGTGGTCCAACCATAAGAGGAGACGATCGACTGCCTGGTCTACTTCGAAATTCTGTACGGCACCTGCCGTACGGGATGCGAAGACGAAGCGTGAAGAGGCGAGCTAGTACTTTTTGGGGCACAGATCGACGCATACGTATCATTGTTTTGCCGTTGGAAGGCAGACCCTGCTTTGCATACCCACGTTCTCTGAACGGCAATGGACAGGAACGGGCGCTTTGCGTCCACAACATTGATGAGGTTAGGTTCTTGTTGCGTTCCAGGCTGACCGCAAGCGGCTGTTTCACTGTATATGTATTGATTGGTTTGATGGGACTGCCGGCAACTGCTGTGTCGCAGGTTGCAGAGGCGCGAGTGGTGCTGACGACGCCGAGTGGCTTGACGGTGGCCAGGACAACGACCGATGCGACGGGCGGGTTTGAGCTGGCTCCGAAGCAGGCGGGAAGCCATTACCATGGGGAATTCAACTTTCTCTATCGCAATTCGTCGATGGCTGCGCAACAGAGGCTATCGCCGAGCAAGCCCCCTGAGTCGCGGAGCATTTACGAAGGGGATTTAACCGGGCCGCTACCGCATTTGAGAAGCACGATGTTTCTGCTTTCGGTGAACCGGCAGGCAGAGAATCTGGATGCGGTGGTGAATGCGACGGTGGCGCCGACGCCGGAGAATCCGCTGGGAGTTTACAACGTGAATGTGCCGGCGCCGACGCGCGACAGAGCAACCTTCACCGCCCGTATTCCCCAAAGGAAGTGCGGGTTTTACGCTTGCGATACAGGTGAGGGCGTGACCGCTGATTTTTCAGGAACGAGAGAGGGGTAATTCGGGTGGGTCAATCTATGACGAAATTAAAGACGTTGCTTGCGGTTTTTCTGATCTTCACTTCCGTGCTTTGCCTGGAAGCACAGGATTCCCATAAGACTCTGCCGAACTGGATGCTGGGGCCGCTTGTGCGTGCCAAGCAGGGCGAGCCGGTGATTGTTCCAGATGTGAAGGCGACGTTTATGGGGCCAATCCGGAAGGCTCTGGTGCATTGGGAAGCGCTGCATACGTTCAATCCGGCGGCAATAGTGCGCGATGGGAAGATCGTGGTGCTGTATCGCGCGGAGGACAACACGGGCGCGATGGAGATTGGCGGGCATACGTCGCGGATAGGCATGGCGACGAGCACGGATGGGATGCATTTTGACCGGCGTTCGACGCCGGTGTTTTATCCGTCGAATGATGCGCAGAAGGCGCGCGAGTGGCCGGGCGGGACGGAAGACCCGCGCATTGTGGAGAGCTCGGACGGAACGTATGTGCTGGCGTACACGCAGTGGAACCGCAAGAATTATCGCGTGGGGATTGCGACGTCGCGGGATTTGATTCATTGGAAGAAGTGGGGGCCGGCGTTCCAGGATGCGGGGCCGAAGTATGCGACTTTTCTGTACAAGTCAGCCGGGATTGTTACGGAGCTGAAGGGCGGAAAGCTGGTGGCGGCGAAGATTCATGGGAAGTACTGGATGTACTGGGGGGAGAAGCAGATTCGGTTGGCGACGTCGAAGGATTTGATTCACTGGACTCCGGTGGAGGATGCGAAGGGCCACACAGTGGTGGTGCTGGGGCCGCGGAGTGGGCACTTTGACAGCGGATTTCCTGAGGTGGGGCCGCCGCCGCTGCTGACGCGGAAGGGGATTCTGGTGATTTACAACGGCAAGAACGGGAGCGGGCCGGATCGCGACAAGGAGCTTGGACCGGGATCGTATGCGGCGGGCGAAGCGCTGTTCAGCACGGCGAATCCGGAGAAGCTGCTGGATCGGTCGGCGCAGCCGGTGCTGTGGCCGGAGATGCCCTACGAGATGACTGGGCAGTACAAGGCGGGCACGACGTTCTCCGAAGGGCTGGTGTATTTCAAGGACAAGTGGTTTTTGTACTACGGCTGCGCGGACTCGCGGGTGGGCGTGGTGATGACGGACGGCAAGGGATTTGACGCGGCGTTGAATCCGTAGCGGGCGGCCGGGTTCTGCCTGAACTTGACGGCGTCTGACGGTGCCGGGCGGGCGGACTGCACGACGGGAAGATTCGCTACGATAGGAGTGTGGACTTTCAATTAGTGAGCGACTATACGCCGCGGGGCGACCAGACGACGGCGATTCCGGAACTGGTGCGGGGCGTGCTTGCGGGCGAGCAGCACCAGGTGCTGCTGGGCGTGACGGGTTCGGGCAAGACCTACACGATGGCCAAGATCATCGAGGAGCTGAACCGCCCGGCGCTGATATTGGCGCATAACAAGACGCTGGCGGCGCAGCTCTACCACGAGTTCAAGCAGTTTTTCCCGGGGAATGCGGTCGAGTACTTTGTGTCGTACTACGACTACTACCAGCCGGAGGCGTATATTCCGGCGGGCGATCTCTACATAGAAAAAGAAGCCACGATCAACGAGGAGTTGGACAAGCTGCGGCTGTCGGCGACGCGGTCGCTGTTTGAACGACGGGACGCGATTATTGTGTCGTCGGTGTCGTGCATTTACGGCCTGGGTTCGCCGGAGGCGTATTACGGGATGCTACTGCTGCTGGAGAAGGGGCAGAAGATCCGGCGCGAGGATATAACGAAGCGGCTGGTGGAGATTTTGTACGAGCGGAATGACGCGGACTTCCGGCGCGGAACGTTTCGGGTGCGGGGCGATGTGATTGAGGTGTATCCGACGTATGACGAGAACGCGTACCGGATTGAGCTGTTCGGGGATGAGATTGATTCGCTGGCGCAGATCGATCCGCTGTTCGGGACGGTGAAGGAGAAGTATGCGCGGCTTCCGATTTATCCGAAGAGCCACTATGTGGTTCAGCCGGAGCGGAAGCGGACGGCGGTGGACTCGATTCTGGAAGAGCTGGAGTGGTGGGAGAAGGACCTGGAGCAGCAGGGCCGGATGGTGGAGTCGCAGAGGATTCATCAGCGGACGCGGTTCGATCTGGAGATGATCAAGTCGATGGGCTATTGCCACGGGATTGAGAATTACTCGCGGCATTTTTCAGGGCGGCTGCCGGGCGAGCCTCCGCCGACGCTGCTGGATTATTTTCCGCGGGACTTCATGGTGTTTATTGATGAGTCGCACGCGACGGTTCCGCAGCTGCATGGGATGTGGCATGGGGACCGTTCGCGGAAGCAGAACCTGGTGGATTATGGGTTCCGGCTGCCGTCGGCGGTGGACAATCGTCCGCTGAAGTTTGAGGAGTTTGAGGCGCGGGTGAACCAGACGATTTATGTGTCGGCGACGCCGGGGCCGTACGAGCTGACGAAGGCCGGCGGCGTGGTGGTGGAGCAGATTATTCGTCCGACGGGGCTGATTGATCCGGAGGTTGAGATACGGCCGATTCGGGGGCAGATTGATGATCTGCTGGCGGAGATTCGAGACCGCGCGGCGAAGAACGAGCGGGTGCTGGTGACGACGCTGACGAAGCGGATGGCCGAGGACCTGGCGGGGTACTACGCTGAGGTGGGCGTGCGGTGCCGGTATATGCACTCGGAGATTGAGACGCTGGAGCGGGTGAAGTTGCTGCGGGACTTGCGCAAGGGCGAGTATGACGTGCTGATCGGGATCAACCTGTTGCGCGAGGGGCTGGATTTGCCGGAGGTTTCGCTGGTGGCGATTCTGGACGCGGACAAAGAGGGATTTCTGCGGTCTGCGGGGTCGCTGATTCAGACGATGGGACGCGCGGCGCGGCATGTGAACGGGCGGGCGATTCTGTATGCCGATCGAATGACCGACTCGATGAAGCAGGCGATTGGGGAGACGACGCGGCGGCGCGAGGTGCAGCGGGCTTACAACGAAGAGCACGGGATTACGCCTACGTCGGTGATTCGCCCGACGGATATGGCGCTGGCAAGGATTATGAAGGCGGAGTATGCGGACCTGACGGAAGAGACGGACGCGATGCCGGAGTTGAGGTCGCAGGAAGAGCTGGATGTGCATATCGGGAATCTGGAGTCGGACATGCGGGAGGCTGCTCGGAAGTTCGAGTTTGAGAAGGCGGCGAAGCTGCGGGACCGGATCAAGGAGCTGCGGACGAAGGAGTTTTTGTTTGGGTAGGGGGACTACTTTGCGTGAGAATGAGGCAGGTTTCGTTGTCTGTCTCAATGAAAATGCGGATGTTATCCACAGCGGCGCGTGGCATTGTTTCGATCACGCTCGTTGAGCAGTTGCCAACACGAATCCAGATCACTTTCGAGGGGTTCCGTTGCAGCATGCTCCTCTCAGCAAAATCTGAATCTTTCGAGACAATCACATAGCCGTTAGCTTGCGCATAATCCCATATAGCGGTATCTCCCGCCGATCCCAAGTCGCAGTTGTGGACATGTTGCAAATGAGAATAGACATCGGCGAGAGAGGCAACGAGCCGGGGTGACAAGTTCTCATCCAGAAGAAGCTTCACGCTGAGAGGACTTCCAGTTTCCGCTCACGATCTGCCGCGAATGCGAGACATGCGCGGATGTCTTGTTCGGTCAGATAAGGGAAATCCTGAAGGACCTGATCGTGTGTCATTCCGGATGCAAGGTAATCGAGTACATCGGAGACTGTGATACGCAGGCCACGTATACATGGCTTCCCGCGACGCTTTCCTGATTCGATGGTAATGATGTCGGAATAGTCCACAATGCCCATAGCGTAGGCGAAAAGCCGGGCGGAGGCAAATTTTGCGCCCGTCGCAGATGAGGATGTTTCCGGCGGGCGTGGTGATGCGATAGGCGGCGAGGTCGCGGCTGCCGACGTAATAGAGATTACCGGCGATGCGGAAGGGCTTCTGGGGAGTGGTCCAGTCCTTGTTGATCTGGGCATGGAGCGGCGCGAGGCCAAGGGTGAGGGCGAGAAGAGAAGTGATGGCGCGCAGGCGTTTCCGAATGAAGGTCACTCTGCCCTGATAGCAGGCCGGCCCTGTGGATTACAAGTGAGGCTTCAGAGTCGCCGTCGGCGGTGGCCTAGCCCATTTTGATGCCGTTCTCGCCCATGGTCGCAAAGACCTGAAACAGGTTGGTCATTCCGAGCAGCTCACGCAGTTGCTTGCCGATGTTGATGAGCTCGAGAGTTGAGCCTGCGGAGCGGGCAGAGACGTAAAGGCGGACGAGGGTTCCGAGGCCGAGGCTGTCGACGCGGGTGAGATCGGTGAGGTCGATTACGACGCGCTTGTGGTCAGGGGAAAGGGCGCTGACCGGTCCGTAAAGGGCGTCGCCTACACCGGCAATCAGTTTGCCGTGGCACTTCACAACGGCGGCATTTGGTGTGGACTCAATTTCAATCGTCAGAGGACAGGCGGCGGTGGACATTCGTAGCTCCCCTCGCAGGATGGGATAACAATCCCCGCGATTGTCGCACGGGGAAGCGGGGGAAGGGAACGAAGATTTAATGCCGGGTCAGGAGGATGAAGGCCTGTGGCGGAGGGCTATCCGCTGTATGCGAATACGGTGAAGAGATTCGTGAGCCCGAGCAGATCGCGAATGGGCTTCCCGACGTTCACCAACTCCAGCGTGCAACCGGACGAGCGGGTGGACACATAGAGACGGATGAGTGCGCCTATACCCGTGCTGTCGATACGGGAAAGCTTTTCCATATCGAGAAGGATTTTTTTACTCTGCGGGATGATTTCGCTGATGGTGTCGTAAAAGTACCTTTGCGTACCGGCCACCAGCTTGCCGGAGCAACGCACGACTGCAATATAGGTGGTGCGCTCGATATGAACAGACAGAAGATTCGATACATCTGAATCAGACATTGGGTGGTTCCTTAGGGAATACCAGAACTTGTCTGTGATATGACAGGCAAATTGTCGCATACTCGGGGCGGGAAAGGAATGGGCAGAGCAAGTCGAGCAACTCAGCGCCGTGGCAAAATCCACGGATGGGGCAGGTTGGAGGCGCCAGGCGGCCAGCGATAACCGGGCCGGGTCACAGGCAGTTTCGGCTACTTCTACTTCAAAAACTCGGACATCGCGGGTGCCGAGGCGGCGGCGGCGGGAGGGTTGGGCAAGTTCAGAATCTGCATGACGGTACGCAGCATGCTTTGGTGCTGGTAGAGGGTGGAGGATGCTTGCTGATAGCCGGTCTTTGCGAGCGGTCCCCAGAAGACGGGAGAGACATGGCCGCCTCCGTGCGTGGTGTCAGTGGTGGCTGCCTCGTCGAAGTCCACGATGAGCACGCCGTTGCCTGCCGGTTGGAAGGCGGGATCGTTTGAGAGCGGCGAGACGACATTTGTCTGCAGCCAGGTGTCTGCCTGAAGGGGAGTTCCGTCGTGCGCATCGTCGTCAATATTGGGAATGATGAAGGAGAACTGGGGAAGATTGCCGTTGGCCAGATCGGTAGCAAACTGCGAGAAGGGCCAGATATGCTGGTTCGCCACCTGTTGGTTGCCGGCTATGTCAGAGAGCATGGCGAACGGATTATGCCGAATCACGTAGAGTCCAGTGTTTCCGCCCAGGTATCCAACATAGGGAATACCTTCGGCGTAGATTTTGAACGACACGCCGGCAGCCAGCAGGCGGCGCGCAATGTTATCAACGTTCCAGACCTGCGTGGAGCTGTCATTGTTCGTGAGCACTTGTCCCGTGGTCAGCCAGAAGTAGTTGCCGATGGAGGGATGCGTGTTTGCATAGTAGTTGGTAGGCAGGGCGCCATTGGATATGAGGCTGTTCAGGCTGGGCCAGGATGTGGTGTTGCCCACAACGGTGGAATAACTCTGGTTTTCTTCCATGACCATGACCACGTGATTTCCGGATGGGGCCTGGGATTGCACGGTGATCGTGGCTTTACCCAATTGGGACGAATCCTGGACGCTGGTGGCTGTGATGGTGACGGTTCCGGCGGATGCTGGCGCGGTGAAGAGGCCGCTTGACGTGATGGATCCGGCGCTAGCAGTCCAGGTGACGGCGGAGCTGTAGCTTCCTGTGCCATTGACGGTTGCCGCGCATTGCGAAGTGGCGCCTGGGGCAACGCT
>Ga0307372_10001359_pt1 | contig 43013 bp, 38 predicted proteins | sample OX1MG_FD_202533 | JGI IMG/M metagenome (GOLD analysis project Ga0307372, IMG submission 202533) | Soil microbial communities from Risofladan, Vaasa, Finland - OX-1 | ecosystem: Environmental > Terrestrial > Soil > Coastal area > Acid sulfate soil | place: Finland: Risofladan, Vaasa | collected...
CCAGCGCCGCGGGGTCGAGGTCGGCGACGAGATCGCCCTTGCTCGGGGAGCGCCGCTTCACCTCGGCGATGACGGCGAGCCCCGCGCTGCCCGACGTCGCCCGGCCGCCGCTCAGCGCCGCGAGGAAGGGCCGGGGCTCGGGGGCGTGGGCGAGGCCCGCAACCAGGTCGTCGATGCCGCGCTCGTCGGCCGCGAGCCGGGCGCGGTGGTGCGCCACGATGCCGTCCAGGTAGGTCGCCACCCCCAGAGCCTACCGGCGCCCCGGGGTCGGCCCAGGGACATCACCACCGCTTGGCCGCCGGCGCGCCATGCTTGTGGGATGGCACGTGAGCAGGAGCGCGCATCGAGGACCGGGTCGCACGGCACCGTCGTCGTCATCGAGGACGACCGGCACATCGCCGATCTCGTCGACCTCTACCTCCGCAACGCGGGCTTCCGCGTGCTGCAGGCGGCTGACGCGAGGCGGGGCCTCGAGCTCGTCGCCCAGGAGAAGCCGAACCTCGTGCTCCTCGACATCGGCCTGCCCGGTCCGATGGACGGCCTCGAGGCCTGCCGGGAGCTGCGGCGCACGGGCGACGTCCCGATCGTCATCCTCACCGCCCGCGACGACGAGGTCGACCGGATCCTCGGGCTCGAGCTCGGCGCGGACGACTACGTGACCAAGCCCTTCTCGCCCCGCGAGCTGGTCGCGCGCGTCCGTGCGATCCTCCGCCGCTCGGAGGGCTCCCGGCGCACGACCGACGCGCCACGCTCGGTCGGCGCGGTGGTGGTCGACCCGCTGCGCCGTGAGGTTCGGGCGAACGACGAGCCGGTCTCCTTGACCGCTCGGGAGTTCGACCTCCTCGCGCACTTCGCGGAGAACACCGGCATCGTCTTCACTCGCCAGCAGCTGCTCGACTCGGTCTGGGGCCCGGGATGGTACGGCGACGAGCGGACGGTGGACGTCCACGTCCGCCAGCTTCGGCGCAAGCTCGGCGACGCCCTCCCGCTCGCGACCGTCTGGGGCGTCGGCTACCGGTGCGACTGAGCGGGGGGCGCCCGCCGGGGCGGGCGAACCGGGCGCGCTGAGCCGTGCGCACCCGCATCACCCTCGGCGTCGTCGCCGTGCTCGTCGGCGCCCTCTTGATCACCGGCCTCGTGAGCGACTACCTCGTGCGGCGCTCGGCGAGCTCGAGCGCGCAGCAGACCATCTACTCCCAGACCGTCTACATCACGAAGATCCTTCGCGCCGACTCCAACCTCTCGCGCGACATCGCCAGCTCCGACGTGCTCAGCCTCATCGAGCAGGTCGCCGGGATCACCGGCAAGAGCATCCTCACCATCGGCCCGGACGGCCGCTTCGTCTCCGCCGTGCCGGCCCTCGAGGTGAGCGTCGCCACGTCGGAGACGAAGTCGCTCGCGCGCGGCCAGGCCGTGTCTGGCGTGAACCACCACACCGCGTTCGCCGCGGCGCCGCTCGTCGTCCTGCCCTCGGTCGGCCAGGCCACGTCTGGACCGACGACCTACGCCCTCGTGCTCGAGCGCCGCGTCAGCTACTCGTCGGGCAACGTGTGGTTCTTCGTCCTGGCCGGCGGGATCTCCCTCCTCGTCGCCGGGGTGGCCGCCTCGGTCGTCGCCCGGCGCGTCTCCCGGCGCGTCGACGCCTCGGCCGTCGCGGCCGGGCGTATCGCGGCGGGCGACCTCGACGCCCGTGTCGCCGTGGCGGCGCACGACTACCCCGAGCTCGCGGGCCTCGGGGCCTCGATCAACACCATGGCCGCGAACCTGACGCGCGCCCGCCACCTGCAGCGGCAGTTCCTGCTGTCGATCTCCCACGACCTGCGCACGCCCCTCACCTCGATCCGCGGCTACGCCGAGGCGATCGAGGAGGGGGCGGTGCCCGATCTCGGCCACGCCGCAGGTGTCATCGCCTCGGAGGCGACCCGCCTCGAACGGCTGATCGGTGATCTCCTCGACCTCGCGAAGCTGGAGGCCGACCAGTTCACGCTGTCGCCCGCCGAGACCGACCTCGCACAGACCGTCGCGAACGCGGCGGAGGCCCTGCGTTACGAGTTCGACGCGACGGGCGTCGCGCTCGTCGTCGACGTCCCGGCGCGCCCGATCGAGGCGCTCGCCGACGCCGACCGGATCGCCCAGATGCTCGCCAACCTCGTCGAGAACGCGCTCAAGTTCGCCGCCACCTCGGTCGAGGTCTCCCTCACCGAGCGGCCCGGTGGCGCCGTCGCGCTGGCGGTGGCCGATGACGGGCCCGGCATCGACCGGGAGGACCTGCCGCACGTCTTCGAGCGGCTGTTCACCTCGGGCCGCCACTTCGCCCGCTCGGCCGGCACGGGTCTCGGCCTCGCCATCGTCGCCGAGCTGACCGAGGCGATGGGCGGTCAGGTCGAGGTGACCTCGCCCGTGGACGACGGCCGTGGCACCCGGATCACGATCACGCTCCCCCTCCCCCTGCCCGAGATCGCGGCCGCCGACTGAGGTTGCGCCGTCCCGGACCGGCCGCCGCCCGCCGTCAGCTCCGGGCGGCGGCCGCCCGCACGAGCCAGGCGAAGAGCGAGGGGTCCTCCCCCTCCTCGGGGTGCCACTGCACAGCGAGCATGCCCGGCGCCCGCGGGTCCTCCACCGCCTCGACCGTCCCGTCCTCCCCCCAGGCGACGGCCTCGAGCCCCTCGGCGAGGCGGTCGATCCCCTGGTGGTGGTGGCAGGCAACGACGGTGCGTGTGCTCCCGAGCACCCGCGCGAGCAGGCTGTCCTCGAGGACCCGCACGGCGGTCCTCCCGAAGACCCCCGGGGCGGGACCGTGGTCCTCGCCCCCGACCACGTCGGGGAGGTGCTGGTGGAGGGTGCCGCCGCGCGCCACGTTGACGAGCTGCAGCCCCCGGCAGATCGCGAGGGTCGGCAGGCCCCGCTCGGCCGCCCGCTCCCACAGCGCCATCTCGTGCTCGTCGCGCGCCGCCTGGGGCGGCTGGGTCCTCGGGTGCGCCTCGGCCCCGTAGCGGGCGGGGTCGACGTCGGGGCCGCCCGAGAGGATGAGGGCGTCGAGGCGCGCGACGACGCTCGCCGCGTCACCCGCCGAGGGCAGGAGCACCGGGGCGCCGCCGGCCGCGGCGACGTGGCGCACGTAGGACAACGGCAGCAGCGCCGCCCGGGTGTGCCACACTCCCCAGCTCGCCTCGGCCTCGTAGGCCGAGATGCCGACGACGGGGACCCCCGTGGCCATTACAGCGGCGTGACGTAGGCGGCGTGCACCCCGCCGTCGACGAGGAAGGTGGAGGCCGTGATGAACGAGGCGTCGTCGGAGGCGAGGAAGGCCGCCGCCGAGGCGATCTCCTCGGGCTCGGCGAAGCGCCCCATCGGGACGTGGACGAGGCGCCGCGCCGCGCGCTCGGGGTCCTTCGCGAACAGCTCTTGGAGCAGGGCCGTGTTCACCGGCCCGGGGCAGAGGGCGTTCACCCGGACGTTCTGGCGGGCGAACTGCACGCCGAGCTCGCGCGACATCGCCAGCACGCCGCCCTTCGAGGCCGTGTAGGAGATCTGCGAGGTCGCCGCGCCGAGCACCGCGACGAACGAGGCCGTGTTGAGCACGGACCCGCCGCCGCGGGCGAGCAGGTGCGGGATGCCGTACTTGCAGCACAGGTAGACGCTCGTGAGGTTGACCTCCTGCACGCGGCGCCACGCGTCCAGCTCGGTCTCGAGGATGGAGTCGTCGTCTGGCGGCGAGATGCCGGCGTTGTTGAACAGCACGTCGATCCCGCCGTAGCCGTGGCTCGCCGCGGCGTACATCGCCTGGACGCTGGCGGGGTCCGTGACGTCGGCGTGCACGTACATCGCGCCGAGCCCCGCGGCGAGCGCCTCGCCCGCCGCGTCGGCGATGTCGGCGATGACGACCCGGGCACCTTCGGCGCTGAAGCGCTCGGCGCTGGCGCGTCCGATGCCGCTCGCCGCGCCGGTGATCACCGCTACCTTGCCCTCGAGCCTGCCAGCCACCTCAACCCTCCGTCGCGATGAAGACGTTCTTGACCTCGCTGAACCCGTCGAGCGCGTCCGGTCCGAGCTCCCGCCCGAGGCCCGACTGCTTGAAGCCCCCGAAGGGCGTCCAGTACCGCACCGACGAGTGCGAGTTGACCGAGAGCGTCCCGGTCTCGATGGCGCGTGCCACGCGCAGCGCCTTGCCGAGGTCGCGTGTCCACAGCGACCCCGACAGCCCGTACGGCGTGTCGTTGGCGATCCGGACCGCCTCCGCCTCGTCGGCGAAGGGCACCACGGTGACGACCGGCCCGAAGATCTCCTCGCGAAACGCCGGCGCGTCCGGCGAGATCGGCGCGAGCACCGTCGGCGGGAACCAGAAGCCCGGCCCCTCCGGAGCGGCGCCCTGGAACGCCACCTCGGCGCCCTCGACGTAGCCGGCCACGACGTCGCGCTGGTGCGCGCTGATCAGTGGGCCCATCTCGCTCGCCGGGTCGGCCGGATCCGCCACCTTGACGGCGCGCACCGCGACCTCGAAGCGCTCCATGAACTGCTCGTAGACGCTCTCCTCCACGAGGACGCGTGTGCGCGCGCAGCAGTCCTGCCCCGCGTTGTCGAACACCGCGTACGGCGCGCTGGCCGCCGCGCGCTCGAGGTCCGCGTCGGCGAAGACGATGTTGGCGCTCTTGCCCCCGAGCTCGAGCGTCACCCGCTTCACCTGCTCGGCGCAGCCCGCCATGATCGCCTTGCCGACCTCGGTCGAGCCGGTGAAGCAGATCTTGCGCACCGCGGGGTGCGACACGAAGCGCGAGCCGACGACCGAGCCCCTGCCCGGGATCACCTGGAACACGTCCTCGGGGATGCCGGCCTCGAGGGCGAGCTCGCCGAGGCGCATCGCCGTGAGCGGGGTCAGCTCGGCCGGCTTCAGCACGACGGTGTTGCCGGCCGCGAGGGCCGGGGCGAAGCCCCACGAGGCGATCGGCATCGGGAAGTTCCACGGCACGATCACGCCGACGACCCCGAGCGGCTCGTGGAAGGTGATGTCGACGCCACCGGGGACCGGGATCTGGCGGCCGGCGTGGCGCTCGGGCGCCCCGGCGTAATAGGCGAGCACGTCACGGACGTTGCCCGCTTCCCAGCGCGCGTTGCTGATCGTGTGGCCCGCGTTCGCCACCTCGAGGCTCGCGAGCTCCTCGATCGCCCCGTCGACCGCCTCGGCGAAGCGGCGCAGCAGCCGCGCCCTGTCGCCGGGCCCGACCGCCCGCCAGGCCGGCGCGGCAGCCTCGACGCGCGCGATCGCCGAGTCGGTCTCCTCCAGCCCGGCGAGCGGCACCGTGGCGACGGCACGCTCGTCGGCCGGGTTGACCACGACATGCTCCGCCGTCGACGCGCCCATGCCCGTCGACCCGCTCACATGCGCTCGAAGCAGCGGAAACGCTCCCAGTCGGTCACCGCCGCGGAGAAGGCGGCGATCTCGACCCTGGCCATGTTGACGTAGTGGTCGACGACGTCGTCGCCGAACGCGGCGCGCGCGACGGCGCTCTCGTCGAACAGCTGCGCCGCTTCGCCCAACGAGGACGGGATGCGCGGGAGGTCGGCCGCGTAGGCGTTGCCGCCGAACGGGGGCGCCAGCTCGAGCTCGCGCTCGACACCGTGCAGCCCGCCCGCGACGAGCGCTGCGAGGGCGAGGTAGGGATTGACGTCGCCCCCCGGGACGCGGGTCTCGATCCTGAACGAGGGCCCATGGCCGATGACGCGAAAGGCGCACGTGCGGTTGTCGTAGCCCCACGCGACGGCCGTCGGGGCGAAGGAGCCCTCGACGAAGCGCTTGTAGCTGTTGACGTTCGGTGCCAGCAGGAAGGAGAGCTCGCGCACCGAGTCGAGCAGACCGGCGAGGAAGTGCTCGAAGACCGCCGAGCGGCCCTCACCGCCCGCTCCGGCGAACACCGGGGCACCGTCGGCGTCGCGGAGCGACAGGTGGATGTGGCAGGAGTTGCCCTCCCTGGCGTCGTACTTCGCCATGAAGGTCAGGCTGCACCCCTCCTGGGAGGCGATCTCCTTCGCGCCCTCCTTGTAGAGCGCGTGCTCGTCGGCCTTCTCGACCAGCCCCGAGTAGAGGAAGGCGATCTCGTGCTGGCCGAGGTTGCACTCGCCCTTGGCCGACTCGACGACCATGCCGGCCGCGCCCATCTCGTTGCGGATGCGCCGCAGCAACGGCTCGACGCGCCCGGTTCCGAGGATCGAGTAGTCGACGTTGTAGAGGTTGGCCGGCGTGAGGCCGCGGTACCCGTTCGTCCAGGCCTGCTCGTAGGTGTCGCGAAAGACGATGAACTCGAGCTCGGTGCCGCCGAGGCCGTGCCAGCCGCGCTCGGCGAGCCGGGCGGCCTGGGCCTTCAGCACCTGGCGTGGCGAGGGGCGCACGGGCGAGCCGTCCTCCCACTCCACGTCGGCGATGCACATCGCTGTGCCCTCGTTCCACGGCACGTGGCGCAGCGTCGCCATATCCGGCCGCATCACGAAGTCGCCATAGCCGCGATCCCACGACGAGATCTCGTAGCCGCCCACCGTCGCCATGTCGACGTCGACGGCGAGGAGGTAGTTGCAGCCCTCCGTGGCGTGGCGCGCCACCTCGTCCAAGAAGAAGCGCGCCGCGAAGCGCTTGCCCTGCAGGCGCCCCTGCATGTCCGCGAAGGCCACCATGACGGTGTCGATGCTGCCCGCGTCGACGAGCTCGCTCAGCTCCTCGAGGCGAAGCCAGCCCTCCCGCGGCCTCATCCGCACCGCTCCGTCATCGGACCCACTCCGTCAATCGACCTCCTCGAGCTCCTGCTCGATGTGGGCGAACTCCTGCTCGATCTTCTCGAGTTCGGCCACGTCGCCCTGAGCGCGGGGCCCAGTGAACCACTTGCGCGCACTGAGGAGCCAATAGCCCCCCGAGAAGACCAGCACGACGCCCACGGCGATCGGCGCGTAGTTGAAGGTGTCGCGGTTGATCGGGCTGAACTCCGGCAGCATAAAGAGGATCGCGATGATCACGACCCAGACGACGCCGAGCCAGCCGATGAACGGGCTCCACTTGCCGAGGCTCCAGCCGCCACCCTCCCAGGTCTTGCCCTGCAGGCGTCGGAGCAGGGTCGGCGTCACGTAGGCGATGTAGAGCCCGATGGTGGCGATCGACGTCACGGCGCCGTAGGCGACGCCGCTCCACAGCGACGGGAGGGCGAGGATGAACGCGAACACGACGCAGAACCAGATGCTGTTCGTGGGCGTCCTCGTGCGCGGGTTGATGCGGTGCCAGAGCCGGTGGCCGGGCACCGCGCCGTCCCGGCTGAAGGCGTAGAGCATTCGGGAGTTCGCCGTGACCGAGGCCATGCCGCAGTAGGCCTGCGCCATGAACGCGATCACGAGCAGGAGCTCGGCACCGTGGCGGCCGATGGCGTCGGTCCAGATGAGCACGGGAGCGAACTCCTGAACGGCGTACTTCGAGTAGACCGCCGAGTTCGTCGGGATCACGAAGGTGATCGCGAGGATGAGGATCCACCCCGCGATGAGGGAGACGACGATCGAGTTGACGATCCCCCGCGGAGCGGCGAAGCCGGCGTTCCTCGTCTCCTCGGACATGTGGGCGGAGGCGTCGTAGCCGGTGAACGTGTACTGCGCCATCAACAGCCCGATGAAGAAGACGTAGATCACGGAGTGGAAGCCCGAGAGGTTGACGAACTTCGTGAAGACGAACGAGGCCGAGGCGTGGTGACTCGGGACGAACGCGAGCACCCCCGCGATGATCGCCACGCCGAGGAGGTGCCACCAGACCGAGATGTCCGAGAGGAGGGCGACTACACGCACCCCGAAGGTGTTCAGGGCACCGTGGATCAACAGGATGCCCGCGTAGATGATCAGGACGTAGCCGGCCGTCGTCGGGTAGTTCGCCGTCATGTTGAGGAACGAGGTGAAGAAGAAGGCGAAGCCGTAGTCGATGCCGGCGGTGACCGCGACCTGGCCGAGAAGGTTGAACCACCCCGTGAACCAGCTCCAGGCGCCGGGTTGGTTCTTCGCGAGCTTCGCCGACCAGTAGTACAGCCCGCCTGCCGTCGGGTACGCCGAGGCGATCTCCGCCATCCCGAGGCCGACGACCGTCGTCATGACGCCGACCAGGATCCAGCCCCAGACGATGTCGACCGGGCCGCCTTCTTGCATGCCGAAGAAGTAGAGCGTGAGGCAGCCGGACAGGACCGAGATGATCGTGAAGGACACCGCGAAGTTGGAGAAGCCGCCCATCCGCCGCCGCAGCTCCTGCGCGTAGCCGAGCGCGTGGAGCTTGGCGACGTCCTCGTCGACGGCGCCGGACGGGGAGTGTCCCGTCGTTCCCGGAACGGTTGCCATCGCACCCACCCCCTCGCCGTGGTCCGACGAACCGGCCGCCGGCGTCAACCGACTAATGGACTATTGCTGGTCCTTACCGAGCTGGGCGCCACTGTCGCAGGGGCGCCGGGCAGTGTCAAGGCTTGTGCAGATGTTTAACCGAGGAAGGCTCGCAAGAGCGCGGCGGTCCCCTCCAGGTGGTCGGCCATCGCCGCGCGCGCCCCCTCGACGTCACCGCCGAGCAACGCCTCGACGATCGTCGCGTGCTGCTCGTTCGAGTGCGCGAGGTTGACCGCGAAGAGCGGGATCTGCTCGAGCAGGTCGTTGACGCGCATGCGGGCGTCGGCGACCGCGGCGACGAGCGACGGGGAGCCCGTCGCCTCGGCCACCGCCAGGTGCAGCCGGGAGTCCGCCCGGCGGTAGCCGCCCAGCTCGGCCAGCTGGCACTCGCGCAGCCTGCCCTCGAGGTGGGCGCGCTCGGCGGCGGGCTCGCGCCCTCGGCCGGCGAAGCGCGCCGCGGCCACGCCCACCGCACCGACCTCGAGGATGTCGCGCATCACGAGGGCGTCCGCCAGGCCGGCGTCGCCGGCCCCGGCCGGGCGCGGCAGGGCTGGCGCCGAGGCGTCGCGCGGTCGGGCGATGACGAAGGTCCCGCCGTGGCGCCCCCGGCGGGACTCCACGAGGCCGGCCTGCTGCAGGGCGCGGATCGCTTCGCGAAGCGTCATCCGGCTCACTTCGAGGCGCCCCGCCAGCTCGCGTTCGGGGGGCAGTCGCTCGCCCTCTTGGACGAGACCGAGCTTGACGACGCTCAGCAGGCGCTCGACGGTCTCCTCGAAGGCGTTGCCCGCCCGCACCGGCCGGAAGACCACGTCCGTCGCGTCGGCCACCTCGGCCGCCCGTTCCACCAGCGGTTCGGTCAAGCCCGCCTCCTCGCGCCGAGCCCCACGGCGCCGGGTCTCAGGGTACGAGGGGGAGCGCCTCGATGGCCACCTCGAGCTCGCCCGACGCCGAGGTGAGGACGCCAGAGGCCGGCGGGACGACCTCACGGCGCAGGTAGCCGAGCGCCACCGGCGAGGAGGTCCGCGCCGACCAGGCCACGCTCGTCACCACACCGACCTCTCTGCCGTCGATCGCCACGGTGTCCCCCGCGCCCGGGAGCCGCTCGGGCGGCGACGCGGGGAAGACGAGGCCGCGGAGCAGCCGCGGGACGCGGTTGCCCCGCGCGTCGATGCGCGCCACGAGCTCCTGGCCGGTGTAGCAGCCCTTGGTGAAGCTGACCGTCCGCTCGACGATGCCGGCCTCCTGCGCGATCGTGCGATCGGTGAGCTCGCTGCCCATGCGGGGCTGGCCGGCCTCGATCCGGGCGGCCTCGAACGCCGTCCCGTCCCCCTCGGCGACGCCAGCGGGCAGGGTCGCCGACGGGCCGAGCAGGTCGACGCCGACCAGCCCGGGCCAGGCGACGGGGATCGGGACCGTGTGGCGTTCGCCCCCGCTCGGACCGGCCGCGGCGAGCGCCGAAGCGCTGGCCGGGCCGCGCAGCTCGGCGAGCCGCCACGTCGCCTGCTCGAGATCTGCCTTGACGCGGATCTTGAAACGGCGCAGGCGCTCGAACGCCACGTCGCCCCAGCCCGCCTCGACGTCGACCAGGAGCTCCTCGGGCCCAAGCAGCGTCACGCGCACGTACGCCTCGAGCTTGCCCTGCACCGACAGGAGCAGCGCCTCGGCCGACTCCCCCGGCACGAGGGAGGCCACGTCCTGGCTGACCTGGCCCTGGACGTAAGAGAGGGCGTCGGGCCCGCTGACACGCACGACGTCGCGTCCGGCGACCCGGCCGACGACGCCGTCGTGGATCGCCGCGTAGGTCTCGGCCGCACCGAGGCGCGTCGCGCTCACGTGCCGTCCTCGCCGGTGCGCCCGACCGCGGCGTGGGCGGCACCGCCGACGCCCACGCCGGCCCGCCCCCCGTCCGCGATGGCGCCTGGCCCGCCGGGCGCGTCCTCGCCGCGGTCGGCGCCCGGCCCGCCAGGGCCCTGGCGCTCGGCGGCGATGCGCCGCGCGCCGGCGACGGCGGCGAGGATCGCCTGGGCCTTGTTGCGGCACTCCTCGTCCTCGGCGACGGGGTCGCTGTCGGCCACGATCCCCGCGCCCGCCTGCACCGAGGCTCGGCCGTCGGGGCCGACGACGAGGGTGCGGATGGCGATCGCCGTGTCGAGGTTGCCCGAGAAATCGAGGTAGGCGACGACGCCGGCGTACGGGCCGCGCTTCGTCGGCTCCAGCTCGTCGATGATCTCCATCGCCCGCACCTTCGGCGCGCCAGAGACCGTGCCGGCCGGCATCGTCGCCCGGAGGACGTCGATCGGCCCCCTGCCGGCGACGAGCTCGCCGGAGACCTCCGAGGTGAGGTGCATGACGTGGCTGTAGCGCTCGAGGGTCATCAGCTCGTCGACGTTCTCCGTCCCGAACCGCACGACCCGCCCGACGTCGTTGCGTGCCAGGTCGACCAGCATGACGTGCTCGGCGAGCTCCTTCGGGTGCTCGACCAGCTCGGCGGCGAGCCGGCGGTCCTCCTCCTCGCTCGCCCCCCGAGGCCGCGTCCCCGCGATCGGGCGCGAGACGACCCGGCCCTGCTGCAGCTGGACCAACGGCTCCGGCGACGCCCCGACGACCGACACCCCTCCTTGGCGGAGGAAGAACATGTACGGGCTCGGGTTCACCTGGCGGAGCACGCGGTAGACGTCGAACGGATCGGCCCTGAGCTCCAGGTCGAAGCGCTGGGAGAGCACGATCTGGAAGGCGTCGCCGGCGCGGATGTACTCCTTGGCGGCCTCGACGGCGTCCTGGTAGCCCCGCGAGCTGAGGACGCGGCGCACCGAGGCGTCCTCGAGGCGCTCGGCGCGCTCGGGCGGCGCCGTCAGGGGCTCGGCGACCGGTCGTTGCAGATCGCGCCGCAGCGCCGCGAGCCGCTCGAGCGCCAGCTCGTAGCGCTGCCGCAGGGTGGCCCGGTCCCGCTCGGCGGGGGCGCCCGGGGTGGACGCGGTGCCGTCGGGGTCGAGCACGACGTTGTCCACGAGCACGACGCGGCTGCGCCAGTGGTCGAACGCGACGAGCTCGCCGACGACGGAGACCACCGCATCGGGAAGGCCGAGATCGTCGGTCGGCGGCGCTCCAAGCCGCTCGATCTCGCGGACGACGTCGTAGCCGAGGTAGCCGACGAGCCCGCAGTGCAGCGGCGGCAGCTCGGCGAGCGCCGGTGAACGGTAGGCGTCGAGCAGCCCCTCGAGGCACGCCAGCACGCCGGCGTCGAGCGGCACCGAGGGCGCCACGGCGCCCTCGACGACGGTCAGCTCACGCCCGCGCGCCGACAGCGTGGCGACCGGCGAGCGGCCGAGGAAGGAGAAGCGGCTCCAACGCTCGCCGTGCTCGGCCGACTCGAGCAGGAACCCCGGCCCGTCGCCGACGACGGCGCGGAACGCGCCGACGGGGGTCAGCGTGTCGGCGAGCAGCTCCTCCCACACCGGGACGATGGTGTGGTCGCGGGCGAGCTCGACGAAGCGGTCGAAGCCGGTGACGGCCATCGCGCGGTCCCTAGGACGTGCCGAACGAGCGGTGGAAGCACGTCCGCTCGCCGGTGTGGCACGCGCCTCGCCCCTCCTGGACCACCTCGACCAGCAGCGCGTCGCCGTCGCAGTCGTAGGAGACCGAGCGCACCCACTGGCGGTCGCCCGAGGTCTCCCCCTTGCACCAGTAGTCGCGCCGGCTCCGGCTCCAGAACCAGGTCCGGCCGCTCGACAGCGTCCGCCGCAGTGCCTCGGCGTCCATGTAGCCGACCATCAGCACCTCGCGGGTCGCCACCTCCTGGACGACGGCGACGACGAGGCCGTCGGTGTCGAGGCGGACCTCGGCGAGCTGGCCGGGCGACGGGTCGATCGCGATCGGCTCGACCGGGGGCGGCGCCGGTGCGGGCTCGGGCGTGGCACGGGTCGTCGTCGCCCGGGTGGGCACGCTCACAGGTAGAGCCCCGTGCCGCCGTCGAGGCGCTCGGAGGCCATGCCGTGGATGTCCCGCTCGCGAAGGATCAGGTACGCGTCGCCCTGCACCTCGACCTCGAAGCACTCCTCGGGGTTGAACAGGACCTTGTCCCCCGCCTTGATCGTCCGCACGTGCGGCCCGACGGCCACGACGTCGGCCCAGACGAGGCGCTTCGCAACCTGCGCGGTCGCGGGGATGAGGATCCCGGCGCGCGAGCGGCGCTCGCCCTCGGCGGGTGGCACCTGGACGAGCACCCGGTCGTTGAGCATCGTGATCGCTTGCTTGGCGGTGTCTCGGTGCACGTCCTGGCGGCTCGCGTCGTCGCTCGTCACGCCATGCACGGTAGTGCGTCCGCGCTCTCGGCCCGGTCCGGGCGGTCCCGCCCACGGCCGTCGGCGCCCTCAGGCCCCCGGCGGGCGCACGAGCACGCCGTGGGCCGCCAGGTGCTCCTTCGCCTCGGCGATCGTGTAGGTCCCGTAGTGGAAGATCGAGGCCGCCAGCACCGCGTCGGCCCCGGCCACGAGCGCGCCTTCGACGAGGTGGTCGAGGGTGCCGACCCCGCCCGACGCCACGACCGGGACCTTCACGGCGTCGGTGACCGCCCGCAACAGCTCGAGGTCGTAGCCCGACTCCGTCCCGTCCCGGTCCATCGAGGTGACGAGCAGCTCTCCCGCGCCGCGCCGGGCCGCCTCGGCCGCCCAGCCGAGGGCATCCACCCCCGTGGCCCGGCGCCCACCGTGGGTGAAGACCTCGAAGCCGTCGCCCCCGGCACGGCGCCGGGCGTCGATCGCGACGACGACGCACTGGCTGCCGAAGGTCTCGGCGATCTCGCCGACGAGCCCCGGGCGGGCGAGCGCTGCCGAGTTGACGGCCACCTTGTCGGCGCCGGCGCGCAGCAGCGCCCGGGCGTCCTCCATGCTGCGCACGCCGCCGCCGACCGTGAGCGGGATGAACACCTCGTCCGCGGTGCGCGCCACGACCTCGACCATCGTCTCGCGGTCGTCGCTCGAGGCGGTGATGTCGAGGAAGACGAGCTCGTCGGCGCCCTCCGCGTCGTAGCGGCGGGCGAGGGCGACCGGATCGCCCGCGTCCCTGAGCGACACGAAGTGCACGCCCTTCACGACGCGACCCGCGTCGACGTCCAGACAGGGGATGACCCGCACCGTGCGCACGCCGGACCTACCTGGCCGGCGCGAGCCGGCGCGCCCGGCCGCGCGGCGTGGCGACGCGCCCCGCGCTCACCGGGCGCACGCCGCCATCGCCTCCTCGAGGGAGAGGACCCCCGACAGCAGCGCCCGGCCGACGATGGCGCCGGCGAGCCGCCTGCCCTCGATCTCCAAGGCGGCGAGCGCCCGCAGGTCGTCGGCTCCGCCGATCCCGCCCGAGGCGACGATCGGCAGGCTGCTCGACCCGAGCACGAGCTCGTAGCCGGGAAGGTCGGGGCCTTCGAGCGTCCCGTCGCGGTCGATGTCGGTGACGATCACCGCGCCGAGCGGCGCGTCCTCGAGCTGCGCGAGCGCGGCGGTGAGCTCGATCCCGCTCCCCTCCTTCCAGCCGCGCAGCGCCACCTCACGGCGCTGGCGGCGGCTCCCCCGGCCGACCGGGGCACGGCGGTGGTCGAGGCCGAGCACGACCCGTCCCGGGTAGCGCTCGGCGAGGCGGCGCGCCACCTCGGGCTCCTCGACCGCCACCGTGCCGAGCACGACCCGTGAGACGCCCGCCTCGAGCGCCTCGGCGGCGGACGCGGCGTCACGGATGCCGCCGCCGAGCTGGACCGGGATCGGCAAGGCGTCGACGATGCGCAGCACGACGTCGCGGTTGACGGGCTCGCCGGTGCGGGCGGCGTCCAGGTCGACCACGTGCAGCGAGGTCGCCCCGGCGTCGCGGTACGCCTCCGCCTGCTCGACCGGGTCGCCGTAGACGGTCTCGGCGGCGAAGTCGCCGCGGAGCAGCCGCACGCAGCGGCCGCCGCGGAGATCAAGCGCGGGGACGCACTCCATCGCGGGCAGCGCCGGGATGGTGAAGGCGAGCGGCCCGGTCATCTGCCCCGGACCCTCGACGACCCGAGCCGTTGCCCGGCGACGTCGCAGACCGCCACGAAGTTGCGCAGCAGGTGCAGCCCCGCGAGGCCCGACTTCTCCGGGTGGAACTGCGTCCCGAAGAGCCGGTCGCGCTCGATCGCGGCGATGACAGTCCCGCCGTACTCGCAGGTCGCGGTGACGCAGTCACGCGCCGCCGCGCGGGGGACGGGGGCGTAGGAGTGCACGAAGTAGAACCAGGGCGAGCGGGCGAGGCCGGCGAGCAGCGAGGAGGCGTGCCCGACGCGCTCGAGCACGTTCCACTGCATCTGCGGGAGCTTCACGCCGCCGCCGAGGCGCTCCACGCTGCCCTCGAGCACACCGAGGCCCGGCACGCCCGGGCTCTCCTCGGCATCTTCGAACAGGAGCTGGAAGCCGACACAGACGCCGAGGAACGGCACCTCGGACTCGATTGCCGCCAGCGCGACCGCGTCGAGGCCGCTCGCGCGAAGCGCCTCGGCGCAGGCGCCGAAGGCGCCGACGCCCGGCAGCACCACGCCGGCGGCCCCTTCCGCCTGCTCGGCGGAGGTGACGAGGCGCGCGTCCGCTCCGAGGTGCTCGAGCGCCTTCTCGGCCGAGCGCAGGTTGCCGATTCCGTAGTCGAGGACCGCGATCACGCGCCTAGAGCACCCCCTTGGTCGAGGGGATCGCGCTGCCCTCGACGCGCAGCGCGTCGCGCAGCGCCCGCGCGACCGCCTTGAAGGAGGCTTCGACCACGTGGTGGGTGTTCCTGCCGTAGCGCAGCCCGAGGTGGAGGGTCATCCCCGCCGAGGTGACGAACGCGCGCCAGAACTCCTCGGCCAGCTGTGGCTCGAAGCCCGGCGTCCCGAGCGGCGACGCGTCCGGCGCCAGCGCGACGTCGTAGCGGAGGAACGGACGGCCGGACAGGTCGAGCGCCACGTCCACGAGCGCCTCGTCGAGGGGCACCGAGACCGAGGCGAACCGCCGGACCCCCGCCTTGTCGCCGAGGGCCGCGGCGAACGCCTCGCCGAGCGTGATCCCCGTGTCCTCCACGCTGTGGTGGGCGTCCACCTTGAGGTCACCGACCGTGCGCACCACCAGGTCCAGCCCGCCGTGGCGGCCGAGCTGGCCGAGCATGTGGTCGAAGAAGGGCAGACCAGTCGCGATCTCAGTCTGGCCGGTCCCGTCGAGGTCGACGACGACGAGCACGTCGCTCTCCTTCGTCGTCCGGCGGCGCTCGGCGCGGCGGGCGGCCGCGCCCGGCGCGCCGTCCCCCGGGGCGGGCGGCGACGGGGCCGGCGTCGTCGAGATGGCGTCGTCCATGCTCCCTAGCCTGGCACGCGGCGGGCGCCGCCTCGCGAACCCGGCGCGCGCGGCGGCCCGGCCAGTCAGCCGAGCGCGGCGCGCATCGCCGCCAAGAAGGCGTCGTTCTCGGCCCGCGTCCCGACCGTGACGCGAAGGCAGCCCTCGAGACGTGGCCATGACGACACGTCGCGTACGAGCACGGACTGCTCGACGAGCGCCTTCCAGACCTCGACGGCGTCGCGGCGGACGGTGCGGAAGAGCACGAAGTTGGCGTCCGACGGCACCACCTCGGTCCCGAGGTCGCCGAGCGCCGCGACGAGCCGTCCCCGCTCCTCGACCAGGCGGGCGACGCGCTCGTGCATCTCCCCGACGAAGCGCAACGCGACCACGCCCGCCGCCTGCTTCGCCGCGTCCAGGTGGTACGGGAGGGTCACGCGGAACATCGCCTCGACGACCTCCGGCGAGGCGAGCGCGTAGCCGAGGCGCAGCGCGGCGAGCGACCACGTCTTCGAGAACGTGCGGATCACGACGAGGTGCGGGTTCTCCCCGAGCAGCTCGAGCGCGGAGCGCGGGGCGAACTGGCCGTACGCCTCGTCGACGACGACCAGGCCCGGCGCCCGCCGCAGCACGAGCTCGATCAACGGTCTCGGTTCGAGGCGCGCGGTCGGATTGTTCGGGGAGCAGAGGAAGGTCACGACGGGGTTGCCGGGACCGCTGCGCCCCGCCTCGGCGAGCACGCGCTCGAGCTCGGCCTCATCGACGAGGTACTGCTCGTCGCGCTCGCCCGCGACCACCGCCGTGCCGGTCACCCGGGCGATGTGGGAGTGCAGCGCGTAGGTCGGCTCGAACAGCGCCACCGAGCGCCCCGGGCCGCCGTAGGCGAGGAGCAGCGACTGGATCACCTCGTTCGAGCCGTTGGCGCAGTAGACCTGCTCGGCGGTCACGCCGTGGAGCTCGGCGATCGCCCGCCGCAGCGCGGAGGCCGCCCGGTCGGGGTAGCGGTTGAACGCGATGCGACCGAGCTCCTCCTCGAGCGCCCGCAGGAACGCCGGGGGCGGCGGCTCCGGCGCCTCGTTCGTGTTCAGGCGCACGCCGACGTCGAGCTGGGGCGAGTGGTAGCCCGCTATCAGGACGACGTCGGGTCGGGGCTCGACGTGGCGACGTTCCCCGGGGGGCGGCGCCGCCGGGAGCGGCCCGCTCACGTCGCGCTCCAGGTCGACTCGCCGATGCGCATCAGCACCGACTCGGCGTGGGCCGGGAGCCCTTCGGCCTCGGCGATGGCCGCCACGTCGTGGGCGACGCGCCGGATCCCGCGCTCGTCGACGCCGATCGCGTGGACACGCCGCACGAAGTCCTCCACGCCGAGCACGCTCGAGAACCGCGCCGTCCCGAACGTCGGCAGCACGTGGCTCGGCCCGGCGATGTAGTCCCCGACCGAGGCCGGCGCGAGCGGCCCGAGGAAGACGGCGCCGGCGTGGCGGACGAGCGGCAGGAGCGCCGTCTCGGCGTCGTCGGTGAGCAGCTCCAGGTGCTCGGGCGCGATCGCGTTCGCGACGCGCATCGCCTGGGCCGGGCCGTCGACGATCACGGCGTAGCCGCCGCCTTCGAGCGTCGACTCGGTCTCCTCCCGCCGCGGCGACGCCGCGACGATGCGGCCGACCGCCTCGCTGACCGCCCGCGCCTTCTCCTCGGACCAGGTGACGAGCCAGGCGAGCCCGTCCGGACCGTGCTCGGCCTGGACCACGACGTCGACCGCCGCCCACGCCGTCGGCGTCTCGGCGTCGGCGATCACGACGACCTCGGACGGCCCGGCGAACGCTGCCGGGACCCCGACGACGCCGCGGACCTCCCGCTGGGCGATGGAGACCCACTTGCTGCCCGGCCCGACGATGACGTCGACCTTCGGCACGGACTCCGTCCCGTAGGCCATCGCCGCGATCGCCTGCGCGCCGCCGATCCGGTACACCTCGTCGACGCCGGCGATGCAGGCCGCGGCGAGAATCTCCACCGGCAGCTCGCCGTCCGCTCCGGGGGGGACGCAGCACGCCACGGCGTCGACGCCGGCGACACGCGCCGGCACCGCGGTCATGAGGACGCTCGAGGGGTACTTGGCGCGTCCGCCTGGCGCGTAGACGCCGGCGCGCTCCACCGGAAGGACGAGGTGCGTGACGGAGATGCCGTCGCGTTCGTAGCGCGCCGGCGGGGACGCACGGTGGGCATGGAAGGACGCGATGGCCTCCCGCGCCGCCTCGAGCGCCCGCCGCAGGTCGCCGGGCAGCTTCGAGGGTGCCGCCTGCACCTGCGAGTCGGGCACGCGCAGGTCGCCGAGCTCGACGCCGTCGAAGCGGCGCGTCAGCTCCCGCACTGCCGCGTCGCCACGCCCACGTACGTCGGCGAGGATCGAGCGGACCTGCTCGACCGGCCCCTCTGCGCCGAGATCGGGCCGGGGGAGGTCGAGCGGCGCGTCGGCCGGCAGCCCGCGCAGGTCGAGGATCCGGAGCACCGGCGCAGCGTAGCGAAGCGGTCGAGCGGACCGAGACGGCCTTCGGGCGCGCGCCCGGCGCGCCGCGTCGGCAAGGATGGGCCGATGGCCGCCGACCGTTCAGAGATCTCCTCCATCTCGTCGCTCCTCACCCAGCTCACGACGCGCGTCGTCGCGATGGGCGAGGCGGCCGCCGCGGGGCGCGACGACGCGCTTGCTTCGGAGCTGTTCGGGGTGGAGCGTTCGCTCGACGGCGCGCGGCGACGGCTGGAGCGCCTCCTCGCGCCCGGTCGCTAGTCGGTCCTCCCCGCGCCGGCGCCGAGGGCGCGGCGCGACCTGCCGCCCGGGAGCACCGGGTCGGCCGACCCGACGCCGGCCGACGGGCAGACGTCGGCGAGGACGCACTCGGCGCAGCGGGGCCGACGCGCCACGCAGACGGCGCGCCCGTGGAGGATGAGGCGCAGGCTGAGCGCGCCCCACTGCCCGGGCGGCACGAGCGCGCACAGGTCGCGCTCCACCTTCACCGGGTCGTCCTCGCTCGTGAGGCCGAGGCGCCGCGCCAGGCGCCCGACGTGGGTGTCGACCGGGAGCCCCGGTTCGCCGAAGGCGACGGAGACGACGACGTTCGCCGTCTTGCGACCGACGCCGGGGAGCGAGACGAGGTCCTCCAGCCGGCCCGGCACGACCGAGCCGAACCGCTCGACGAGGGCGCCCGCCATGCCGATCAGGCTGGTCGCCTTGTTGCGGAAAAAGCCCGTCGAGCGGATGATCTCCTCGAGCTCGGACGGCTCGGCGCCCGCGAGGTCCTCCGCGGACGGGTAACGCGCGAACAGCTTCGGGGTGACGATGTTCACCCGCTGGTCGGTGCACTGCGCGGACAGGATCGTCGCTTGCAGGAGCTGGAAGGCGTCCTCGTGCTCGAGCGCGCACAGCTGCGACGCGGTTCCCGGGTACAGCTCGCCGAGGCGCTCGACGACCACCTTCGCGCGGCTGCGCGCGCCCTTCGGCCGACCCATGCCCGGGATGGTAGCCATCCGCGTGGCCGGCGCGGCCTTGGGCAGCGGGGGCGCCCGGAGCCACCAGGTACCCTCGTCTCGTGCATCACGTCGAGATCAAGCGGCGCATGGGCGAGGACGACATCGCGACCGTCGCCGCGCTGTTGCGGGTCGCCGAGGCCGCGGACGGACATGCCCCGCTCGGCGAGCACAAGTGGCTCGACCTCGTGCACGGCGGGCGGGCCGGCTTCGCGGGCTTCGTCGCCCGCGAGCCCGGCCACGACCGGGTCGTCGGCTACGCCCAGCTGAGCCGCGGCCCGGACAACTGGGCGGTCGAGTACGTGGTCCATCCCGCCCACCGCCACCACGACGACCCGGTCGGCGTCGACCTGCTCCGAGCGGCCCTGGCCGAGGTCGGCCGCGAGGGCGGCGGCCACGTCCACGTCTGGGTGCCAAAGCCCACCGCGCTGCACGACGAGGTCGCGAGCGCCGCCGGTCTCTCGCGCGGCCGCGAGCTGCTGCAGCTGCGCCGGGCCCTGCCGCTCGAGGAGGGCCTCGACGGACCGGGCGGCGCGGAGGTGCGCGCCTTTCGGGTGGGCGAGGACGAGGCGGCGTGGCTCGAGCTCAACAACCGCGCCTTCCACGGCCACCCCGAGCAGGGTGCCTGGGGGCTGGCAACGCTTCGCGAGCGCGAGCAGCAGCCGTGGTTCGACCCGGCGGGCTTCCTCCTCCACGAGCGGGAGGGCCGGCTGGCGGCGTTTTGCTGGACGAAGATCCACGACGACGAGCCGTTGCTCGGCGAGATCTACGTCCTCGGCGTCGACCCCGACCTCCAGGGCCACGGCCTCGGCCACAAGCTCCTCGTCGCCGGCTGCGAGCATCTTGCGGCGAAGGGGATCCCGGCGGTGGTGCTCTACGTGGACGCCGACAACGCGCCTGCGGTCGCGCTGTACTCCGCGGCGGGCTTCCACCTCGACCACCGGGATCGCGCCTACGTCGGTGACATCCCGGCGGCGCCGTGAGCCGCTACGACCTCGACCGGCGCCAGGTGGCGGAGCTGCTGGCCGACCTCCCCCCCTACCGCGCCCGCCAGCTCTGGGATGGCCTGTACAAGCGCCTTGTCGACCCCGGCGAGCTGACCGAGCTGCCCCGCTCGCTCCGCCGGCGCCTGGCGCAGGCGCCCGAGCTCGAGCCGGCGCTGCGGCCGGAGCGCGAGACGCTCGCCGACGACGGGGCGACGCTGAAGTGGCTCTTCGCGCTGCACGACGGCGAGCGCGTCGAGACCGTGCTGATGCACCACGTCCGCCACTCGACGGTGTGCGTCTCCTCCCAGGCCGGCTGCGCCATGGCGTGCTCGTTCTGCGCGACCGGCCAGGCCGGCTACCGCCGTCACCTCAGCACCGGGGAGATCGTCGAGCAGGTCGTGTTGGCGTCGCGCGCGGCGAGCGCGCACGGCCGCCGCCTCGACCACGTCGTGTTCATGGGCATGGGCGAGCCGCTCGCCAACTACGCGCGCGTCTGGGCGGCGGCGGAGCGCATCGTCGAGGAGCTCGGTCTCGCGGCGCGCCACGTGACCATCTCGACGGTCGGCGTCGTGCCGGGGATCCTGCACCTCGCCGGCGAGCGGCTCCAGGTGAGCCTCGCGGTCTCCCTCCACGCCGCCAACGACGCTCTGCGCGACCAGCTGGTGCCGCTCAACCGTCGCTACCCCCTCGAGGTGCTGGTGGAGGCGTGCCGGCGGTACACCGACACGACGCACCGGCGGATCTCGTTCGAGTGGGCGTTGATCGACGGGGTGAACGACCGGCCGAGCGACGCCGCCGAGCTCGCCGCCATCGCCCGCGAGCTGCGGGCCCACGTCAACCTGATCCCGCTGAACCCGACACCGGGCTACCCGGTCCTCGGCTCGCCGCCCGATCGCGTCCGGGCGTTTCGCGACGACCTGCTCCGCCGGAAGGTGAACGCGACCGTGCGGCGGACCCGCGGCCGGGAGATCGACGCGGCCTGCGGGCAGCTGGCGGCGGCGGCGCGCCTTGCCCCCGCGTCCGGAGCGCCCGCCCTCTCGGCCCGGCGCGGGGCATGAGCGCGGACGCGGGGCCGCTCGGACCCCCTGACGGGACGCGGGTCCCCCGCTACGCCGGATGGTCGACCTTCGCCCGACTGCCCCGCCTCGACGAGGTCGAGCGTCCCGACGTGCTCATCGTCGGCGTGCCGTTCGACGGCGGCGTGAGCTACCGACCCGGTGCCCGCTTCGGCGCGGCGCACATCCGGCAGGCATCGCGGGGGCTGCGCGCCTACAACCCCGAGCTCGGGGTGGCGCCGTTCGCGCTGCAGCAGGTCGCCGACGCGGGCGACATCGCCTGCAACCCCTTCGACCTCCTCGAGGCGATCGGCCAGATCGAGGCCGGGGCGCGCGAACTCTCCTCGTCCGGTGCCCGCCTCGTCGTCCTCGGCGGCGACCACACGATCGCGCTCCCGCTGCTGCGGGTCGTGGCCGAGCGCCACGGCCCGGTGGCGCTCGTGCACTTCGACGCCCACCTCGACACCTGGGACACCTACTTCGGGGCGCCGTACACCCACGGGACGCCCTTCCGGCGCGCGTCGGAGGAGGGGCTGATCGACCAGCAGCGTTCGCTGCACGTCGGCATCCGCGGCCAGCTCTACCGCGAGGGCGACCTCGCCGAGGACGAGCGCCTCGGCTACCGCATCATCACGTGCCCCGAGATCGAGTGCCTCGGCCTCGCCGCGGCGATCGACAAGGCGCTCGCGCGCCTCGGCCGCGGTCCCGTCTACGTCTCGGTCGACGTCGACGTCCTCGACCCGGCGCACGCGCCCGGGACGGGCACGCCCGAGGCCGGCGGGATGACCTCGCGCGAGCTCCTCGCGATGCTCCGCGAGCTGGCGGAGCTCGAGCTCGTCGGCGCCGACGTGGTCGAGGTCGCCCCCGCCTACGACCACGCCGAGCTGACGGGCATCGCCGTGGCCCACGTCGCCTACGAGATCATCTCCGCGATGGGCTTCACCCCCGGGCGCACGGCCTGATGGCGCGGGGCCAGTCCGCGCCGGTGCGCCCGGCGAGGAGGACCCCGGCCGGCCGGCCGCCGACCCTGGTGCCGTGTGGGGCGGCCCCTGGAGCTGGCAGACTGGGGCCATGGCACACGGGCGGTTGACCGAGCGGCGCTGGTTCCCAACGAGCCAGCCCCAGACCTTGCAGATCGCGGTCGCGCTGCTCTACTGGAATGCCTTCCTCAGCCTGATCGTCGGCCTCGTCACCGGCGGCCTCGGGCGCCTCACCCTGCTGCTGCTCCTGCTCGACCTGGCGGGCGCCTTCGGGATCGCCAACGAGCGCAAGTGGGGCTACGTCACGGCGATCGGGGCGGCCTTCCTCCCCCTCGTCCTGCTGATCGCGATCGGCGGGTTCCTCGGTGGCGGCCTGCTCTCGCTGATCTTCCAGATCGCGCTCATCGTCCTGCTTCTGCACCCGATGAGCCGGAACTACTACAAGATCTGGTTCCGCTGATCCGGAGCGTCCCCCCGGCGGAGACGACGGTGGCAGCCGGCCCGGGCGGGTTCGGCGCGGACGGCGAGCTGCCCGTCGGCGAGGCGAAGGTCGCGATGGTGCATGCGATGTTCGACGCCATCGCCCCCCGCTACGACCTCGTCAACCGCCTGATGACCCTCGGACTCGACCGCGGCTGGCGGCGCCGCACCGTCGCCCTTTTGGAGCTGGCGCCCTCGTCGCGGGTGCTCGACCTCGCCTGCGGCACGGGCGACCTCGCCCGCGAACTCCGGGCGATCGGCCTGCCGGCCCTCGGTGCCGACCTGTCGCTCGGGATGCTCGCCGCGGCCCGCGCCGGGGGCGCGCCCCTGGTGCAGGCCGACGGCTCGGCGCTCCCCCTCGCAGACCGCAGCCTCGACGGGGTCGTGAGCGGCTTCGCCGTGCGGAACTTCGCCGACATCCCGGCGGTGCTCGCCGAGGCGGCCCGCGTGCTGCGCCCGGGCGGGCGCCTCGCCCTGCTCGAGGTCGACACGCCGAGGGCCGCGCCGCTCCGGCTCGGCCACCGCATCTGGACGAACGTGGTCGTGCCGCGCATCGGCGCCGCCCTCTCCGAGGCCTCCGCCTACCGCTACCTGCCGCGATCGCTCGCGTACCTGCCCTCGTTCGAGCAGATGCGCGCGCTCCTCGACGACGCGGGCTTCGTCGCCGTCGACCAGCACCGCCTCTCCGGCGGGATCGCCCAGGTCGTCACGGCGACGCGGGCCGGGGCACGGGCGCTCCTGGACGGCCCGCACGGGCGCGGCGGCGAGCCGCCGAGGTGAGGGCGGCCCGCGAGCCCGCGGCGCGCCTCGTCGCGCCGGCCTCCGGCGAGGACCGCTCGCCGGCGGCGCTGCGCTGGAGCACGCAGCCGCTCGGGGAGGGCGCGCTCGAGTCGGCCCGTAGGGTCGCCTTCGAGCGCGGCCGGGTGCTCGAGCGCGACGGCGCCGCGGTCCTCACCTGGGGCGAGGCGGCGCTGATGGAGCTCACCTACGGGCTGGCGGAGCCGGGGTGCGCCAGCCAGGCGACCGCCCTTCTCGCCGCGATCCCCGCGCTCGAGCGGACGGGCCCGGCGCCCGACGGGCTCAGCAGGGGGCCACTCGCCCTCGGCGCGCTCGGCTTCGACCGCAACGCCACGACGAGCCTCGTCGTCCCGGCCGTCTCGGTGGTCCACGACGATCACGGGAGGACGACCGCCACCGCGGTCGGCACGCCCGACGAGCTCGAGCAGCTCCTCGCCGGCTTCCCCTTCGCCGAGGACGCGCCGCCGCCGCCGCCCTGGCCGCCGAGCGAGCCGCCTGACACCTTCGAGCTCGTCTCGGTGCGGCCCCACGCCGACTTCCGCGAGCGTGTCGACCTCGCCCTGCAGGCGATTCGCTCGGGCGCGTTCGACAAGGTCGTGCTCGCGCGCGAGGTCGCCGTCCACGCCAACCGGCCCTTCCGCCAGCACGACCTGCTCCGGCGGATGCGCGCCCTGCACCCGTCCTGCGCGGCGTTCGCGATCGACGGCTTCGTCGGCGCGAGCCCCGAGCTGCTCTGCCGCCGGCGGGGCGCCGAGGTGACCTCGCAGCCGCTCGCCGGCACGGTCGCCCGCAGCGGCGACCCCGACGAGGACGCGCGCCTCGCCGCCGAGCTGCTCGCCTCGGAGAAGGAGCGCAACGAGCACCGGATCGTCGTCGACGCGATCGTCGAGGCGCTCCGGCCGTGGTGCGCGCGCGTCGAGGTGCCCGACGTGCCCCACCTGCTCGAGCTGCGCAACGTGGCGCACCTCGCGAGCCCGGTCCGCGCCACGCTTCGAGAGGTCGGGTCGGGGTCGCCGGGCGTCCTCGAGCTCCTGGCGGCGCTGCACCCCACGCCGGCGGTCGGCGGCTGGCCCCGCGAGCCGGCGCTCGAGTACCTCGCCAAGGCCGAGGAGCTCGACCGGGACCGCTACGCCGGGCCGGTCGGCTGGGTCGACTCGGCCGGCGACGGCGCGTGGTGGATCGGCATCCGCAGCGCCATCCTCGACGGCGGCGACGCCCGCCTGATCGCCGGCGTCGGGATCGTCGAGGGCTCCGACCCCGCCGCCGAGCTCGCCGAGACCCAGCTGAAGCTGCAGGCGCTGCTCGCCGCGGCGGTCCGCCCCTGAGGGCTCGGGCCGCCGGCGCGGGTCAGACGCGCGAGGCGGTGCTCGGCGCCGATTCCCGCCTGAGCGACGGGCGCAGCAGGCGCTTCGCGCCGAGCGTCGTGACGAGCGCCAAGGCCTCGCTCACCGTGTGGCCGGACATCTTCGAGACGCCCTCCTTGCGGTCGACGAAGCGGATCGGCACCTCACGGATCTCGGCTCCGGCGCGCATCGACAGGTAGGTCATCTCGACCTGGAAGCCGTAGGAGTCGGCGCGCACGCTCGCGAGGTCGATCCGGCGGAGCAGGCTCGCCGCGTAGGCCCTGAAGCCGGCCGTCGAGTCCTCGACGCCGAGCCCGAGGAGCACCTTGGCATAGAGGTTGCCGCCGCGTGAGATCATCCGCCGCGAGAAGGACCAGTCCGGGATCTCCCCGCCGGGCACGTAGCGCGAGCCGATGGTCAGCTCGACGCCGTCGCCCAACGGCGCGACGAGCGACGGGAGCGCGGCCGGGTCGTGGGAGAAGTCCGAGTCCATCTCGACGAGGGCGTCGTAGCCGCGCTCGAGGCCCCAGGCGAAGCCGGCGCGGTAGGCCTGACCGAGGCCGTTCTTCTCGGGCCGGACGACCACGTCGACCTGCCCCAGACGCTCGGCCGCCTCGAGCGCCAGCTTGGACGTCGAGTCGGGGCTCGAGTCGTCGACGACGAGGACGTTCGCCTCGGGCAGCGCGACCCGCACCGCCTCCAGGATACGGACGATGTTCGCCGCCTCGTTGTACGTCGGCAGGACGACGAGCACGCGCACAGGCGCTAACCCTAGCCGGGCCGCACCGCAGGTCAGCTGGCGCCTCAGCGGTCGGCCGCGAGCCGCGCCGGGGCCCCGGGCGGGCCCTCGCCGGCGATCGGGGCGCCGGGGCGCGGTGCCCGCCCCGCTGGCACCTGGGGGAGCGAACAGCTGGCGCCGGGGCGCGCACCGGCGGTGGCACCCGGCGCCGCGAGCTGCGAGAACAGCGTCGCTCCTCGTCCGACGTGCAAGCATGGGGGGATGCCGGGACGAGGTGCGCAGCGTCGCGGGTCCGGCGCGTCGCCGGTGCCCGAGGTGCGCGGCGGCGGCCCGGCCGACGAGGGCGAGCCGCCCGCCGCCAAGGGCGTCCCCGACGCGACCGGAGCCGCCGACGGGCCCGACGCCGCCGCGACCGCGGAGATCGACGCCTCGGCCGCCACCGCCGAGGTCACGCCGGCGGCGGTGAGCGCCGAGATCGCAACGGCGTTCGGACCGGGCGCCACCCCCGAGACCGGGGGGCCCGACGGCGGGCCGAAGGCGCGCCGCAGCTGGCGGTCGATGATCCCCGCGCCGCTCCGGCACGGGATCGTCATCTTCATCGTCCTGCTCGTCATCGAGTACCTCGTCGTGCCGGAGTTCGTGCTGGCGAGGAAGCACCTCTCGCTCCTGCACAACCTCAACGTCGGCTGGCTCATCGCCGGGATCGTGCTCGAGGGCCTGGCGCTGTTCGCGTACGCGATGCTGACGCGCACGTTGCTCCCCGGCGGCGGCCCGGGGATCTGGACGATCTTCCGCATCGACCTCGCCACGACCGCGGTCGCGCACGTCATACCCGCCGGCACCGCCGGCAGCGCGAGCCTCGGCTACCGACTGATGACGGCCAACGGGGTGCAGGGCTCCGACGCCGGCTTCGCGATGGCGACGCAGGGGATCGGCTCGGCGGTGGTGCTCAACGTCATGCTCTGGTTCTCCCTCGTCGTCTCGATCCCCCTCGCCGGGTTCCACCCGATCTACGTCGTCGTCGCGCTGGTCAGCATGCTGGCGCTGCTGGCGGTCGGCGCGCTGGTCGTCGCGTTCACCCGGGGCGAGGACAGCGCGGCACGCATCGTCCGGGCGATCGGCCGCCGGATCCCCGGCGTCGGCGAGGAGCGTCTGGAGCGCATCGTGCGCCACATCGGGGGGTCGCTTCGCGAGCTGGCACGCGACCGCCGGCAGCTGAAGCGGGCGATCCTGTGGGCGATGCTCAACTGGCTGCTCGACGCGGCGTCGCTCCTGGCCTTCATCGGGGCGCTCGGTCGCTTCGTGAACCCGATCGAGCTCTTCGCCGCCTACGGGATCGCCAACGTCCTCGCGGTGCTGCCGATCACCCCGGGAGGCCTCGGCGTGATCGACGCCTCCGCACCCGCCCTCCTCGTCAGCTTCGGGCTGACGAAGTACACCGCCTACCTCGGCGTCATCGGCTGGCGGCTGGTCAACTTCTGGCTGCCGATCCCGGTCGGCGCGGCCGCGTACATCTCGCTGAAGGTCCCCCGCGGCGCCGGCCTCCGGGCGCGCCGGCGTGCCCTGCACGACATGGCCGAGGAGGCGAGCCCCGCGGGCTCGCCCGCCGGAGCCGATGAGCACGTCGGGGCGGCGCGCCGCCGGACGAACGGCGCCCGCAAGGGCGGAGCCGCTCCCGGCGCGCCCCGGGTCCGCGGCGGGCGCCCGCCGCCGGCCGATGAACGCACCGACGAGCCGTCCGCGAAGGAGGCGAAGCGCCCCGGTCGGCGGAGCACCGATCCCTAGGCCCGAACGACGGGGCGGCAGGTGGGCGCTGTCGCCCGGCCGGGCGGCCGGGCACGGGCCTCAGCCCAGTCCCGCGCCCTCGGCGTGGGCCAGGTCGAGATCGCCCCGGGCGATGCGCTCGACCTCGAGCGACAGCGACGTGTCGAAGTTGCGCTCGAACAGCTCCTGCTTGCGCCGGACCATCCACTCCTCGAGCTCAGTGTCGCCCCGCGCCCGCACGTGCAGGACGACGGCGTCCGGCCTGCCGTGCCTCGGCGGCGGCTTCCCGGCCCTCGCCACGGTCTCGACGACGGAGGAGTGCGTGGCGTCGAGCGCATCCGCGATCCGCAGCAGTGCCGTCAACGTGACCGCACGCGAGCGGTCCCCCGGCCCGAGTGCGCCGAACGGCTCGTAGCTCGGCTTCGGCGTGCCACGGATGTGGAAGCGACCGAGGACCGCGAGGATCCGTACCTCGTCCGGCGAGAAGCCCCGCAGACCGCCGTTCTCGATCAGGTACGCCGTGTGGCGGTCGTGGCCCGACCTGCTGACGTGCTCGCCGATGTCGTGGAGCAGGGCGCCGAGGTCGAGCAGCTCCCGCTCCTCGGGCCCGAGGCGATGGAGGTCCGCGGTCGCGTCGAACAGCTGCATCGCGAGCGAGGCGGCCTGGCGGGCGTGCCGCTGGCGCCAGTTCGATCGCCGGCAGAGGGCGAGGACGGACGAGCGGCGCAACGCGCGGGGGTCGCTGCCGAGCTCCGCCGGGTCGTGCGCGCCGATCGCGGTGAGCACGATCCCCTCGCGAAGCGCCCACTCGCTGACCGTGAGCTCGCTCAACCCCGTCTCGGCCATGAGGTGCCCGAGCACCGAGATGCCGGCGGGGACGAGCTCGGCGCGTCGGGCGTCGCAGCCGGCCAGCTTGGCGCGCTCGTCGACGGTCAGCTCGAAGATCTTCGCCGACACCGCGGCCAGGTCCTTCGCGCTCACCGTCAGCTGGTTCACGGTCTCGGGCAGCGAGCCGTCCCGCATCGCCGCCGCCATGCGGGCGAGGGACACGAAGGTCCCCGAGGAGCCGATGAGCATCGTCGGCTTGAGGTCGGCGATCTCGGCGAGCACCGGCGCGAGCTCCGAGGCGATGCGCTGGTGCAGTCGCTCCCGGTCCTTCGCACCCGGCGGATCGGAGGAGACGAGCTCCGCGGTGAGCCGCCCCACCCCGAGGTGGAGGCTGGCCGCGAACGACAGCCCCGTGCGGTCGCCGACCATCAGCTCGAGGCTGCCACCGCCGAGGTCGGCGGCGAGCGCCGGCCCGGGGTCGATCAGCACGCTCGAGCGGATCGCGGTGAAGATCAGCCGGGCCTCGCGCACGCCGTCGACGACCTCGATCTCGACACCGGTCTCGGCGCGTACCGTGTCGACGAAGGCGCCCCCGTCGAGCGCCTCACGGATCGCAGCGGTGCCGAGCGCGACCACCTCGTCGACGCGCTGGGCATCGGCGAGCGCCTTGAAGCGCCGGATGACCTCGACCGCCGATCGGGTTGCCCGCTCGCCGATGCTCCCCGTGCGCGCGACGAGATCGCCGAGGCGGAGCATCTCCTTCTCCCGGGCGAGGGGGACGAAGCTCCCGTCGAGCCTCGCCTCCACGACGAGGAGGTGGAACGAGTTGCTGCCGAGGTCGAGCGCCGCGATCCGCACGGGTGCCGGATCAGACCAGCGACTCGGGCGAGCGGCGACGGCGCGCCCGCTCGACGGCGAGCTCCTGGAGGCGGTGCTGCGCGGAGCAGCCGATCCTCGTCGGGACCCGTTCCCAGGAGCCGTCGGGGCGCAGCGACCACGAGTTGGTGTCGTCGGCGAGATTGAGCGCGAGGACGTCCTCGAGGTGCGCGCACAGCCCGGGCTCCCGCACGGGCACGAGCGCTTCGATCCTGCGATCGAGATTGCGCTCCATCAGGTCCGCCGAGCCGATGAAGTAGCGGGCGGGACCCGAGCCGTGCGGAGGTCGGGGCGGGCCGGCGTGCACGACCGCCGGCGCCTCGGTCCCAGCGGCGGGCTCGGCCGCCCGGGCCGCTCCCGCGTCGTCGTGCCGGGCCGCGCCGTCGCGCTCGGCGCCGGGCGGGCCGCCCGCACCGTCGGTGTCGTGACGCGACCCGTCGCCCGGGCCGCCGACGGGGTCGCGCAGCATCCGCTGCGCCTGGACCTGGGCGGTCGGCGTGCCGAAGCGGAAGATCCGCGAGTGCTCGAGGAACCTGCCCACGATCGAGCGGACGGTCACCGTCTCGGACAGACCCGGCACGCCCGGGCGCAGCGAGCAGACGCCGCGCACCACGAGGTCGACGCGCACGCCGGCCTGCGCCGCGGCGTAGAGCGCGTCGATCACCTCGGGATCGGTGAGGCCGTTCACCTTGATCGTGATGCGGCCCGCCCGGCCGACGGCGCGCTCGGTCGCGATCTGCTCCAGCACCCATGGGCGGAACCGGTCCGGCGCGAGGATCAGCATCCGCGACCGGGACGGGCGCGAGAAGCCGGTGAGGTGGTTGAACAGGTCGGTCAGGTCGGCGCCGAGCGCCGGGTCCGCCGACAGCACCCCGAGGTCCTCGTAGGACCTCGCGGTCCCGGAGTTGTAGTTGCCGGTGCCGACGTGGCAGTAGCGGCGGATGCCGTCCTCCTCGCGGCGCACGACGAGCGCCGTCTTCGAGTGCGTCTTCAGGCCGACGACGCCGTAGACGACGTGGACCCCGGCCTGTTCCAGCTGGCGGGCCCAGAGGATGTTGCGCTGCTCGTCGAAGCGCGCCTTCAGCTCGACGAGCGCCGCGACCTGCTTGCCGGCCTCCGCGGCGCGGGCGAGGGCGGCCACGAAGGGGGTGTCGCCCGAGGTGCGATAGAGGGTCTGTTTGATCGCGAGCACGTCGGGGTCCGACGCGGCCTGGGAGATGAACGCCTCGACCGAGCTGGCGAAGGAGTCGTAGGGGTGGTGGACGAGCACGTCCTGCTCGCGGATCACGGCGAAGATGTCGACGGCCTCGTCCCCCATAGGCGCGAGGCGCGGCTGGGTCGTCGGCGTCCAGGCGGGCTCGGAGAGGTCCGGCCGGTCCATGTTGGCGATCTGCCACAGCTGGCCGAGGTCGAGGGGCGACGACGGCCGGTAGACGTCGGCCGGCTCGAGCTCGAGCTCGCGCAGCAGGAGGTCGAGCACGTCCTGGCCCATGCCGGGGTCGACCTCCAGCCGCACCGCACGGCCGAAGCGCCTCCTGCGCAGCTCGACCTCGACCGCCTCGAGCAGGTCGTCGGCCTCGCCCTCCTCGAGCTCGAGGTCGGCGTTGCGCGTCACTCGGAACGCGTGGTGCGCCCCGATCAGCATGTCCGGGAAGAGGTGGTCGAGGTGGGCGGCGATCACCTGCTCGAGCGGGACGAACCGCTCGCCGTCGGGGAGCGGCACGAAGCGCGGGAGCAGCGGCGGCACCTTCACCCGGGCGAAGCGGCGCTCGCTCGTCACGGGGTCCTCGACCAGCACGGCGAGGTTGAGCGACAGATTCGAGATGTAGGGGAACGGGTGGCCCGGGTCCACGGCGAGCGGGGTGAGCACCGGGAAGATGTCCCGCTCGAAGATCCCGCCGAGCTGGGTCGCTGCTTCAGGGTCGAGCGCCGGGAAGTCGACCAGATGGATGCCGGCCGCGGCGAGCGCCGGCACGATCCGGTGGGTGAAGATGCGCGCCTGGCGCTCGATCACGGCGGACGCCGCGATGCTCACGTCGCGCAGCTGCTCCGGCGCGGTCCTGCCGTCGGGCGAGAGCGCCCGCACGCCGGCCGCGAGCTGGTCCTTCAGACCGGCCACGCGCACCTGGAAGAACTCGTCGGAGCCGGTCGAGAAGATCGCCAGGAACTTCACCCGCTCGAGCAGCGGGATCCGCTCGTCCTGCGCCAGGTCGAGCAGGCGTGCCGCGAAGTCGAGCCACGACAGCTCGCGGTTCACGAATCGCTCCGGTCCGAAGGCCTGTGGCGGCCGGATGGCGGACGCGGGGGGTGCCCCGACGAGCCCGGGCTCGCGCCGTCCGACCTCGACCTCGACGTCGCTCGTCACGCGCGTCAGGCTACCTGCCCCGAGTGCCGTGTCCGCGCTCAACTAGCGTACGGAACGTGACTCTGCCTGCGTCGTTGCGCCTGGCGAAGCCGCGCCGACGCAGCGAGCTCGGCCTGCTCATCGTCGGCGGCGTCACCGTGCTGGTCGCGACGCTCCTCGAGTCGCTCGCGATGACGAACGCGCTCCCCCGCCACCTGGTCACCTTCATCGTCGGCCTCTGCCTCATCGCCGGCGGCGTCCAGGTCGTCAACCGCTGGCTGGTGCCCCACGCCGACCCGGTGATCATGCCGGTCGCCCTCGTGCTGAACGGCATCGGCTACGTGATGATCGAGCGGCTCGACCCGCACGCAGCGGGCCAGCAGCTCGCGTGGACCGGGCTCGGCCTCCTCGTCTACGCCGCCGTCGTGCTCATCGTGAAGCGCTCCCGCGACCTCGAGCGCTACCGCTACCTGATCGTCCTGCTCGCCTTCTTGCTGCTCGTGGCGCCGCTCGTGCCGGGCATCGGGCTCTCCATCAACGGTGCCCGGCTGTGGGTCCATCTCCACTCGATCGAGTTCCAGCCGATCGAGCTCGCGAAGATCCTGCTCGTGATCTTCTTCGCCTCGTACTTCATCGAAAAGCGCGAGCTGCTGACGATCCCGACGCGCCGGGTCGGCGATCACCTGCTCCCCGACCTGCGCGCCTTCGGCCCGATCGCCGTCGCGGCGGCGATGGCGCTGCTGATCATCCTCGCCGAGCGCGACATCGGCTTCTCGCTGATCCTGTTCGTCGTGTTCCTCACGATGCTCTGGCTCGCCACCGGCCGCTGGACCTACGTGGTGATCGGCCTGGTCGCCTTCGCGCTCGCCACCTTCCTCGCCGCCCACCTCCTCGGCCAGGTGAACGGTCGGATCGCGATCTGGCTCGACCCGTGGAAGTACTACAACTCGACCGGCTACTACGCCGGCTACCAGCCGGTCCAGGGCGAGCTCGCCTTCGGCCGCGGCGGGCTGTGGGGCACCGGGCTCGGGCTCGGGCTCGCCGCGAACGCCGTGCCGATCGCGACGAGCGACTTCATCTTCTCGGTCATGGGCGAGGAGCTCGGCCTGTTCGGCACCGTCGCGGTCGTCGTCGCCTTCCTGCTCCTGATCGGCAGCGGGCTGCGCATCGCGCTGCGGAGCCGCTCGGAGTTCGCCCGGCTCGCCGCGGTGGGCCTCACCGTGACGCTCGGCATCCAGGCGTTCTTCATCATGGCGGGCGACGTACGACTGCTCCCGCTGACGGGGGTCACGCTGCCGTTCGTCTCCTACGGCGGATCCTCGCTCGTCGCGAACTACGCGCTGCTCGCGCTGTTGATGCGGCTGTCCGACGAGGGCAATCAGCCCTCGGCGGTGCCGACCCCCGCCCGGTCGAGGACCTCGGCTGCCGTCGTGATCGGCGCCGGCAAGCGCTGACGGAGCGCGAGCGCGATCCCGTCGGAGGGTCGGCACGCGACGACGCGGGTGCCGGACGGCCCGGCGAGCACGAGCTCCGCGGAGAAGGCGGTCCCGTTGACGTCGGTGATCCGCACGACCTCGAGGGTGAGGCTGAACGACTCGAGGACGTCGGTGAACAGCTCGTGGGTGAGCGGCTTCGGCGTCGGGATGCGACGGGCGGCGTAGGCGATCGCCACCCCCTCGGGCGTGCCGACCGGGATGAGCAGCTGGCGGTTCGGGGCGTCGATCTCCTCCAGCACGACGACGGGGCTCGTGCTCGGGAGCACCATCGCCACCTCTGCGAACCGCAGCTGGATCTGGGTGTCCGGCCAGGCATCGATCCCCTCGTCGGCGCCCTCCTCACCGGGCAGGCTCGACCGGCTCCACGCCTCCGGCTCGTCCCAGGCCGCCTCGTCGGGCGCGTTCGTCTCCTCGTCACCCGCGTCGTCGTCCCCCGCGCCCGACGGCTCGTCGGCGGCGGCGTCCGCCTCGACGGCAGGGCCCCCGACCGCGCCGTCGGTGGTGGCGACCTCCGGCCCGAGGGCGCGCTCACCCACAACGGCCCCCTCCGGCGCCTCGTCGCCGGCGGCGGCCCTGCCTGCGCGTCGCGCGCTCATCGCATCCGGAAGCGGCGCATCTCGACGTTGGCGACGAGGCCGATCGCCGCGAAGAAGGCCAGCAATGCCGAGCCGCCGTAGGAGATGAACGGCAGCGGGATCCCCGTGATCGGCATCAGCCCCACGTTCATGCCGACGTTCTGGAACACCGAGAAGACGACGAACGCGAGCACGCCGCCGCAGATCAGCCGGCCGAGCGTGTCGCGGGCGACCTGCATGGCCCGGAAGATGCGGAACACGATCAGCGCGAACAGCCCGAGCACGACGGTGGCGCCGATGAAGCCGGTCTGCTCGCCGATCGCGGAAAAGATGAAGTCGGCGTAGGCGACCGGCACGTACTGCAGGGTCGTCAGGGGGCCGTGGAAGAGCCCGAGCCCCTTCAGGCCACCGGAGCCGATCGCCTCCTTCGCGAGCGTCAGGTTGTAGTTCGCGCTGGAGGCCGCCTGGCTCTGGTTGAAGAAGCTGTGGATGCGAGCCATCTGGTAGCCGCTCAGGAGATTGAACTGGAAGATCAGGGTGACCCCGAGCGCCACGACGGCGGCGGCGCCGACCAGATAGCGCAGCTTCACGCCGGCGAAGACGAGCAGCGCCGCGACGACGACCGCGATGACGATCGTCGTGCCGAGGTCGGGCTGCTTGTAGACGAGCGCCATCGGCAACAGCACCATCGCCGCCATGACGATCAGGCGCCGGGGACCGAGCTCGGTCTCGTGGCGGCTCGCGTAGAGGCCGACGGCGACGATCACCGCCAGCACGCCGAACTCCGACGGCTGGATGTGGATGGGGCCGAACTGGATCCACCGCTGGGTGTCGCCAGTGCTGGCGGCACCCGACCCCGCGGCGACCTGCTTTCCGATCGCGAACACCGCCAGCAGGGAGCACACGACGAGCCCGTAGAGGATGTAGCCCCACTGCTCGAGGCGCCGGTAGTCCACCACCATGCACATGAGCATCAACCCGACGCCGAGGACCAGGTAGACGACTTGGCGCTTCAGGTAGTAGGTCGGCTCGTAGACGAACACGTTGCGGGTGGCGGAGTACACCATGATCACGCCGAAGGCCGAGATCGCAAGCGTCGCCGCCAGCAGCACGTAGTCGACGTGCCGCAACGCCGTCAGCAGGGGGTTCTCGTCCCGGCGAGACCGCACGCGCGCGCCGCGCTCGAGCAGGTGGATCGCCACGCTGCGAAAGGATACTGGCCGGCGGTCGCCCCACAGTCGGCGCCCGTCAAAGCGCCGGTCGCGCTGGCGCCCGAGGGCCTCGCCGGCGGCCGGGCCGCGCCCCCTACGGCTCGACGGGCCGCCCCGCCGTCCGTCCCCCGACCGCCGCCCACATCGCCTCGAGCGGGGCGGACTCCCCGGTCCACAGCGAGCACTGGTGGGCGGCCTGGTGGACGAGCATGCCGAGACCGTTGCGGACCGTCGCACCCCGCGAGGCCGCCTCGGCGAGGAAGGGCGTCATCGGGGGGTGGTAGACGAGGTCGACCACCAGCTGTCCGGCGCCGAGGCGACGGGCGAGCGCGGCGACGGCGAGGCCTGGGCGCGCCGGCTCACCCGGGCGAGCCGCGCCCGAGGCCGCTCCTGGCATGCCGGCCGGCGTCGCCTGGACGACGAGCGCGACGTCGGCGAGCTCCCCGGGCGTGCCGACCCGGCCCGCCGACCCCGCGAGCGCGGCCGCCTGAGCGGCACGGTCCGCCGTGCGGTTCACCACCACCACAGAGCGTGCCCCGGCCTCCGCGAGGGCGAGGACGACGGCCCTCGCCGCGCCCCCCGCCCCGACGACCGCGCACCGAAGGCCGGACGCGTCGAAGCCGGCTCCCTCCCGAAGATCGTCGAGCAGGCCGACGCCGTCGGTCGTCTCGGCGACGGCGATGCCGGAACGCAGCACGACGGTGTTCGCGGCGCCGAGCCGCTCCACCGCGCGCGAGCGCTGGTCGGCGGCGCGGGCGATGGCCTCCTTGTGCGGCATCGTCACCGAGAGCCCGCGCAACCCGAGGGCCCGCGCGCCGGCCAGCGCCACGGCGAGCTCGCTGCGGGCGACGGGGAACGCCACGTAGGCCCAGTCGAGTCCGAGCGCCGCGAAGGCGGCGTTGTGCAGCAGCGGCGAGAGCGAGTGGCGGACGGGGTCACCGACGACCCCGACGAGCTCGGTCCGCGCGCCGGGCCAGGCCACCGCCGGCCGCCCGGCCGCCGCGGCGCTCGTCACCGCCCGCCGCCTGCCGCGTCGAGCCACGCCTGGAGCAGCACGGCCGCCGCGGCGTCGTCGACGACGGGGCGAGCCGGCCGCGGCCGCCCCGCCGCTCGCCCGGCGCGCCCGCCCCGCCCTCCCCGGCGCGACGCGTCGCGCTCCCCGGTGACCTCGCGCAGCCGTCGGTGCACCTCGACCGTCGTCAGGCGCTCGTCGACTGTCGCCACCGGGACCTCGAGCCGCTCGCGCAGCGCCTCCACCTCGGCTCGCGCGGCCCGCGCCGCCGGGCCCTCGCCCCCGCCGAGCGACACCGGCACGCCGATGACGACCGCCGTCACGCCGAGCTCCGCCGCCAGCGCGACGAGGCGCTCCCGGTCGGCCGAGCGGTCGTCCGAGCGCTCCAGCACGGCGTGGGGCACCGCCAGGTGCCGCGCGGAGTCCGACAGCGCGACGCCGATGCGGCGCTCGCCGAGATCGAGGCCGAGCACCCGCCCCGGCCGCCCCGCCGGCGCTGCGCCTCCGGACGTCTCCCCCACCGTCGCCGGGCCGTCGCGCCGGGCGCCGCTAGCCCGCACCGAGTGCCGAGCGAAGCGCCGCGAGGGCATCGCCGATCGCCGCGACGTCCCGGCCGCCGGCCGTCGCCAGCTCCGGCGAGCCGCCGCCGCCGCCGCCCACGGTGCGCGCGGCCTCGCCCGCGGCGGCGCGCGCGTCGGTCCCCGAGCCCTTCACCGCGGCCACCACCAGCGCCACCCGCTCACCCTCGGGGCTCCCGACCAGGCCGACCGCCTCGACCCCCGGCTGGTCGCGCACCGCGAGCGCCAGCTCACGTAGCTCGTTCGGGTCGAGCCCGTCGCGCCGCGCCACCACCCGCCCGCCACGGGCGCCGCGGCCGAGCTCGAGCGCCTCCGTCCGCAGCTGCGCGCCGCGCAGCCGCTTTAGCTCGTCCTCGAGCTCGCGCTGGCGCTCGACGAGACGCTCGGCCACCTCCACCAGGTCGGCCGGCGTCGTCCGCAGCGACGCGGCAACCCGGCTCACGACGCCGTCGAGGCGCCGCATCTCCTGCAGCGTCCGGGTGCCCGTGGTCGCCTCGATCCGCCGCGTGTTCGCGCCGATGGAGCTCTCCGAGATGATCCGGAACGGGCCGATGCCGCCGAGCGAGCGGACGTGGGTGCCGCCGCACAGCTCCACCGAGGCGCCGCCCGCCTCGACGACGCGCACGACGTCGCCGTACTTCTCGCCGAAGAAGGCGATCGCACCGGCCTCCTCGGCCTCGCTCTTCGAGGTCTCATAGACCCGTACCGGCTCGTCCGCGAGGATCGCCCCGTTGACGATGTCCTCGACGCGCTCGAGCTCGGCGGGCGTGGTGGCCGTGAAATGGCTGTAGTCGAAGCGCAGGCGGTCGGGCGCGACGAGCGAGCCCTGCTGTTTCACGTGCTCACCGAGGACCTCGCGCAGCGCCGAGTGGAGCAGGTGGGTCCCGGTGTGGTTGCGCCGGATCGCCTCGCGTCGCCTCACGTCGATGGCCGCGGTGACGACCGAGCCCTCGGGCACCTCCCCCTCGATGACGTAGCCGACGTGTCGCGTGATCCCCTCGATCGCGTGGTCGGTGTCGAGGACGCGCAGCGTCCCGGTGGAGGACACGAGGGTGCCGGTGTCGCCGACCTGGCCTCCGCCCTCTGCGTAGAAGGGGGTGAGGTCGAGCACGACGTCGAGGAGCTCCGCGCCCGGCGGCGGCTGCTCCCCGTCGACGTTGACGAAGCTGGCCGCGTCGTCCCTCGGCGAGACCGCCAGCACGCGCGCCGTCGCCTCCACCTCGCGGTAGCCGACGAACTCCGTCGGGCCGAACTGCTCGAGCACCGAGCGCCAGCGCTCCTGGCCGAGCGCCTGCGCCTCCGCGCCTGGCTTGCCGGCCTGGCGGGCGCGCCGGCGCTGCTCGTCCATCGCGGCGTCGAACCCCTCGCGGTCGACCTCGACGCCGCGCTGCTCGGCGATCTCGACCGTGAGGTCGACCGGGAAGCCGTAGGTGTCGTGGAGACGGAAGGCGACGTCGCCCGGCAGGCGGTGCGTGCCGCGGGCGAGCTCCTCGTCGAGCAGCGCCGTGCCGGCCCGCAGCGTCCGGAGGAAGGCCTCCTCCTCGTGGCCGACGATCTTGGTCACGAGCGAGGCGTCCCGCACGAGCTTCGGGTAGGCGTTCGACATCGTCGCCACGACCGCGTCGACCAGCGGGGGCGTGATGAGGTCGGCGACGCCGAGCTGGTGCGCTCGCAGCACCGCCCGGCGGATCACTCGGCGCAGCACGTAGCCGCGGCCCTCGTTCGAGGGGAAGACCCCGTCGGAGACGAGGAAGGTCATCGCCCGGGCGTGGTCGGCCAGGATGCGCAGCGCGACATCGGACTCCTCCGACCTGCCGGGGGGGCGGCCCGTGAGGCGCGCCGCCTCCTCCACGACCGGCGCGACGACGTCGGTCTCGAAGACGCTGTCGACCCCCTGGAGCAGCGCGAGGATCCGCTCGAGGCCGGCTCCGGTGTCGATGTTCTTCTTCGGCAGCTCCTCGAGCGACCCGTCGATCGAGCGCTCGTACTGCATGAACACGAGGTTCCAGATCTCGACGTAGCGCGAGTCGCTGCCGTGGGCAGGGCCGCCCGCCTCGCCGAAACGCTCGCCCTTGTCGAAGTAGATCTCCGACGACGGCCCGCACGGGCCCGTGTCGCCCATCTTCCAGAAGTTGTCCTCGCCCATGCGCTGGATGCGCTCGGCGGGCAGGTGGGCGGCGTCTAGCCAGATGCCGGTCGCGTCGGTGTCGGACTCGTGCACGGTCACCCACAGCCGGTCCGGGTCGAATCCGAGGACCTCGGTGACGAGCTCCCACGCGTAGGGGATCGCCAGCTCCTTGAAGTAGTCGCCGAAGGAGAAGTTGCCGAGCATCTCAAAGAACGTGGCGTGCCGGGCGGTCGTGCCGATGATGTCGATGTCGACCATGCGGAAGCAGGGCTGGATCGTCGTCGCCCGAGGCACCGGAGGCAGCAGCTGCCCGGTGAAGTACGGCTTGAACTGGACCATCCCGGCGATCGTGAACAAGACCGACGGGTCGTGGGGGATCAGGCCCGCGGGCGGGAGCGCCGCGTGGCCGCGGTCGACGAAGAAGCGGGTGAACGCCGCCCGGAGGTCGTCGCCATGCCAGGTCATCGCGTCACGTCTCCCTCGACTCACCGGGCTCCACCGGCTCTTCTCCTTCCCCGGACCGCCCGGGATGGGTCGCGGCACCCCGACCCTCGCCACCGCTGGCACCGCTGTCCTCGTCGCCCTCGGAGCGAAGGAGGCGGAGGCGACGGGCGACGTCGCGCTCGCCTCCGTGCTCGGACGGCTCGTAGTAGTGCCGCCCCGCGAGGGCGGTGGGCAGGTACTGCGCCTCGACGTACCCCCTCGGGTCATCGTGAGGATACTCGTAGCCGGCGCCGTGGCCGATCCGGGCGGCCCCCGCGTAGTGCGCGTCACGCAGCCCGGGCGGGGGCGGGGCGGCCGGCTGGTCGCGCACATCGGCCTGCGCCGCCCACAGCCCCGCCGCGGACCGGTTCGACTTCGGCGCCGTCGCAAGATGGACGACCGCCTGGGCGAGGTTCAGCGCCGCCTCCGGCAGGCCGACTCGGTCGAGGGCCGCCGCGGCGGCCTCGGCGACGACGAGACCGAGCGGGTCCGCCATGCCGACGTCCTCGCTCGCCAGGATGACGAGACGTCGGGCGACGAAGCGCGGGTCCTCGCCGGCGGCGAGCAGGCGGGCCAGCCAGTAGAGCCCCGCGTCGGGGTCCGAGCCGCGGATCGACTTGATGAAGGCGCTGATCAGGTCGTAGTGCTCGTCCCTGCCGTGGCGGAGCGCCCTCGTCGTTCGCGCCGCCTCGACATCGTCGAGGGTCACCCGGAGGGGGCCCGCGGCCGCCTCGTCCCCGCTCGGCGCGGCCCGCCGACGGGCGGCGGCGAGGGCGAGGGTCACCTCGAGCGTCGTGAGGACCGCCCGGGCGTCGCCCTCCCCGAGGTCCACCAGCCGGGCGAGCGCCACCTCATCCGCATCCGCCCCCTCGGCCCGGAGCGCACGGCCGGCGAGCTCGGTGAGGTCCTCGTGGGTGAGGGCCTCGAAGCGCCACAGCGTCGAGCGGCTGAGCAGCGGCGCGTTGATCTCGAAGAACGGGTTCTCGGTGGTCGCGCCGACGAGCACCACGACCCCCTCCTCCACCCCGGGCAGCAGCGCGTCCTGCTGCGCCTTGTTGAAACGGTGCACCTCGTCGATGAACAGGATCGTTCCCTGGCCCTGCCGGCCGAGCCGGCGCCGGGCCGCCTCGAGGACTTCGCGCACGTCCTTCACGCCGGAGGTGACCGCGGAGATCGGCTCGAAGTGCTTGGCGCTGCTCGTCGCGAGGATGCGGGCGAAGGTGGTCTTGCCGGTCCCCGGCGGCCCCCACAGGATCGCCGAGGAGAGCGCGTCCGCCTCGACGAGGGCCCGGAGCGGGCCGCCCGGGCCGAGGAGGTGGCGCTGGCCGACGAGGTCGTCGAGCGTGCGCGGGCGCAACCGGGCGGCGAGCGGGGCACGTGAGGCGAGCTCGGCCTCCGCGGCCGAGTCGAACAGGTCGGGACCGTGCTGGTCGGATCGGCTCACCGACCCATCCTCACCGACCGCGCGCCGCGATGCGAGCGGGCCGGGCGCCCGCCCGGGCCGGGCCTCAGCCCTTGGGCGGCGGGGTCACGACGCGCACGCCGAGCTCGGCGAGCTGGCGGGCGCCGATCGGCTTCGGGGCCCCGGTCATCAGGTCCGTCCCCGACTGGGTCTTCGGGAAGGCGATCACCTCTCGGATGTTCTCCTCCCCGGCGAGGATGGCCACGAGCCGGTCCAGGCCGACAGCGAAGCCCCCGTGCGGCGGCGCGCCGTAACGGAACGCGCCCGTCAGGAAGCCGAAGCGCGCCTCGGCCTCCTCGTCGGTGATCCCGAGCGCGGCGAACACCCGGCGCTGGACGTCGGCACGGTGGATCCGGATGCTCCCCGAGCCGAGCTCCCACCCGTTGAGCACGAGGTCGTAGGACTGGGCGCGCACCGCGAGCGGGTCCGTCTCGAGCAGGTCGAGGTCGCCGGCGTGCGGCATCGTGAACGGGTGGTGGGCCGCCAGCGGCCGTCCCTCCTCGTCGACGCCGTCGAACAGCGGGAAGTCGACGACCCAGCAGAAGCGGTGCGGCCCCTCCCACACCGGGGGCTTCGCCAGGTCGAGGCGCAGCTGGCCGAGCACCTCGCAGGCGCGGCGGTGCTCGTCGGCGACGATCACCAGCAGGTCGCCCGCTGCCGCCCCCGTCGCGGCGAGCAGGCCGGCGCGCTCGGCGTCGCCCAGGAACTTGGCGACCGGCGCCTCGAGGTCGAGCGACCCGGCCGGTTGGCCGGAGGCGACGACGCGCATCCACACCAGGCCCTTCGCGCCGAGCGACTTGGCGCGTTCGATCAGGCCGTCGAGGCGGGCCCGGGTGAAGCTCGCAGCGCCCTCGACCCGGATCGCCTTCACGCTCGGCGCCTGAAAGGCGCGGAACTCGGTCTCGGCGAGCGCCGCCTTCACGTCGACGAGGGCCATGCCGAAGCGGAGGTCCGGCTTGTCGCTCCCGAAGCGGTCGATCGCCTCGCTCCAGGTCATCCGCGTGATCTCGCCCGGCCGCTCCCCGGTCACCGCCTCGGTCGCATCGAGCACCGCCTCGGAGACGAAGCCCCAGACGTCCTCCTGCTCGACGAAGGAGGCCTCCACGTCGAGCTGGGTGAACTCGAACTGACGGTCGGCGCGAAGGTCCTCGTCCCGCAGGCACCGGGCGATCTGGTAGTAGCGGTCGGCCCCGCCGACCATCGTCAGCTGCTTGGCGATCTGGGGGCTCTGGGGCAGGACGTAGAACGAGCCGTGCTGGAGCCGGGACGGGACGGCGAACTCGCGCGCCCCTTCCGGCGTCGGCGTCCACAGCAACGGCGTCTCGATTTCGAGGAAGCCGAGGCGCTCCATCGCCCGCCTGAGCGCCGAGTTCACCGCCGCGCGGATCCGCAGGTTCTTCTGCATCCGCTCGCTGCGCAGGTCGAGATAGCGGTAGCGGAGGCGGACGGCCTCGTCCGTCTCCGCGCGGCCGTCCAGGCTGAACGGCGGTGGCTCGGCCGCCGAGAGCGTCTCGACGACGCACCCGCCGAGCTCGACCTCGCCGGTGGCGAGCCCCGGGTTGGCCGTCCCCTCCGGGCGCAGCCGCACCGTGCCCGTCACCCGCACCACGAACTCCGGGCGCAGCGCGTGGGCGCCGTCGACGACGCACTGCACCACGCCGGTGTGGTCCCTCAGGTCGAGGAAGGCCAGGTGCTCGCCGTGCTCGCGCCGGCGGGCCACCCACCCGCACAATGCCACCTCGCGTCCGACGTCCTCGGGGCTCAGCGTCCCGCAGTAGCGGTCGCGCAGCCCGACCGCCTCGGGCACCTGCCCGGCGGCGAGCGCCGGCCAGCCCGCCAGCCCTCCCGGGAGGTCCCGGCCGGCGACGCTGCTCACGGCCGTGCGCTCCGCACCCGCGCCACGAGCTCGTCGCGAGCGACGGCCTCCTGGTGATGGGCGTCGGGGCCCCGCAGCACCCTGAGCGTCACCTTGCCCGAGGCCTCCTCCTCCGGCCCGACGATGCAGGCCAGCCTGGCCCCCGAGCGGTCGGCCACCTTCAGCTGCGCCTTCAGCGAGCGACCGTCGAACGCGCGCTCGGCGGCGATGCCCGCCCGGCGCAGCTCGTGGGTGAGGTCGCGTGCCGCCGCGCCGCCGACGAGGTCGACGACGAACACCTCGAGCACCTGCCCGACGTCCGCGAGGGCGCCTTCGGCCTCGCAGGCGAGGAGGATGCGCTCGATCCCGCTGCCGAAGCCGACCCCCGGGGTGGGCGGGCCGCCGAGCACCTCCGCCAGCCCGTCGTAGCGCCCTCCGCCGCCGACGCCGTTCTGCGCCGCGTCGAGCGCGAGCGCGCTGAACTCGAAGGTGGTGCGCGTGTAGTAGTCGAGGCCCCGGACCAGCCAGTCGTCCCGCCGCCACGCGATGCCGAGGGCGTCGAGGCCCTCGAGCACCCGTGCGAAGTGGGCCCGGCACGGCTCGCAGAGGTAGTCGGCGATGCGGGGCGCCCCCTCGCGCACGGCGACGCACGCCGCCCGCTTGCAGTCGAGCACGCGAAGCGGGTTCCGCCGCCAGCGCTCGCGGTGCTCGTCGCACAGCTCGGACTCGTGCGCCGCCAGGTGGTCCGAGAGCGCCTGGCGGTACGCCGGCATGCAGCTCGCGTCGCCCATCGAGTTGACCCGAAG
>Ga0307372_10001360_pt1 | contig 43012 bp, 37 predicted proteins | sample OX1MG_FD_202533 | JGI IMG/M metagenome (GOLD analysis project Ga0307372, IMG submission 202533) | Soil microbial communities from Risofladan, Vaasa, Finland - OX-1 | ecosystem: Environmental > Terrestrial > Soil > Coastal area > Acid sulfate soil | place: Finland: Risofladan, Vaasa | collected...
CTCCTGAAGAAGGTGCTCAGGCTTCCCGCCTCGCCCCATGGTGTACACGGCGGGGTGCTCCATCAGCAGCAGCAGGTCGTCCTCCAGTTCCCCCTGGGCCCGGGCGCCGGCCAGCCGGCGCTGCCACTCCCAGGCGGTCTGGTAGGGCACGGTGCCGCACCAGAGCGCTCGCAGCGGCCGTCGCCAGACTCCGGCCACGGCTACCTTACCCCCACCCCGACGGGAGGCTGCCCGGCCCCGGCCACCGCCTGCTGGTGGGCGTGGTACGAGCTCCGCACCAGCGGGCCGGACTCCACGTGGGCAAAGCCAAGCGACATGCCGAAGTCGCGCAGCTCAGAAAACTCCTCGGGGAGCCAGAAGCGATCGCAGCGAATGTGTTTCAGCGAGGGGCGCAGATACTGCCCGATGGTCACTAGCCGGACGCCATGGCGGCGGAGGTCCACCAGGACCTCTTTGACCTCCTCCATGGACTCGCCCAGCCCGACCATGAGGCCGGACTTGGTCTGGGACCCCGGCCCCAGCTCGCCGGCCCGGCGGAGCACGGTCAGAGACCGGGCATAGAGCGACTTGGGCCGGACCCGCGGGAAGAGGCGGCTCACCGTCTCGATGTTGTGGTTGAAAACCTCGGGGGCAGCCTCCATCACCGTCGCCAGGCTAGCCTCCGACCCCTGGAAGTCGGGCGTGAGCACCTCGACCTGACAGCCGGGCACCCGGCGGTGGATCGCCTCGATGGTCCGGGCGAAGATCGCGGCCCCACCGTCGGGAAGATCGTCGCGGTCCACTGAGGTGATCACCGCGTGCTTGAGTCGCATCTCCGCGACCGCCTCGGCGACCCGATCTGGCTCCTCGAGGTCCAGCCCATTCGGTCGGCCCGAGGTGACCGCGCAGAAGGCACAGGCACGGGTGCAGACCTCGCCCAGAATCATGAAAGTGGCGGTGCCGTAGCTCCAGCACTCACCAATGTTGGGGCAGCGGGCCTCTTCGCAGACCGTGTGCAGCCGCCGGCCCCGCATGATCTCGTCCAATTGCTGGTAACGGCCGCCCACGGGCATCTTGACCGTCAGCCAAGCTGGCCGGCGCTCCACCCCCGCCGGAAGCAGCTGTTGCCAGATCGGGCGCCCATCACCGACCGGTCCGCGACCCGGCACCAGGTCGGGCCGTCGATCCTGGATCATGGGGAGACTCAGCTTCGGCCTGGCCGCCCGCGGCTTAGGGGGGCTTTCCACTCCGCAATCCTAATGCCGTCGCCGCCGAGGCCCGTTCGCCTGGGGTCCGAATCAGAACAGGGCGCTGTCCGGAGTGACGGCCTCAAGCGAACCCTTCACCGCCCCCAGAAAGCGGGCGGCGCCCGCCCCGTCGTTCAGGCGGTGATCGAAGCTGAGGCAGAGATTCATGATCGGGCGAATCGAGATTCCGTCGCCAATCACGACCGGGCGGCGGATAACCGCGTCCATGACCAGGATCGCCGCCTGAGGCTGATTGATGATCGCCTGGGACATCACCGTCCCTAGGGCGCCGGCATTGTTGAGGGTGAAGGTCCCTCCCTCGACATCCTCCAACCGTGCCTTGCCCTGCCGCGCTCGCTCGATCAGAACGGCCGAGGCCTGGGCCAGCCCGGCCACGCTGTAGCGGTCGGCACCCCGGACCACCGGGACGATGAGGCCGTCCCCGACGGCTACGGCAAGCCCCAGATTGATCTCCGTCTGCAGCTGGATCGCCTCGTCGTCAAACACCGCGTTCATGGTCGGGACCGCCCGCAAGGCCAGGCAGGTGGACTTCATCCCGAAGTGCAGGAAGGTGAGCTCCAGCCCGGTGGCCGCCTTGAACTCGGCCCGGCGCGCCTGGCGGGCGGCGGCGACTCCGCTCATGTCCACCTCCATCATGGTCCAGGCATGGGGGGACGTTCGCCGACTGCGCACCATATGCTCCGCGATGGCGCGCCGCATCGGGGTGAGCGGGATTCGCGAACCCGGCAGCACCGGGGCGTCCCGGGGCGGTCGAGGCGGCCCATTAGGCGCCGCTGCGCCGGACTCGAGAAAGAGCAGCACATCCCGCTTGGTGATCCTGCCCTGGAACCCGGTGCCGATGACTTGGGTTATGTCGACGGCGTGCTCGTCGGCGAGCGCCCGCACCGCCGGACTGATGAACCCGCTCGCCCCGTCTCGAGGTGAGCCCGGGGCCGGGGCCGTCGCCAGCTGAGCGCCTACTCTAGGAGGCTCCGCGGCTGGAGAGGCGACCGTCGCCGGCGCCTGTGCCCCCGCCTCGGAGACCGCCTCCTCCGTGGCCGGGGATACCTCGACGGCCGCGGCCGGGGACGCCTCGTCTGAGACCTCCTCGCTCGCCCCCTCGAGAGTGCAGATAGGTTCACCCACCGACAAGCGCTGCCCTTCGGCGGCCAGGATTTCGCCCACCGTGCCCGCCGCCGGAGCGGGCACCTCCGCGGTGACCTTGTCGGTGATGACCTCGACCAGGGACTCGTAGCGCTCCACCCGCTGGCCAGGCGCCACCAACCAGGTCCCGATCGTCCCCTCGGTGACTGACTCGCCCAGTTGCGGCATCGTGACCGTGATCGACATCCGCTCTCCTCTGTTGATGGCCCACCTCAGTAGGCGGCCAACTCCCTCAGCTTGGCCTCGATTTTCTCGGGGCCAAGGCAATAGACCCCGGCCAGGGACTCGGCGAAGGGGATGGCCGGTATCTCGGGTCCCCCAATTCGCATCACCGGCCCGTCCAGGGCCTGGAAGCACTCCTCAGCGACCAGGGCCGCCACCTCCGCCCCGACCCCGACGGCCAGATTGGCCTCGTGCGCCACCAGGACCTTGCCGGTTCGGCTCGCGCTCTCGACGATCAGCTCACGGTCAAGCGGCCGAACCGTGCGCAGATCGACCACCTCGACCTCAACGCCGTCCTGGCTTAGCCGGTCGGCTGCGGTGACGACCTCGTGGACGGTGGCCCCGTATGTGAAACAGCTTATATCGCGCCCCGGGCGCACGATCCGGCCCTGGCCGATCGGTACCAGGTACTCCTCGTCGGGAACCTCCTGGCGCAGCGAGCGGTAGAGGCCCTTGTGTTCGAAGAAGCACACCGGGTCCGGGTCGCGCAGCGCCGCCAGCAGAAGTCCCTTGGCGTCGTAGGGATTGGAAGGTAGAACTACCTTCAGTCCGGGTACGTGGGCGAACAGCGCCTCCAACATCTGGGAGTGGTAGAGAGCCCCGTGGACGTGGACGCCACCCCCGCAGGGGGCCCGGACCACCATCGGACAGCTCCAGTCGTTGTTTGACCGGTAGCGGATCTTGGCCGCCTCGCTGATGAGCTGGTCCATCGCCGGAGGGATGAAGTCGAGGAACTGAATCTCGGCCACCGGACGCAGGCCTGCCAGGGCACAGCCGATGGCGACGCCCACGATCGACGCCTCGGCGAGGGGGCTATCGATCACGCGCTCGGAACCGAACTCCTGGAAGAGCCCTTGGGTGGCCCCGAAAACACCTCCCTTGACCCCCACGTCCTCGCCCATGACGATCACCCGGTCGTCTCTGCGCATCTCGTCGCGGAGCGCGTCGCGAACCGCCTCCACGTAGGAGATTTCGGGCACTTTCAGGCGTCCCCATAGACGTGCTCAAGCGCCGTCGCCGGATCCGGGATCGGTGCCTGGTCAGCCTCCTGCTGGGCCTGGTCGATCAGTAGCTGACACTCGCGGCGGATCTCGTCCGCATCGCCGTCGGCGAGGATAGAACTGGCCTCGAGGTCAGTCCGGAACCGCTCCAGCGGGTCCTGCTGGCGCATCGCCTCAAGGTCCTCGGCGCTGCGGTAGCGGCGTTGGTCGTCGTCGCTGCTGTGCGACTGCAGGCGGACGCAGGTGGCCTCCAAGAGCGTCGGTCCGGCTCCCCGCCGAGCCCGCTCGACCGCCTCGGTGGCTGCCCGATAGACGGCCAGGACGTCGCCGCCATCGACCGTATGGCCCGGCATGCCATATCCGGCCGCGCGCTCGGCGACATGGGGGACGGCCATCTGGAGGCTCTGCGGAACGCTGATGGCGAAGGCGTTGTTCTCGACCAGAAAGACCACCGGAAGCTTGTGGATGGCGGCCCAGTTGAGGCCCTCGTGCCAGTCGCCCTCGCTGGTCCCGCCCTCCCCTACCGAGGCCACCACCACCCGGTCCTCTTTCCGATACCGGAATGCCTGGGCGACCCCCACGGCATGGAGGATCTGGGTCGCCACCGGGCTGCCCCCGGTGACGATGTTGTGCCGCCTCGAGGAGTAGTGGGCGGGCATCTGGCGGGCGCCGCTGTTGGGGTCGGCGGCCTTGGCCAGAGCCGCCAGCAACTGGTCGCGGGGCTCCATCCCCATAACCAGCACCAGGGTTATGTCGCGGTAGTAGGGAATCACCCAGTCGTAGTCGCGGCGGAGGGCATACCCGACCCCGACCTGGGCTGCCTCGTGGCCCTGCCCGGAGATCGCGAACGGTGCGCGACCCTGGCGGTTGAGCACCAGCACGCGCTGGTCGAGAAGACGACCCAAGAGCATGTCCCGGTACATCGCCCGGAGCCGCTCGCGGGTTAGTCCACCCACCCCCGCCGGAGCCGACTCGGTCAGTGCCATCGCTGGGCCGCCTCCGTCAAGTTGTGAGGACCGCGCCATCCTAGCGCCGCCAACGGCTTTGCCGACCGGGCCGATCGGCCACGGACTCGGTCAGGTGGCCAGCGAGCGCCGGACGCCGACGAAGCTACCGATGGAGCCCAATGCGCCACCGGCGACGATCAGGGCCAGCACGGTCAGGGCGGCGAAGCGGGCTCCGATCCCGAGCGCCAGGCTGTGGCCGCCGCCGAATCCCAATCCGACCCCGAGCAGGAAGGCCGACGCCACCAGCGCTGAGATCACGCCCACGATCACGCCCTCGAGCACGAACGGCCAGCGTACGAACCAGTCGGTGGCGCCCACCAGTTTCATGATCTCGATCTCCCGGCGACGTACGTAGGCGGCCGTCCGCACCGAGATGGTGATGATCACCAGGGCAACCGCGCCAACCACCCCCACCACCAGCCCGCCGCCCAGCTGGGCGATGAAGATGTAGCGCTCCAGGCGGGGGATGACGTCGGCGTTGTAGTCGGTGGGGTGAGGCCCACTGTCCAGGATCGCCGAAGTGCCCACCTCGCGATTCAGTTGCGAAACCGCCTTGATGTCTTTGAGGTGGAAATTGAGCGAGGCAGGCAGCGGGTTGCCGGCCCCCGATTTCTCGAGGAGGTTGATGGCCTGAGTCAGCCCCAGGCTGCTGCCCGCCTGCTGCGCCGCCTGGTCCTTACTTTCGAAAGACGCCGAGGCTACGGTGGCGGGATTAGCCAGGGACTGCTCGAGATTGATTTCGCTGGCGAACCCGACATGATCCGCCATGAACACCTTGAGCACCGAGGCCTGGGACTCCTCCGAGTGCAGCACCCCATCCAGGGCGTGCACTACCACCACCGCCACCCCGGCTCCGAGCAGGGTCAGGGTGATGGTCAGGATGCTGGCCACCGCGATCCCGCGATTGCGCAGGATGTTCTGCACCGCCACCCGAGCCACGAACTTGAAGGCCGGGATCGGATTCAAAGGATCGCGTCCCCATCGCGTAGGTAGGCGCCTTCGGCCTCGTCGCGAACGATCCGGCCGTCCTCGATCGCCAGCACGCGGCGGCGGCAGAGATCGACCACCTCACGGTTGTGGGTGGCCATCACCACCGTGGCGCCGCGGTGATTGATCTGCTGCAGGAGTTGGACGATGCCCCAGCCCGCGTCCGGGTCGAGGTTCCCGGTGGGCTCGTCGGCGAGGAAGATCCGCGGTCGGTGCACCAGGGCCCGGGCGATGGCGACCCGTTGCTGCTCCCCGCCGGAAAGCTCGGTCGGGTAGGCGGAAAGCTTGTCCTCCAGGCCGACGATGTAGAGGGCCTCACCCACCTTCTCCTTAAGGTGCGGGCGTCCCGGATCGGTGACCTGAATCGCGAAGGCGACGTTCTGCTCGACGGTGAGGCTCGGCAGCAGCTTGAAGTCCTGAAAGACGATGCCCATCTTGCGCCGCAACCGAGGCAGATGGCGATGTTTGAGCCGGGCCAGGTCCTGGCCTTCGACGAGTACGTGACCCCGGGTGGCGCGCTCCTCCCGGATCAGCAGGCGGATCACGGTCGACTTGCCGGCGCCGCTGGCGCCGACCACAAACACGAAGTCGCGCGGACGGACCGTGAACGAGGCGTCCTGAATCGCCGCCTGACCGTTGGCGTACACCTTGGTGACCTGCTCGAACACGATGATCGGCGGCTCACTTCGGGAGAGGTCGGTGCTCTGGGCGCCAGCGGTGACGACCGGTGCGGGCGGGCTGGTGGAAATCGACATCAGGGGAGGCGTGGTCCTCGTGCCAGGCGGACTGGCAGCCGACGGGCGGACCCCCAGTTGGGAGAGTGGTGAAGCCCTTGGCCGTTCTCGATTTTCGCCCGAGTATACCTCCGCCGCCAGAACCGGCCCCGGTCCACCCACCCTGGTCGGCGCTCGGTCCGGGAAGCGCGTCCCTCCAGATTCGCAAGGTGGAGGTCGCGGCCACGCCCAAGAGGGGAGCGCAGCTCAGCGGGCTGGCCGGCGGACTAGGCGCCCCCCTCCCTTTCTCGCGAGGTCGCCTCCTGGCGCAGATACGCCTCGATGAAGGGATCGATCTCGCCTCCGAGCACCGCCTCAACGTTGCCCACCTCAGTCCCGGTGCGGTTGTCCTTGACCATGGTGTAGGGCTGGAGGACGTAGGAGCGGATTTGGTTGCCCCATTCTGGCGAGATCAGGTCGCCCTTGAGATCGGCCAGGTGGTCGAGGCGCTGGGCCCGCTGATAGTCGAGCAGCCGGGAGCGCAGGACGCGCCAGGCGGTCTCCCGGTTCTGCTGCTGCGAGCGTTCGTTCTGACAAGTGACCACGATGCCGGTCGGAATATGGGTTATCCGCACCGCCGACGAGGTCTTGTTGACATGCTGCCCCCCCGCGCCGGAGCTCCGGTAGACGTCGACCCGAACGTCTTTCTCGTCCACTTCCACTTCGACCTCGTCGGGAATTTCCGGATAAACCTCGATCAGAGCGAAGGCCGTGTGCCGCCGATGGGCCGCGTCGAAGGGACTGATCCGAACCAGTCGGTGAACCCCCTTCTCGGCACGCAGCTGACCGTACGCATGGGCGCCGGCGAACTTCACGGTCGCGCTCTTGAGCCCGGCCTCCTCCCCCTCCGACTGATCCAGCAGACGGGTCTCCATGCGGTGGGCCTCCCCCCACTTGAGATACATCCGGAGCAGCATTTCGCTCCAGTCTTGGGCATCGGTTCCGCCCGCCCCCGCGTGCACCGAGAGCAGGGCCGGGTAGTCGGAATAAGGATCCTGATAGAGAAGCTCGAGCTCGCGCCGGTCGAGCTCCTGAGCGATCGAGCTCATCTCGGAGGCGACCTCCTCAAGCCCTGAGGTGTCCTCCTCCAGGAGCTGAACCAACTCGCTGGCGTCCCGGGCCCGGCGGGTCAACGAGGAGAGCTCCTCCAGCTCGCCCCGGATCCGGCTCAACTCCTGGGACGCCCGCTGGGCCCGGGCGGGATCCTCCCACGCCCCTGGCCTGCCCAGTTCCTGCTCTAAAAGCCGGGCCCGAGACTCCTTGCCAGCAAAGTCAAAGGTGCTCCTTGAGCTGACCCGACCGGTGCTGTAGCGTCGCTGCCAACTCGCTGAGTTCCTCGGTCACCCCCCGAGTGTACCGGCCGCCCCCGCAGGCTGACCGGTGCCGCGGTGGGGCGCGCCAGGACGGGAACTCGCTAGATCAGGGAAGCTCGCGCTTCGCGACGTTTCCGTCACCTTCCGCCCCGGCGCCGAATCGATAATCCACCTATGACGTCCCAGGCCAAGGGGCCAACCGTGGTCCGCGACCGGGGCGCCCTCGTCCCCCTCCACATCAGCGCGAATGGGGCGGCCGCTGCCGGGATTCTCGGCTACCTGGCCGTCGTCGCGCTGCTCTTCCATCTGCTCTGGGCAGGGGGTTCGGGCATCGCCGGATTCCCACCGGATAACCAGCAGCACGTATGGGAACTGGGGTGGTGGGCCTTCGCGCTGACCCACGGGATCAACCCGTTCTTCACCACCTACCTCACTCCCCCAGGACACCCAATCAATTTGATGTGGAACAACACGACCCCCCTGGTCGGAGTGCTCGCGCTGCCGCTCACCCTACTGGCCGGACCGGTCACATCCTTCAACGTGTCGCTCATCCTCGCCGTGTGGCTAACCGCTACCTCGGCATTTCTCTGTCTGCGCGACCTGACCGGGAATGCCTTGGGCGCTTGGGCGGGAGGGCTGCTCTTCGGGTTCTCGCCGTTCATGATCAGTAACGCCAGCTCGGGGCGAATCCCCTGGTCGTCTCTCTATCTTTTACCAATCTTTCTCTGGCTTTTCTGGCGCCTTCTTGGGACACGCCAGGGCACCCCCTGGCGGCTCGGGGTCGGCCTCGGGGCCACCGTCGCCGCCCAACTCCTCTTGAGCGAGGAGCTGCTCACCACGACAGCGCTCGTGGTCGTGCTGATGTCGATTCTGCTCGCGCTCTCGCACCGTGACCAGGTCCAGGCGACCATCCGGTTCGCCGGACCTGCCTTGCTACTGGCGGCGGGCATCGCGCTGCTCCTGTGCGCGTACCCGCTGTACATGCAGTTCGCCGGGCCCGGCCACTCCGTGCACGGCACCGTGATCCCTGTCCAGAACTACGTCGCCGGTCTGCTGGGGCCGTTGGTACCGACCCATTACCAGCTCCTGAACCTGGGGAGTCTGTTCGGGGGACTGCAGCGCCTCGAGGTTGCCGACGGGATCACTGCTGCCTATGTCGGGGTACCGCTCCTGCTGGTGATTGGATACTTCGCGCTCCGCCATCACCGCGACCCGCTGACCTGGTGGGCGCTGGTGCTGGTCCTGGTCGCGTTCGTGGTCAGCCTCGGCTCGCAGCTGCACGTGGTGGGCTCGTCGACGGGGATTCCCATGCCCTGGGACCTCTTGCACCGGCTGCCGCTGCTGTCTCTGGTCGCGCCCGGACGCGTCGTCGTTTTCGCCTACCTGGGGATCGCGGTGGTCATCGCTCGCTGGGGAACTTTGGCAAGGTTCCGGCGTCACTTGGGTGTGAACGCGTTGGTGGCAGGCGCCGTCCTGGCCACGCTGGCGCCCTCGGGCGCGCTCCCGACCACCCAGCTTGTGATCCCGCAGCTGTGGCGAGCGAGCTCGGCGACGCGGCCCGCCTTGGGCGCGGTCGTCGCCCTGGTCCCGCCACCGATCGGCAGCGCCGACGGCCAGGACAACAGCATGGTCTGGCAGGCAGAGGCCGGCTTCCGCTTCCGGATTCCTTGGGGCAACATCATCCAGGCGTCGGGCCAAGGGTCCGTCCAGTTGACCGTCAACTCAGCTCTCGGGGGCGCGCTGATCGCCCTGGAGGAGGGCGGCAGGGCGGGTGCTTCGACACAGGCGCTGATCCAGATGCGAGACGAGCTCCGTGCCTGGCAGGTGACGGCCGTGGTGGTCGGACCCACCACCGGTCGCTCCCAGATCGTCCACCTGCTGGAGGAGGTGCTCGGTTCAGCTCCCCGGCAGGTCGGAGGCACCCAACTGTGGACGCTGCCGTCCCCTGGCCCCCGATGACCCCAGCCGGACCCACAAGACCGTCCGGGCGGACGCCGCGCTCTTGGCACGGCGGGTCGCGTGGCTCAGGTGGCCGCCCCGTGGCAGCGCTTGTACTTTCTTCCTGATCCGCAGGGACAGAGCGCGTTGCGACTGACCTGAGGAACCCCCGCCGAGCGAGGGGGCTGGAGCCCTGCTCCACCCGCACCGACGGCTGGCGGTGCTGCCTTTGGTCCGGGCGCTTGGGCGGGAATCGTGTCCGTCCCCCCGGCCACCACGGCGCCCGCTTCGGGATGGATGGCGACACCGTCCACAGGAGCCGCCTCGGCTGGGGTGACCTGGATCTCAGCGTGGAAGAGGTAGCGGACGATCTCCTGCTTGAGCGACTCCTGGAAGCCCTGGAAGGCGGAGAAGGCCTCCGCCTTGAACTCCACCAGCGGATCCCTCTGTCCCAGCGACTGCCAGCGGATGTCGTCCTTGAGGTGCTCCAGAGTGGTCAGATAGTCGGCCCAGCGCTGGTCGATCAGCTGCAGCATCAGCTGGGTCTCGGCGAACCGGACGACCTCGGGGGTGTAGAGAGCCTCCTTCTCGGCGTAGAGACGCTGGGACTCCCGGAGCAGGGTTTCGGCCACCTCGTCTGGGCTTTCGCCGAGCTGTTCCAGCTCGACCTCCTCGGCGGGCGGGAAGGGGAAGACGTAGCGGAGGCGTTCCCAGAGACCCTCGAGGTCCCACTGCGCCTGGTGGCGGCCGGGGCAGTAGAGCGCGATCAGGTCGTGAATCACCTGATCGGTCCACTCGTTGAGGTTGTCGCGGGTGTCCACCCCCTCCAGAATCCGGTCGCGCTCGGCGTAGACGATCTCCCGCTGCATGTTGACCACGTCGTCGAACTCGACCACATAGCGCCGGCTGTCGAAGTTGGCGCCCTCCACCCGGGACTGGGCCGACTCGATCTGGCGGCTGACCAGACCGGACTCGATTGGCACGTCCTCGTCGAGTCCAAAACGGGCCATCAACCCGCGCATCCTCTCACCGCCGAAGACCCGCATCAGGTCGTCCTCGAATGAGAGGAAGAAACGACTCTCGCCGGGGTCTCCCTGGCGGCCGGCGCGGCCCCGCAGCTGGTTGTCGATCCGGCGCGACTCGTGCCGCTCGGTGCCCATGATGTAGAGCCCGCCCAGGTCCTGGACGCCGTCGCCGAGGACGATGTCGGTACCTCGGCCGGCCATGTTGGTCGCGATGGTCACGGCTCCGGGCTGTCCCGCGGCGGCCACCACCTCCGCCTCCCGCTCGTGCTGCTTGGCGTTGAGCACCTCATGCACGACTCCGCGCTTCTCGAGCAAGCGGGAAAGGCGCTCGCTCTTGTCGATGCTGACCGTGCCCACCAGGACCGGCTGACCCTTGCGGCTGCGCTCCTCGACTTCGTCGGCGATGGCGTTGAACTTGACTTCCTCTGAGCGGAAGATCAGGTCCGGTTCGTCGATCCGGATCATAGGCCGGTTGGTCGGAATCGGGACCACCTCAAGCCGGTAGATTTTGTGGAACTCCTCCGCCTCGGTGATCGCGGTGCCCGTCATCCCGGCCAGCGCCTCGAAGGTTCGGAAGTAGTTCTGGAAGGTGACCGTGGCCAGCGTTCGCTGCTCCTGCTGAACCTTGACTCCCTCCTTGGCTTCAATCGCCTGGTGGAGTCCATCCGACCAGCGCCGCCCGGGCATGGTGCGGCCGGTGAACTCGTCGACGATCACCACCTCGCCCTCATGAACAATGTACTCGCGGTCCTTCAGGTAGAGGGCGTGGGCCCGCAGCGCCTGATTGATGTGGTGCGCCTCATCGACGTGCTCGATGTCATAGATGTTGGCGATACCGGTCATCCGCTCCATCTTCTCGACGCCCTCGTCGGTGAGGCTTCCCGACTTGGTTTTCTCATCAATGGTGTAGTCCACCTCGGCAGTGAGCCGCGGAATCAGTCGGGCGTACTGGTAGTACTTCTCGGGGGGTTCCTCACCCAGGCCGCTGATGATCAGCGGCGTCCGGGCCTCGTCGACCAGGATCGAGTCGACCTCGTCGATAATCGCGTAGTAACGGTCGCGCTGGACCTTCTGGTCGAGGGAGCGGGCCAGGTTGTCGCGCAGGTAGTCAAAGCCCATCTCGTTGTTGGTGGCGTAGACAACGTCGGCCCGGTAGGCCTCGCCACGCGAAACCGGGCGCAGGTGGCGCAGGCGGGGATCGCTGTGCTGCTCATCCGTGAAGTCGGGGTCATAGAGCAGCGACTGGTCGGGGATGATGACCCCCACCTGCATGCCCAGAGCGTGGAACAAGGGCGCGTTCCAGCCCGCGTCGCGGCGAGCCAGGAAGTCGTTCACCGTGACCAGAAAGCAGCCCCGTCCGGTCAAGGCGTTGAGGTAAAGAGGCAGCGCCGCGACCAGGGTCTTGCCCTCGCCCGTCTTCATCTCGGCGATCTTGCCCTGGTGAAGCACGATCCCCCCCAGGCACTGGACGTCGAAGGGCCTCATCCCGAGCTGGCGGTCGGCCGCCTCGCGGGCTACCGCGAAGGCCTCGACCAGGAGGTCGTCCAGGGATTCGCCCTCTTCCAGGCGGCCCTTGAATTCCACCGTCTTGGCCCCCAGCTCCAGGTCTGAGAGCTGCTTGATTTCCTCGCCCAGCTCCCCAATTTGGGCGACCTCCCCGGTGTGGCGACGCACCTCCCGGCGGGTCGGGTCGTAGATCCGGCTGAAGACACTCATGACGCCAGTGGATTATGCCCCGGTCACCGGCTGGGCAATCCCGGCTCCGGGTGGCTCCTCGAAGTAGGCAGGCCCGGTGCCCGCGCCGCCGACCTCCATCCAGCAGGTGCGGGCACCTTCGACCACCACCACCAGGACGGCGATCGGAGTCAGTCCGACCGGCAGCAGGTGGAAACTCCAGACCGGCGGTAGGGTCGCCAGCGCCAGGACGCAGAGACCGGCCCCGAAGCCGGTCAGGCGGATGTCGGTCCGCCAGTGCCAGACCGCCGCCGCCAGGCCGGTGAGCGCCAGCAGCCCGAGGGGCCAGGGGACCACCTGCGCCGGCCAGATCAGCAGAACCAGGACCATGGTGGTCAAGGAGAGACCGAGTCCCAGACCGTGCACCCGGCGCGCGTCCCGACCGACCGTGAGCATCAGGAGCGGCAGCAGCAGGAGGTCGTCGTTGGGATGGGCGTAGGGGATGGCCAGCAGCCAGACGCCCACCGGCAGGGCAACCGCCCAGGTCGCCCTGCCCACCGGGCTCACCCGCCGCCAATCGGGCGAGACCATCATCCAGACCGCGAAGACCACCATCGCAGCCAGCGCCAGCGCCACGATGGTGACCGTGGCGGGTGCGGTGAGCCCGGTGCCCAGACCCCAGGCGCGGGGCGCCGCTCCCAGAAGGCCGGGAAGGCCGGCGAGGTCGGGCTGGCGAGACCCGACCCCGGCGCCGAAGCTGCCCAGGGCGTGCAGCCAGGACCCGAGCCAGGGCCGGCTGGCGCCCAGGAACGCGGCCGCCGTGACCAGGAATCCGAGCGCGAAACGCCAGGCCCGCCGGCGGTCCGGCCACAGGGCCAGAAAGAGGAAGATGGGAGCCGGCCAGAGCACGGTCGGTTTGATAAGGGTCAGCCCCAGCACCAGGCCCGCGGCCAGGCTCCGGTCATGCCAGGCAAGGAGCATCGAGCCCGCCAGGGCCGCGAACAGGATGGCGTCGAACTGGCCATCGATCAGCCCGAGTAGCCCGATCCAGGAGACGGCTACCGAGACGGCCAGGATGGTGGTGTGGCGCCAGCCCAGGTCCCGGGCCAGCAGCGTGACCGTCAGGACGATGAGGAGCAGCCCGGCTCCGCTCAGAGTTCCATAGCCGACCCAAAAGGGGAGGTGGGTGAGCGGCACCAAGACCCAGGCGGCGATCGGGGGATCGACGAAGCTGTCCAGCACCGGATTCAGGCTCGGGTAGTGGTTGACCGCCTGCTCAGCTGCCTGGAGCGCTCTAAGGTGATAGGGGTTGGCTCCCCTCCCGATCAGCTCTCCGGCCGCGTAAAAGACGCGGTAGTCCGCGGCCAGGCCGCCGGGGCGGCCGGGAAACTCGTGAAACAGAGCGAAGACCGCCAGGCCCAGAACGCATCCCAGCGAGGCCAGCAGCACCACTCGGCGCAGGCGTCGGCCCCGATTGCCGAGCAGTTCCTCCAAGCTGACCCCCTCAGGCGTCGAGATCACCGCGCGCTCACTCCACGCTCAGCGCGGCCACCGGATCGAGGTTGCTGAGCTGGCGGGCGGGGATTACGGCAGCCACCAAAATCGCCAGCACCACTCCGGCCAGGATGGCTAGGATCACCTGCCCCGGGATGGCGAAGGTCAGGGGCAATATGGCGGAGGTGGCGGCATGGACCTCGGGGGCGATCAGACCGATTCCGACCGCGATCCCCAGGGCAGAGCCACCCAGAGCGGTGGCCAGCGCTTCGCCGAGGACCGCCCGACGGGTCGCCGACCGGCTCAGCCCCACAACCCGCAAGAGGGCCATATCGCGGGTTCCTTCCCGGACCCCGAGGACGACTGTGTTGATGGCGGCGAGGATGGCGATCACGACTCCCACCAGGGCAAGGGCGGACAGCGCCGCGACGTCGTGCTGGACCCCCAGATTGACCCCCTGGCGCACCGTCGCGACGGTCTCCTCCTCCATGCCGTAGCGGAAGGCCGCCAATGCCACCGGCCGCTGCAGGTCGCCGGTTCCGCGCAGCTGCAGCTGGATCAGGTTGAACCCCTCGGCCGCAGCCCCGAAGTCCTTGACCGCAATGGCGCTGTCCAGCACCGCCGACTCCTCCCCGGACGGCCCGGGCAGGGTGTGCGCCACAATGCCGGCCACCTGGAACTCACCGGTTCCCGACGCCGTGATCAGCCTGAGGTGGGTCCCGACCCCGGCGTGGAGGCTGTTGGCCAGCTCCAGAGGGAGCAGGACACCCGTGCCCGCCGTCAATTGCGCGAGTCCCGCGACCCGAGAGCCATGGACGAACTGAAGCGCCCCGCTGATCCCGTACGCTGCGGCCGAGGTAGCCGCCAGAGAGACTGCCTGATGGCCCACCCGAGCCGCGAGGAAGCGTACCGGAGCGGATGCGACCAGGGTGGTGCTGCTGGTCCTGGCGGTGATCTCCGCCAAGACCTGGTCCTCCACCTTCTGGTTCTGCACCACCGGGCTGACCAGCAGGTACTGGCCGACGAATAGGTGGTTGACCCAGACCTGTCCCGCGGTCAGGGCGGCTCCGGAGAGGCCGACCAGTCCGATCGCCGTCGCCACGCTCACGAACAGGGCGCCCAGAGCCAGCGCCGTGCGGGCGGGACGCGTCCGCCCCCGAGCCGAGATCGCCGCCACCGGGGTCCCGATCAGAGGAGCCACCAGTGCGCTGAGCCCGCGGACCAGGAGGGGGCCAGCCCAACCCAGCCCGGCGCAAACCGCGACATAGGCGCAGCCAGCCCCCAACCCCACCCCGAAGGCCCCTCCGTGATCGAAGAAGTAGTAGGCGCCGATGATCCCGAGCAATTCCAGGGGGAGCTGCCAGACCAGCCCCCGGCCCCGACGGACCCGGTCGGGCCGGACCGCCAGCAGCGGTTGAGTCCGAGCAGCCTGGATCGCCGGCAGCGCCGCCGCCAGAACTCCAAGCAACCCGACGAGAAGAAAGGCGACCACGCTCCACCCGGCATCGGCCCGCACCTGGGGCGCCGGGTTCACCCCGGGTGGGATCGACACGGCGACGAGCACCCCGGCCAGGAGGTAGCCGACACCCACGCCGATCCCGGCGCCGAGCACGGCGACGGCAGCCGCCTCTCGGAGGAAGCTTCGGAAAATCAGTCCCTGGCTGGCTCCGGCGAGCCGCAGCAAGCCGATCTCCCGGCGCCGGTCGAGCACGATCGAGGTGAAGGTGGCCGCGACCACCGCAAAGGCGAGCACCAGGCTCAAGGCGGTGATTCCGTTCAGAATCGGCTCGAGCTCTCCCACCGGGTCTCCTTGGGGGACCGCCCGCGGGTCGCTGACCGTGTACTGGGTGTGCACCGAGCGGGACAGCTCGCTCAAGAGCTGCGGCACGGTCGCGCCCGCGCGCAGTCGAACCGCCACCTCGGCGACCTGGAGCCCGGTCGCGAATAACTTCCGGGCCGTGGTTTGGGAGATGTAGACGGCGTCCGCAGTGAAAGGCGCTCCCAGCGAGGAGTTGGCCACCACCCCTACCACCTTGAACTCAGCCGCTCCCTTGGCCTCGATTAGCTGCAGCTTCTGCCCGATTTTTACTGTGCCAGAGGTCACCGCGCCGCTACTGAGCGCGATCCCTGGACTGAGGTTCTGGCTGATGGCGATCTCATCCGGGGCCCGCGGCCGCCGGCCCCGGATGACCGGAAGGGGACGGAGCGCCACCCCCTGGGAGTCGGTGGCGACCAGTACCACCTGCCGGAATCCGTGCGAGGGCAGGCGGGCGAGATCAGCCTTCTCCTCCAAGGGGGCCGCGCGGCTCACCACCTTGAGCTTGGCGATTGCGTCGAGCTGAGCGGTCGTGAAACCGTGCCTGGCGAAGGGCTGGATATCGTATTGGGCCGAGCCAGCCCGCTGCTGGATCGCAAGATCTGCCTGCCGGCGCAGTGCGGACGCAGTCAGCTGGGTGCCCAGAACCGCTCCCCCGCCCAGCGCCAGCGCCGCCACCCCCAGCGCCAGCCGGGCCAGCGCCGCGCGGCGCCAAAGGAGAGGGATCAATTCCCGAAGCCGCCCTCAGAGGCCATGGATCCCGAGCCGCTCCAGCAGCGGGGCCGTGTCATGGACGGTCCGGGGCCCCAGTTCGACGACCTCTTTGAACTCCCCGTCGAGCATGATCGCCACCCTCTCAGCGTAGGCAGCGGTGCGCACGTCGTGGGTCACAAGGACGATCGTGCGTCCCTCTTGGCGGCTGAGCCGGAGAAGCAGCTCAAGGACGCCCCGCCCGGCGTGGTAGTCGAGGGTGCCGGTGGGCTCGTCGGCGAGTAGGACGGCAGGATCGGAAATCAATGCCCGGGCCACCGCCACCCGCTGCTGCTCACCTCCGGAGATCTCATCCGGCCGGTGGCCCTGCAGCCCCTTCAGCCCCAGCATGGCCATCAGGTCGTGGGCCCGGGCGCGGGCGTCGCGATCCCGACCTAAACCTCGCAAGGGCCAAGCCCGATTCCGCTCCAGGCGATAGGGGAGCATCACGTTCTCGGCCGCGGTGAGGCTGGGCAGAAGGTTGAAGAACTGAAATATGAAGCCGATCCGGCGGCGCCGAAAGGAGGCTCGGTCTCCCTCGCTCAGGGAGTAGAGATCGGTGCCGCCCACGCGCACCTGACCCTGGTCGGGCGCGTCCAGCCCGCCCAGCACGTTGAGTAGGGTCGATTTGCCGCAACCGCTTGGACCCATGACAGCGAAGAACTCGCCTGGGCGGACCGTCAGAGAAACGCCGCGAACCACCTCGTGAGGGTGCTTGCTGATCGCAAAGCGCTTGTGGATGTCGGTGGCTTCCAGCACCGCGTCCCCCGGTCCCTCGGTGGCGCCGGCCGGGGCCGGCGCCTCACTCATCGAGGTAGCTGCTGATCACCTGGTCAATTGTGCTGGAAAGGAGGGCGCGGCCAAGCTTGGGCGATCTGGATCCAACACCCGGGGGGGGTGGCTTCGGCTTGGGAGTCGGGGTCGGTACCGGAGTCGGTGCCGGCGTCGGAGTCGAACTGGGTGAGCCCCCGCCCCCGCCCCCGCCCCCGCTGCTTCCACCTCCGCCTCCCGACGGGGGTGGGGGGGGCGGCGGCGGCGCGGAGCTGCCCACCTGGGCGAACTCCTGGGCGAACATGTAGACGTCCGAATAGGGTCCTCCGCCGCCGGGATAGGTCCACGGGCCTGCCGTGTACCAGGACCCCACCCCAAGCTGGTTGTAGGCACCGAGGATGTTCGCCCGGTGGGGAGGGGAGTCCATAAACTGGGTGTTGACGTTGGCGGCCGGATCGGCGTACCCACTGTTCCAACCCACGTTCTCGCCGGCCGAGCTCCAATGGACCCCGTCCGCGGACATGATCGGCCAGACGTATCCGCCGTCGGCGCTGCAGCCGGGGATCTGGTGCGAGAAGTACTGCCGTGTCAGCATGTCGGCGGCACGGCCGTAGATGGGAGACACGCTGCAGCCGTAGTAGGGGCTGGCCTCGGCGATGCCATTCAGAGTCCCGTTGTCGGACAGAGCCGGCAGGCCGTTGCTGGTCCGGTCCTGATTGGTCAGCCCGATCAGCTCGCCGTCATATCCCGTGCCGTTCCCGACCGGCTGAGCCAGGGCGGGAGTGGCCAGGGCGCCGGTCATCCCCAGACTGAGCGCCACCCCCAGCAGGACCCCGCCCCAGGCCAGCACCCAGGGAGGCAGCCTCGCCCCCCGCTTGGAGACGTCAGCCAAGTCGCCTCTGGAGGGGACCCGGGGGAGGTGTCGGCAGCCTGATCGCGGCGACCTGGTCGGTGCGCCGGTCGGGGAAGAGTCGGGAGATCTCAGGGGGAACCGCCAAACCCATGTCGAAGAGCCGGTCGAGGATCTGAGGTCGGACCCCGGTCAGCTCGATGTCGTTCTTCAGGTTGCCCTGCACGTCCAAGCCTTCCGCCTTCATCAAGAAGATGTCCTGCATGGTGATGGTGTCGCCCTCCATCCCCACTACCTCGGTGATGGCAGTGATCCGGCGGCTGCCGTCGCGGAGCCGGTTGAGTTGCACGATGATGTTGATGGCGCTGGAGATCTGCTGGCGGATCGCCTTCGCCGGGAGCTCCACCCCGCCCATCAGCACCTGGGTCTCGAGCCGGGAAAGGCTGTCGCGAGGCGTGTTGGCATGCACCGTGGTCATCGATCCATCGTGGCCGGTGTTCATCGCCTGGAGCATGTCCAGCGCCTCCCCTCCCCGGACCTCGCCGACCACGATGCGGTCGGGCCGCATGCGGAGGGCGTTGATGACCAGGTCGCGGATGTTGATCCGGCCCTCGCCGCGAACGTCGGGCGGACGGGACTCCAGCCGACAGACGTGCTCCTGGTGCATCTGCAGTTCAGCTGCGTCCTCGATGGTGACGATGCGTTCGTCGGGAGGGATGAATCCGGAGCAGATGTTGAGCAGGGTGGTCTTGCCGGCCCCGGTGCCGCCCGAGATGAGGATATTGGCCCTGGCCAGGACGCAGGCCTGCAAGAACGAGGCCCCTGCCTCGTCGATGGTTCCGAAATGGATCAGGTCGGTGATTCGCAGTCGCTCTTTGGCGAATTTGCGAATCGTCAGGATCGGCCCGTCGATGGCCACCGGAGGAACCACCGCGTTGACCCGGGATCCGTCCAGGAGGCGGGCGTCACAGAGCGGCTGGCGCACGTCGACGCGGCGCCCTACGGCGGCCACGATGAGGTCGATCACCTTGAGCAAGTGCTCGTTATCGCGGAAGCGAACGTCGGTGAGGACGATCTTCCCCTGCGCTTCCACGTAGACCATGTCCGGCCCCACGACCATGATCTCGGTGAGGCTGTCGTCTTCCACCAACACTCGCAACGGGCCGAGGGCCTGAAGGTAGCCCTCCATGCCCTGGATCCGCTCTTCTTCGGTAAGGACCGGGCTCATTGACTACTCCCTGGGTTGGCGCTGAACGTCCCGGCCGAGGCGGGCGCCGGCTCCGGCGCGGCCTCGATTGGGAAGACCAGGTCCGCATCCATGCTCAGTTGATCGCCCTCTTTTACTCCGTGCCGGGCAAGGGACCCCGGGGCAAGTTCGAGGGCACTGTGGGCGTGCCGCACCGGCAGCAACTTGAATCTCCACTCCCGCATCTCGGGCACGCAGGAAACCACCCGGAGCTTCCGGTCCAGGTAGGCGATGTCGAGCGGGGTGCGCATAAAGAACATCTGCACACTGTTGCAGGGCACCAGCCAGAGGCCCTCGTCGGGATCGAGTCGACTGCGACCCATCAGGCCCAGCAGGCGCGCACCGAAATGGTCGGCTACGGTCACGTCGCGGGCGAGCACCCGGCCATCGGCGGCGCGCACTGCCACGGTCCGCGGAAAGGGGCCCCTGGAGCTGACTTCGGACACGGATTCAGGGCGCAACGTGGGGGAATAGCAGGTGGATGGCCGGAGGTCCGAGCAGGATCACAAAGAGGACCGGGAAGATGCATCCCACCATGGGAAAGAGCATCTTAAGGCTCGCCTGCTGGGCCTTCGCCTCCGCCTTCTGGCGCCGCCGGCGGCGCATCTCGTCCGACTGGATTCGGAGCACCCGCGCGATACCGACACCCAGCTGATCAGATTGCACCAGGGCCTGGATGAAGGAGGCCAGCTCCTGTACGCCGGAGCGCCGACCCAGGTCCTCAAGCGCCTCGTGGCGGGGTCGGCCGAGCCGAATTTCGTTGAGGACAAAGGCGAATTCGCGGGAGAGGGCGTTGTCGAACTTCTCGACCACCCGCGAAAGGGCGGCGTCGAAGCCCAGTCCCGCCTCGACACTGATGCAGAGGAGGTCAAGTGAGTTGGGCAGAGCCAGGGAGATCTCCTTCTGGCGGGCGCTGACGATCCGCTTCAGCTGGTACTGGGGACCGATGTAGCCCAAAACCGCCCCGAAGATAAGCCCGAGGAACCAAGGCAACCCCACCAGCAGCGCGCCCCCCAGGGCAAGCACAGCCGCCACCACCGCGAGCACCAGCTGGGCGGCGACGAAGCTGCCCGCGTTCATGCCGAGCGGGCGCCCAGCCAGGTCGATCAGGGCCTGGAGCTTCTGGGCTCGGTCGCGGGGCTGCAGCGAGGCCACGCGACGGCCGACGCGATCGAAGAAGGGCCGCAGGAAGCGCTCACTGAAGGGTTGGCTCATCTCGATCTCGTCCAGGCTCCGGGGCGCGGTCGGCTCGTCGTAGACCGCGAGCCGGGCGTCCAGCAGATCGACCTGCGGTTGCCGCCGGACCAAGCCGGTGAATATCAGAAAGACGGCGGAAGCCGCAATCACCCCCACGATGAGCGCCTCGTATGACATGACTCAGACCTCGATGTTGGCGATGCGCTGCATCACGTAGAAGGCGAACGAGATCGAGATCACGCAGCCGATCAGGATGTAGGGGCCGGGACCGGCGAACGAGAGCAGCGGGGAAATATAGGTTGGGTTGATCGCTTCCAGGATGAGAGCCAACCCGATCGGCAGCCCGGTGATGATGAAGCTGGAAGCGCGCGCCTGGGCGGTCAGCGTCTTGATCTCGCCCTTGATTCGGATCCGCTCCCGAATCGTGAAGGCGATGTTGTCGAAGATCTCCGCCAGGTTGCCCCCGACCACGCGCTGGATCTGCACCGCGGTGACGACCAGATCGAGGTCCTCCGAGCGAATCCGGTTGACCATGTGGGAGAGAGCCTCGTCGGTGGTCACTCCCAGTTGGACCTCCCGGGTGGCACGCGCGAACTCCTCGGACGTCGGCGGCGGTGCCGAGCGCGCGATGCTCGCCATCGCCTGGGGAAAGCTGTAGCCGGCTTTCAGAGCGTTGCTTAGCAGGATCAGCGTGTCGCCAAGCTGGCCGTTAAAGTTCCCCAGGCGCCGGTTGGTTCTAAACCGCAGCACCATCGGCGGGATGAAGACTCCGATCACCGCCAGGATGGCCGCGAAGATCAAACTGCGGTAGAGCCCGAGACCGATTAGGGCGAGCACCACGATGATCCCGGCCCGGATCAGGTACCACTCCGCGGGACGGAGCTTGACGTCGGCGCGGGCCAGCTTCTCGGCGACCTGGGCGGCTCGGGGTCGCTGAACGGCTCCGGCCGCCTGGCTACTCTCCACCTCCCGGCGCAGGCGCATGAGGATGCGAACCCCGCGATCGCGCAGGCTGCTGCTGGAGTGATCGAACTCGCCCTCTTCCGGTACCGACACCGGCAACCCCGCTCCTGCCTCGGCGAACCGGCGCACCCGGTCATCGAGCGAACTTGAATTGGAGCCGGACCGCCAGACGGACAGTCCGTAGGCGACCGCGGCGCCCAGTGCCAAGGCGCCGACCCCGTCCAGGACCAGTGTTAGAGCGTTCATGCGGCGTTCTCTGCTGCGGCCACCTTGCTGCTCTTGGCCGGGGGCTCGAACAGCGACGCCTCGAGGGCCTCTCCGGCGGCCGCCAGGTCGTCGAGCCGGCTGGGTACCTGGACCGCTTCGAACTCACCGATGACCATGCCCTCGTCGTCGAGCCCCTTCTGGCGGAACTGGAAGATGTCGGCCAGTTCTACGCGCTCACCGTCGAAGCCGCGGACCTCGGAGACCGCGATGATCCGCCGAGTTCCATCCCGGAGGCGAGCCTGCTGCACGACCAGGTGAATGGCCGAGGCGATCTGTTCTCGAATCGCTCGGGAGGGCAGATCGGTGCCGGCCATCAGCGTCATCGTCTCGAGTCGGGTGAGCGCGTCCGCCGGGCTGTTGGCGTGGACGGTGGTGAGCGAGCCGTCATGACCGGTGTTCATCGCCTGCAGCATGTCGAGCGCCTCGCCGCCGCGACACTCTCCGACCACGATCCGGTCGGGCCGCATCCGCAGGCTGTTGATTACCAGGTCGCGGATGGTCACCCGACCGCGACCCTCGATGTTGGAGGGCCTCGACTCCAGGGTGACCACATGGTCCTGCCGAAGCTGGAGTTCGGCCGCGTCCTCGATGGTGATGATTCGCTCGTCGTCGGGGATCCAACCGGAGAGCACGTTGAGAGTCGTCGTCTTCCCAGAACCGGTTCCCCCGGAGATGAGAACATTGAGCCGAGCCCGGACACAGGCGCGGATGAAGGTGGCCATGTCCTGGGTGAGGGTGCCGAATCCCATCAGGTCCTCGACCGTGTAGGGATCCTTGGAGAATCGGCGGATGGTCAGCGTCGGGCCCTGCAGCGCCAGGGGCGGGATGATCACGTTCACCCGGGATCCGTCTTTGAGGCGCGCGTCCACCATCGGCGAACTCTCGTCAACCCGGCGGCCGATTGAGCTCACGATCCGGTCGATTATCTGCATCAGGTGATCCGTGTTATCGAACTTGGCCGGGTATCGATGGATCCGGCCCTGACGCTCGACATAAACATCGTCGGGACCGTTGATCATGATCTCACTGATCTCGGGGTCCTTGAGGATCATCTCCAGGGGCCCGAGCCCGAGGACGTCACTGATCAGCTGCTCGACCATCCGCTGCCGGTCGGTGCGGGTGATCGAGATGCTCATCTCCTCGAGCACTGAGTTGCAGAGGTCACCGATCTTGGCGACCAGCCGCTCCCGGGGAGCCTGGGAAACGTCCGTGTACTCCTCTAGCAGGGCCTGGGTGACCCGACCCTTGATCGCCATGTATTGGGGATGGTGGGCGGCCCTCGGCTCAGTCGTCGCTGACGGGTGTTCCCGGGCCGTCTGGGAGCGCTCACGCCAGCCCGGGGATTTGGCCGGCTGGGTGGGCACGGCTCCCGTCTGGGGCTTGGCCGCGGCCAGTGCGGCGGCCAGCCGCGAGGGGCCACCCGAGGCCGGTCCCGGTGGGGTCGTCTCAGTCGCAACCGGGGCAGACTTTGGTCGCTCCTCGACAACTGCCGCGGGCTCGGCGACGGGCTCCGACTCGGAGTCTCCCTTGGTCCTGACCCGCTCCAGCAATGACATCGCTTAGTTCTCCTGCCCTAGCCCTAGCGCCGCAGCCCGAATCGGCGGCTGGTTGCCTTGGCCTCGGTCTTGACCTCGGGCCGAACTGCGCCTTCGGGCGCCAGGCTCCGGGCCAGGCCACGAAAGAGAAGTGCAACATCCGATTCCGGATGAGAGACGACCAGCGGGACCGCCCGATGGATCGAGCCCCCCACCAGGCGGGGATCGGAGGGGATCTGCACGGTCACCGGGAATCTAAGGTTGCGCTCGATGCTGGCCGCGTCGTAGACGGCGTGGGCGTCGTGGGCATTGACCGCGACCATGACCCGGGATCGATCAACCTTGAGCGACTCCAGCATCTTGAGCATCAGGCGGGTGTCCTTTATCGCAGGGATGGTGAGCTCGCCGACGACGATCACGTGGTCGGCCAGCTCAGTGGCTTCGAGAGTAGCCTCCGACAGTTGGCTTCCACTGTCCACGACGACATAGTCAAACTCTCGTCGCAGAACGTCCACAATCGCCCGAATGTGCTCGGCCCGGACCAGGTCCCCAAACTCCGGGCTGAAGGGTCCGAGGAGCACCCGGATCCCCTCCGGGCCATCGGCCAGAATGTCGTCGACGAACTCCCAGTCCAGGGCGCTCTCGCTGTCCACCAGCTCGGTGATGGTCTTGGCGTGATCCAGATTGAGCATGACCCCGATGTCCCCGAACTGGAGGTCGAGGTCGACCAGGCACACTCGACCCCCCGTCTCGAGCTTCAGAGCTGCCGCCAGGTTGATTGCGATGAAGGTCTTCCCACAGCCGCCCTTGCCACTCAGGACCAGGCAGACCTGACACCCCGGAGGAGGCGTATCCCCGCGCTCCGCCTGGGGCGGGGGGAGGCGGGGAAGGTACGAGCCCTTCTTGTCCTCCATCTCGTAGACCCGGCGGATGCTGGAGACCAGCTCGTCCCCGGTGAAGGGCTTGATCAGGAACTCCCGGGCCCCCGACTGCATGGCCCGGCGCAGGTAGTCGCGCTCACCCTGTACCGACATGATCACGACCGGGGAATTGGGTGACTCCACCGCCAGCGTCTCGGTGGCGGCGATGCCATCCATGCCGGGCATGTTGACGTCCATGAGCACGACATGGGGCGTCAGCTGTCGGGTCACGTCGATCCCGGTGCGGCCATCGGCAGCGGTCCCGACCACCTCGATGTCGTCCTCGAAGGAGAGCAGCTTCTTGAGGTTGTCTCGAGTGCTGGCGATGTCGTCGATGACCACGACGCGGATCACCGGCTTCCCCGTCACTGTGCTGGCCACGGCCTATCCGCTACTTTCCGCTCGTTCCTCAGGAACTGAATCCGAAGAGATTCTGCAGCATCTGCGAACTCCCCGCATTGTTGCCGGCGGCAGACGAGGCGCTGTTCGCCGCCGAGGACCCGCAGTAGAGGACAGACTGGTCGGTCGCCAGCTGGTTCTGGGCCTCGATCAGCGCGAATTGATCCTGGGCCAAGCTGGCGGAATCGGTCAGCACCTGGGCCTTGGCGGTCTGGACCTCGGCGCTGTTGCCCGTGAGCTTCTCGAGGGCGCTGTTGTCCTTGCTGTACTGGCGGTGGGCACTGTTGTAGGTGGTGGTGGCGACGGTCACCGCCTGCTGCGCCGACTGCATGTCTTCCTCGATGATCGGGTTGACGGTACTGCCGGCCACGCAGGGCTGGGTGTACTGGTCCGCCGGGGTCGAGCTGATCGGGACATACCCGTGTCCGTAGTCGGCGCTCGAGCGCAGGGCGATCGTGTAGATCAGCCCGGAGCGAACCATTTCGGTGACCCCCAGGGCCTGGCTGCGAGTCAATTGCAGGACGATCAGACCACCCCCGGATGAACTGCTCGCGCCGCCCGTCGTGGAGGGCGAACCGATGCTGATGACCGGCAGATCCTCGAAGGTGAACTGGGTGTTGCCGCTACTGGTCGCGCCGATGATGTCGATCCGATCCCCGACCTGGAGGTATCCGGCGACCGACTCCTGAGAGCTGATCGGGATAGCCACCGCCACGTCCCCGGCGGGCAGGTTGAGATTGCCAAACGCCGGCGACTGGGTCGCCTTGTTGACCGAGACCAGATTTTGGGTGATGACCGTGTTGGGTGCAATCGGAACCACCGCGTAGTAGTCGGAGACCGCCGTGGTAGGCGACTGCGACGCCGAGATCCCCGCGGTGGTAGCGCAGGCCTGACGCACCAACTGCTCGCACGAACTGTAGGCATCAAGCGGGAGCAGGCCCTTGATGCGGGTCTCCTCAAGCATGCCCGAGGTGATCAGCGTGCCGCTCGGAATCGAGACCTTGGCGACCACGACCAGCTGCCCGGTGGTGGGCGCGGTGGGCGCGGGCGCATTCGCGCGAGTGAAGTAGTACGCGGCACCGAAAGCGAAGATGGCGAGGATCAGCCCAATAGCGATCCAGACCTGATTGACCCGTCCTTTCAAATCGGTCGTCACCGTCGAAAACCTCCGAAGGGTTACCGCGGGCCGCGGGGCCGTTGGGTGGATTGGACAAGTGCGCGGCGGGCTTCCCCGCCGCGCACTTGAGTGCTACGAATCAGCCGCCGAGACCGCCGTTGATGTTTGAGAATACGTCGCTGACCCGGTGTCCCACGACGGTGAGGATAACGATGACAACGATCGCGATCAGCACCAGAATCAACGCGTATTCGACCATCCCCTGGCCCTCTTCGTCCGAGTCGCGGTGCGAGACAACCTGACCGATTCGGTCACGAAGCCGCACATACCAAGATCCGAGCATTCCTTCAAAACCTCCTTACGATTCGCAAGCTGGGAATCTGCACCCCAGGCCTAGCCATGGCAGGCGGAGTATATGTTGGGTTAGGCGGCAATCCGTGTAACCGCTGCGTAACTTTCTTGTCAGGAGTCAGGACTCGATCGGCAGAGTGACCCGGACCTCGGTTCCCCGGCCGACCTGGGAGAGGATCTCCAGCTGACCGCGCTCCAGGTCGGCGCGTTCGCGCATCGAGATCAATCCAAAGTGAGGCTCCCGGGCCAGCCGGGCCTCCACCGCCGCCAGGTCGAAGCCGTCGCCGTCGTCCTTGATCACGGCGCTGACCCGCCGGGGCTGGAGGTTGATCAGCACGTCCAAACGGTGCGCCCGGGCATGCTTGCGGACGTTGACCAGCGCCTCCTTGACGATTCGGAAGAGAGCTCCTTCGGTCGCCGGGGGCAGTCGGCGCTCGGTCCCGATCACAGAAAGCCTGCCATCAACCCCCTCCGCGTCCCGAAACTCGTTCACCAAACGCCGGAGCGTCGGGATCACCCCCAGGTCGTCGAGGGTCATCGGGCGGAGGTCGAATATCAGCTGGCGGGTCTCGTCAAGCACTCCCTTCATGGCTTCCTTGTAGCTCTGGACCTCGGCCTTGGCCCGCTCTGGCTCGCGGTCGACCATGCGCTCCAGGATTTCGGCTCGCAGCACCAGGTTGGACATCGACTGGGCCGGGCCGTCATGCATGTCGCGGGCGATCCTCATCCGCTCCTCATCGATCGTCTGGAAGACCTGCCGGGAGGCGCTGCGGTAGCGGGCCAGCCCCTCCTCCAGGGTCCCGTCCGGAGGCCGGTGATCCTCCAACTGCTCGGCGGCGGCCTTCATCAGGGAGTGCCAGTAGCGGAGTTCTTTGGCCCAGCTCCGACAGTGGGCCAGGCGGAGGCGGGCCAGGGTCATCTCCGAGCGCAGAGCGAAGCAGCGTCCGATGGCGGCCTCGACCTCGGCGGAGGTGAACCGGGCGTGGTCGCGGAGCACGTGGCGGCGGACGATGTCGGAGTCCTCCAGGCGGTCGCCGACCAGATCCAGGGCGGTCAGCAGTTGCATGACCTCCTCATCGATGGTGAGTAGAGCGTTCTCGACTCGGAGCACCTCCTCCTCCAGCACCAGCTGAAGCTCTCCGAGCGGGGTCGCGACGGGAAGGACGGGACGAGCGGCCACGCCCAAAGGTTACGGGCTGGCCCTGAGAAATGCCCAGAGCCGGTGCCGCCAGGTCGGGGGTGCGGCACCGGACGACCTCCCCCAATCTAAACTGGCGCCCGTGACCGCTCCAGGCAAGCACTCAACCAGGGTCGGTTGAGCCGCTCGGAGGCCCGCGGCCAGCGCCTCACCCTGCCCCGATTCCTAGCCTTGAGCGGGCTCCTGGCGGCCATGCTGACGGCCCGGCCCCAGATCGCCGACCCCGACTTCTGGTGGCACCTGCGCAACGGCAAGACGCTTTTGGCCAGCAACGCCCTGATCCACGTCAATCCCTACGCGTTCATGGCCATCGGCCGGCACTGGGTCATGCAGGAATGGCTCAGCGAGACCTGGATGGCCGCCGTCGCAGCCGCGGCGGGCCGGCTCGGCATCGTGATCGGGTACGAGCTGATCACCCTCAGCCTGTTCCTGCTCATCTGGCTGCGCGCCCGGGAACTGGGACCGGCCCATGGACTGACCCTGGGGGTGGGGATCCTGGTCGCCGGGCTGGTCGCCTATCCCATCCTGGGTCCGCGCTCCCAGATGGACTCCTACATGCTCACCGCCGTCGTCCTCTACCTGGTCGAGCGGCAGCTCCACCGGGGAGACCACGCCGCCTGGCTGCTGCCTCCCTTGTTCGTGATCTGGTCCAACCTCCACGCCGGCTTCATCCTGGGCCTGATCTTTCTGCTCGCCATCCTCGCGGTCGAGGGCGTTTGTACGGCCCTCGGGCTGCGCTCCCGGCCGGCTCAGGGTCGGATCGGGCAGCTGGCCGCGGCGGCGGCCTGCTCGCTGCTCGCCTGCCTGCTCAACCCCAATGGACCTGCGATCATCGCCTACCCGTTTGAAACCCAGTTCAACAGCGCCCAGCAGGCGCTGATTCAGGAGTGGCAGAGCCCGGACTTCCACGCCGCCGTCCTGCTTCCCCTCCTGCTCTTCATTCTCAGCCTGGCCGCGCTCGTGGTCCGGTACCGGTCGATCAGTCCCCGGGATGCCCTGGTCCTGGTGCTGAGCCTCGTCCTGACCCTGCAGTCGGTGCGCAACAGCGTCTTCCTGGTCGCCGCCGGAGCCCCGATCTGGATCAATCTGGGCGAGCGGGCCCGCATCGATCTGGCTCGGAGCTGGCACCTCCGACTGCGGGTGCGCCAGCCTCCTTTGGTCATCCTCGCCGAACTCCTCGAACTGGTTCTCCTCCTGGCCATCCTCACCATCCAGGTGGACGCCGGGGGGAGTCCCAAACTCACCTCCCCGGCCTACGTCAGCACCTTCCCGGTATGCGCCACCCAGTGGCTGGACGCCGCCCCCGGCGGGCTGAGAATTTTCAATCAGTACGGCGACGGCGGATTTCTGGCCTACCGCCTACCGCAGGACAAGGTCTTCATATTTGGCGACGCCGCGCTGATGGGCGAACCGCTGCTGACCCGCTACGCAGCCATCATCGACCTGAGCCCGAGCTGGCTCGCCAACCTCGACTCCAGTCCATCCCAACTGGTCGTCTTCGAGCGTGGCACGGCCTTTCCCGACGCCCTCCAGCGAGCTCCCCAGTGGCAGCTCGTTTACCGGGATCGCCGGGTCGAGGCCTTCGAGCGCACCCGCCTGCTGAATACCCTGCATCTCCCCCCCAACCCGACCGCGGCGAGCTGGCGCCAGGAAGGCATCCCCGGCTGCGCCACTCAGGCAGTCGGTCTCGGCTAGGCACCCTCCCCCTCGGCTGAGCTCGGCCTGGGGGCGGAGCCGCACCCCCAGAGGAGGCAGCGGATCGATAACCGGGGGTATCGGGGCGCCTCCGGACGACACCCTCCTAGTCGAGACCTTCCGAGTTGGAGCTGGCGCTGCTGCTCAGAGCCTCCTGGGCGCGAGCACCACCGTGGTCGGATCCCGATAGCGGATTCGCCACCCCTCCGCGAGCAGGAACGAAGTCGCGGGAGCTGACCGTGGCAGCACCGCCAGCTCGGCTCGGAGCCGATCCAGATTCGATAAGGCCCCGGCATTGAGCACGGTCAGGGCCTCGCAGGCGGCCAGCCCTGAGCCGGCCAGGGGGAGGGGGTCGTCGACGCAGAGGAGATGACCCCCGGCTGGGAAGCGGGTGGCCAGGTAATCGCCAAAGGCGGGCGTGGTGAACCAGGCCCCCGGGGCAGGATGCGAGGCCAGCCAACCGGCGGCCCGGACGGGCAGCTGCGCCTGCACTCGACCCGCCGGACCAGCCCCGCGGACGGTCGCCACCGAGATGGATAGGGCCAGAGCGACCACCGCCAGGAGGGGCAGGGCGGCCGCCGGCCGGGACCAGGGCCACCCTGGGGCGGGTGCAGTGCCTCCCCCGCCAGAGGGACCGCCAGGCAGCCAGGCGAGCGAGAGGTACTGGCAGCTCTGCACTGTGGCCACGACCAGAAACCAGGGCAGGTAATTCGCCCAGAGCAGCGCTAGCGCCGCAGTGATCAGACCCAGGTAGGCGTCGGCACGGTGCAATCGAGCTCCTGCCTGCCAGTAGGCGAACAGAAGCAGCACCGCCGCAATCTCCGCCACCCGGGCGCTCCAGGGGTGGAAGCCAATGCTCGACCAGGCGGCCAGCAGGGGGTGCTCACCCTGCATCCCCAAGCTGAGCGGCAGCTCCAAGACTGCGCCCGCCACCTTGGGACTGGCGATCGCGGCCAGGCCGGTGAGCGGGATCAGCCACCAAGTCGGGGGGGCGCCTCCGCCGACCCGGGAGCGGTCCCAGTTGGAGACCGCGATCCAACCCCAGATCACCAGCACAGCGACCCCGGCGTCGGCCTGGGCGTTGGTCCAGACCAGCACCACCGCGACCGTCGCCGCCACCCCCCAGCGGCTCCTACCCGCGCAGGAGAGCGCGATCAGAAGGGCGACCCCGAGCAAAGCCAGCAGCGCCGCTGATGGGTCTCCCAGCAAGGGCGCCAAGGCGGCGAGGCCAAGCCCCCCCACCCCCATCAAAAGCAGGGGATGGGTCCGGCGGGGCCGCCTCATGGCAACGAGCAGGAGTAGCCCGATGGCAGCCCCGGCCACCGCACCCGCGATCGCCAGGGCGGCGAGCCCCCACTCGCGGTAGAGCTGGAAAAGTCCGAGGTCGAACAGCCACGAGCGGAGGTCGAGGGGCGACCCCGCCCGGGCCAGGTACCGAGCGCTGCCGCCAAGGCCATCGCGCCGGACCAGGGCCCCGTTGGCGACATGCCAGAACCAGGCCCCAGAGGTGGGGTTGTGGAGGCCGGCGGCCGCACCCCCAACCACCAGGGCCCCCGCCGCTACGATCCACCAGGTTCGGCCCGAGGTCTCCCCCAGGATCCGCTCCCCTCGGGCGACGAGCGCGCCGACCTCGACCAGTCCGAGCCCCGGTCCAAAGTGGCGCTCCGGGACGACCCGGCTCATCGGCCCCGACCCGGTCGGTCGTCCGCGCCGACCAGCCGGCGCAATCGCACCAGGTCGGCAAGCATCCGGCCCCCGTCGCGCACCGAGCTCACCCTGGTGCCCTCGGCGTTGCGCCAAACGACCGGGATCTCGGCGATCAGAAACTGCTGGCGCCGGGCCCGCAGCAGGACCTCGGCGTCGAAACCGAAACCGGGGGTTCGCAGCGGTGTGAAGCAACTGACTGCGGCGGCCGCGGTGAACATCTTGAAACCACACTGGGTGTCGCGGAGCCCGGGCAGGGCCATCCGACGGAGGGCTTGGTTGTAGGTCTTCCCCATCAGCTCGCGATACAGGGGCTGATGCAGCTCCACCTGGGATCCGGGCAGGGCCCGGGAGCCGATGGCCACGCCGGCGCCCTCCCCGATCGCCCTCTCCAGCTTGCCCATCTCCGCGATCGGGGTCGACAGATCGGCGTCGCTGAAGAGCCGCAGCTGGCCGCTGGCGCCCAACATCCCCGCCCGCACCGCGGCTCCCTTGCCGCGGTTATGGGCGAAGACGATCAAACGGAGCTGGGGCCAGCTCCGGCGGACCGTCTCGACTACCTGCCCGGTCCCGTCCTGGCTGCCGTCGTCGACCACCAGCACCTCATATGACCTGCCATCGCCGTCCATGTGGGCGCGGATCTTCTCCAGCGACGGGGGAAGCCTGGTCAACTCGTTGAAGGCGGGCAGGACCAGGCTCACGGCTACCTGCTCAGCGGCCATCGGACCGTCCTCCCCGGGAACTCCTTAGCACCTCCCAGAAGAAGGGTGCGCCCCGGAGCATCCGAGGAAGCCGCCAGGGCTGGCGGAGCAGGCGGAAGAACCACTCCAGGCCCGCGGCCCGAACCGCGTTAGGTGCCCGTGGTACCCGACCGGCCAGGTAGTCGAGCGTGCCCCCGACCCCGATTCCCACCCCAGCCCCGGTCTGCTCCAGGTGCCGGGACAGCCACACGTCCTGAGCGGGGACCCCGAAGGCGACCGCCAGCACCCGGGCCCCGGACGACCTGACCCGGGTGCAGATCGCCTCAGCTTCGGCGGCGGCCGGGGAGCCGGCCCAGACTCCCCCCACCAGGAGTCCGGGATGGTCCCGCTGGAGGGCGCCGGCGGCGGCCTCGGCGACACCGGGCCGACCACCCAGGAGGAAGATCGACCAGCCTCGGGCTTGGGCCATCTCGGCCAGTTCCTGGACGAAGTCGGCGCCGGCGACGCGTCCCGGAACGGGACTCCCCAGCCGCCGGCTGGCCCAGACCACACCGGCCCCGTCGGGGAGGACGAGCCCGGCCCGGCGGATGGCCTGGGCCAGGGCCGAGTTGCGGCGCGCCTGCATCACCATCTCCGGGTTGAGCGTCACCACCTGCAGCGGAGCGCTATCCCCGCCGGCAGCGGACTCGCAGCGCGCCAGCGCCTGGCGGAGCGTGCAGTGGTCGAGCGGGACGCCCAGAACCTCCATCCGACCCGGTTCTAAAGCTGGTGGACCGGGCGAGAGCGGAGTGGAGAAGAGGCCGGCCCCAGGCACCGGCCGAGTATATGGCCGACCGCGCCCCGCTCCCGACCGCGACCGGATCTTTACCGGGCCGGGCCAGGGCCCTCAGTCCCGGCGGCGGCGGCGATCTCGCTCGGCGGCCTGAAGGCGGTACTCAGCAACCTCCAGCCGGTGCTGCAGCTCGGCCAGCTCCGGGGAGTCAGAATTGCCGGCCCGAGCCAGCTCTTCCTGGGCCGTCCGGCGCGACTCCTCCGCAGCCGCGGCGTCGAGCTCGGTGGTGGGGACGCCCCGATCGGCCAGGATCGAAACCCGGTCGGGCAGCACCTCCAGGTAGGCGTCCTCCAGGAAGAAGAAATGCTCCTCCCGTCCCTGGCGGAGCATGAGCTCGCCCGGCTTCAGCCAGGTGAGCAGCGGGGCGTGGCCGGGCAGCACCCCGAGCTCTCCCGAAGCCCCCCGGGCGACGATGAAGTCGCACTCTCCCTCAAATAGCGGCTGCAGGGCGGCCAGGAGCCGGGTGGGGACGGCCAAATCAGCCCGCCTTCGACCCCGGCTTGGGAGTCGTCTTCCCCGATCCCCGGCGCGCCGGGCGGTTCCCACCGGTCGCGGCCGGCTTGGGGCGTGTCGGGGGGGAGGCTTTTCCGACCGGAGCTTGGGTCTTCGGCGCCGCCGCGGCGACCGGCTCCGGGGCGCTCGGCTCAGGGGTCGGTTCGGGAGCGGCCGGGGAGGGCGTCCCGCCCGGCTTCTCGTCGGGTTCGGCACCCCGGTTGAGGCGCTGCCCGTTCTCGATCGCCTCGTCTATCGTCCCCACCATCCGGAACGCCTGCTCAGGCAGGTGGTCCAGGGTGCCGGAGAGGATCTCCTTGAAGCCCCGGACGGTCTCCTTGACCGGCACGTACTTGCCGGCCAGCCCAGTGAACTGCTCGGCGACGAACATCGGCTGGGCCAGGAACTGGCGCACTCGGCGGGCCCGGTCCACCGTCTGGCGGTCCTCATCGGAGAGCTCCTCCATCCCCAGGATGGCGATGATGTCCTCCAGGTCCTTGTAGCGCTGCAGGACCCGCTGCACCCCGAGGGCGACCTGGTGGTGCTCCGCCCCCACCACGTTGGGGTCCAGTATCCGGCTGAAGGAGTCGAGCGGGTCCACCGCCGGGAAGAGCCCGAGCTCGGCGATCGAGCGGCTCAGCGACACGGTCGCACCCAGGTGGGCGAACGTGGTCTGGATGGCGGGGTCGGTGAAGTCGTCGGCAGGCACGAAGACCGCCTGCACCGAGGTGATCGAGCCCCGGTGAGTCGATGTGATCCGCTCCTGCAGATCCCCCATCTCGGTGGCCAGGGTCGGCTGGTAACCCACCGCCGAGGGCATCCGGCCCAGCAGCGCCGAGACCTCGCTGCCGGCCAGCATGTAGCGGAACACGTTGTCGATGAAGAGCAGGACGTCGGCGCCCTCGCCGTCGCGGAACTGCTCGGCCATGGTCAGGCCGGTGAGGGCGATCCGGGCCCGCGCCCCGGGAGGTTCGTTCATCTGACCGAACACCAGCGCGGTCTGGTCGATGACGCCCGACTCGTGCATCTCCCGGAACAGGGCATTTCCCTCTCGGGTACGCTCACCTACCCCGGCGAAGACGGAGAATCCGGCGTGCTCCTTGGCGATGTTGCGGATCAGCTCCATCACGATCACCGTCTTGCCCACCCCGGCACCACCGAAGAGTCCGATCTTCGAGCCCTTGGCGAAGGTGCAGATCAGGTCGATCACCTTGAGCCCGGTCTCCAGGATCTCGGTCGAGGTCTCCTGGTCGGCGACCGACGGCGGGTCGCGGTGGATCGGAAGCCGCTCGCCGCCTTTGACGGGCGGGCCTCCGTCGATGGGATCGCCGATCACGTTGAACATCCGGCCCAGAACCTGTTTACCGACCGGAACCTCGATCGGCCTCCCGCTCGAGAGCACCGGATCGCCCCGGCGCAGCCCGTCGGTCGAGGCCATGGCGATGCAGCGGGCCACGTCGTTGCCCAGGTGCTGCTGAACCTCGAGCACCATCCGCGGCCCTTCCCGAACCAGCTCCAGGGAGTCGTTGATGTGGGGCAGCTGGCCCGCCTCGAAGGCCACGTCCACGACCGCCCCGATCACCTGCAGCACAGTGCCGGTGGGCCGCGCCGCCGGGGCCACCTTGTCCACCGCCTTGACCTTCGCCTTAGCCATTACCACCTCCTCAGCGCCGGGCCGCCTTGAGGGCCTCGGCGCCGCCGATTATTTCCATGAGCTCCCGGGTGACGCTCGCCTGGCGCACCTTGTTGGCGGTCAGCGACAGCTCCTTGATGACGTCCCCGGCCTTGGTCGAGGCGTTGCGCATAGCCACCATCCGAGCGCTGTGCTCGCTGGCCTGATTCTCCAGCACCGCCTGGTAGACCTGGCTGAGCAGGTAGGCGGGCATGAAGCGCTCGAGCACCTCCTTCGCGCCCGGCTCCCAGATGTAGTCGCCCTCCGTCTGGGGGCCCTGGTCCTCGGCGGCCGGTGGTACCGGCACCAGCAGCCGCACCACCGGCACCTGGCTCAGGAGGTTGCGGAAGCGCGCGTAGGCCAGGTAGATCTCCCGGACCTCTCCGCCCAGATAGGCGCCGACCGCGGCCTCCACCGCCGGACGGAGGTCGTCCGGGGTGACTCGGTCGGGCAGTCCCTGGCGGTGGTGGACCACCTCGAGCTGCATCCGGTTGGAGAACTCGATGCCCTTGCGCCCGATCGGGACCACCTGGTATCGCGGCCCAAACTCCTGGCGCAGCTTGGCATGCGCGGCCCGCATGGTGTTGACGTTGAGCGCGCCCACCCGGCCCCGGTCACTGGTGATCAGGATGAGCAGGCCCTGACCCTCCTCCCCTGGGACGATGAAGGGATGGCGGTACTCCTTGCCGATCTTGGCCACGTCCTGGGCCACCTCGTCCATTGCCTCGGCGTAGGGGCGCGCCCCCTCGACCCGGGTCTGAGCCCGGCGGATCTTGGCCGCCGAGACCATCTGCATGGCCCGGGTCATCTGCTCGATGTTGCGCACCGAGCGAATGTGGCGCCGGATGTCGCGGAGGGTGGCCAAGGGGCTGCCTAGACCTCGGCCCCAACGGCGCCGCTGTCGAAGCCCTGGTTGAACTCTTCGAGCGCCTTGCGGAGCTGCTCCTGCATGGCCTCGTCGAGGACCTGCTTGGATTCGATCTCGCCCTCCAGTTTCTGCAGCGCCTGGCCAGCGTAGCGGCGAAACTGAGCGTCCCAATCGGCCACGCGCTCCACCGGGATCTCGTCCAGGTAGCCGCGCGTGCCAGCGAATATCGTCATCACCTGAAGCGCCAGCGACACCGGCTGGTACTGGTCCTGCTTGAGGAGCTCGGTCAGCCGCCGACCGCGGTCGAGCTGATCGCGAGTCGTCTTGTCCAGGTCGCTCGAGAACTGGGCGAAGGCGGCCAGGGCCCGGAACTGGGCCAGGTCCAAGCGCATGCCTCCGGCCACCGACCGAAGTGCCTTGGTCATCGCGTCCCCGCCCACCCGGCTAACCGAAAGACCAACCGAAACGGCGGGTCGGGTGCCGGCATAGAAGAGGTCGCCCTCCAGGTAGATCTGTCCGTCGGTGATCGAGATCACGTTGGTGGGGATGTAGGCGGCCACGTCGTTGGCCTGGGTCTCGATGATCGGCAGCGCCGTCAGCGAGCCTCCCCCCTTCTCGTCGCTGAGCCGGGCGGCCCGTTCCAGAAGCCGCGAGTGGAGGTAGAAGACGTCGCCGGGGTAGGCTTCCCGGCCCGGCGGCCGGCGCAAGGCGAGCGAGATCTCCCGGTACGCCCAGGCATGTTTGCTGAGGTCGTCGTAGACGATCAGGGCATCCTCGCCCCGCTCCATGAACCACTCCCCCATCGAGCAACCGGTGTAGGGAACCAGGTACTGCAGGGCGGCCGGCTCCCCCGAGGTGGCGGCCACGATGATCGTGTGCTCCAGGGCGCCATGCTGCTCCAGCACCGCCGCGATCCGGGCCACCGAGGCGGCGTTCTGGCCAATCGCGACGTAGATGCAGGTCAGGTTCTTGCCTTTCTGGTTGATGATCGTGTCGATGGCGATCGCCGTCTTGCCGATCTGGCGATCGCCGATGATCAGCTCGCGCTGACCGCGTCCAATCGGGATCAGCGCGTCGATGGCCTTGATCCCGGTCTGGACCGGGGTGTTCACCGGCTGACGGTCGATGACTCCCGGAGCCTGGCGCTCCACCGGCAACCGCTCCTCGGTCGCGATCTCTCCCTTGCCGTCGATGGGTTGGCCCAGAGCGTTGACCACCCGGCCCACCAACTGGCGTCCCACCGGCACCTCCACCACCCGCCCGGTGGTGCGCACCTCGTCCCCCTCCCGGAGCTCCTCGAAGCGGCCCAGGATGATCGCCCGCACCTGGTCCTCCTCCAGGTTTAGCGCCATCCCCAGAATGTCGTGCGGAAAAGCCAGCAGCTCTCCGGCCATGGCTCCCTCGAGGCCGTATATCTGGGCGATACCGTCGCCCAGGGTGGTGATCACCCCCGACTCGGCGGAGACCACCGGGGCATCGAAGTCGGCGATCTTGCGCTTGATGATCTGGCCAATCTCGGCCGCGCTAATGCTCATGTTTTCCTCATCTACTTGGCACTTGGGTCAGGAGGTCCTGGCGCAGCCGCTGGAGCCGCGTGGTCAGGCTCGCATCGAAGACCCGGTCTCCCACCCGCACCACCGCTCCCCCCAGCAGCGAGGGATCAACCTTGGCTTCGAATCGGACATCGAGATGGAGCCGTCGCGAGAGTTGCTCGGCCAGCCGCGTCTGCTCGACGGCGCTGACCGGGACCGCCGTGGTGAGCTGGGCGAGGACCCGGCCCTCGCGCTTGTCGACCAGCTGCAGGTAGCCGGCCTCGATCGCCGCGAGCAGCGCCTGGCGCCGACTGCTCACCAACACCAAGAGAAGGTTCCCACCCGGCCGGTCGAGGGCCGGGTCCCGCTCCAGCACCGCCCGGCAAAGCTCCAGCTTCTGGGCGACCCGGAGCGAGGGGTCGGCGATGGTCCGGCCCAGGTCGCTCTCTTCCAGGAGCTGACGCAGGTGCGTCAGGCGCTGACGCCAGGGCTCGAAGCCCCCCTCGTCCTCGGCCAGCTGAAAGACCGCCTCCGCGTAGTGCAGGGCGGTGCTGGGCACCCGGAGCGCCTCAGGCACTCAGGTCGACCTCGGCCAGGGCCTCGTCGATGAGCCGGCGCTGGCGCTTCTGGTCCAGCTCCTCCTGAAGGATCTTGGTGGTCGCCAGGAGCACCAGGTCGGCCACCTGGCGGCGCAGCTGGCTGACGGCCTGCTCGCGCTCCTGGGCCAGCTCGGCCCGAGCTCGGCTCAGCATCGCCTCCTGCTCCTCGCGTCCCTTCTGGCGGAGCTCCTCTCGCAGCTCCTCGCCAAGCTTCTGGGCCCGGTCCAGGATCTCTTGCGCCTGGTGGCGGGCTTCGGCCAGATCACTCCGCTCCTTCTGCCGGGCACCCTCCACCTCCCGGCGGGCCTCCTCCGCCTCGGAGAGCGCCTGAGCGATCTGTTGCTGGCGCGCCTTGAGGGCCCCCGATATCGGAGGGAAGACGTACCGCGAGAGCAGGTAGAGCAGAGTCAGGAAGACGACGATCTCGACCGGGAAGGTGAGATTCAGGGAGAGGGGGCTGGCCGCGGCAGCTAGGGGCACCGAGCGTTGCCTATTTGCCGGCCAGGCTGATGAACACGAACATCAACGCCAGGTTGATGAAGTAGACGGCCTCGGCCAGACCGACGGTCAGGAAGGTCCAGGTCAGAAGTCGCGACTGGGCCTCCGGCTGCCGGGCGATGCCGGCGATCAGCTGCGCCCCGGCCAGGCCATCACCGATGGCTGCGCCAACGGCGCCTACGCCGGTGCCAATCATGGCCCCGGCGTACACGGTTGCGTGAGCGGTGTCGAGCGCCAATTTGATTCCTCCCAGGTCGGGGTGTGGGGACTTCCCCTCAGGTGGTGACGGCCTCGGCCGCCGAGTCGGGTTCGTGCTCCATCGTGGCCATGCTGAGGTAGATCACTGTCAGCAGGGCGAAAATGAACGCCTGAATCACGTCCACGAAGACGCCTTCGAAGAGCTTCCAGACCCCGTTGAAGGCCCAGGAAAGGTAGAGCGGAAGCAGGGCGATGATCTGCAGCATCAGGGCGGCGGCGAACATGTTGCCAAAGAGCCTCAGGGTCAGCGAGATCGGATAGGAGATCTGGGCAATCACGTTGATCGGGGCCAGGAGCGCGTAGAAGATCTTCGGCATCCCGGCGGGGTGGAGGTAGTTGATCTTGACGTACCCTCCGAAGCCACGCTGGCGGATCGAGGTGAAGTGGACCAGGAAGATCACGATCACCGCCAGGGCGGCGGTGTCGTTGACGTCGGCGGTGGCCGAGGTTAGGCGGTTGCCGGTGGGAATCAGCTCCAGCCAGTTGCTGACCAGAATGTAGAAGAAGAGCACCGTGCACAGCGGCACCGCCCAGGTGGCGAAGGGGCCGATCATGCGAGCCACGTAATCGTCGACCGTCTCCCAGACCATCTCGATGAGGGCCTGGAAGCGGCCCGGTACCCCGGCCGTCGCCACATGGCGAAGGTAAAGTCCCGCTCCCAGGACCACGGCGAAGGCGACCAGGCTGCTCACCACCGTGTCCAGGTAAAGGGCCATCCCGAAAATGTGGCCGGTCCAGTGCTGACCGACCTGGATTTGGGCCATGACCATCGGCCTCACTTGGCGGCCGCCCTGATCCCGAATCTGACCATCGCCCCGACCTGAGCCAGGTGGGTGGCCAGTAACCCCAGAAGACCCCAAACCCCGACCGGGCCGAGGACCATGACCAACACCACGAGGACCCCGGTGATGAGGGCCAACCGAGGCAGGCTCGAACCCAAAAAGGCGATGGGGGCACGACCCAGGGCGAAGGCGGCGAACCTAAGGTTGGCCACCCCCATCACCCCCCCCGCGAGCGCCAGTCCGGCTCCTTCGGGCCCGGCGATCAGATAGCCGACCGCTACCGCCGCGATCGCCGCGCCCACGGCGGCGATCCAGGCGGAGCGGACCGCCCCCGCCAGCTCGTCAGCCTCCAGCAGCATCGCCCTAGCGCCCCAAGAAGGGGGCGAGCCCGCGGTACACCGCCAAAGTTCCTCCCACCAATCCCAGCACAAGACCGACGAGGGTTAGGAGAGGGAGCGTGCGAAAGTGCTCGTCGAGCAGCACCCCGGCCACGACCCCACTTCCGACCGTGATCGAGAAGACTCCTACCAACGCGAGGGCATCACCGGGACCCGGCACTCTCCTGGGCCGCCGCGGATCGCCCTCCGAGGACAATTCGGCGGGATCTTACCACGGCCACCCGGGCGCCCACCGCCTCAGCTCCGCCTCGCCCCAGAAGCGGTCGGCCGGCACTGCCCGGGGTTCCCCACCCCGCTTCGTAAACTCCGGCGGTGGAGATCGGGATCGACGCCAGCAGGGCGTTTCAGTCAGAGCCGACCGGCATCGGGGTGTACGCCACCCAGGTCATCAGTCGCCTGCTAGCCACCCCCCCCGCCTCGCTTCGCCTCTACCTCAACCGGAGCAGCGCCCCGGAAGCGGCTCCCGGGTTGCCCCCGGGGTCAGAGTGGCGCTGCATGCCCTTCCCCAGAGGATGGACCGCCTTCCGGCTCCGCCGGGAGCTCCAGCGCCACCCGCCGACACTGCTCTGGGTCCCGGCCTACCGGCTTCCCCCGGGGCGCGTACCCCGCTCGGTGGTGACCGTGCACGGGGTCGAGCATCGTTTCGCCCCCGTCGCCTACCCCGGCCGCGATGCGGCCGCAGTCGAGTCCTTCGTGCTTGACACCCTACGGCGGGCCGCCCGGGTGATCACTCCTTCCGAGACGACCAAGTCCGATCTGGTCCACCTCTACCATGCCGATCCCCAGCTGGTCACGGTCATCCCCCACGGGATCGCCGCCGACCTGCGGCCGATAGCTCCCGACCGCCAGGAGGGGCTGCTCCGCCCCCTGGGGGTACGGCCTCCCTACTTCCTGGTGGTGGGCGCGCACCATCCCCGTAAGAATGTGCCCTTCCTAGTCACCCAGTTCGCCCGGGCGATCGTCGATCCCCGGGCGGCGGAGGTGCGCCTGGTGGTGACCAACGCAGCTGGCCAGGTCGGCGATGAGCTTCAGGCCCGGTCTGCGGCATCGGGGGCGGCCGGACGAGTCACAACGCTGGGCCACGTGTCGGGCGAGCAGCTGGCGGCCCTCTACAGTGGATCGCTGGCCGCCTGCGTTCCCTCTCTATATGAGGGTTTCGGCCTGCCAGCCCTAGAGGCCATGGCCTGCGGGACTCCGGTCTTGGCCAGCGACGTCGGTGGGCTGCGGGAAATAGCTACCGGAGCCGGGCTGCTGGTCCCAGCCGACGACGGTGGGGCCTGGGTCGAGGAACTGCGGCGACTAGTGCAGGACCCCGGGCTCCGTGACCACCTCAGAGCCCTGGGTCTGGCCCGCGCCGCCCGCTTCAGCTGGGATCTATCGGCCCGGGAGCACGCCGAACTGCTCGCGGCGGAGCTTCGCCTGGCAGCCGCTCGCCAGGCGAGGGGGTAGGCCAAGCGCGCGCCTCCCCGCTCGCTGATAGCCGCACCACCGAACCGGGGGGGAAGTGGACGGACCCCTGGACCCTGACCCGAACCACCTCGGGAAGGGTAGGCCCGGTACGGGTGACCTCGATCACGCTGTCATGGCCGTGGAACTCCGAACGCAGAACCCACCCGAGAGCTCCCTCCCCGCCGGGCGACCCGATGGCGATCTGCTCGGGGCGGACCAGAACCAGCGCTGATCCCGCCAGAGCGAGGCTCCCAGGTCCCGGCGGCCGCACCGTGAGGACTCCCAAACCGGTTCTGGCCAGCCGTCCCTCGACGGTCCCCTCGACCAGGTTGGCTTCGCCGAGAAAGCGAGCCATCTCGAGGTCGATCGGGTCGCTGTAGAGCTGCTCCGGAGGACCCGCCTGGGCCACCCTCCCAGCTCGCAGCACGGCCACCTGGTCCGCCAATGACAGGGCCTCCTCCTGGTCATGAGTCACCAGCAGGGTGGCGATCCCGGTTTGGGACAGGATTCCCCGCACCTCGTCCCGGACGACGGCCCGCAGGGTTGGGTCCAGCCCTGAGAAGGGCTCGTCCAAGAGAAGCAGACGGGGCTCGATCGCCAACGCCCGGGCCAGTGCCACCCGCTGCTGCTGGCCGCCCGAGAGTTGGTGGGGAAACCGTGGACCCAGGCCCGCCAGGCCAACCATCTGGAGCAGGCCCTCCACCCGGGGGCCGCCGCGCTCGGCACCCGACAGGCCGAACCCGACGTTCTGGGCCGCCGTCAAGTGGGGGAACAGCGCCGCCTCCTGAGGCACGTAGCCGACCCGCCGCCGCTCGGGCCGGACGAAGCGGCGCCCATCGTCCACCACCTCGGCGCCCAGGTCGACGCGGCCGCGGTCGGCCCGCTCCAGCCCGGCGATGACCCGCAGCAGGGTGGTCTTGCCGCTACCCGAGGGGCCTAGGATCGCGGTCAGCGAACCCACGCCCACTGCGAGGTCCACGCCACGGAGAACCGGGGTAGCTGGGAATCCCTTGTGCATACCGACGACGCGGATCGCACTCACGGGGCGGCCTCGGCGGATGCAGGACGCCGATCCAAGCGTCGACCAAGCAGCAGCCCGGGAACGATCGATATAACCACCATCGCCGCCGCATAGGGGGCGGCCGCCCCGTAGGACACGTTGCCGGTGTAGGCCCAGAACTGGGTCGCCAGGGTCTGGACTCCGGTCGGGACTAGGATCAGGGTCGCGGTCAGCTCGGTCACTGCCGAGAGGAACACCAGGCAGAAGGCCGCGGCCAGGCCGGGGGCGATCAGCGGCAGGGTGACCCGCCAGCGCACCATCAGCGGCGAGCCTCCCAGCGAGCGGCCCACCTCCTCCAGGGCGGGGGGAGCGTGCAGCACTGAGGCCCGGACCGCGACGTAGGCGAGCGGGAAGAAGAGGATGGCGTAGGCGGCGACCAGAAGTCCGCTGGTCTGGTACAGAAAGGGCAGGTAATGCAGGGCAAAGAAGACCAGCCCCAGGGCGATCACCAGCCCCGGCAGCCCTTGCACGATGTACGTGCTTCGCTCCAGCAGACGAATCCCCGGGCGAGGGTTGCGCACCGCCAGCAGGGCCACCGGGATGGCCAGGACCGTCGCAACCGCAGCCGCCGCCCCGCTGTAAAGGAGGGTAATTCCGGCGGCGCTGGCCACCGAGGCGCCCTGGGGCAGGGTTGACCCACCCCCGCGCAGCAGCCAGTAGGTGATCACCCCGAGGGGCATTCCCAGCGCCACCCCGATCACAGCCAAGAGCAATGCGAGCGCCGGCCAGCGCCAGGCACCCAGCCGCACTCGGGCGCTGCTCGAACCCCGTCTGTTCCCGGAGCGCGCCACCCGCCCCCGATCGCGCAGCGCGCCCTCCCCGCTCAGGACCAGCAGGCCGATCAGCACCACCACCAAGGAGAGGGCGCAGGCGGCGGGGGCGTTGAATCCGACTTGGAACTCAGTGAAGATCTCGGTGGTGAAGGTCTGGTACCCCAGGATCTCGAAGGCGCCGTACTCGGCCAGAAGCGCCAGCGAAACGAGGAGGCAGCCCGCCAGGATGGTTGGCCGTGCCTGGCGAAGGGTGACGCGCCTGAAGGCACCGAGTGAACTGAGGCCCAGGGTGCGCGCGGTCTCCTCCTGGCTCGGGTCGGCCCCGCGCAGGCTGGCCGCGACCGGGAGATACACCAGCGGGTAGAGCCCGGCCGTCATCACCAGGACGGCTCCGCCGAAGCCGCTCACCCCAGGCAGGACCGACACCCATCCGAAGGCGACGACGAAGTCGGGGATGGCCAAGGGAAGGATCAGCAGAAGGGCCAGCACCCGCCG